>Ga0123353_10000124_pt1 | contig 92555 bp, 76 predicted proteins | sample TergutLab28metaG_3_FD_92763 | JGI IMG/M metagenome (GOLD analysis project Ga0123353, IMG submission 92763) | Labiotermes labralis P3 segment gut microbial communities from Petit-Saut dam, French Guiana - Lab288 P3 | ecosystem: Host-associated > Arthropoda: Insects > Digestive system > Gut ...
ATTTAATTTTTCTAATATTTCTATCATCTCCTCAACTGTTATGTCTTTTTTCTCTCTATCCATACTTATACCTCATAATATTTTACCATATTTAATTCAAAAAAACATTTAATATATTCTTAATATTTAGCAACATCAATAGCTGCTTCTATTTCCTTATCATTCATTTTCTCTTTAATCATTTTATTGTATTGGGGTTCTATATCCTGCATTTTCCTCATATATATTCTAGTAGCTTTTTCCGCTAAACTATAACATTCATTATATTTACCAACATCACTATATAAAACAACTTTATCTATATGTATTCTTTTTAAGAAAGTTAACAAATAATAAGTCACAGGTGTTTTTTTATCTTTAGATTGTTTTCTTGAAATTTCAGAACGTAAATAACAAAGATATATAGATAAGATTTGTTGTCGAGTCATAACATAAATTTTATTTATCAACTCATTATAAATATTACTCCCTTCTTTCAATAGCTCAGATTTTTTCATATAAGCAGAATACCCTCCATAATGATATGCTAACAATGCTAATAATAATTTCTCTAGATTAATTTTTAAGTCATTTTGCTTTATATGTACATAAATATTATCACATATTGATTTGGCTTTAGAATACATTTTTTCAACTTCAACATAATTACTTTGTAATAAATTATTAAAATCATTTGAATGACTTTGTTTGTTTAATAAAAAGAAACCATAATCACTCTTTAAATCATTATGTAAATTAGTAAAAAACTCTTCAGCTGCTAAAATATCTTTATACTTAATGCCATTTTGCGAATTATTATACTTAACAATATTTATGTATGATTTTTTATCTTTTTCAACGCTTAATTGTAATAATTTTACCATTACAAAAGTATACTCAAAATCATCCCACATTTTATTTTTATCTGAATAACTTTTTAAAACATGATAAATCGAATTTACTGTTTGACATCCGTTAACAATTTGTGGGTTTTTTACTTTTATAATTTTAGTGTTTTTCATAAAAATACGTCCAGCATCATTAACAGACCTTTCAACTGTTTCAATTTCATCAGCAATTATTGTAATACCATTATTATAATAAAGAAAATTAATTCTTTCATTTTTATCATTTAAAGTTTTAATTATTTGAGAATTAATAGCACCTTTTGTACCTAAAAAACTCCTAATGTTATCTTCGAAAATAGAATATTTTTCTTTTTCAGCTTTTTTTAACAATTCGTAAAAAGTATGATTCTCACAGGCATAAATTGCGAACGAATTATTTTATCATTTATTCTTTCCGGTTGAATATTTACTCTGGTTTGTTTATCTAAAGTATATAATTCTGTTTCAAAATTCTGCTTTAACTTAATTCTGTTTTTATAGTACTTTTCTTTAATATCATCAAGGCAAAAGAATTCAACAATAACTATACAACTAATACTAGAATACTTATATTGTTCGAGTTTTGTCTTATGATACTCATATTTATTATGCAAATCATTTGTTACATAGAAATGCAAAAAAATTTTAAACTCTTCATCATTTTTATACTTAGAAAAAATTTCTTGTAATTCTTTGGAACGTTTATAGACACCTTGGTGTAGATGTTCTAGTGATCTTGACAAAAATTGATCTACAACACTACTATATTCTAGAGCTGTTTTTTCATTATAATACTTATTTTGTATTAAGTATAACTCTTTTTGATCTTCATTAAAAAAATAACAATCAATACCTCTATCTGAATCCTCTAAAATCCAATTAGATGCTATTTGTTCATCTATAGAGTAAAGTTTATGTAAAACCCAAAAATTGAAAGCATATGCTTCATCTTTTAATTTACTATCTAAATAGATATATTCCTCTCTTATTTCCTTTATATCTTCATCAATTTGATCTTTAAATGTTATCAAATCACTCCTTTTATAAAAACATATTATATATTGTTAAATTCGAACCTGAGTTCGAATCTAAATGGCAATGGCGGAGCAAGAGAGATTCGAACTCTCGCGTCAGTTCCCCGACCTACGCACTTAGCAGGCGCGCCTCTTCGGCCACTTGAGTATTGCTCCATATAGAGAATATAATTTACTCTATTTTATGTTGTTTATTAACCTAATTTGATTATTTATAACTAATTCAATATCTTTGTTCAAATATACTGTTTGCTTAATTTGTCCTTTATTATCAAATAAAACAAGAATTGGGACAGCAGGTCTAATAATTTTGAGTTCAGAAATATCTTTTATACCAGTGATAACATTATCAACATCAGCATAATATATATACCTACCATTTGGATATGCTTTTATATCAAAACAATACATAGGTAAAGCATATTGACTTTTCTTATTCTTCATAACTAAAGTTAAATACTCAAATAACTTATCATCAATAGAAGAAGGAATTCCACTTGCGTATATTAAAACATAATATCCACTTTTGTTTAGAGCCAATGTCTCATCAAATATCTCAGCAGAGACTAAATGAGAAACTCTATTAAAACTTTTGATTTCTCTATTCCTCACAAAGTTTCCAATCATTACCCCTACAAATGTTAATACCAAAATAGCAGTTATGCCTCCAACCACTATCCAAGTTAATATTTTTTTGTTTTGTTGTTTAGCCATATTAACCCATTACTAAATTAATTCTATTATTGAACTCTTTGGCTATAGCTAATTCAGATATATAAGTAACACTCCCAGTTCTATTATTACTAACAGTTAATAACATTAGCAAGTCCATTTTATGCATAATCATACTATCAAAAGTACTTTTATTCTTCATACCATTATCTGATAACGTTTCACTATAAGCAGCAGTCGTAAATAAATTAGCATATGGATCTACATTAAACAAATAAATTGGATAAACTCCACTTTTAGATCTATTTCTTCTTACGAAAGTAGCATATTCAAAAAGTATAGACTCTGTTCTTTTTTGTTTTGTAGAAGGATCAGAAGCACTATAAAAATAAACATAATAAGTTCTCGAACTAACTGCTTCTGCTTTTAAAACAGTAGTCTCATTTAAAGTTATCATTTTACTATATTTCCCAATTCTTGGATTTGAAAAAACGATAGTACACATAATAACTATTGTTATTGCTGTGATTGTTATCGCTACAATCCAAAATAATTTTGCTTTCATTTTCATATTGACCTCACTACCTTTATATTATACCAAATTTAACTTATTTATTACATGAATTATTTAATTTAATCCAATATCTTCTTGTAATAATATCAACCCCATCAATAGTATTATTTATTTTATCAAATAATACTCCACCATTTTTTTCAATAACTCTAATTGAATAAATATTAGTGTCATTACAAGTAAGTAAGACTTGTTCAAAATTAAAATTATTATTTATGTATTCCAAAGCTAATCTTAAAATTAAAGTGCCATATCCTTTATTCCTCATTATATATCTAATATAATATCCAATATGACCTCCATATTTCTCTAACTCCTTAGTAAGACCATGACGAATAGAAATCTGACCAATAAACATATCATTATCAACCAATCATAAAACAGTACTTTTAACATAATGTGGAGGAATGTTAATCCCTAATTTCAATTCTTCAACTCTTTTTAAAACATCAACCTTTTCAACATTAAAGAGAAAGCGATCAGTTTCAAAGTTTCTAATTTCAAAATAAGCTTGTTTATATGATTCTAAATAATCAATACAAGGAGTAACTAATTTAAACATCTTTACACACCTTAAAAACTATAAACTCACTAACTCCATATATATCATGTTTTATAACACTTAACCATCTTACTTCCGTTTTAATATTTCCTTTTATTCCTTGACAAATTATATAAGCATTATCATTCAAATTCTCATATAACAATTCAATAATATTATTAATGACATTCATTCTATATGGCGGATCTAAAAAAACTAAATCAAATTTAATACCATGTAGATATTTAATAGCTTTACTATAATCAAGCATCAATAATTTTACTTTATCTTTTTCTTTGATTATATTAATATTTTCTTCAATTATCTTATAAGCTCTATATGATAAATCGTTAAAATAAACGTAATCAACTCCTCTAGATATAGCTTCTATACCTAAAGATCCACAACCACCAAACAAATCTAAGACTACTCCCCCATTAAAATAAGGACCAATAACATTAAAAATCGTCTCTTTCATTCTATCCATCATTGGTCTAGTATCAATTCCTTCTAAAGTTTTTAAAATTCTTCCTTTATGTTTTCCTGTTATTATTCTCATTTTTTATCTTTTACAAATATCTTAAAAGCATTTGGTATACATTTTATTTCTACATTTCCATTCATACCTTTTTCACCATCAATACACCAAGGTATTTGTGAAGTATGTTTTATTCTCACAAAATTCGTTTTAAAATAGTGATAACAATTCATATTCTTAATTCCAAATGCTCCAGCGATGAAAGAAAATATAACTTTAAATGCTCCCCTAATTTTCTCACCTTTTACTATATATACTTCAAAGTGCCCATCATTCAAATTTCTATTTTTATTAATAAATAGTCTTCCAGTAGTTTTAGTATTACAAATAAGAATTAGAGGCGACTTATATTCATATATTTTATCATCAATCTCAATACTAGCATTAATCGACTCCATTTTAAAGAAATCATTCAACGCATTTCCAAAGTAAGCTGCTCTTCCAAAAGCTTTCTTATTACTTCTTTTAGTCCGCCAACTAACTTGAGTTGTAGTACCAATTCCAGCTACATAAACAAAATACTGGTCATTAATCTTCCCTGCATCATATTTTTGGTAACTACCTTTTAAAATAATATCCAAAGATTTTTTAATGCTCTTTTTAGGTAGTTTTAGATTTCTCGCCATATCATTAGTAGTTCCTGAGGGTATATATCCTAAAATAGGTCTATCTCTATACTCATATTTCATTATTCCATTAACTACATGAGAAAAACTCCCATCACCACCTGAAAAAACTATCACATCAAAAGATGGAACTAAATCATATATTTGTTTAGTAACTTCTTTTACACTTGTTTCTAAAACTACAACTTCATCATAATATGCACTTAGCTTATTTTTAATATAAGGTATATGTTTTAAAATTTTACCCTTGCCACTCTCTGGATTGTATAAATACAAGCATTTCATCTAACCCCCTCTTCCATTTTATCTGATATAAACTGGCTGTTATATAATTGGTAATAGTGTCCCTCCTTTTTAATTAAATCATCATGACTCCCTACCTCAATTATTTTACCATTTTCAATCACTAAAATCTTATCTGATGCAATTATTGTTGATAATCTATGTGCTATCACGAAACTAGTTTTACCCTTAGTTAAATAATGTAGTCCTTCTTGAACTAATCTTTCAGTTTCAGTGTCTACACTAGATGTTGCTTCATCTAATATAACTATCTTAGGTTTTTTAATCAAAGCACGAGAAAATGCTAGTAATTGCTTTTCACCCAAAGACAATTTATTACCTTGTTCTCCAACTTTAAAATCTAAACCACTTTCAAATTTACTAAATCTTTCATAAGCCTTAATAATTTCTAATGAATTTATAACATCTTCCTCACTAGCACCTAAATCTCCATATAATATATTATTTCTTATAGTATCATTAAATAAATAAGGAGTTTGAGCAATATACCCTATATTAGTTCTTAAATACCCTAAGCTTCTTTCTTTATAATCGACACCATCAATTAGTATTCTTCCGCTAGTAGGTTCATAAAATCTCATTAATAAATTAACAATAGTAGTTTTACCCGCTCCTGTTGCTCCAACTATAGCGATAGTTTCACCAGCTTTCACACTTAGGTTAAATTTTTCTAATACTTGTTCTCCTTTTTCATATCTAAAATCAACATTTTCAAATATAATGTCACCCTTGATTTCTTCAAAATTCTCATAATGTTGTTCAAATATATTACCATATTTTTTCTCTACTTCAACACTATCAGTAACATCACTCTTTTCCTCTATTATACTAATAACTCTTTCAGCAGAAGCTTGAGCTTTTTTCAATTCCACATAAACATTAGTAATAATAGTTATTGGATCATATAATCTCATAGTAAATGTCATAAATATATAAAATTGCACAGCAGTTAATTCTTGACCTAAAATAACCATATTACCACCAAAACCATATATAAATCCTAATGCTATGTACATAGTAAATGTCATAAATGGCCATAATATAGAGGAAAAGAAAATAGCAGTAATTGCTTTCTTTCTTAAAATAACTGCAGTAGAAGTAAAAACTTCTTCAAAATGTTTTTCTAAATTAAGTGTTTTAATAGTTTTACTACCCAAAAAACTCTCGCTAAACTTAGCAGTAACTTCAGAATTAGCTTTTCGCGAATCTCTATGAGCTTCCAAAACTCTCTTATTCAAGTAATATGCAATCATTACCATCAAAGGTACTGCAATTAGTACTATTAGTGCTAATTTATAATTTATAATAAAAGTTATTATAAAACAAACTAAAATATCAGTAACACACCAACCAATATCTACTATACTCCAAGATAAAATACTTCCTAATTGTCCACTATCAGAAGTTAATCTAGCCATTATCCATCCTGCTTTAGTTTTATCAAAATATGAATATGATAGATTTTGTAGATTTTTAAATGCTGTCGTTTTAATCTCTTGACCTAGAATAGCATCCATATTACATGCATTCTTTAAAAAAATATATACAAATATAAAGTTAATTATACCAACAAGTATATAACCTATAATAAATATAATTACATAGCTAAAATTGGTTTCTTCACTAAAGAAATTTTTTAAAGCATATGAATCTAATAATACTGCAACCATCCCACATAGTGAACAAAAAATCATACATGATATTATTAAAATAAATTCCCTTTTTCTCTTAAATGCTATACCAATTATTTTCTTCCAAATCTTTACTTCTATCTTCGTATCTTTAAGATTTTTTTCATCATCTTCAAACATTTTTTATTCCCTTTCCTTTAAGAATTCAATCCTCAAATCACCTTGAATCTTCCACAAATTTTGGTATAAACCTTCTTCATTTATTAATTGATTATGTGTGCCAATATTTGTGATATTTCCACTATCCAACACCAAAATTTTGTCAGCACTCATTGCTGTAGCTATTCTATGAGTAACTATTATCATAGTGCGGTTATTTTTCGAGCTTTTAAGCGCTTTTCTTACTTCCAAATCTGTTTTTGTATCTAATGCGGATAAAGAGTCATCAAAAATAATGACAGGTGTAAAACGAATTAACAGTCTCGCTATTGCAATCCTTTGACGTTGTCCTCCCGATAACGTAACTCCTTTTTCCCCAACTAAAGTTTCATATCCTTTTTCAAATTTTAATATTTCCTCATGCATATGCGCTAATTTTGCACATTCAAAAACTTCTTCATCACTACTTAAATTGTTAGCAATTTTAATGTTTTCCTTTATACTCATTCCAAACAAAAATGGATCTTGTAAACATATACCAATACATGAGCGAAGGTAGGATTTTTCAATTGACTTGATATTAATACCATTCAACAATATTTCCCCTTCAGTAATTTCAATAATTCGAGCTAAAAGATTAATTAAAGTAGTCTTTCCACTACCAGTTTTTCCCACAATAGCTAGCGTTTGTCCACTATGTAATTTAAAATTTAGATTCTTTAAAAAGTAATCTTGGCTATTTTTAAACTTAAAATATACATTTTTAAACTCAATTTCACCATTTAATTCTGGTTTTAAATCACCATTTTCATTAAATTCGCTCTTTTCTGCTAAAATTGCTTCTAATCTACTACTGCTAACCCTAGCTTTCCCTAAGTCTCTAATGGTTCTACCTAAGCTTCTTATTGGATAAATAACTAACCCTATATACATTAGACACATAACTACATCTCCAAAAGTAATTTCAAAAGTACCATTTTGAAGAAAAAATATACAAAATCCAATAGTTATAACAAATTGTATTGTTGCAAGACCATCTCCTAAACCCCAATATAAACCAATAATATTATGGAATTTTTTACATCTAGCTATATATTCATCAGATATTTTCATATATTCATCATATTCATATTTTTCTCTGTTGTATGCTTTAATAACCTTTACTCCATTAATATTTTCTTGCAGATGAGTTGTCATCCTTGCTTCAATTTCCTCCAATTTTGTATCTTGTTTCAAACAATATCTAAAAAATACAATACTAGTTACAATAAAAATAGGAACTACAAATAGTGTTACATATAATAAATTTATGTTAATAAAAGCGATTTGTGTAGCTCCTATAGTAAATGTTGCTATAATATCAAACAAATTAGGTATTTGTTGGGCTAAAACATTTTGGACATTATTAATATCTGTAGTGCATCGTTGAATTAAATCTCCAATATCAACACTATTATGATACTCATATGGCAGTGATTGAATATGTTTATGCATTTTTAATCTTATATCATAAGCCATTTTTTCACCTAAAATTCCTTTTAAAAAGCTAAACAAAAAGTTCAATGTAAGTCTGATTAACCATAAAAATACAATTAGTATAGCAATAATAATAATCAATACTTTAGTACTAGTTGCGTTATTAAATAAATCAATTATAAATTTAGGTAGTGTAGTTTTGACTTCAAGATTCCCTAATACGCCATCAAAAAAGTATTTTACTAATTGAGGAAAATACGAATATAAGAATTTGGAGATAAATAGTATAACTAAAGCCAAAACAAATATGTGTAAATAGGGAATAACCCATTTAAATAATTTATTTTTTTTCATTTTCGTCCTTTCAAATATTTTGTTAATAGAAAAATAAATAGCTTATATAAAATATTTTAATACTAACCTAAAAAATAATATAATTTTAATTAATAATTAATTGTCAATTAAAACATTATGCTCAAAACTGAATTTAAAAAAATCAGTTAGTAAGTTGAACCAATTTTCTTGATAATCTATCGCAAAGTCTAGATAAAAACTTTTCTCTACTGCTTTACTAATTGTTGAACTCCCATTAGTAGGTATTTTGAAGTAAACGACATAGGGTTGTAAGTTTACCATATCCTCTGCTTTCTCATCTAATTTTCCATATAAATCTAATAGTAATAATCCATTAGCATGAAGTGTAGAATAATCTAAATAATATATAGTATTAATGCCAATATCTTTCGCAATAGAATTTAAATCATATACAAATTGCTCTACTTTTAAGATATTACTTGGTCTACTAGTTTCATCTAGGAATATTTTTGGATTATTAGATCCAATATACAAATAAAATTCTTCACCATTTTTTATCATGGTAGTTAATTTATCTAGGGTTGTATATACAAAAACATGGTCGTTTGAAGTCAAACAATCATATTCTTTACGAATAGTTGCTTTTTCTCCCCCCCAGTTAATATTTATTAGTACAATCATTATAATTAGTAAAAAACCTATACCTCCTAAAATGGAAAAGAATATTTTTTCTTTTTTAGTCATTGGTTCAGATGGTTTTCTATTAGATTTAGTTACTTTTTCATCTTCTACTACTGGAGTAAAAACCTTCTTCTTCTGATTTTTATTTTTGGATTTCTTTTTACTCATTATCTCTCCATATACATTCTATCATATTTTATATTAAATTAAAAGCATTATCTAACGCTTCAATTATATCATCAATATGTTCTAATCCAATTGACAAACGAATAGTGGTCGGTTTAATGCCATTATCATCTAATTCTTTTTCACTTAATTGGGAATGAGTTGTACTAGCAGGGTGTATTATTAATGATTTCGCATCTGCAACATTGGCTAATAATGAAAATAGTTTAATATTATTAACAAAGGTTAGTGCATTATTATAATTACCTTTTAATTCAAATGTAAAAATAGATCCGCCACCTAATCTATAATATTCTTTATATAAATTATTATAAGGACTAGTTTCTAAACTAGGGTGATTAACTATCTTTACTTTTGGATGTTTGTTTAAATAATTTACAACTTTTAATGCATTATACACATGTCTTTCCATTCTTAAACTTAAAGTTTCTAAACCTTGTAAGAATAAAAATGAATGAAATGGAGACAAGCAAGCTCCCATGTCTCTTAGTAATACTGCTCTTAGTTTGGTAATATATGCATTATTTTTACTAATCTTAGTAAAAATAACTCCATGATAATTTTGATTTGGTTGAGTAAGAGTAGTAAACTTTCCACTTTCTTCCCAATCAAAGTTCCCAGAATCTATAATTACTCCACCAACAACAGTTCCATGCCCGCAAATAAACTTTGTTGCAGAATGTACAACAATATTAGCACCAAATTCTATTGGTCTAAATAGATATGGTGTAGCGAAAGTAGAATCTATAATTAGAGGTATCTTATGTTTTTTAGCAATAGTACTAATCAATCTAACATTAGGTATATCACAATTTGGATTTCCCATACTTTCAATGTATATACATTTTGTATTATTTTTTATATTACTTTCAATGCTATTTTCTTTATAACAATCAACAAAGCTAACTTCAATACCAAAATCTTTAAAAGAATTAGAAAACAAATTATATGTTCCGCCATATAAATTTTTACTAGAGACAATATGATCACCATTTTTTGCGATATTCAATATTGCATAAGAAACAGCTGCAGCACCTGAAGACAGACATATTGCATCAATACCACCTTCAAGTAAAGCTATTCTTTTTTCAAAAATCCTATTCGTAGGATTATTCATCCTAGAATAAATATTCCCCTCTTCTTCTAAAGAAAAGAGCTTTTTAGCATGATCAACATTATCAAATATATAAGATGTTGTTGCATATATAGGAACAGCTCTTGATTTTGTTTCTTTATCGCATTCTTCTTGACCAACATGTATTTGGTTAGTTTCAAATTTGTATTTTTTATTCATAGATAACCTCCTGTTATCTCTTTCTTCTTCAAAATATACATATTTCCTCTGCAAATTTATTCAAAGTATGATAAATTATAAAGAGGTGAAATAAACATGAGTAAACATAAAGAAAAAAGCAAAGAATTTTGGGCGGGATTTAAATCTTTTATAAGTAAGGGGAATCTGCTAGATTTAGCAGTAGCAGTAGTAATTGGTGCTACTTTTACAGCTATAACAGCATCTTTAGTAAATGACATTATTATGCCATTTATAAGTGCTTTTTTAGGAAGTGCTAGTATAGAAGAATTATCCTTTAGTCTAACTATCTGGAGGAATGCTGAACCTACAATAATCTATTATGGTAGATTTTTACAAGCTATTATTTTGTTTCTTCTAACTGCTTTTGTTTTATACACTGTTGTAAAAGTTATAATTCAAAAGCGAAAAGACTTTATCAAGAAACCTATAGAAGTAGTAATTCCTCAAGATATTAAATTATTAACTGAAATAAACGAATCTTTAAAAAAGTTAAGTTCAAACCAAAAAAGTGATGTTGAATAGAATTATTTTTTAGTTTTATCCCTCAAATAAGTAAATTCAATAATAGCCATTTTAGTAGCATCGCCTTTTCTTGGTCCAGTTTTTAAAACTCTGGTATAACCACCATTAATATCTTTAAACTTTGGAGCTATTTCATTAAACAACTTTTGGATAGCTAAAGTAGTTCCTACATTATAAACATCGCCATCTTTATTTTTTTCTTCTTTAAATTCAACATACTCAAAACGAACTACTTTAGCAACTTGTCTAATAGCAGTCAAATCATTACCTTTTTTGGCTTTTGTAACCATTCTTTCAATTAATCTTTGAGTTTCTTTAGCTTTAACTAAGGTAGTTTCAATACTTTCATTTACAATTAAATCCGTAACTAAATCGCGTAGTAATGCTTTACGATTGGAAATATTACGATTAAGTTTACTATAACCTGTGCTCATTCTTCATCCTCACTTTCTGAAAAACCATCAATTATCCTATCAGGTTCAATAACTTCTTCTTCTACTACAGTTTTCTTATACGAAGTATCTTTTTTCTTTGCTACCATTTCATACCCTTTTTCCTTTAATAATTCAACAACTTTTTTAACTGAAGATTCTCCAAAACCAGGAATCTCTTTTAGTTCTTTTTGGGTGAACTCTAATAACTCACTTACTGTGTTAACTTTTTTATTATATTTGCTTACTAACCCATTACATAATTTATTGAAAGTTGAGTTTGGAAGACCAATTTCTATTAAATTAACATCTGCAACTTTAACTACTTCTTTATCTTCAACAGTTGTATCAATAATATATTGATGTTTTTTAATCTCTTCAGAAATATTTGAAATGATAGTAAAGTATTGAGTTAAATATTCTGCTGCTAAAGCAATAGCATCTTTATAATCTATGCTTAAATTAGTATCAATAGTCATTAATAGTTTGTCAAGATTATATACTTGTTCATCTCTAGTTTTAATTACTTCAAAAGTGAATTTTTTTATTGGCGTAAAGATAGCGTCAATTGGTATAATAAAACTTTTATTTAATTCTATTATTTTTAAATCTTTCTTTAATTGAGGAATTCTACTTTTATTAATGTCAGCTATTGAATAACCAACACCTCTTACAGCATACAACTGAGCTTCAAACTCACAACTATCTTTGGTAATAGTTGCGATAACTTTTTCACCATTAACTATTTCTAGTTCCGAAGGACATATTAAATCTTTAGCACAGATTGTTTGTTTTCCTTTAGTTTTGATAGACAAGGTATATACTTCTTGATTTCCTTGCTCAAACAATTTACTATTATCTGCATATTTTAATACAATATCTTTTATATTTAAAATTATTTGAGTAACATCTTGATAAACTCCTTCTATAATAGAAAATTCATTATTAACCCCAGCTATAGTTACAGCTATAATGGCAACTCCTGGCATTGATGCTAGTAATACTCTTCTTAAAGCATTTCCAATAGTTATACCATAACCACTAGGTAGAGGTGATAACTCTACAGTTTGCGAATAATCATTAATTAAATTTAAAGCTTTAATAATTTCTAATTTCTTTTGCCCATCATTATCAACTAACATATCAAATGTTTTTTCATTTCTTGTTTGTTTTTCTAAAGCATCAAGTGAAAAAATTTCTTTTCTTCTCAAAAGCTCTTTGACTGAATCTGATAAATCCAATTCTTCTATTCTATCTACAATTCTAAAAATCGGTTTAGTAAAATCTGCTGTTTTTTTCATATTTTTTATCTCCTACGCATTTTTGGTGGACGACAACCATTATGTGGTACAGTCGTCTTATCAATAATTGAAGTGATTTGTAATCCTCCAACTTGTAATGCTCTAATTGCATTTTCTCTTCCAGGACCTGGTCCTATTACTTCTACATCAACCTTAGTCATTCCACTATCAAGAGCTTTTTTAGCTGCTGCTTCACTAGCTTGTGCTGCAGCAAAAGGGGTAGATTTTTTACTTCCTTTAAATCCTAAAGCTCCTGCACTACTCCAAGCAATAACATTACCAAGTGGGTCACTAATTGCAACAATTGTGTTATTGAAAGAAGAGTGAATATGAGCTATTCCTTGAGGAATATTTCGTTTTACTCGTTTTTGTTTTCTTTTTTCTTTTGGCATATTTCCCTCTTATTTTTTCTTATTAGCAACTGTTCGTGCTTTTCCCTTTCTTGTTCTCGCATTACATCGTGTGTTTTGCCCTCTAACCGGTAATCCTTTACGATGTCTAATTCCTCTATACGAACCAACTTCCATCAATCTTTTGATGTTTAGTTGTACTTCTTGTCGTAAATCTCCTTCCAATTTTAATTCAGCTATTTCTCTACGAATAGATTGAATCTCTTCTTCTGAAAGATCCTTAACTCTTTTATTCTCATCTACATTCGCTTTACTTAAAACTAGTTGCGATGTTGGTTTCCCAATACCATGAACATAAGTTAAAGCAATAACCACTCTTTTATCTCGTGGTAAATCTATTCCTGCTATACGTGCCATTTTCTATCTCCTATCATCCTTGTCTTTGTTTGTGTTTGGGATTTTTACATATCACCATTACACGTCCCTTTCTTTTTATAACTTTGCATTGATCGCAAATTTGTTTAACTGAAGCCCTTACCTTCATTGTCTATCCTCCTTGTCTTTTTTGTATCTAATTACTATTCGCCCACGTGTTAAATCGTAAGTCGACATTTCCACTCTAACTCTATCACCTGCTAAAATCATTATGTGATTCATTCGGATTTTACCAGAAACGTGTGCTTTTATTAAGTGGCCATTTTTTAGTTCAACTAAGAACTCCGCATTTGGAAGTACCTTGTTAACTATTCCATCCATTGGTACGCTATCGTCTTTAGCCATTTTTTTCCTCTATTTTCGTCAAAATTTCATATCCCCCTCTAGTGACTACTATTGTATGTTCGAAATGAGCAGAATCGCCCTTTTCTTTAGTTACAACTGTCCATTCATTATCAATAATAAAGCTTTTACCACTACCATCTACAACCATAGGTTCTATCGCGAGTGTCATACCTGCTTTTAAAATGATATTGTTGTCATCACTAGGTTCGTTAGGAATTCTTGGATCCTCATGAAGTGAACTACCAATACCATGACCTTGATAACCTTTTAGTATCTTGTATCCATGTTTACTTATGTACTCATTTATTGTTGATGAAATCAAATTAATATTTACCCCTTCTTTTATCATTGATAAAGCGAAATATAAACTTTCTTTAGTAACATCTATAATTTTTTGACGATTCAAATTGATTTTTCCAACTGGATAAGTTGCTGCCATATCAGCATGATAACCTTTATAACAACTACCAATATCAATAGAAATAATGTCGCCCTCTTTTAATATAGCGTTTTTTGAAGGAATCCCATGAATAACTTCACTATTCATAGAAGTACAAATAGAAGCAGGAAATCCCTTATAGTTTAGGAATGATGCTTTAGCACCACTCTTTTCAATCACATTTTTAGCTATATCATCTAATTCTTTTGTAGAAACTCCAGGTCTAATGCTTTTTTTGATTTCTTCTAATGCTTTAGCAGTAATTTTTCCTGCTTGTTTCATTAAAATAATTTCTCTTTCACTTTTTATATATGTCATAAACTATTTAAAATCCTTGATACTTCTACAAATATATCAGATATCAATCCTTCTCCATTCACATTAAAAACAATATTTTCATAGTATTTTAATAATGGATCAAATTGCTCATGATATATCGCAATTCTTGTCTTAATTGTTTCAACATTATCATCATTTCTAACGCTTAATGTATTTTTACATTTATCGCAATGATTTTCAATTAAAGGTTTTTTGTTTTCAATGTGGTAACCCTCTCCACATGACGAACATACTCTTCTCCCAGAAATTCTTTTAATTAATATTTCATCAGATGAAGTAATGTTTAATACTGCATTTACTTTCATATTATATTTCTTTAGTAAAGAATTAAGTTTATATGCTTGATGTATATTTCGAGGAAATCCATCTAACATGAACCCCCTCTTAATATCATCTTTCGAAAATCTCTCTTCAATTATTGAAAAAGTTATATCATCAGAAACTAGTTCTCCTTTACTAACATATTCATTGATCTGTTTCCCAATAACACTTCCTATTTTAATCTCATTTCTAAACATATCACCTGTTGATATGTGAGCAAGATTATAGTGCTTTTTTATTAGTTCAGCTTGTGAACCCTTACCAGCACCAGGACCTCCCATAATTAATATATTCATTAATCTAAAAATCCTTTATACTCATCTGCTTGTAATGATTGTCTTATTTGTTTAAATGTTTCAGTTGCAACACCCACTACAATTATTAAGCTTGTTCCACCAACTGTAACTGAATGTGGTAAATCAAATATTTTACTCATCCAAATTGGTAAAGAAGCTACAAGTGCTAAATATAAAGCTCCAATTACTGTAATCTTAAATAAAACTCTGGCTACATAATTAGAAGTTTCAACACCTGGTTTTACTCCTGGAATATAAGCATTTTGGTTTTGAAGATTTTCAGCCACTCTATCTGGTTTTAATTGTACATATGCATAGAAGAATGCAAATAGTATAATTAATACAATATAAAGCACATAACCTATTGGACTAGTATAATCAAATGTTTCTCCTAACCAATATGTAAAGCCATTATTAGAATCGACAAATCTTAATATTGTTGCTGGAATAGACATTAAAGTTGAAGCGAAGATAACTGGTATAACATTTGCAGTATTCAATTTTATAGGAATATTTGAATCATTCTTTCCCCTAAAGGAAGCACTTGAAGGTCTATTCGCATATTGAATAGGAATTTTACGTTGTGCACCTTCCATATATACTATAACCATTATTATCAAAATCATTATTAATAGTACTATATAAAACTTAACTACTTCCCAACCACTAGTTGAACCAGAGGTAATGAATCTTGCGATAAGATCATTAATCATTTTCGGAAATGAAGCTACAATACCAGCAACAATAAACATACTAGTTCCATTACCAATACCATGTAAGGTTATTTTTTCCGCCATCCATAAAGTAAATGCAGTACCAGCAGTCATAATTAAAGCTAAATAAACATAAATAAATAGATTAGGTGTAACACCAACTTCGAAAATATCTCCATAATAAATAATGATTCCCACAGTAACTGTTAATGCTTGAATAAATGCTAACAATAAAGCACCATATTTAACTACTGTATTTATTTTTTTTCTTCCAGTTTCTCCCTCTTCACTCCATTCTTTTAAAGCAGGGACTATATCCATCTGCAATAATTGTACAACAATTGATGAAGTAATATAAGGAGATACACCTAAGGCTACAATAGAGTATTGAGATAAAGCACCCCCACTAAAAACATCCAAAAATCCAAACAAAGATTCTGATGCTCCTATATTAAATAACATTGGTATTTGAATATGATATGCAATTCTCCAAACTAATAGAATTAATGCAGTAAACCCAAGACCTTTTAATACTTTCAAATATTTTTTATCAATTTTTATTGCCATATTAGCATACCTCTATTTCGCCACCAACTTTTAAGATAGCAGCTTTTGCGTTCTCAGAAAATTTGTTCGCAACAACTTTTAGTTTAACCTCTACATTTCCTTTACCTAAAATTTTAATCTTCTTACCATTATCTTTAATGATATTCTTTTTAACTAGTGATTTATAATTAACAACATCACCTTCTTTGAAGTCCTTAAGCTGTGAAAGATTTACAATTACATATTCATTTTCCTTGAAAGAAGTAAATCCTCTTTTAGGAATTCTTTTGAATAACATAGTTTGTCCACCTTCATACCCTGGTCTAACTCCACCACTTGTTCTAGCATTTTGTCCTTTCGAACCTCTTGTAGAGGTTTTCCCCATTCCCGAACCAACACCACGACCTATTCTTTTTTTAGCATGACGCGCACCTTCATTTGGTTTTAAATTTGACAAGTTCATATTTTACACCTCACTCTATCACTTCCACTAAGTGCGAAACAGTTTTAATCATTCCCCTAACCGCTTCATTATCAATTTTTTCAATTACTTGATTAATTTTTGATAATCCTAAAGCCTTTAGCGTTTTCGCTTGATTAGGTTTACGTCCAAAACTACTTTTCACTAATTTAATTTTAATAGTTTTTTCAGCCATATTAAATCTCCTCTACCTTCTTTCCTCGAACATTAGCAACTTGTTCTTTAGTTCTTAAAGCCATTAAACCATCTAATGTCGCTCTAACTATGTTAATTGGAGTTGATGATCCCAAAGATTTAGATATGATATTTTCTATTCCAGCTAATTCTACAACAATTCTCACAGGTCCTCCTGCGATAATACCTGTTCCTGCTTTTGCTGGTTTCAATAAAACTTTTCCTGCACCATAATGTCCAATAATTGGATGAGGTATGGAAGTATTTACAATAGGAATCTCAACCAAGTTTTTTTTAGCATCTTCAATAGCTTTACGAATTGCATCTGGTGTTTCAATAGCCTTACCTGTTCCCAAACCAACTCTACCATTTTTATCTCCAACAACTACTACAGCGTTAAATCTGTATCTTCTTCCACCTTTAGCAACTTTAGTTATATGATTAACTGCAACAACAGATTCTTCAAACTCTTTTTTTTCTTCAGATTTTAACTCAGTTCTAGGTTTAGCACGAAGTGGAGGTCTTTTTCTAGCTGTTATAGGTTTACTAGGTGCTACTTCAGTATTTTCAACAGGTGTAGTTTCCTCTTTTTTTGTTTCAACTATTACTTCAGTTGGAATTTTTGCATCTTTTTCATTCATATTATCCTCCTAGAATTTTAGCCCTTCATTTCGAGCTGCTTCAGCTAAAGCTTTAACTCTACCATGATAGATATATCCACCACGATCAAAAACTACATTAACAATATTTTTCTCTAGAGCTGCTTTAGCAATTAAAACACCAACTTGTTTAGCAGCCTCTATGTTATTCCCTTTTTCAAGTTTCAAACTAGATGCTGCAACTAGAGTACAACCCTTTTCATCATCTATTATTTGAGTATAGATATTTGTATTAGAACGAAAGACACATAACCTTGGTCTAGTTGCAGTTCCATTAAGTTTTTCTCTAATTCTTGCATGTCTTGCTAAGCGTTCTTTATTATTCACTTGTTTCTTAATCATAATTACTTAGCCTTCTTCCCTTCTTTTCGAATGATAATTTCATTCTTATAACGAATTCCTTTACCCTTATATGGCTCAGGTTTTCTAATCGCTCTAACCTCTGCAGCAAATTGACCTACTGCTTGTTTATCAACTCCACTAATAAAGATTTCAGTTGGTGATACAAGCTTAACTTCTAAATTTGCAGGTACTTCTTTTTCAACTATATGTGAATACCCAGCTGCTACTGATAATATTTTACCACTTAAGCTAGCCTTATAACCAGTTCCTTCAATAAGTAAAGTCTTATTCCATAAATTAGTAACACCTTCAACCATATTATTTAGTAAAGCTCTTACTGTTCCATGATTAATCTTGTCTTCTTTAAGATCAGTTTCTCTTTTTACATATATGGTATTACCATCTAACTCTATTTTAATTCTTGGGTTAAATTTATATGATATTTCGCCTTTTGGTCCTTTTACTACTACAGTATTATCTTCTTCTACTTTAATACTAACTCCAGTAGCAAAATTAATCGCTTTTTTTCCTACACGTGACATAATATCCTCCTACCACACATAAGCTATAACTTCTCCACCTAGATTAGCTTTACGAGCAGATTTATCTGTCATAATACCATTTGAAGTAGAAATTATTGCTATTCCTAAACCACCTAAAACCTTTGGAAGTTCATTGGCTTTCGCATATGTTCTTATTCCAGGTTTAGATATTCTCTGAATTCCTCTAAGTGCACATTCCTTTTTATTTGTGTATTTCAGTTCAACTTTGATGAATTCTTTTCCATTATCAACAAAATCGCTATAATTTAATATATAACCCTCAGCTTTGATAACGCTTAATATTTCTTTTTTTAATTTTGATGCAGGTACAAGTACATTTTCAAATTTACGCATATTTGCGTTTCGAATACGTGTTAACATGTCCGCAATTGGATCTGTCATTCCCATTTATTACCTCCTACCAACTCGATTTAGTGATGCCTGGAATTTGACCCTTATAAGCCAATTCTCTAAAGCATAAACGACATATCTTAAACTTACGATATACAGCATGCGGTCGCCCACAGCGTTCACATCTTGTATATTCTCTAACTTTGAATTTTTGTTTTCTTTTATTTTTTTGAATTTGTGAAACTTTTGCCACTATATCCTCCTATTTCTTAAAAGGCATTCCTAAAAGAGTTAATAACTCTCTAGCCTCTTCATCATTTTTAGCTGTGGTAACTATTACTATATCCATACCTCTTATTTTCAATACCTTATCATATTGAATTTCAGGGAAGATCAATTGTTCTTTAATACCTAAAGTAAAATTACCTCTACCATCAAAACTATTCTTATTTACTCCACGAAAATCTCTTACTCTAGGAAGAGATATAGAGATTAATTTATCATAAAATTCATACATTCTCTCGCCTCTTAAAGTTACTTTAACTCCAACTGAAACTCCTTGACGAAGTTTAAAGTTAGCAATTGATTTTTTCGCTTTAGTCACAACTGGTTTCTGCCCACAAATTGTAGTTAAGTCAGCTATAGCAGCATCAAGTAACTTGGAATTATCCTTAGCATCTCCACACCCTATATTAATAACGATTTTTTCTATTTTTGGAACTTGCATAATAGAGGTATAACCAAATTTTTTGGTTAGTTCTCCTTTTACAAAATTATTATATTGCTCTTTTACTCTATTCATAATTTCTCCTATACTGGGGTTCCTGTTTTACGATTAATTCTAATTTTTTTATCGTTTTCAAATTTATACCCGATTTTAACTATCTTACCTGTTTTTGGCTCAACTAATGCGACATTAGAGACATCAATAGGAGCTTCATGCTTACTTATTCCTCCATCAGGATTTTTATTAGATGGTTTATTGTGTTCAGTCTTTATGTTTACACCTTCAACTAAAACCTTGTTTTTCTTTATAAATACTTTTTTAATCAATCCAGTTTTTCCTTTATCGTTTCCAGCGATAATAGTTACTGTATCACCTTTCTTAATTTTCATATAAACACCTTTTACAATACCTCAGGTGCTAAAGAGATTATTTTCATAAAGTTTTTATCTCTCAATTCTCTAGCAACTGGGCCAAATATACGAGTCCCTCTTGGAGTTAAATCATCTTTAATAATAACTGCAGCGTTATCATCAAATTTAATATAAGTACCATCAGGTCTTGTTAATCCACTTTTAGTTCTAACTATAACTGCTTTTACAACATCACCTCTCTTGATGTTTCCACCAGGAGTAATTGATTTAACTGTAGCTACAATTATATCGCCAATATTTGCATATCTTCTTCTTGTTCCGCCTAAAACTTTTATGGTTAGAATTTCTTTCGCACCACTATTGTCCGCGATTTTCAACATTGATTCAGTTTGGATCATACTTTTTCTCCTATAGTATAATAGCCTTTTCGACTATTTCAATCAATCTAAACCTTTTTAATTTTGATAAAGGTCTAGTTTCCATAATTTTTACTGTATCTCCAATTTTAGCTTCATTCATTTCATCGTGAGCAGTATATTTTTTTGATACAATTACTCTCTTACCATAAAAAGGATGTTTACGATATGTTGTAACTAAAACTTTAATAGTTTTATTTTCTTTATCGCTAACAACTTTTCCTACATAGACTTTTCTTGCATTTCTTTCTTCCATGATATACTCCTACCTAACTCCCATTTCTCTCTCAGTTAAAATTGTTTTTAATCTTGCAATTCTTTTCTTAACTTGGTTTAAACGATGAGGTTTTTCTAATTTCCCAGTTCCTGCATCAAATCTAAGTTTGAATAATTCTTTTTTAAGTTCAACAATTTCTTGTTCGATTTCTTCATTGTCAAGTTTTCTAATTTTTTGTGTCTCAGATAACTTTTCAATAACTTTTTTTTCTTTCTTTTCTTTTTTTTCTTTCTTAACTTTTTCTGCCATAATTATTCACCTGATTCTTTATAAATAGTTTTAGTTTTAATTGGTAATTTATGAGATGCTAATCTTAAAGCTTCATTTGCAACTTCAAGTGTCATTTCACCAACTTCAAATATAACTGTTCCTTTTTTTACAACAGCAACATAGCCTTCTGGACTACCCTTACCACCACCCATACGAACCTCTAAAGGTTTTCTAGTGAATGAAATGTGAGGGAAAACTCTAATCCAAACTTTACCAGTTCTTTTAGTATAGTTAGCTATTGCTTTTCTAGCAGCTTCAATTTGATTTGCTGTTAACCAACAACCTTCTAAAGCTTTTAATCCTGCATCACCAAAGTTAAGTGTTTTAGCTCCTTTAGCGACTCCTTCGTAACTAACTCTATGAGGTCTACGATATTTTGTTCTTTTAGGGGTTAACATACATTTTCCTCCTTAACATCTTTTTTCTTCTTAGCAGGTAAAATTTCACCTTTACAAATATAAACTTTTACTCCTAATTTTCCATAAGTAGTATTAGCTTCTGCAACTGCATAATCAATATCAGCTCTTAATGAATGTAGTGGTACTGTTCCTTCAGAATATCCCTCACTTCTAGCCATTTCTGCTCCACCTAATCTACCAGATACACTTGTTCTAATACCCTTAGCTCCTGCCTTCATAGCTCTCTCAATAGCTTTCTTTTGAACTCTTCTAAATGAAGCCCTTTCTTCTAGTTGCTCAGCAATATTTTTAGCAACTAAAACTGCATCTAGTTCTGGTGCTTTAATATCAATTAATGTTATATAAACATTAACAGGGCATTTGTCCAAACCTCTATGTTTAGCAATTATTTTGGAAATAGCTTTCACAACATTATTTTTTCTATTTTGGTCTTTCCCCAACAAAATCCCCATTTTAGATGTAGTAACATATATTTTAACTGCATCTTTAGTTCTTTCAATTATTACTCTAGAGATAGAATTTTTAATATCTCTATCTAGTTTTTTAGCTTTTTTAATTTCAATAACTTTATCTTCAGGTTTGTCAAATTTAGTTCTTACTATATCCATATAATCATCTTCAAAATAATGATTTTCAATATAATCTCTAATTAATATATCTTCTAAAAGAATATTAGGGACATCTTTTTTTCTAGCAAACCATTTTGCTTCATGTCCTTTAATAATACCTATTCTCATTCCAATTGGATTTACTTTTTGACCCATAATTATTCTCCCTCCGCAACTACTACAGTAATATGACAACTTCTCTTTAAAATAGAACCCGCACTACCTTTTGCACGTGGTTGATAACGTTTAAGTGTTTTGCCTTCATTTACCAAAATCTTTTTAATATAAAGTTTTTCTAAAGATAAACTCTTATTATTTACAGCATTAGCAGCAGCACTTTTAACTGTTTTATATACAGCAGGCGAACTACCTACACTAGTTAATCTAAGAATTTGTCCCGCTTCAGAAACTTTTTTTCCTCTAATTTGATCTACTATCAATCTTACTTTTCTAGGAGAAATTCTAATATTTTTAGATATCGCAAATGCTTCTTTTTCTGAAGCTAATTCTCTAGCTTCTTTAGCAAGCTTATTCTTTTCTAATGCTTTTTCACTTTGTTTTTTACTTTTCTCATCCATAATCATTTCCTCTTATTTATCTGTTTTTTTATCTTTCCCATGACCACGATAAGTTCTTGTTGGAGCAAACTCACCTAATTTATGACCTACCATATCTTCCACAATATAAACAGCCATATGAGTTTTTCCATTATAAACCCCAATAGTAAGCCCTACAAAGGATGGGAAAATAGTTGATCTTCTAGACCATGTTTGAATAACTTTTTTAACTCCGCTTTTTTGAGCTGCTTCAACTTTTTTTAGTAAGTGTGCATCACAAAAGGGACCCTTTTTAATCGAACGTGCCATTTTTCCTCCTAACCGTTTCTACGCTTCATGATTAAAGCATTTGATTTTTTCTTCTTATTTCTAGTCTTAACACCAAGAGTTTTCTTGCCCCATGGAGATACTGGAGCTTTTCTTCCAATAGGAGAACGTCCCTCTCCTCCACCATGTGGGTGGTCATTTGGATTCATCGCACTACCTCTAACAGTAGGTCTAATACCCATATGTCTAGTTCTTCCAGCTTTACCAATATTAACAAGTCCATAATCTTGATTTCCAACCGTTCCAACAGTTGCATAACATACTGCTAAGATTTTTCTCATTTCGCCACTTTTCAATCTGATGATAACATACTTGTCTTCTCTACCTAAGATTTGCGCACTAGTTCCTGCAGACCTAATTAATTGTCCACCCTTACCTGGAGATAATTCTACATTATGAACAAAAGTACCAACTGGTATTTTCCCTAAAGGAAGTGCATTACCTTCTTTAATATCAACTTCTTCACCAGCTACTATTTTAGTTCCCACTTGCAAACCCTTAGGCGCTAAAATATACCTTTTTTCCCCATCGATGTAACTAATTAACGCTATATTAGCACTTCTATTTGGATCATACTCAATACTCGCAACTTTACCTTCAATATTTCTTTTATCTCGTTTAAAGTCAATTATACGATATCTTCTTCTTTGAGCACCGCCTTGATGACGAACTGTGATTTTTCCTGAATTATTTCTTCCATCTCTTTTACCTAACATAGTTGTTAAAGATTTTTCTGGAGTTGATTTAGTAATCTCTTCTTTGTAATCTAACACTGTCATGTTACGTCTACCATTAGTAGTAGGATTATATTTTTTGATACCCATATGTTACACCTCATAAATATTAAGAGTTTGACCTTTTTGTAAAGTAACAACCGCTTTACAAACTCTCGGTTTCAACCCTTCATATTTTCCAACTTTTTTTCTTTTCGCTCTAACATTAATCATATTAACTTTTTCAACGTTAACTTTAAATGCTTCTTCAATAGCGTTTTTAACTTCTATCTTATTACTACCATAAGCAACTTCAAAGGTGTATTTTCCATTCTCACCTAGTTTAGTTGTTTTTTCAGTTATAATTTGAGATTTAATAATATCATAATAAGCCATTATTTTAAATCCTCCTCGTATTTTTTAACTACATTTTTAAATAAAACATAAACATCACCTCTAATAAGATCATAAATACTTAAGTGATCTTTAGTTTGAACATAAACTGTAGGTATATTTTTTGTCGCAGTTTCTAAATTAAAATTTTCTTCATCAGTAATTATTATTGTTTTCTTATCATTAATTTTTAATGCTTTTAGCACCTCTAATGCTTTTTTAGTTTTAAACTCATCTAAGGTGATACTATCAACTACTAATAAATTACCTGCAATAAATCTATCAGATAATAAAGATTTAACTGCAAGTTTTTTAACTTTCTTATTAACCTTTAAATCATAATTTCTAGGAGTAGGTCCGAAAACAACTCCTCCACCAACCCATTGAGGTGATCTAATAGAACCTTGTCTAGCTCTACCAGTACCTTTTTGACGCCAAGGTTTTTTACCCCCACCATTAACTTCTGTTCTAGTTTTCGTTTTATGAGTTCCTTGTCTTAATGCAGCTCTTTCTGCTTTTACACAATCATAAACTACTTGCATATTAGGTTCAATTTTAAAAACTTTATCACTTATAGTAATGTTTTCAACTTTTTCACCTAATTGATTTAATACTTCTATTTTTGACATTTATTTCTCCTATACTAATGAAGGATTACCTTGTTTAACAGAAGATTTTACTATACAATAACTCTTCTTCGCACCAGGTACACTACCTTGAATAAGTAATACATTTCTTTCTAAATCAACCTTAACAATTTGAAGATTTTGAATAGTAACTTGTTGATTACCCATTCTACCAGGCATTTTCTTTCCCTTTTTAACTCTGGCAGGATTGATTGATCCCATCGACCCAATTCCTCTATGATATCCAGAACCATGTGATCTAGCTCCAATATGGAAACCATATCTTTTTACCACACCTTGAAAACCTTTTCCTTTAGTTATTCCAGTTACATCGACAATTTCGCCTTCTTTAAAGATGTTTCCACCAACAACACTACCTATTTCTAAACTAGCCATATCATTTCCTTCAATTTCTTTTACAAAACGCTTTGGAACTGAATTTGCTTTCTTAGCATGTCCTACTTCAGCTTTAGATAAGACTTGTTCTCTAACTGTATCGAAACCTAATTGAGTAGCCTCATAACCATCTTTTTCTTTAGTTTTTTGAGCTAATACTTTACAATCGGTTATTTCAACAATCGTAATTGGAATCAACTTTCCTGTTTCATCAAATATTTGGGTCATCCCAATTTTTTTACCTAAGATTCCTTTCATACTATTACCTCTTTATCTGTCTGATTATCAAATCTACACCATTGGGAATTGATAAACCAGATAACACTGTCATCGTTTTCTCTGTAACTGATGCTATATCAATTAATCTTTTATGGGTTCTTCTCTCGAATTGTTCTCTACTGTCTTTGTATTTGTGTGGAGATCTGATTATAGTGAATACTTCTTTTTCTGTTGGTAACGGAATAGGACCACTAACTATACTCCCTGCTTTCTTTGCAGCTTCAACAATTTTTCTTGCAGCTTCATCGATTAAAGCATGATCGTATGAAACTAATTTAATTCTTAAACTTTGTTTTGCCATTTACTTTCTTATCCTCCTAGTAATTTAGTTATGTAATGTTCAATACAAATTCCCTAATACTCTGGGCATTGGCAACTCACCCGTGTGTACCAGCAACCTTGCATATCAAAACAAGCATAACCTTATTATTGTATCACACATTGTTAGAAATTGCAAGAAAAAAACATGATTCTTTCATATAAATATATATATTAAGTATTTTATTAAAATAAATGCAAACAACTATTGTTTACATTTATTTAGTTTTACCAATTAGCAGGATTTGGAGGAATTGTTACTAAGTCACTTTCTGTTGGTAATATAACAGCTCCACCATATGTATAAACTATTGCTCCGCTAGAATTTTTTAATACAACAGTTGGATTATAAGAGATAGTTGTAGGAGCTACTTTTACTATTCTCCCTTTAGAATTTACATATTCAGTAGGCGCTGATGTTAATTCTAACTTAAACCCCTTAGCCAATATTTCTCTTTGAACTAAATACTCATATTTAATTAATTGTATCGCCATATCATATAAATTAGATCTTCTAAGAGTTTGTGGGCAATTTTTTGGAGCATCCCACAAAATACTCCCATATATATCCATCTCAAATACTTTCATAACTTCATAATGTTGTAAAATAGCAGTTTCAACCAATAATCCATATTCAATACATATATTAGCCATTAGTTTAGCACTACGAAGCCAAGTAGCATATAAATCATTTCCATTATCAATGCATGTTTCAATTCCAATACTTTCAACATATGATTCGTAATTATCACCATGCCATGCTATTTCATTAACAGGAATATGTAAATATACACTATTCGAATCAACACTATAGTGCCATGATCTTCCTCTTTCTGTGTTACCTTTAATATAATTATTATGTGATAACGCGCCAGCATTAGTAGTATTATTCCCTGTATCATGATATGTAATATATTTAATTTCATCTTTCAATATACCAGAACGAGTAAGATAATTAGTTCCTACCATTGAATTTTGAATTTGTTTAAGAATTAAATCTTTCACATTATCATATACAACACTTTTACCATAATTAATAGCTCCCCAACTTCCAGGAGAATAACCATTAATATTATTTGCATTCGAGTTGCCTCCTCTTGGCACTATGAAAGTATTTCCTAATAAAGAGTTTAAATCACTAATGGATTTACCAGTCCATTCATTAGTTACTATAGGACGATAATCGATAGTTAAATTTAAATCATCGAATAAATAATTATACACACTACCTAATACTGTTTGAACGATTTCAGTAGCTCCAAAAGTAGTCACTCTATTAGCAATAGGTTTTTCTACTCTCATCATTCTGACTATTTCTTCCATAATATTTTGAGTAATATTAACAGTAATTTCTGCTTGAGAAAAAATATTTGGATCATCTACGCATCTAAATGTAACTAGAGCTATACCAGTTCCATATGCATAAATGTTATTATCTTTATCAATTTGTATTACTCTTAAATCACTGCTTTCAATTACATACAATTGACTAGCATTACTTGGTTCAATTCTAATAATAGGGGTTATAGTATTAAATAAATTGATACTATTAAAAGTATTTAAAATATTCAAATTAGTTGGCATAGCCTTTTCAATAGTAATCATTTTTGTTAACATATCTCCTCCATCATAATAAATACTTAAAACAACATCACCAGGAATTAGACCACTAACTCTTCCCGTATTACTAACACTAGCATAAGCTTTTTTATCGATATCAAAGCTATCCGCTTTATAACTTATTCCATTATTATCAATTAATGAATAAGTTGCATTTCTACCTTCAATAATTGTATTTGGTCCATTTATACTTAAACTTACAACATTTAAAGAATACTCCATTTTATTGATTTCTTGTCCATACAAATATATATAAACCTTAGTAGTCCCTACTATTAATCCTTTAATACTACCTTCATTATATGATGCAATAGTTTCATCTTCTATTTGAACAATAAATCGATCATATGAAACTGTCACGTGATTAATAGAAAATGATATATATAAAAACTTATTAACCAAAACTCTATCTAGTTCACTACAATTAAATTCATCATATGAAACTATAATATTCATTACGATAAATTCCTCTATTTGACCTATCAACCAAAACTTAATTGTGGCTACACCTTCACTAACCCCTTTAATATAGATATCACTATCTAACTCATACGCTATTAAAATATCCTCATTATTGCTTTCGAAACATATTTTTTGAACAAAATTAGTCAATTTTTCAATATATAAACTCTCCCCAACCCCTATATTAGTAATATTTACTAAATTGAAGTTTTCAGGGATTATTCTTAAGTTTGCTGTATATTTCATAATCTCTTGATTTTCTAACCAAACACTAATAGTTACATTTCCTGTTTTTAATAATTCTAGTTTTATATTCTTATTATCCACACTAATTTTAGCTAAACTAGTGTCACTAACACTAACTTTAACCACTTTACTAGAACTGGTTACTACATTAAAACTATACTCATACCCAACAACTAATTCATCAAGAAAATCAACTTCAAAAGTGTCACATGCTATAACTTCACAATCAAACACTAGAGCATCTTCTAATGAATGTTGTATTATTACACTGATACTAGCATATCCAATACTTAATGCATTAATAGTTAAACCATTAACTTCAATAATACTTGGATCACTAGACTCTAATTTAATACTACCTTCTCCCTCTAAAATATATGTTACTTCGTATGTCTGGTGTAAGTACATTAATTCAAATATATTGACATACTTAATACTAGCAGTATCATTTAATACTACTATATTAAATGTTTGGTCTGAAGATGATATTTCCTTAATTCTTATAGTTAATACACTTTCACCAACTTCAATAGCTTTTAATACGCCATTTTCATCAACACTAACACTACTCCCTTGCACACTATATTCAATAGTATAATTTCTAACATTAACACTAGCATTAATGTTAACTACTTCATCTATATGTAAAGTTAATTTAAAATCTTCAACATTCAATTTCACATCTTTGTTGCAAGAAAATAAAAACCCACAAATAAATACTAATCCAATCCAAATAAATCTTTTCATTTTTCCTCCAAAATTAATTTAAAATACTATGTATAAATTCAACAAGTTTAGCATCATTATAATAATCACTCTTTGGATAGTAATAATCAGGCTCAACTCCTCTTTCAATTGATGTAAATATATATCCACCACTGCCATCACTACTAGCAGTAGCCATAACATTATTAGATGATAAAATAATAGTGGCTCCATCTGCTAAAACTATTGGAACGATACTAGATCCACCACCACCACTAGTATTTCCAATTATAGTTGCTATCCCCATTTGTTTAGCAATAGACACTAAAGCATTCGCAGCTGAGAAAGACACTCCAGAACTCAGTATAAACCAATTATACATATCATAAGCATCATTTTCATAATCATCATCATCATTAGTGTCAACTGCATAATAATGTATAGAGCCATTTTCTGTATAAGCATTATATGATGTATACTCTATTAACTCATCAGTCAAATACCCTAGCACTCTTAATAAAGCTCCGACATTGCCACCTGTATTATAACTAACGTCAATAATAATATTAACTATTTCACTCTTTTCAACAATTTCAGCCATTATTTGTTTCATAATTAAGTCCGAATCAACACCTAAAACATCGCCCACAGTAGCAGTATAAAATCCATCTAAATATATAATTGCAGTATCTGAGTAATATCTAACCAAAGGTATTTTTCCATCACTGAATGTCTTAGCTTTATTACTAATTGTTGTTTGAAAATAGAAAAACTCACTATACCAACCATTTTGACGTTTTCCAAGTTGATTGACACTAGTTAAATTATATCTATCATTAGGATTAGCATAAATTGATGGTGTACTAAAACTTGAATGCATTTCATCTATAGTCATATAAACAAACTCTGCATAAGCATTAGTATTAGTTGTTGTATTTAATGATAATACAGCACGGTAAAAACTAGAATTAAATTTATCATAGTAGGATATAACACCATTAGTTTTCTTTAACCCATATAAATAATCTAAAGCAAAAGCAAAACTATCTAAACTAGCTATACGTAAATCTCCAGTTTGTTGATTTTGAGTTAAGCCATTATCTCTAATATTCTTAGTGCCAGGATCAGTAGAATCAGCAACCGAAAAATAAACTCCATATAGATTACTTTCAGTGTAATATATATTATAATAATTACTACCACAGAATAATTGGTTTAATATCACGAAAGGTAATAAAAACTTGTATTCATCATTATCTTCATAAACCACACAATCAAATCTATATTTACTTAATTCAAACACAACAGATGGATCTTTATCTTGAGAATAAGAATCAATATAATATAATCCTTTTGAATATTCTGTTTCAGTTTCATAAGTTAATGCACCAAAGAAATCATATTCATTAACATATATAGTGTTTTTATTAAAATCAATTTCCATTAATAAATCAAAACTATATAACTCGCTAGTAACTTCATCATATTCTTCATATACATATTCTAAAATTAGTATATTATTAATCTCATCAAAAGTATAACTAATAATTGAAGCAAATAAAAATCCTTCTAACATTTCAAGAAAATCTTTAATATCAATATATGGAACGATACTATTATTCATATAATACATTCTTACACTAGTAGACGCAATAGCATACTCAGGAGTTAAATTTTGGAATAAAACTTCTTTACTACTAGTTACTTCTAACTCTTGTATTGGGGAAAATATTATTTCAAAACTAAATTCTTCTCTAATCTTAGCATCTAGCAACGAACCTACTACATTTACAATTACTCTTTTTTCATTACCACCTAAAATATCTCGCAATACTATCAAACATGAACCAGAAAAATAAGCATCTGGACTTGTAGTTGAATAATTAAATGTTGAACCATTTTTAGCAAGAATAGTAAAATTAATATAATTCACATCATAAATTCTAGTTTCATCATAATCTTTGAATACTTCATTGTAATCTTCATAATACAAATCCCAACCATAAATCCAGTTTGCTTCAAAGTGCATATGATTATATATAATATTAGCTCTAATATCAAACTTTTCGCCATTATATAACCAACCATCAAATAAATAACCTTCTTTAACAGGAATGGAAGGATTAGTACCATAAGTACCTATTTTTATACTCCTATTAGAAACACTGCTCCCTCCCATAGAATCAAAGGATAAGATAGCCATATCAGTCCATATAGCTACTAAAGTAATGTTTACTGATACTTGATATGTTTCAAAGTTAAAAACAACTCCATCTAAAACCCAATGAGATAAAATTACATTGTCCTTAGTAGGATTAGCAGGTTTAGGAACTAAATCTCCATAATATAACAATTGTGGTTGAATAAAACTACCACCATTAGTATCATAAGTAATATAAACCTGTGTAGACCACATCGCAATTAAAGTAATATTATCAGTAATAACTATATTAAAATCAAAATCATCACCATCATATTTCCAACCCATAAATCGATTCTCTCCTAATATTGGATCAACAGGTTTATCAATTTTAGAACCTACATTAATTTCTATAGGAGCAATACTACTACCTAATCCAGTATCAAAAGTAACTATAGCTTTAGAAGACCAAATAGCTTTTAATGTTATATTTTTTTTAACTTGATATTCTTCAAAGTTAAAAGTAACGCCACTTAACTCCCAACAAACAAAACGAAATCCTTGATTAACAGGATTAGTAGGTTTTAACACTTTATCATTTTTAGCTACTTCCACATTAGCAATCTCACTGCCACCATTAGAATCAAAACTAACAACATAAATTTTATCTTTACAAGCCATTAACCCAATAAACAAAATCAAAATTAAACTAAATAAATATCTTTTCATAAATTCCCTCCTTTTAAATAGAACATTAATATACCACCTGCAACACCAACATTTAGTGATTCTAAGCGTTTATCCATTTCTATTTTAATATTCTCTTTCAAATATTTCATATATTGTATATTCATACCAATAGATTCATTACCTAATATTAAAGCATATGAATCATTAGTCTTAATTTGACGAACATCAATGGCATTTTTTAAATAAGTACCATATATATCTACCTTTAATAAAGGTAGAATATTTAATAAATCACAACGAAGAGTATCCATAAAAAATATAGCTCCTTGTGATGTTCTTATTGTTTTATCATTATAAAGATCACAAGTATTTAAACTCATGATAACAAGATCCATTCCAAAACCAAGTGCACTACGAATTAAACTACCCAAATTAACAGGATCAGAAACATCATCTAAGATTAATATTCTTCTTTGGTTAGTATAAGCTACTTCTTCTTTCATTTTACATAAACTCATTATTTTTTGAGGAGCAAGCGTTGTTGCTAATTTTTTATAAACAATATCACTTACTTTTATATTAGTATCGTCATTTACACTTATTGTTCTTAATAAAAGACCACTATTTTTAGCACAAGAAACTAAGTGTTCTCCCTCAACTAGAAATTGTTTATGTAAATTTCTATTACTTTTATCTTTTAATGAGTTTAAATACTTAATATAAGCATTGTTTTTTGATATTAATTCCCCCATATTATTACACTAAGAAAGATTATCGATGCAATAACATTCAAAACTTGAATAGAATAGAATATTAAATAGGTTAACTTCATTTTTTTTGTTTTAGAAAAGATAAATCCTAGACTAGCAATACCTATTAATATCACTGGAAATACTAACGTAAATCCCTCATATTTAACCATCTTAAACATTGAAGCAATCCCTTCTGCTATATATAATGAAAGTATTGGACTTATTAAAAAGAAACCAAGGCAAACATGTAAAACAGTAAAGATATACATCCATAATGGGGTCTTACTCCAAAAATCATTTTTTTCCAATTCTACAGTGTTTTGTTTAGAAAGTTGTTTCATTTCTTTTTTTAAAGCTTTATATTCATTTTTATAAGAATCTAGCTTTTCTAAATCTTTATAATACTCTTCATCATTAGAAGTATAGTCAAAAGAGTCCATTTTCACCATAATGCAATCAATTTCATAATCTAACTCTTGAAGTCGTATTATAATCTCATTTTCTCTATTAATTATCATTTGAGTTGCATTTTCTTTTTCTTTCTCTATATCTAATGCTAAACCTTCTAACTCTTGTTCTAAGGCATTTTCTTCAATTGGTTTCTTTGTTTGTAATGGCATTTTTTACTCCTTAAATACATTATATTTTTCGTCACTACTTAGCTTTATTATTTGTATATTTTCAATAACTTTTTCAACAATTTCATCAACATTTAACTTACTTTCCTCATTGATAACATAATCTAATTTTGGATTAATAACAGGATGTTGAGGAACAAAAACCGTACAACAGTCTTCATAGGGTCTAATCGAGATTTCATAGGTATTTATTCTTCTAGCTATATGAATGATTTCATCCTTATCATAGGTAGCTAATGGTCTTATTATGGGAATTGATATCCCATCATTAACGACTTTTATACTATCTAGTGTTTGGCTAGCAACTTGCCCAATACTCTCTCCATTTATTATAGCATAAAACCCATATTTAATCGCCAATTTGCTTGCAACTTTGTACATTATTCGTCTTAATATTATTACATTATAGTCATTACTAATCTTATTATTTATTTCATTTTGTAGATCATACAAAGAACAAACATATAAGTCCATTTCCTCCCTTAGAGTATATTTTAATTGTATTTGAATTAAATCAATAACTTTTTGGAAGGACAATTTTGAAGTAAATGGATAGGATTCAAAATGTATACAACTCATTTTTAAACCTTTTTTCAAACTTAAGTATAGAGCTACACAACTATCTATCCCTCCTGATATCATCATTAGAGCTTTTGAAGCACTTCCAGCTGGATACCCCCCCATACCAAGTTCATATCCACTTGATATAAATACTCCTTCTTTTCTAAAATCTAAAATAATTTTTATACTAGGATTATGAACATCAACCTTCGTATTATTTAGTTTTGGAAGAATTTTTCTGCTAACTTCTTGAGATATTTGAATAGATGTGTATGCGATTAATTTATTAACTCGATTAGTGTCTATTTTAAAAGATTCATATTTAATATTATTCAATATATTGACACATACTATCACTACCTTTTCAAAAGTTTTATCTAAAGTATTTTCGACTTCATTCAAATCATATTCAACCATTTTTGCATAAGCGAATGAATGTATTCCTGGGATACACTTTAATACCTTCGCAATAGTATTATAATCTTCTTCACCTAAAGATATATAAAATCTTAAACGTTCATAAAAAAATTTCAAACTTTTATAGTTGCTTAATTTTGATTTAATATTTTCTTCTAATAATCTTAAAAAAAACTTATAATTTCCTTTTTTTAATGTCATTTCACCATAACGAATTACAATTAAGTCACTCATATACTTTTACCTAAACAATCTAAAAAGTATTCTATTTCTTTTAAAGTATTCAGATTACTAAGAGACACTCTAACAACTTGAGTAGTAAGTTCCTTATTTTTCAATATTGCATATAAACCTTCATCATATGAACTAGTTGAGTTACAAGCAGAAACAGTAGATATATAAATGTTATATTTTTCTAGCATATGAACTAGTACTTCACCCTTATGTTTAGTATAAAAAGAAATTATATAAGAATTATTATTATCCCCAATAAGACTAACATTTAAACTCTTTAATCCTTTTTTTAATACCACCATTAAATCATTCACATAATTATTAGTAGTTTCAATTTCATTATACAAAATTTCACATTCATCAATAGTAGCCTTAACTAAAGGAAAATCAAAAGTCCCAGGTCTTAGACCATATTGATTAGTAGCACCAAATAAAATGTTTTTTAGATTAATTCCTTTTTTATAAGCTAATACACCAACCCCTTTTAAACAATGAACTTTATGAAAAGATATAGTAAACATATCCAACATACTATAATCTTCTTTATATTTTAGAAAACATTGGACACTATCAGAAAATAATCTTATTTTTTTATAAGGTTGAATTAATTTTTTTATTTCCTCCAAAGAAAATTTTACCCCAACAACATTATGAACCATCATTATACAAACTAAAATAACCTCATTATCTAAATGTTTTTTAAAATCATCTAAATCAATATCTCCATTATTTAAAATATTAATATATACTATTTCAAAAATATTTTTAAAACTCTCTAATGTTTTTAAGACAGAAGCATGTTCTAGTTTAGTTGTTAATATTTTCCCCCTAGTATAGGATTTTAAATAACCTTGTAATCCTATATTATTAGCCTCTGTAGCATTGTATGTATAAACTATATTATAGTTATTTATGTTCAGTAATTTACATAATCTTGCACTAACTAGTTCTAAATCATATAAGTTTTTTTGACCAAAACTATGAACAGACATCGTATTAGCATATAAATTACTAGCGTAGTTACTATATAAATTAATTATTCTTTCACTAGGTTTAGTGGTTGAAGCATTATCAAAGTATACATTATTCATTTTAAAGTTACATACCATACATAGGTAGTTAAAGCAGTTGAACTATGTAACTCATTACAAATAGTAACTCCACCTGAAATATTATTAATAACATAATAGTTTGTAGCAGTCTTGCCAATATACATCATAATATGTCCACTTTTGTGGATAAGAGACCCAACCATTAATTTATCTAGTTCAACTTTTTTATTGGCAACACTCCACCCTTCGACATAAATGTTAGTAACAGGTATTTTTGTTTGGTCGCCTGCATTTCTTGGCATTCTAAATCCAAAACATTTATACGAAGCAGCAACAGTGCTAGAACAATCTCTACCACCAAACTCGTCTCCCCAATCATAAGGACAAGTTAATAGTCTAAACAATAGTTTAATAGTATTAGCAATAGTATACGGTAGATAGCCATCATTAAAACTAACCCCATTACTAATTGTTTCTACATATTTAAATCCATCTTTACTCGGAATAACAAGAGTATAAGTGTTTCCATTTCTCAAAGTGTAAGGTATTTTACTTCCCATTCTTACATATACTATTTGACCATTCACTACGAAACTAATTCTATCAACTGTTACCATAACAAATTGCGTTGAATTAATATGGGTTAACATTTCACTTTTAGTAACTTCCACTACATTTTTGGTTTCAATCCAACCATAATAATTATGTGATTGAACAAAAAACCACTCATTACTTAAACTAGTGTGGTATATTAAAACACCATCTCCTACATCAAGTCCTGTCTCACAATATTGGTTATTAGTCCCAGTTCTAGCATGTGTTGGATAACACATCAATTTAGCAAGATTAATAACTAATCCATATCTAATATTTACTGTTGTAGGAATATCATTGACATTCATTTGAATATCAGTTCCCGAAGGTTTTGGACTATAAGTATAACTCGCAATTAGGTTTCTAACACTAGTTCCACTAATAGTATCAGCATAAGTGCCCAAATCAACTACTTTCTTCGCGATAGTTGTTGAAGCAAATATCGCATCATTTATTTGATTTATTCTATGTTCATTAGCAACTATATCATTAGCATTAGGAATCATACTTAACCAATAATAAGGATTAGACATAGAACGAGTCACAGTACTATTTAAACTCATTAAAAAGTTTTCTTTATCATCAAAATCATTTCCATTATATCCTTGATAAATACTTATATCAATAAAGCTTCTAATAGTTGAATCAGTCTTTAACTCTATAGTCAAAGTTTCAGCGCCCTTATTTAATATAACTAAACTACCATCTGTATTCACTAAAACTATTCCATTATTTTTATAAGTAATTCTATAATCGTTAATATTAGAAGAAAAACCTACCTCTACAAACTCAGAATTAATACATAATTTTACATTACTATCTGATTTAATATTATATATATTACTTCTAAGTATTAAAGAAAAGGATTCATATTCATTAATTATTACTGGCTTTAAAAGTGCTTTAATAGTATATTTTCCATGTAATACTTGATTAATAGTTATATCTAAATTAGATGCTAATGTGTTAAAAGTGCTCTCTAAATACCAACCATTAAAATTGTAACCATCTAACACAACCTCACTTAAATCGATGTATGAATTAATATCAACCTTAACTTCCTTTACATTTTTACCATTATATTTGTAATATAGTGTATAAACAAGAATTTCACTGATTTCATATAGTTCAATGTTAGTCATACAAACTTGTTCATATACAACATTGTTAATATCTTCCCAATTAATAAATCTATATCCTTTTCTATTGTAACTAGATAAATTATATTCATTATTTCCATAATACTTAATAACTACAATTTCTTCATCTATTAAATGCAGTTTTATTTCATATTCAATTGGAGTTAAGTAAGCATATAAAGATAGATTCATAATTGGAAGTTGTTCATATATATTCTCTTGTAAATCAACCCAATACTCAAATACAAAACCATTCTTATCATATTTGTGTAAAGATAGATCTAGTATCGTAAAAGTTTTTGAGTATATTAATTCTACATCATAATAATTGACTTCATATTGAATATAATTACCTGCAGCATATAAATCAATACTATAACCAGGATATTTACTTACAACATATCCTTCACTATCTTCCCATTGAACAAAGTTATATCCAGGTATATTAGGAGTATATAATTGCTCATCCCCTAATTTATATTCCTGAGTACAAATTAATGTATCCCCTATATAGTAGTTGACTTCATGAATGATTAACCCTAAAACTCCTTTTAATACAACATCTCTATTAGGCAATTTTGAAATAACTTCATTATTTTCATCTAACCAATTTATTACTTCATATATTTCATCACTATAATATAATAAAGCAGGTTTATCCTCAATATTATATGTAATTTCATCAATTAAATTATTATCAATAAAATAAAAAACTGTATATTCTTTCAATGCAATTATCGCATTAACATCTAATTTATCCTTTACTTTATTGTAGGATTTATCCCAACCAACTAATACATATCCTTCTTCTAATTCAATTATAGGTGTAGTAGCACTATCTCCTTGCAAAATTAATTGACTTTCTATCAACTCTCCATTAACATAAAAACTAACTATATGATACTCTGTTTCAATACATGCTACTAGCATGAATATAAACAAGATACTAAAAATGATTTTTCTCATACTCCACCTCTAATAATTATATCATAGATAAATCACTTTTTAACCTTTTTTTTAACTATAAAGTTAATAAACTGCTATAATTGATTAGGAGGATATTATGAAACATTTTGAATATATACCAAAAATAGTTTGTGCTAAAAAAATCGAATTTGATTTGGATGAAGACAATATCATACATAATGTAAAATTTACTGGAGGGTGTAATGGTAACCTTAAAGCTATAGCAATTTTACTAGAAGGAGTTAGCGCTGTAAATATTATTGCAAAACTGAAAGATAATACATGTGGAAATCGATTAACGAGTTGTGTAGACCAGCTTGCAATAGCTATTGAAGAAGTAATCACAAATTAAAAAATGACTAATGTTTTATTAGTCATCTTTTAATCTCCTAGTATTAAGCATATTATCGATCCTATAATAAAAATGGTAAAATTTATTAAGAAAGGTAAATAATTTATAAATTTATTTTTTCCTTCTCTACTATCTTTTTTACTTTGGATATACTCATGATAATCAAGCTTTTCTAATTTTATTCTAAAAATATTTCTAAAGGCATAAGATAATCCATTAAATGTTCCTTGACTAGATACAAATTTCAAACCAGCAATACATATATTTAATATTCCTATAATAGTTAAACTGTCTCCAATATTTTTATAATAATTATATTCATTATTAAAATGTAAAAGTAGAAATACTAACCCACAAATGACGCAATTAACTCCAAAATGAATTAAAACAAAATAGCGTTTTTTCATTTATCGAGTAATTTTTTTCTTTCAATTTCATTACAATATACATAATGGTCAGGATAAACTTCAACTAACTGTGGTTTATCTTCTGTATAATTGTGTTCGATAATTGGATTGTATACAATTCTTTTTCTAGATTTTTCAATATTTGGATCTGGATAAGGAATAGCTGATAAAAGAGATCTTGTATAGGGATGAAGTGGTCTTTTAAACAATTCTTCAGTAGGAGCCATTTCTACTAATTTACCATAATACATAACTCCAATTCTATCACAAAAGTATTTTACAACTGACATATTATGAGCGATAAATAAAATTGTTAATCCAATCTTAGAACGTAATTCATTTAATAATGATATGATTTGAGCTTGAATTGATACATCAAGTGCTGAAATAGGTTCATCTGCTATTAATAAATCGGGGTTTAAAACTAAACTTCTAGCTATACCAATTCTTTGGCGTTGCCCTCCTGAAAATTCATGAGGATATCTATTTGCATGTTCTGGTCTTAAACCAACCAATTCTAAAACATTATAGATTCTTTTTGTGAGAACATCCTTATATTTGATACCATTAATTCTCATTCCCTCAGCTATAATATCAAATACTGTCATACGAGGATTCAAACTCGCAATTGGGTCTTGAAAAATCATTTGAATAGCTGGAACATACTTTTGTTTGTTAGTTTTTGCTTGTTTTTTTAAAATTAACAATTTTTCATTCAACTCATTAATTTTAGTTTCATTCACACTTTTATCTTTAGGATCAATTAACTTATTAATCATTTGTTTAGTTTCAAAAATCTCATTATTAATAAGTTTTTTATCTCCAGTAATCATTTTATCATTTAAGTATACATTTCCTTTAGTAGCTTTATATAATTTAATTATAGTTCTTCCAGTTGTTGTCTTACCACAACCACTTTCCCCTACTAGTCCAAAAACTTCTCCTTTTCTAACCTCAAAAGATATATCATCAACTGCCTTCAAAGTAGTCCCTTTTAATCTAAAATGCTGTGATAAATGTTCAACTTTTAATACAACTTCAGACATTTTTAGCCTCCATCAATTTTTTATTTCTAGTAATTCTTTCTTTAACTATTTCAGGCATCTCAACTTTTGGAGCATCTGGGTGTAATAACCAAGTTGCCGCATAATGAGTTGGGGTTATTTGAAATAAAGGTGGTTCTTGTTCAAAATCAATTACTAAAGCATGTTTATTTCTATCCGCAAATGCATCTCCTTTTGGAGGAAAAAGCATATTAGGAGGAGTTCCTGGAATTGGATCTATTTGTTCTTTAGTATCTAAATCAGGCATTGATGATAACAACGCCCAAGTATAAGGGTGTCTTGGATCATAAAATATTTCTTCACTAGTTCCACATTCAACAATTTTTCCTGCATACATAACTGCTATTCTATCAGCCATATTAGCAACTACTCCTAAATCATGTGTGATAAATATTATTGATAAATCATGTTTTTCTTTTAGCTCATTAATTAGTTCAAGTATTTGAGCTTGAATTGTTACATCAAGTGCTGTAGTTGGTTCATCGCAAACTAATATTTCAGGTTCACTTGATAATGCTATCGCAATAACAATTCTTTGGCGCATTCCACCTGAAAATTGAAATGGATATTGAGTGAATCTTTTTTCTGCTTCAGGTATTCCAACTTCAGTCATTAACTTCACTGCTTTTCGTTTAGCAATTCTACTATTCATTAAATATATACTTTCAGCAGCTTTTTCTTCAAAAAACTCGATCACAGCATTTTTAGTAAAATTTAAATCAAAACCATCATCATCAATCTCATTTTGGTAACTAGTAATAAGTCTTTCTACTAAAAAGTTACAATTAGTACGATATAAATCAATATCAAGTTTGTTTAAAGGTTTATTCTTTTTATCCATTTTAAAATTGTGATATAAAGCCTTCCTATATTTTTTAATAGCATCATTCATACTTTTTTTGAATGTTAAACTTAATGAATCTTTTTTTAAAGAAATTGGATTAACACAATTGCTGACACATTTAAAGATATCATTTAAAAGCTCAGTCTCTACATTAATAAAGTCAAAATTTTTCACTTTAGCTAATACTTCAATACTTTCTTTTTTTACCTTCATCTCCTTTTCATAAGATATTTTCAAAATATTTTCAATGTTAGATTCAAATTCATTAATAAATTCATGGTACTCTTTAGAATTCGTAACTTTTTCATTGATGAGGTTAATATTATCAGTAGTTTTACATAAATAAAATAATTTATTTTCAATATTTATTAATTCTTTATTACATAAAGCAAAAGCTATAGCGATAAACTTTGGTTCTACTTTTTCATCCACAATTTTTAAGAAAGATAAAATTTCTTTTAAAACTACATTCATTCTTCCACAATTTTGTTTCGGAGAGTTCTTAACTTCATCCCCTAATGTTTTAAGTTGATTATGATAAGAATTATAAATATCATTCTTACAAATATAGTCATTTTTAACCTTCTTTAAATTATAAAAAATATTTTTTAGGTACTTTTTCACATTAACTATATGTAGATTATCTAACTCTACAATCATTTTATCAATAATATCAATCAATTCATCAATACTATTTTTAGAAACATCATAACTTCTTTTCAACTTAACAGACAAAGATATAACATTATCATATTTTTTAGTAATATCAATAGCTTTTATATTGTCAGGGTTTTGTTGAATCATGAGATTAGTAAATTGTTTTAATAAAGTATTAAATTCTCTTCTCGCATGTTTTCTTGATATTTTTGCTCTAGTAATCATAGCTTCAGTTAATTGTTTGCCCACTCTAACAATTGGATTTAAACTAGACAAAGGATCTTGAAAAATCATAGCAAGTCTCTTACCTCTTAATTCATGAAAATCATCTTCACTAATTCGTAGTAAATCTTTTCCATCATAAAATATCTCTCCACTTCCAATAATACCATTACCTGCGGTGATTCCCAAAATAGCTCTAGAAGTTACACTTTTACCAGACCCACTTTCACCAACTATAGCTAAAGTTTCACCTTTTTCCAAATAATAATCAATACCTCTAACTGCTCTCACTATACCTTCATTAGTCTTGAAAGATATAGTTAAATTTCTAACATTCAAGATTTTTTCAGCCATTTTTTCCACCTCTTAAAGTTGGATTAAAAGCATCTCTAAGTCCATTACCAAGGAGGTTAAATGATATCATCAACAACCCTAACACTAAAGCAGGCAACATTATCAAGTGAGGATATGTCGACATAACTCTTTCATTATTTGATAGCATTAAACCTATAGATGGAGTATCTGTCGCATTAAATATAGATAAATAAGTTAATACTGCTTCTCCACTAATAACCATAGGAATAGCTAAAGCAGCCCTAGTAACAATAGTTCCTAAAGTATTTGGGAATATGTGTTTAAACATTATTCTAAAGTCATTCGCTCCTAAGGTTCTAGCTGCTAAAACATACTCTTGATTTTTAAATCTATAAAATTGCATTCTAACAGTCGCTGATGTGGATATCCATCCTGTCAACATATAGGTAAACATAATACCGACGAATAAGGAGGCTTTTCCAGTAGCAACCAAATGATAATTGAATAAAGTAGCGACGACTATAAATGGTAATCCTGCTATAATATCAATAATTCTTTCCACAACTATATCTATAGCTCCACCATAGTATCCTTCAGCTGCTCCAATAACAGCTCCAATAATGAAACAAGCAACAGCTATAATAATACCTAATAATAAACTTCTTTGAATTCCTTTAGCAATCCATAACATAACATCTAAACCTGCAGAATCAGAACCGAAAAAGTATACTGGAGCAGGTTTCCCATTCGCAAATAAATAGTAATTAGGATAATAAACCTTAACTCTAACTTGAGTTGCTCCACTTGGTTCATATAACATAACATTACCATTTGCATCTCTTCTAAAGTTTTCGATAAAAGGATCTCCTGGTTTTCTTTCAACTAAATCATTTATATTTGGATTATTTAAATCCTTATAAGTTAGTGCTTCTCCTTTATTATTACATGCAAACCAATAATAAGTCCAATCTTCAAAAGCTTTTTCTGCTGCAGAAGGATCTCCTACACCTAATGCTGTTCGAAAATACAAGTTTGTTCGCCTATCTACCATTGGAAATAAGATGCGAAATTCTGGATCAGTCTTTTGCATTTCCATTTCAAATTCTCTAATATTATGATATTCTGTCGGGTCTATTGTTAGAGGGATAAACCCAACTTCTTTATATCTGTCAACTTTAAAGGAGTATGATATGTTATTAGGATTACTTGTATCTGTTACAGTAACACTAACTAAGGGGTTAAATAAATTATCTACACCATAATCTTCTGTTAATATCCATTTTGGATATTTAACAGCACTATTTTGCATTTCACTTTCCCATTCTTCAAAATAATCAAAATATCCAGCAGCTATATTAATAGCATAATATTTTGCTCTCAAGCCGTCTCCTCCCGTTCTTGTCGTAACGCCTGTCATAAGACCAATTTTACTTAAAGCATTACTTTTAGGTGGCATATACTTGTAGGTAAATTCATCTTGTTTTAAATCAAACTTAGTAAAAATAGGTACGAATATAGAAAACATAACTAATACAAATATTACTACAAAACCAACAACAGCCATCCTATTTCTACCAAAACGAATTAAAGCATCAGTATAATATCCTCTTCTTTTAGTTTGAAACTTATTATCAATTATTCTGTCTTCACTTTTCGAAAATTTAAATTTACTTTTATCAATTTTTTCCATTATCTTTCTCCCATTCTAATTCTAGGATCTAAGAACCCATATGATAAGTCAATCAAAATACCAGAAATTAAACCAATTATTGTATAAAAGAACATAGTGTACATAAAGACATCATAATCTCTTAAATTTATAGCAATAATAAATAATTCACCAACCCCTGGAATACCAAACATCTTTTCTATGATGATACTTCCTCCAATGATACCTACAAACATACCAATAATTCCTGGTAATATTGGAACCATACTATTTTTCAAGGCATGTTTTACAGTAGCTTGTCTTTTTGTAAGACCTTTAGTACGAGCAAGTAACATATAATCACTAGTTAATGCTTCAGTTAATTCAGCTCTAATACCTCTTGCTAGACCCGCAATAGAACCAAATGATAAAGCAAATATAGGTAACATGATAGATCTTAACATGATAGGTTTAAAAAAGTCACCAATAATATATGCATCTATAAGCTGATTAGCAGGAATTCGCAAACCTTTGACGGATTGTATACCTACCATCAAAAAATCAAACCAAGGTAGTTTAAATGCAAAGAAATATTGAAGTAAAAATGCATTAATAAAGCTAGGTAGTGATATAAATACCATAATGAAAATTGAAATAGTCATATCTTGCCATTTATCCTTTTTCAAAGCTGCATATATTCCAATAGCCAAACCAATTGGTATACTTAAAAATAACGAATATAAATTGATCATTATAGTAGGTAATAATCTAGATGATAAAATATCGACAGGGTTTTCTAATCTTTGAACATGCCACGAAATACCCCAATCCCATTTAGTAAAAATATTTACTAGATAAATCCATAATTGTTCTAAAATATGTTTATTATAACCCAAAGCTTCCATTTTCTCATCAATCAAAGCTTGTTGTAAAGGAGTTGTCCCTTCTGGGACATTATGTGGTAATAATTTAATTAATATAAAACATACTACGAAAATAATAAAAAGAGTTAATAGCATTAATCCTAATCTCTTTAGTATATATTTGAACATATTCTCTCCTTTTCTTTTAATATTATACCATATATAAAAAACAAAAAATATTATTAGTAAAAAAAGAGAGATTATTCTCTCCTTTCTTACTTCATTTAAATAATATTATTTAGTATAATCTAAATTATTCTTATCTCTAATGAACTCATTCCATTGTGCGTCATCCATTAAGAATTTAATATATTGGATTCCACCATATGCTACTTTTATATCTTCAAAATCTAATAAGTATTTAAGTTTCTTAGAATATAACATAGATGAACCATCATTCCATAATGGGATTTCATTGTATAGATTTAGAATTCCAGCCTCTACCCAACCACCAATATAACATTGAAGGTCATAAGAAGCATAGAATAATTCTCCCTCATTATTAAGATGGAATACCCATTCTTGGTGAGTAAGAGTAATATCTCCAGTTTCTTCATCATATGCATCAGGTGAGATTGACGCTAAAAGGTTATCAATCAATATTTGATTAGTTCCCTTAAGGTCTTCGTCAACTGCATTATTAGTTTGACTAGCAAATCTATTTAAATTTAAAGTTAATGGAACAAAGAAATCAGATCCATATGCCATAGCATTCGGATATGCTGGTTCTAATCCTACATTAACAACTAATATTGCGAATGGGAAGTAGCTTGCTCCACCCATAGCACCGATAAATGCTTCATTGTTACCTGAATCACCTTCTGTATATCTATTTCCTCCAGGAGGAGTTTCAATCATTGTTACAAACAATTTACCTTCTAATGATGTTCCTTGAACAGCAGTAGTCAATGCTGATTGTAAATATTTTAATAAGTCTGCATATTCAGCTGTTCTACCAGTACCAATAGTTATTCTAAATTCAACTTTATCATTAGCAGCCCACGGTTTAATTGTAGTAACTTCATCAAATGCTTCTTGGAACAATTGTTTAGCTAATTGTAAATCATAACCAGTAATACTAAAATATGCTTCCGATAATGTTTCATAAATTTCACCAGGACCATACTTTAAACCATATAAACTAACTAAAGCTTTCATAGTTTCTTCATGTTTTCTAAATTGTAGATCATTTTCTGCATCATAGAAGTATTGTTCATTTAATAACACAAATGAAGTAGTTACTCCTCCTAATGTCTTAATTAACTCAGCTCTATTCATAGCCCATGACAAAGCTTTTCTAAATGAGTAATTAGCTAAAAAGTCTAATCTTGATGTAGTTGTAGGGTTCTTTTCTTCAATAGCTTGTAATTTAGCTGCATCACTATTAAGATAAATTCTCATAGAATAAGTTGTTGAATAACCTTGAATATTACTACTATAGAAGTACTCTGGTGCTTCAACAGGTTGTAATGAATATTCATCTAATAATCCACTTAAGAACATCATCTTTGCTGTTGAAGGATTTGGAATAATAGTTGTAACTATTCTAGTTACTTGCCATTGTTCTTCAAAAACAGGAAGTCCATATCCATACCAATGTTCGTTTTTCTCTAAAACATATTCTTTATTTTGTTGGAAAGAAACAAGATTAAATGGACCCCATGAGAATGTTGTATCAACACTAGATCCATACTTAGTTTCTAGTTTACCATCATTTCCTACTTCAACTGTAAGGTCTCTATATAAATCAGCTTTAACTAGCCAACTACCATCTGAGAACATAACAACATTATTCATAATCATTGGTTGAGCAAATACTACAACTAATTGATAATCACTCTTGGCGTAAATACCAACAGTTTCATCAAAGTTTGGAATTTCATAATATGATTCGCCATCCCATGAACATGTCATTGTTTTCCATATATCAGGTACTAAATGTAAACCAAATAATTGTGCAAATCTCTTAGCATCAACATGCCATTGTTCTAACACATCAGCATCTAGACTTAGTAAATCAACATAACCAAATCTATTAGCATAACGTCTATAATTATTAAGTAATGCCCCAAGGTAACTTGCAACATATCCTGGATATTCTTCAGCATACCATTGTAAAGATGCTTCCCAGAAATTTAGGTGAGCAGTAGGTGAAAACCATCTAAAATCTTCTTCTTCTAAACCTTCGTAAAAATCAAAGTCTTCATCTTCATCATAATCTCCAACTTGTTCATAAATTGGATAACCACCTAAGAAATATTCCTTAGCACCAGCTATGTTAGCTTCTCTATTATAATGTGAATTAGCACGATAATTTGCTCTATATGGATTTAGCTTTAATTCCATTGATTCAACAAAGTCTTGAGCAACAATTGGAGTACCATCTTGCCATTTTAAATTATCTCTAATATTAAATTGATATGCGTATCCTCCAGTCGCAGAATCAGGAACATTATATGCAGCTTTTTGACTAGAAGTCAAACTATCTGTTATGTCTATCGGCATATCAGTTGCAGCAGCAGGTTTCCAAGTTAATTGCACAAAACCATTTTCTTTATAAACAGCTTGTTTATTTTCATCTAATTCAATAAACTGATCAAAGAAACCTGATGTTGTATAAGCTAATATTAATCTATCAGCACTATTTTGCCAAGTATGATCATTCCAATCTGTTGGAGTAGCAGAAGCATAAGCTTTGTATGTATATTGACCAACTGCAGCAGCAGCAGCCTTAACAGTTACAGCTACAAAATATTCAACTTCACCAGCAACTTTTACAGTTACAGCACTAGCTCCTTCAGCAAGACCTAAAATTTCAGATGTTGAAAATACTAAAACTGCTTCATCATTATCAGATTCAATAGTATATGCACCTTCTAATCCTAGTTTTTCAGCAAGATTTAGATTTTGTCCAACAGCTATTTCTTCACTTAGACTAGCTACAACTACTTTTTGTTCTACAACTTTCGTAGGATCATCAACGCTTGTTGCTTTAACTAACACGATACCATATGCAACACCAGTTAAAACACCAGTTTCTACATTAATTGTAGCTACATCAGTTTTATCAACACTCCAAGTTACTTCTTGAGGTGCTGCAACTGGATAAATAGTTGCTGTATAGTTTGCAGTTTTACCAACTTCTACAACTAATGGTCCATTAATATCAACACGAATAACTTTATTATATGGTAAAATTTCCACTTCAAGTTTGCCAGATTTGCTTGGATCTTTTACAGAAGTAGCGATAACTTCTAATTTTCCTACAGCTGACTCAACTGTTGTAATCTTACCCTCTTCATCAATAGAAGCCATATCCTCATCACTTACAGTCCAAGTAACTTCTTGGTCTGCTTTCTTAGGTAAAACGCTAGCAGTATACTGAGCAGTCTCTCCAGCAACCACTTCCTCTGGTCCATCTACTTCAACACTTTTAACTTTATTACAAGCGATAAGTGTAACTGCAGATAACGCCAATAAAAATACTAATAATATTTTTTTAATTTTTGTCATTTTAATTACTTTGTATTAACATAGGCATTAAATACAAAATTCCTCCCTTTTTTTTTGTCGCCTATGAGATATTATATCATATTAGAAAAAAAAACAACATAAAAACCATAAAAATCGCTTTTTTTATGAAAAATAATATTTTAATTTACCAATTCTTAAAAAATCACTTTAAAAAATAGCGAAGTTTTTAAGATTCTTTCGCTATTTTTATCATTTCTAAGTAATCAACAGCACTTAAACTAGCACCACCAATTAAAGCACCATCAATATTAGGTTTTGAAACTAATTCACCAATATTACTAACTTTTACACTACCCCCATATAAGATTAGAATTTTCTCTGAAGTAAATATTCCATAATGTTTCTCAATATATTTTCTAATAAAACCGCATGTTTCATTTGCAATCTGAGCAGTAGCAGTTTTTCCAGTTCCAATTGCCCATATAGGTTCGTATGCTATTATTATTTTCTCTATTTGATTATTTTTAAAATCTTTTAAGTCAATGTCTAATTGTTTTGTTAACCAATCTTCTTCCAAATTATTTTCTCTTATATCTAGTTTTTCTCCAACACATAAAATTGGAGTAATACTATATTCTAGTGCTTTCTTAAGCTTCAAATTTATTTTTTCATCAGTTTCATTATAGTATTCTCTTCTTTCGCTGTGTCCAATTACACAATACTCAACACCAATATTTTTTAGCATTATAGCACTAACTTCTCCAGTATATGCTCCCTCATTATTTTCATTCATATTTTGGGCGGCTATTTTTATATATTGACTTTTGTTTTCAACTAATAAACTTAAACAAGGAAAAGGAGCACATATAATCGCATCACAATTATCATATATGACATTAGAAACACTTTTAATAAAACTTAGTGCTTCTTCATTATTCTTATACATTTTCCAATTTCCAGCGATAACTTTTTTTCTCATATTACTCCTCTTTATCATCTAAGTATTCTACTCCTGGTAATATTTTACCTTCAAGATATTCTAAACTAGCACCACCACCTGTAGAAATGTGACTAAATTTATTTTCATACCCTAATTTAATAGCAGCTGCAGCACTATCTCCTCCACCTATAATAGTAACAGCTTGTTTTAAATCTGCTAATATTTTACATATACCATTAGTTCCAACAGAGAATTTTTCAAACTCAAATACTCCAGCAGGACCATTCCAAACAACAGTTTTAGCTCCAATTAATTCTTGTTTAAATAATTTTATAGTTTTCGGACCAATATCAAGTCCCATTTCATTATCTTCAATTTCATTTATTAATGCTACTCTAGTACTAGCATTTTCACTAAACTCGTTTGCTAAAACATGATCTACAGGTAGTATTATTTTCCCCTTAGCACTATCTAATAATTCTTTAGCAAACTCAACGAATTTGTCTTCACATTTACTCAATCCTACTTTATTCCCTAAAGACTTAGAAAAAGTATATACCATAGCTCCACATATTAATATTTTATCAGCTTTATTAATCAAATTTTTTATTACAGAAATTTTATCACTAACCTTAGCTCCTCCTAATATCGCTACAAAGGGTCTAATTGGATTATCCACTGCTTCTCCAATAAATTTGATTTCTTTTTCCATAAGAAAACCTGCTACACTATTTTTCATATTTGAAGCAATCCCTACATTAGATGCATGAGCTCTATGAGCAGTACCAAAAGCATCATTTACAAATACATCGCCTAACTTAGCCCAATATTCTCCTAACTCACTAATGTTTTTAGATTCTTTTTTAACAAATTCACCATTTACAACATCTTCAAATCTTGTATTTTCCAACATAATAATGTCGCCATTTTCCATATTTTTAACAGCTGTTTCTACTTCTATTCCTTTAGTAAAAGGGATAAATAAAACTTTTACCTTAATTAGTTCTTCTAACCTCTTCGCAACACAAGCTAAAGAAGCTTCCTTTTTATCATCTTCACATTCTACTCTACCTAAATGAGATAGTAATACTAATTTTCCCCCTGCATTTCTAATATAATTTAGAGTATCTAAAGCTTGTACAATTCTATTATCGTCAGTAATAATTCCATTTTTAATAGGTACATTAAAATCTACTCGAATAATTACACTCCTCCCTTTTAACTTAATGTCTTTAATCGTTTTCTTTGGCATTTGTTTTCCTCCAGCACATATTATTATACCATTTTCAACTATAAAACATTTAAGTTTTATTAAAACTCTTGAAATCATATACTATTTTTGGTATAATTATTTAGGAGTATAAAAAATGAATTCAATACCAAATGACTACATTCTAAAAACACTTATAACAAGCGAAAACTATGAAAAAATAGTTTCACAATTTAACTTATTCAAGTACGATATTCAAACAAATTATTATTATGATACAGATATTTTTATACTCAAAGAATCAAATTGTTCACTAAGAGTTAGACAACAAAATGATAAATATGTTTTATTATTCCGCAGAAAAAGAAAATATGATAAATTTGATGATTATCAAGAAGAAATAACTAAAGAAATATTTGAAACACTTAATCAAACTCAAGTATTACCAGATATTTCAATTAAAAAAGAAATACAATCAATGACTAAATTATATCAACTAGTTAATTATTTATCTATAAAAACTACAAGAATTAGAGCTAAATATAAAGAGTGTTTAATCTTCATTGATAAAACAGAATATTTAGATTGTATAGATTACGAAATAGAACTACACTCTGAAGGAAGAACATCACAAACTGAAACTGATGCAATCTTCAATAGATTATTAAAAAAATATAGTATTACATATAAAACTGCTCAAAAGAAAATTGATAGAGCATATACAAGATTAAATGGTTGACATTTTTAGTAAGAGAAAAATATGAAAAAATGCAATATATTAATGGAGCTAATACTTCTTTTGCTTGTTATGACCTAAATAGCGAAAAAGGAAATAATCGAATACAGCTAAAAGCTAGTAGTATATCGAATGATTTAACTAGTTTTGGTCCAAACTCAATATGGGATAGAATATTTTTTATAGATTTTTATAAAGAAGGAAAATGGGATAAATCCTTTGATATATATGAATTAAATACAATTGATATTAAAAATTTTCCAGTTAATAAAAATCAAACTCTACAAGAACAACAAATACAAGGCAGAAGACCAAGATTTAAAATTAAAAAGGACTTAATAAGCAATGATAAATATATTAGTAAAGAAACATATAAAATAGAAAATAAGAAAATAGTAAAATTATGAACAAAGTATTTAATGTTGCTAGTTTATTTGCAGGTGTGGGAGGAATATGTTTAGGTATGAAAAATGCTAAATATAGAAACTCAATTTTTGATATTAAATGGGCGAATGAAATAGATCATTATGCCAATACTACTTATAAAGCTAACTTTAACCATCCATTATTAGAAGGAGATATTAAGTCATTATTAAATCCATCAAACAATATTAAAAATCAAGAATATTATGAAAATTTAAACAACTATATTAAAACTATAAACATTGATGTTTTAAATGGAGGTTTTCCTTGTCAAGCATTTAGTATAGCTGGTGAAAGAAAAGGATTTAATGATGAAAGAGGCAATCTATTTTGGAACATAATAGAAATGATAAAATTATTAAACAACCCTCGTATTGTATTTCTCGAAAATGTAAAAGGACTAAAAACACATGATAATGGAAAAACTTTTTCAATTATAGAAAGTGAGTTAAAGAACTTAAACTATACAATAAAAACTCAAGTTATAAATACAATGGATTATTCTAATTTACCCCAAACAAGAGAGAGAATCTATATTGTTTGTTTTAAAAATGAAACAGACACAAATAAATTTAAATTATTTGACGAATTATATAAATATAAAAATAGTGAATCTAAAATAGAATTAACTAAACAAATAATAAACATCGACGAAAAAGTAGCTGAAAAATATTATTATACAAAAGATAAATATCCAAAATACTTTAAAAATAAAATCTCTTTGGAAGATGAAATAAACCAATATTATCAATATTATCAAATTCGTAGAGGTATGTACATTAGAAAAAATAAGAATAATGTATGTCCAACATTAACAGCTAACATGGGAACTGGAGGTCATAATGTCCCTTTAATTAAAGATAAATTTGGTATAAGAAAATTAACCCCTTTAGAAACATTTAAACTACAAGGTTTCCCAATAAATTATATACTACCAGTTAGCGATGCTAATCTTTATAAACAAGTTGGTAATGCTGTAAGCATACCTATAATAACATTAATATCAAATGAATTATTAAAAGTTTTATCTGATTAATCTACTTCAATACCAATTATAAACTCACCTAAATCATTCTCTTTTTTCTCATCAAGAATTTTATAATTCAAATTTAAAGCTTTGCATTTAACTATAAAATGAGCTAGACATATCCCTATATCTATTTTTCTCATATCTTTAATAAGTTTATCAATTAAACCAATTTTATTATTTAAGTAAAAGTAATATGTATTATTCTCTCTCTTTATCAACCATGGTTGACGATTAATAGCACTAGGAGCAATTCTAACCACTTCTATTAACTCATCATTATCAACATTACCCAAAACTATTTGGTTTAAATCTTTTCTCTTAAAGTCATTAGGATATATTCTTTTCACATCTTTTTTTGGATAACCAACTACCATATTAATAATAAAATTTAGACCATTAACTAATCTATATTCCTTTTTGACTTTCTTCATCCCCCACCAACATGATCCAATACCAAGAGTGTGTAAATATAAACTGATTTGTTGTCCAATGAAACCGATGTTTTCTAAATATAAACCTTTTCTCTCACTATAAAAAGCTATGCAATAACTTGACTTACTGTTTTTCATTTCAATGTTTTCAACTAATTTAACCTTAACTTTAATTTCATTAAATAAAGGAATATACATTTTTTCAAAGTTAACTAAACTATCAAAAAAATTAACATCTCCAACTTTATACTCTCTAGTTGAAACTCTCTCATAAATAGCTTTTTCTAATAATTTATAATCTAACACTATTGTAGTTTCCTAATAGCTTCCAAATAACACTCTTCAGTATTTTTATTCAAACACTTTTCACATTCTAATTTTTTAATATGACTAGGTAAGAATACAGCTATATCATCTTTATTAAAACCCACTTGTAAATCTAAATCAGATACAATAATTGGTCGTTTTAAAATAGTAGGATTTTCAATTATCAATTGAACTAAATCAATAGTACTCATGTCATTAATAACCTCTTTGCCTATAGATTGATAGATATTGGATCTAGTCGATAAAATACCATCAAACCCAGATGGTGAATTTTGAAGTATCCGGTAAATATCTTCTCTAGTTATCGGATTAACCATAATATTAATCTCTCTATACTCTATTTTGTGTTCATCAAAATACTTCTTAACCTTTCTGCATGAAGAACAACTTGGACTAACATAAACATCTACCATTATACCACCTCCACTTGATAATATATTTTCTTTCCTCTTCTTAATATTATAATATTATTAATAGTAATATCTTTATTAATTAAATAATTTTCATCCAAAACTATTTCACCATTTAACGATATAGCCTTATTATTGATAAATTCCCTCGCTTCTCTATTACTACTTGCTATATTGATTTCTTTTAATAAATCTAGTAGTTTTATACCTTCATTTATTTTATATAAAGCAAAACCTTTAAACGCTAATTTTATTTCCTCGACACTTAATTTTTTAATATTTCCTTCAAATAGCACTTCAGTTATCTTAATAGCTTCATTTAGTTTATTCTTTCCATGAACCATACTCACTAACTCACTAGCTAATATTTTTTGGGCCAAACGTAAATGTTTATTTAAACTCCACTCTTTTTCAATTTCAATAATTTTTTCTAAACTTAAAAAAGTATAATACTTTAAATATTTAATAACATCATTATCAGCGGTATTAATGAAAAATTGATACATTTCATAAGCAGAAGTTTTTTCTTCTTCTAACCAAATAGTACCAGTTTCAGTCTTACCAAACTTACTTCCATCACTCTTAACTATTAAAGGCATAGTCAATCCATATGCCTTAGCTTCACTTCCTTCAACTCTTCTTATTAACTCCAAGCCAGCAGTTATATTTCCCCATTGGTCTTGTCCTCCAATTTGCATATTACATTTCACTTTCTCATCTTGATACATGGTAAGGAAATCTATACTTTGGAGCATCATGTAAGAAAACTCTAAATAAGATAACCCATTCTCCAATCTACTTTTAATACTCTCTTTCGCAAGCATGTAATTAATGCTAAAATGTTGTCCATAATCACGTAATACATCAATGAAATTCATTTTAGATAACCAAGTATAATTGTTCAAACAAAATGCAGTTTTATTATCAATCTTAAAAAACCTTTTAAATAAATTTTCAAATTCAACTGCCCAGTCTTTAATAACTCTAACCCCCTGCATTTGACGTTCATTTTTTTTACCACTTGGGTCCCCAACTAAACCTGTTCCACCACCAACTAAAGCTATAACATTATGTCCTGCTTTTCTAAAACGTAATAAAGTGACTATAGGCAATAGAGAACCTATATGCAAACTATCGGCTGTAGGATCAAAACCACAATATAATGTGATTGGGTTTTTATTCATTTCTGTTTTCAATTCTTCTTCATTAACTATATCAAAAATTAATCCTCTAAGTTTTAATTCATCTATTAAATGCATATTTCTCCTATTTTTTATACATTATGAAATAAAACTTAAAACATAATGTACTAAATTATATCATAATATCAATATATTCGCTTTAGAAATTATAAAAATAAACTTCTTCCAATTAAAAAACCCAAAACAAATGTTTTAGGCTTTTAAAACTAAAATGTATTAGAACCAGGAACACTACTATATAAAGTTACACTTTGGTTATAACCATTTGGACCAGAAATATGAATAGTATAGCTAACAACAGTAGTAATAGCTGGTCTATTAACTATAATACCAGCATTACTTAGTATCGTTGGGTTGTTTGATACAAAAGTAAAATTATAGTCACTATATTTGGTAATCAAAGAATGTTCAAACTCTATATATTTCATAAAAGTATTTTCCCATAAATTTGATCTTCTTAATACTTGTGGGCAATTTTTACCACTAAATCCATTATGTTGCATAACTCTATTAACTGCTAAATTATTAGTTTTCAATAAATTAGCAACTAGTTTAGCTGTTCTATGCCAAGTTAGAGTTAAATCACTATTAGCATCAATACAAGTTTCAATTCCAATACTATTTCTATTACCACCATTATTAGCTAGTAAATTATATCCGCTTCCACTCCAATGAGTCGCATTAATATAGTAATTACCATTGGCACCAACTTCATAATAAATTCCTGAAGGAGTTATTTGAGAAGTAGTAACAGTAGCACCAGTATCAGTTTTTGGTGCAGCAACAGTAGACTTAACTCCATTGAAAGCAAAATATCCATCAATAATAGTTATAATTTGTTGGCTTGATTGATAAGTGAGATGTTCTCTACTTCTATATGGAACATAATCAACTGGAGCTTTTACATTTGTATTAATTAAATTATATGTACTAGACCCATCTCCAGCATGATAAGCAACTTCATCTAACGGAACATTTTGGATAATAGTATTTTTATCAATAACAAAATGCCATGAAACATAAGTAGTACCAGTCACATTATGTAAATAGTTACTATTAGCTAAAGCACTAGAACCAACACTATTATTACCAGTGTCATGGATAGTTATAAATTGCAAAGAACTTAACTTTGTTCCAGGACGCCCAAGTGATATTGGTATTATTCTTTGGTCTATAGTATAAGAATCAAACCATAACATACTAACCGAACCATAAGTTTTTTCAACCCTTGTAGTAGAACCATAAGTAGAAATATTTCTCCCCATAACATTATTAATGTGTGCACTAGTAATAAAAGCAATAGGGCCACTAACATCTAGTACTTTTATTTCAACAGTTAAACTCATATAAGCTATAGTAATAGTAATAAAACTACTCCCATAACTATTTGCTTTTAATAAACCATTTGGCTCAACACTTATAACTACACTATTACTAGAAGAATAAGCTATACTCATTTCATCTAGTATAAATTCTGAATGAATTATTATTTGTTTATTCTGGTCTAACTCTAAAACATTAATTTCTTCAATAGTAAACATATTAACTAAGAGTAAGTCTTTGTATATATATACTTCTATTTCACTAGTTATGTTATTCGTAATAACAGGCATAGTACTACTAGCTAGCGCTCTAAACTTAGTTGAAGATACATCATCAAAATAATTATATTTCGCATCAACACCAGAATTAGAAGCATAAGATGAAGTAGCTAAATTAAGAGTTATTCCGCTAGCGATATGGTTAATAGAACTATTTTTAAATACATTATATTTAACTAAATATTTCGCAGTATTAACAACTCTACCAAATATTAAAGCATATGTTGTTGTATCAAAGGTATTACCAATAATAGATAAATCAAATACATCAGTTAAATTAGTATTACCAAAAAATAATCCAATTCCATTAATATTCTTAAACAGATTGTACTTAACAACATATTTGTCAGTAGTTCCAGGTAAAGGACTAAACCAATTAAACGCTAATGCATTACCACTAACATTTTCAAAAATATTGTTCAACACTATTAAATCTCCAGTTAATCCCTTTGTAGTATCATGAACATAAATACAAGACCCAGTTATATTTTTAAATGTATTATTAGTGATAGTTAAATTATGTAAATTGTCTAAATAAACTATAGCACTATTTCCACTTCCTTTATTGTTGAATAGATTATTAGTAATACTAATATTCCAACTATAACTACTAGCATTTTCAGTAAATTTAATAAACTCCAAATTATTATTCACATTAACAAAGTTGTTGTTAAAATTAAAACCATTTATATTTACAGCAGGATTAGTAGAAGTTCCCGCGCTTCCTGCTGTATTAAGTATTCTAGCATTATCAATGAAAGTCAAATACTCAATAGTTAAATTTTTCAAATTAGCATTTAAAGTTAATATACCACCAATACTACTCATATTCCAAGAAGTTAAAGTAGTATTATCTGTTAATATAGTCAAGTTATTATTAAAATTTTCATTTATAATATAAGTTAATCCACTTAAAGTAGAAGAATAGTTGTCATTTAATGTATTAAATAAGTTCATATTTTTTATATATAATTTCCCCTTATGAACTATAGTAGGATTAGCGCTATTGTAAAAATCTAAATCAATTAAAACATCAGAAGTATATTTGATAGCTGTTCCAATACTATTATATGTATCACTAAGAGAAACATTAGTATTAGCTAATCTAGTAGTTTCCACTGTATACGAGTTTGATGGTCCTAAACCAAAATAGTTATGATGTGCATAAACATTACCACCAGTTCCCATTTTCATTATTCTTGATTGAGTAGATAACCCCCCACTACTTAAATATAAGTTAGAAATAAATGTATTATATGATACAACTGCATTTAGTCCGCTAACAGCTGCATCAATTCTAAATCTCACATCAACCCAACCAAAAGTTTCATAGAAAACATTTCTAGTAACATTAATATTAGCAACTGCTCCTGAATTTAATTTTACAAAATCAATAGGTCCTACATAACTAGCTCCTCTAGCTATAGTTTCAGTTGATTCAAAATAATTATCACATATATCAATTAATGCAAATGAACTAATTGTACTAACTCTTATACCAATTTGAACAAAGTTCTTAATAGTATTATTAGATATAACCATTCTACCAGTAACACTATTAGATAAATCAACAGTGTTAGCATCAGAGTAAAACGCAATAGTATTAAAGCCACCTATTAATACATTATCAACTATATAAACATTTTCAACTCCATTAATTCTAATACAATTATAAGGATCACTACTAGGTGATTCAATATGATTATTAGTAACATATATATTTTTATTATAAGAACCTATGCAGCCTAAAATATTAATAACTCCTGGATATGAACTACTACCACTAATACTCATAAAAGTGTTATTCGAAATATATAAATTTTCTATAGGTTTAGTACCTGACGAGTGTATTCTCCCTAGATTAGTAAATCTAAGATCGCTAATACTAACATTATTAGCACTAATACTTATAACACCAGTAATAGTAACACTAGAACCATAACCAATCAAACTTATTCCATCTTTAGTTATATTAACATTAGAGTAAGAACCTGATACTAGATAAATCTTAGAATTATCTTCTGCACTCGCAATAGCTGATGTTAAACTATTAAATGCATTATATCCTACAATAAGTTCAATACTTTTACTATTTAATGTTATGTAAACTTTATTCCCTGTTGTAGTATACATATCACTTACTGCAATTATACTTAAATCTATAACATCTAAAATTACTTCAACAATCTTAGAACCAACAATCAAACTATTAACACTACTAGTTGCATATATTGTTACTACTCCAACACTTATACTAGTTAAAACTCCATTTGTATCAATACTAGCAATATCAGTATTAGATACACTCCATATAACACTATTATTAGAAAAACTTGGAGTTACTTGTGCAACATAAGAAGTATGTGAACCAAGTGATAATGTTTCACTTCCTTGAATTTCTATTGAATTTGGTAAAGGAGAAACAATATTAATAGTTTTAGCAACAGATAAATTATAATCGATCAATTCAACAAAAATAGTTACACTACCTACTCCAATAATAGTAATATTACCATTTTGGTCAATACTAGCCTTTGAAGTATCAGACACACTCCAAAAAATATCATATGTATATTCATTAGGTAAAATAACAGCACTATATAAATATTCTTCTTCATAATCTAAAATGTTAGGTCCAACTATTTCTATATCAGTAGGAGTTGGCTTAACTATTCTTACAAAAATAGTATCCATTACTCCATCTACACTAGCTGTTAAAAATATATCTCCAACACTCTTTGGAACTAACATTCCTACTAATTGCCCCTCATCATCAAAAACACTAATTTGTGCAATACTAGTATTTGATACACTCCAACTAACAGTATTAGACGCTTCAACAGGAGTAATAATTGTAGCATAATATACATATAAAACATCAACTTCAATAACACTTGGACCATCTATTTTAATACTAGTAGCTAGTGGTCTTGTTATTGTTAGATCTAGTTGAGCAGTAATTGAGTCCATTGTTGCGAAAATTTTAATATTACCAACCTTAAATAAAGTTAAGGTTCCGTTTTCATCAATAGTACCAATATCTTCATCATCAACACTCCACATTACTTTTTGGTTAGCATTAGTAGGTTTTACAGTTGCAAAATATTTATATTCATTACCAAGCACTACACTAGTTTCACCAATTATCTCAATTGAAGAAGCTAATTCATAACTAATAGTCACTTCAAATGACTTTATTATTACACCACTACTACAGTAAACTATGACAACTCCTTGATCTAGAGCAATTAATACTCCATCATTATCAATATTTGCAATATTAGTGTTAGATACACTCCAAGTCACTAATTGTGAAGCTAATAAAGGATACACTATAGCACTAAAATTAGAAGTATCGTTTACTATCATATTACTTGTTCCATTTATAGTTATATCATTAGCTAAAGGTGGAAGTATATTTATAGTTTTATTTACAACAATACTACCTTGAATAGCACTAATAATTACTACTCCTACACCAGTAGTTTTTACTAAACCACTACTATCTATACTAGCTATATCATTATTTATAATAGACCAACTAACACTTTGAGAAGCATTAAGTGGAAGTATATTAACAGTGTAATTTTCGCTCTCACTTGCATGAATAACATCAGGTCCATTAATAGTAATAGATGAAGTTAAATTATAATCAATACTAACATTATACATAGTTTGTATAGCTTCAAAAGAGGCATATACTATAATATTACCTACACTAATAGGAGTTAATAATCCATTTGCATCAATAGTCGCTATTGTATCATTTGATACACTCCATGTTACATTAGGATTTGAATATAAAGGTAAAACTATAGCATTATATTGGTAAACACTTCCTAGTCTAATATTAGTATCTCCCTCTATTTCAATACTTTCACTATTTAAATATATTATAGTTACTTTAAATATATATTCAACATTACCTTGTTTAGCAATAACATTAACTTCTCCTGCTTTCAAACTTGTTAAACTCCCCTTACTATCTATATTAGCAATCGAATTATTATCTACACTCCAAATAACATCTTGTGATGCAAATTGCGGATATACTATTGCAAAATAATTAGTTGTAGAACCCAAATTAACTTCACTAGGTCCATTAATCATAATATCAGTAGCAGGAGGATAAATAATACTTATTACTTTTTCTACTACAAATGACCCTACAAAAGCATATATTACAACTTCACCTAAAGCTAAAGGAGTAAATACTCCACTCGTACTATTAATGCTACCTTTTGTATGATCAGTAATATAAAAATTAACATCTTGTGAAGCATTGGCAGGATAAACACTAGCAGCAAATGTAATACTACTACCTAAGTATACACTATTACTTCCACTTATAACAATCAAACTAACTGGGGCATATACTATACTAATTAGTTTACTTTGGCTAATACCGCCTTTACTTGCATATACAGTTACAACACCCACTTTTAAAGCAGTCAATACTCCATCATTATTAATAGTAGCAATACTAGTATCAGACACACTCCAGTTTACTTCTTTAGATGCATTAACAGGAAATGTAGTTACACTAAGAAGCAAAGATTCATTTAATATTAAACTTGAATCTCCATTAATACTTATCCCTACTAAATCCTCATATATAATATTAATTACTTTAGTTTTAACAACACAATCAATAGTAGCACTAATAGTAACTACCCCAACTTCATTGCCAATAAATAGACCATCACTATTTATATTTGCGATACTAGAATCTACACTCCAAACAACCTTAGTCGAAGCATATAAAGGAAATACTTCAATAGTATAATTAAATTGTTGATTTACATAAACACTATTTGGTCCAATTATTTCAATTGAAGTTGGACACAAAGCTTTAATATCAATCTCAAGAGTACCAAAAACTACATCTAGATAAGATGCTTTTATAATTACTATTCCTTCTTTTAAAGCTGTTAATTTACCATACTCATCTATAGTAGCATTTCCAACACCACTTATTATAGACCAATTAACTTCATTTATAGCATATATAGGATATACATTAACATTATAGGTAATGCTATCCCCCACAAATATACTATTATCACCAATTATATCAATTGAAATTGGATTAGGACTACTAATACTAACTTCAATAAAAGTATTAATGTTTTTATATGAAACACTAATAATACTTAACCCACTTCTTAATGCTAATAGTTCCAATTTAGATTGTTTAGTTTTTACTTCAAAATATTCTTCATCAAATTCCCAAGTTAGATCATCATCAATATTTAACACTTTATATTCATAAATAGAACCAACTACTAATAATTTACTCCCAATAATTTCAAAATCAAAAGTATTAACTATAAACTCTAACTTATGTCCGAAAAATGATGCATATACTACTACTACTCCACTAGAAAATACTGTTAATTTATTAGACACAAAGTCTCCAATGTTTTCATCAGAAACAGACCAAAGTATATCTTCACTAATATTATAATTTAAATTAAATTCACATTCATCGCCTACTACAATTAGTTCTTCTCCAAGTATTTGTATATCATCTACTACAATTAGTTTTATTTCTTTTTTGATATTAGGATTATTAATAGTTTGAACACTTATAATAACTTCTCCACTGCTTAATGCACTACCAACTCCATTTTCAACCTTAATAATTCCTTCGTTAGAAGAAAACCAATTAAATTCTCCTATCGCATATGTAGGCACTAGGTTCAAGTTAAATATTATTTCTTCACCTATCCAAACAATATTACTATCACAACTTAAAATTATATCTTCCAAAATTGGGTAGTCAACATTAATAATTATACTATCAGCGATATTACCACTACTAGCACTAATTATAACTAGACCAGCACTAAGAGCACTAACTACACCCTCATCTACAACTGCAACTATTTCATTAGAACTAGACCATATTATTTCTCCATTGGCATTAACAGGATTTTTTAATACACTTAAAGTGGTACTTTCTCCTACTATTAAGTTATTTTCTCCAATAATTTCTATACCAATTAATTTATCACTTTCTTTTTCAACAACAATAATATTAGCATTTACTTTAGCACCATTAGCTAAAATTGTAACACTTACTATTGCACTACCTTTACTTACTCCCAATACAAGACCATCGTCATTAACTGTAACTATACTTTGGTTTGATGAAGAAAACACTATAGTTGTGTCTTTTGATAAAATAGGAGTAAGTTTAATGCCTTCTCCTATTTCAATAGTTAGGTTTTTTTGGTCATTAGATAAATTAATTGTTAAGTTGTTGAGGCAAGCACTGAATAGTGCTAAACAAAAAACTAATATAACCAAACTAAAAATCCTTTTCATCTAATTTCTTCCCCTATATCTTCCTCTTTCACATTATTTATTTCATCATTAACTCTTACATATGCATCTGGCTTTTTTCTATTGATAGCTAACATTAAGAAATGATATCCTATCATAACAACAGTAATAATTGCGAAGCACACAAATATCATCGTTTGAGTAGTATGTATCAATGGAACAATAAGTACAATCAAAAATACACCAAATGGGACGGCTGTAGCTGAACCTGTTACTAAATTATCAGCAGCCGGAGTTTTATAATTCGGATCTATTTCTCTAACTAATGCTATACCATTAGGAGCCATTCCTGTTTGCATACCAAACATCGCTGCAAATGCTTCTTCTTCATAACTAGGATAAAGTATTTTACACATTTTTCGAAGATAAATATAAGTAACAATACCACCTAAGGTAGTTATTATTACTAGTGTAATAATCATTCCTAAACTACTTATCATTTCAATTTCAACTGACATAATTGAACAAATAATCATAAAATCAAAGGTAACTCCAGCTATTCTATTTAACATATACTCATTTGTATATTCACGCTTCATCCATCTTTTTTTCTTAAAAAACTTTATAATCATTTTAACAAGCATACCTATTAACATCGCAAATATAAAGTTAAACCCCCAAAACAATGCACCAAACTCTTTTGGCACAATTTTAGTTATACCAAATATAAAGAAGTAAGCTAGCACATACACTAAACCGACTAAAGCTACTTGAATACTTAGTTTATCAACTGCTTCAGTTAAAGGTATTTCATCTGCATATTCAACTTGAGTGTTACTTGCTCTTTCTTCATCGGCTGTTCTAACAACTTTTTTCTTTTTATGCTCTTTATTAATATGCCAAACACCAACTATACAACTCCACATAGTTCCAATAGTTGCGATAGCTAATCCAAACGATTTACCACCTATAAATGGCATAGTATCTGATGTTTCAAATATCCAACCATTATTACCAGCTTGTCCAGGACCTTGTCCAAAACCAAAAGCTAATAAGATACCAGAATATTGAGCTATGTAATTAAATATATAGAATATTGGAATAGTTATCGCCAAACCAATAAATGCTTGCAACAAGTAAGTTTGGACAATTAATATACCACTTTTAAGTGCTCGTGCATCTTTATTCTTTTTAGCTGATTCTCTAGTAGTCTTTAATGCTAGCGCAGCAAACCCAATACCAATACCATGGTAAGTTATAGCTTCAAAAAATTCATTTTGGAGTAATAAAACTCCATCTATTTGAACATTCATAGCATCTGGACCAAATAAGTATTTTAATCCTAATCCTAAAAATCCCGCAAGAATAGCAGTAGGAATAAGGGTTTTCCTGAAAAAAGGAACTTTTCTTCTAATAGTATTACCAATCAATAATAATACACAAATAATAGTAAACTGTAAAACTATACTCCAAGTATAATTAAAGTTAAAAGGTTCAAAAGTTGATAAATAAATCATATGTTCACTCCAATCCTAAATCATTTATAGTAATTTTTTTATTATTATCCTTGTAAGCCATTCTATAATATTGTGATATCATTAAATATTTATAAGGACTCTCCATTCCTAGAAATTCTACAACATAAGTATCATTTTCTAAGTAAACCAATAATTTATCTTTCCGATAAACGCTCATCGCTATAACATCATGTAAAGGTAATTGAATAATCTTTTGGTGAGTTACAATTTTTAACTCATCTCTTTTAATAATAAACATCCCCTTACCCATAAAAATATTTTTATTACCACTAGTATCATATATTTTAACTTCATCTTTAAATTCGAAGGTAGTTGGCCCATTTAAATAATTTATTAAACTATTTTTTACTCTAGTTTCAAATTCTTTTAAACTCATCTCTACCTCAAGTCTATCAACTAAGTAACCTTGATTAGTATATCTATGTTCATCCGCACAATCAGCACAATACAATCTATCATTCTTAGTTTTCATATTGAAACTACCACATTTCAAACACATAAAACCTAATCTTTCTAAACCTAAGGCTAAATCTTTTCCTTTATAAATTAGTTTATGTTCATCTTGGTAATCATATACATCCTTTTCGAAAGCTTTCATTATTCTTTCATATATTTCTTCAACTCTCATATTGGCAATTTCTTCAGGATATATTATCTCGCTAACCTCCCCATGTCCAGGTCCTTTTTTCTTAGTAGCAGACCATCTTGGTCTTTGAAAGTAGAAACCATTGATTTTAAATATAACCAAAGGTATTTTCAACATCTTAACTAACTTCGCAATAGAATCATTAATATTAGACATACTTCCACTATAAGTACAATTACCCTCCGGCATTATACATATACTACCACCTTCTTTAACAATTTTATTAATCTTCCTTACACAATCCATATCAGCTACAGCTTTCTTTTTTCCAATTGGATTTACAGCCCATTTTAATAAACTAGCTTTAAATGATTTTTTTAGTAATTGTTCACTCCCTACAAAGTACAAAGCTTTTTTAAAAGACAATTGGATAAATAAAGGATCTAAATCAATAGAATGGTTAGCTATAACTAAAAAAGGTTGTTTCTTTCCTAACTCATCACATTTTTTATATGTATACTTCCATTTATTAACTAAAATAGGTTTTACAACTATTCTAGCGAACTTAATTACACATCGATGTCTAAATTTTACCTCTTTTTTGTTTTTCATAATCAATTATACCAAATTTGTATTAAAATTATTATTATTGCAAAAAAAAGAAGTAATATGATTACTTCTAGATTCTTAATTATGAATTATATTAAGTATTATTTCTAACTCACTCCCCCAAATAACTTCTAAATTATCCACATTCCAATTTTCATCCCAAGTAGAAGGTTGCTCACTCACCTCACAATAAATGGTTAAGTTGACACAAGATTTAAATGCTTCACTACCAATATACTCAACACTCGAATAAATATATATAACTTCTAAATATTCATTCCCTTTAAATGCTTGAGTTTTAATATTTATAACACTACTAGGAACTAAAAAAGCTTTTGGTTCTCTACCAATAGGGTACATAATTAAAGTAGTTAAATCCTTATTATATAAAACTCCTTCTTTACCAGTATAATTAAGATTGGATTCATTTACTTCAATATCCTTCAAATTGGTATATTCAATAAAATTATTTTCAGCAATTTCTTCAACTTTAGCTAAAATAATAATTTTAACTAAATAGTAATTTGCTATAAAAGCATTTTCAATAATGTTTATTACACTATATAAAATAATAAACTCTTCATCTTCTTTACCAGATGGATATAGTATTAATTCACTAAAATCCTTATTGTATAAAACTCCTTCTAAACTACTATAAAATGAATTATTAGCATCTACTTCAATACTAGTTAAAGTTGAACATGAATAAAACACATCAACACCAATGTGTTCAACTAATTTTGGAATAATAATAGTTTTTAAATTAGTACAACCAAAAAATACATTATCACCAATAATTATTAAATCATCAGGAAGTATAACGCTAACTAATCTATTACAATTTCTAAAAGCATCATCAACTAGATTTTCTACACTTATAATTTGCACATTTCTTAAAGAGTTAGGAATATAGTAACTAACTCCATTTTGGTTAGTAGCAACACCTCCTGTATATGAAGTAGTTCCAAATATATATCCAAACTTAGCCTCATTATCAGTAGCAATTATGCTAGCACCAATAAAAGGTAATACAATATTTTCTAAGTTTATACAGTTTCCAAACGCTCCAATATCTATATTTTCAACATTAGAATTAATTATAAGTGTCTCAATATTTCTATTTCCCCAAAAAGCTCTTTCACTAATATATTTAACACTAGCTAGTATAGTATATTCTTTGTTAGTGTTTGAAGAAAGATATGTAATCAAAGTAGTTTTAGTAATATCATACAATACATTATCTACACATACATAATACAAATTACCATCTTCTACAATTAATTGTTCTAGGTTAGCACAAGATTCGAAAGCAAATAATCCAATATACTCAACACTAGAACTAATTATAAAACTATCTAATCCTGCACAACCATTAAAAGCATTAGTTCCAATACTAATTATATCTTTTTTAAATATAATACTATCTATTCTACTACAGTTTCTAAAAGCATCTTCAGGTATTATAGTTTGAAGAGTAATAGTAATATTTCGTAGTGATCCTGGTAAATAATATGTTACTCCATTTTGGTTAGTAACAACTCCTCCAATAGAAGGACTAGTTCCAAATATATATCCAAACTTAGCCTCATGACTAGTTGCAGTTATACTAGCACCAATAAAAGGTAGCGTAATATTAGCTAGAGTGTTACAAGCACTAAAAACACCACTCCCCATACTTACTACACTATTAGGAATAGTAATACTACTTAAAGATAAGCAACTTTCAAAAACTCCACTTTCAATAATTTTAATTCCATCACTTAAATATACACTACTAAGATTAGAACAACCTTTAAAAGCATTTTCTTTAATAGTTTTTACACCACTTGGTAAAACAATACTTGCTAACTTTTGGCAACCTAAGAATGCTTCAACTCCTACTTCTTCAAAACCACTAAACAATATTATACTTGTAAGTTCTCTACAATTCATAAATGCATAATCAGAAATATTTATGGCGTTTGTTATAACAACAGTTTTTAAAGAGTTAGTGATATGATAGAATATTCCATTTTGGTTAGTAGAAGTGCTACCTGGATAAGTTCCATTACCAAATAAGTATCCTAACTTAGCCTCATGACCAGTTGCATCAATACTTGCACCAATAAAAGGTAGTGTTAAGGAAGTTAGACTAGAACATCCATTTAATAAGTATGTTCCAATATATTTTATACTTGAAGGTAGTATTAGATTGCTAATTTGGCTACAACCAAAAAAGACATAATCTCCAATATAGTTGACACCATGTTCCACTACTACACTATTTAAACTAACACTAGATCTAAATGCATGATTACCAATATTTTTAACATTACCATTTATAATGATGGATTTCAAATTTTTATTATTTTCAAAAGCTTTATCTAATATATTAATAACACTGTCTAATACTTCAAATTCTTCATCTTCTTTATTAATTGGATAATTTATTAGATTAGTTTTATCTTTATTATACAAAACACCATTTACACTTGAATAATAATTGTTTTCTTCATCAACTGTTATACTTTCCAAGTTACTACAATACTCAAATGCATTGATTCCTATTTCTTCAACATTTTCACTAATAATAATATTTTTTATTTCAATACAACTTGAGAATGCATATTCTTTTATTACAATTACAGTATTAGGTATTACATAATTATCTGCTAATCTTCGAGCTGGAAACATAATTAATGAAGTTATATCTTTGTTGAAAAAAACTCCATCCACACTTGCAAAATATATACTGTTTTCATCTACATTTATACTATTTAATCGACTACAACCAGCTAAAGCATTTTCTCCAATAAAATTTACTTGGGCAGATATAGTTATTCTTTCTAAATTTCTACATCCATAAAATGCTTTAGAACCAATACTTATTAAATCATCAGATAATGTTAAGAATCTTATTCCAGTACACCCTTCAAATGCACTATCACCTATAGTTTTTACAGTATTAGGAATAGTAATATTAAGTAAACTAGTAACATTTAAAAATGCATTATCTAATATTCTAGTTAATTCTCTTGTATGGAAAGTTTTAGGAATAGCTACAACTACTTCTACTGCTCTATATCTAATCAAATATGATTCATCTCCAAATACATAAAAATCATATGGATAAATAATATTTTTACTAAATTCAAATTCATCAGACATATCTGATTCATCAAAGTTATCAGTTGTATTAGCTTTAACTGTTAATTTATACACTGTATTATCTTTAACTAACCATTCATCTATTAAAACATAATTCAAACTTGTAGTTATTTGTTTATCATTTATATATACTGTATAAGTCTTACAAGCTGGAGTGCCTTCCCATACTATTTTATTATTCTCTAATTCTGTTATAAAATTAGTTGGTCTTAATAACTTTTCTTTTACTTCATATCTATATACACTAGACCATTTAGATTCTTTATTATCATTTATTGATTTTACTTTTACTAAATATGTTTTTATTTCAATTAATCCTCGTAAATTATAACTATTAGTTTCACTTGTATATTCTTCATCATCTATACTAATTATATATGATGTTGCTTTAGATACTATACTCCAAGATAATATTCCATCATTTTCTTCCAAATGTCTTGGAGTAGAAAGTGAACCACAGCCAAAAAGAATAAATGCTAATATTCCTAAAACTATACTTAAACCTATCTTTTTCATGTACTTCCTCTTCCAGTTTCTTATGAAACCATATTATTATACCATTTTTATATACTTATTCAAATATTTTAGATAAATAAAAAAGTATAGATATGAAATCTATACTTTAATAATTAAAGTTTTTAATAATAATTTAAACAATTAACTAAAATTAATCAGATATAATAACTTTAAATATTTATGCTAAAACAAGAACACCTAATACACTAGCAATTTTACTTGTAAGGTTATATTTCTTGACATCATAAATACTACTCAATGCTAATATTTCATTTGTAGTATTATTTTTAGCGATTTGATATAATCCCCAAGATTCAGGAGTATACATAGTTTCAGATAACACACTACTTAATCCAACATTAAATGCATTCAACAAATTACTCTTTTCTTGTGCAAGAGTGCTACCTTGCGATAACATTGGATCTACTTCAACCATCATACGACCAAATCTTACAATTGAAGTAGTACTTATGCAAGCAGGGTTTTGTGTAATTGGATTTGGTTGAGCAGCTACATTAATCATTCCAGTAACATTTCTTTCCATAGTCATAGGACACCAGAATAAATCCCCAGGATTTAGAGTAACTAAATCATCACCATTTGCAGTAGCTGAAACAGGAACACCTACAGGTTTGTAAGTTCCATCAGGTTGGATTCTCATTATAAATCTATAGAATGGATCTGCGGCTCCAATACCAGAAGCATATCTACCATATGTATCCATAACTTTAAATGTGACAGGAACACTATCAATATTTTCATACATAACACCTTGTCCTCCTCCACTCATTAGTAAAATAGAACCAGTTGCATTTGAGTAAATACCTAAGCTAATTGGAATAGTTGCTGAACTACCATATGGTCTAAATGTTCCAGGTTGAGCTGTCGTTGCAGTAGTAGAAGGGACAGTATTTCTATCAACAGCAACACGAGTACCCTGTGCCATAAACATAATTTGATCATCCACCATGAAATAGTAACCATTAAATTTATAAGTAGTGTTTTGTAATGCGAAAGTTCCAGGATTTCCAGGTCCAGGACTAGTTGCAGTAGGATTAGAAACATTAGCGTACCATCTAATATTAGTTGCTCCCATTTTTGCAGCGAATGCAAGTAAATTAGGTTCATTTATTACCATTGCAACAGATGGAATAGGATTGGTAGCTTGATAAGCTGTATCTAATTTTTCCCAATTCCAAATTATGCTTTGTTGTACAGAAGGTAAACTATTATAAATATTAACCAATGTAATTAAATATGCTTTATCTTCAAGTCCCTTTAAAGCATTAATATCTTTATACAATAAAAATGCAGTTAATGAACCAAACTCATATTGTGGTAGGAAGAAATTTTTATTCCAAGAAGGTGTGTTAGTTGCATACATTGTTCTATTAAATGTTGTAACACTACCATCAGATTTAAAGAAGCCCTCTTGTAAAATTGTTAGCTTAGTATTATATACAGTTCCTTGATCAAATACAAAGTAAGCAGTATCAGCACTATCTATTGAATCACTTACATACATATTATAACTAAATTCCATAATATCAAAACCATTATAAGCAGCTCCCCTAATTCGCCATACAGACCAATCAATAGGCATTATTAAATCATTATTTTTAACTATTAATGCTCTTGTTCCAATAGCACTAACAGCTCCATTTCCAATAGACATTGCACCCAATACAGTAGTACTATTAACATTATTATTATCAATTAAGAAATAATTATTTTCAATTGTTAATTGCAAAGTAGGTCCTAAGTGAGATATCATTAAAGCATATTGCCCATAATTAATAAATTTATTATTATCAATTAAAACATCACCAGTTAAACATATACCATTTGCATTACCTTTGGTTCCTGCTGTAGTAATACAATCCCAGTAAGCATCTTTAAAAACATTACCAGTTATTGTCGCACCATCAGTATTATATAATCTAACAGTCCTTGCATCATTTCCTACAACATTATTTCTTCCTATATGTTCGAAATAATTATTTAATAAACTAAAGTTTGTGTGAGTATAGTTATCATCATCTGAATCTAACCATATTATTGTATTACTACCAGCATTTACACTTCCTGTTCCAGTCAGTGTAAAATAACAATTTTTAATTGTTAATCCATTAGTTCCACCAGTTCCATTGAAACTAGTATGAATTTTGGTTCCATTATTAATTGCATTATTGGGATTTCCCTTCATCGCAATACCATCAATTGTTATGTTAGTATATATAGCATTATCTGTTCCAATTTTAATAATCCCACTAAATATTGCTTCAGGATTTCTAGAATTTGAATCTCCAGAAATCCCCGCATTTGGTCCTTTTAATGTTACATTGTTAGCATCAATTAATGCTGAAAATCCATCACTATCACTAATGCTTGTATCAACACCATATTCGCCAGGCATAACATGTAAAGTTAATCCATCCACCCAAACAACATCAGACATCTTAATAAATGCACTTTCACCTACTACATACAATACTCCTTGATGTGTTACTTCTGTTCCATTAGCACCAAGATTATTTCCTAGTAAATTCATATTAACAATGTTTACACTATATTCTTGTGTATGTGTTCCTAAATACGAACCAAGATTTGTCTCTGCAAATACTTTAACTACACCTTCACTAATAGCAGTTAACTTACCAAAAGCATCAATAGTAGCAATAGAAGTATTATCAACAGACCACTCTACCTCTTGAGATAAATGAGAAGGGGTTATTATAACACTAAAATCATAATAAGATCCAATAGCCATAGTTTTTACTCCTATTATTTCTACATCAATATTAATGTCGATAACAGTTATTGTAAATACATCAAAAGTACCATCAATAGCTTTCGCCATAATAACAACTACACCTGGTTTGATAGCAGTTAATTTACCTTCTTGTGTAATAATAGCTATTGAATCATCATCACTACTCCATTCTATAAATGGATTAGCATATGGATTTAAAACCACTGTATATTGTTTAGTTTGAGCAACTAAAATGCTACTATCACCATTAATTAAAACAGTTATATCATCATCATAGATTATTTCGACACTAAGCTCCTCTTCAAATGAAGTTCCTAAAGCAACAACAATAATTTTTATTATTCCTACTTTAATAGGAGTTAATAATCCATGTTCATCAATTGTTGCAATACTTTCATCAGATACACTCCAAACAACAAATTGACTTGCTCCTGCTGGAGATACTTCAGCATTATACTTCGCAGTAGTTCCCAATACAACAGTTAAAGGACCATCACTAATATCGACTCCAGTAGCAAGTTCAACTACTTCAATTAAGAATGTTTCACTAAATGAGTCAACACTAACTACTACAGTTACTTCTCCTAATTCTAAACCAACAAACTCACCAGTTAATGAATCAATAGTAGCTTTCTCTTCATCACTTTCTAATATAGACCAAACAACAGTTTGATTAGCATTCAAAGGTAACACTTTAGCTACTAAAATTATAGGAACATTAATTGGTAATAAATTACCTTCAATAAAATCAATACTAACACTCTCAACTTGTGCATACACAACAGTAATAGTTATATCCTCTGCTTCACCATTAACAGCTGTAGCAGTTATTATTGCAGTACCGACTTTAAGAGCAGTTACTAACCCACTACTATCAACAATAGCAATAGATTCATCACTACTACTCCAAGTTATATTTGGATTAGCATTTACATTAACACTAGCACTAAGTTGACTAGTTTTAGTTAATATGATATTGTTATCACCATCAATAGTAACTTGTGTAACTTCTCTATAGGAAACAACTACTATATAAGACTGTCTTATTCCAGCATTAACATAAACAGTTACACTCCCGACACCTACTGTAGTTAGTTTACCATTTTGGTCAATTGTAGCAATACTTTCATCAGATACACTCCATACTATAGGAGCATTAATAGGAGTAGTAACAACACTATAATCTTCTTCATCACCAAGCAATACAACCTGTTCACCTTGAATAGTTATATCAGTAACTATATATCCATATTTATTATAATAATCTAAAATTTCTTCCAATTCTGCTTTTGTTGCGAACGAATTAGTTGGCATATTTGAATTATTTACAATATTAGTAGTAGTTGGTGTATTTAAGAACCAATTGTGAGTTATACTAGCAGTAGGTCTATTCGCAGTTTCACCACCATAGTATATATTCCAGTTTAAATCAAATATATTATATTTAATACTTACACTAGAACTAACTGCACCTGCTGCAGTTGGATTAAGGAATATAGCTGTTCCTATATAAGTCCCTACACTTTCAAATCTATTATACATAATATTAATAGTCATAGCAGTAGTAACTCTACCTATTCTAATATGTTGCATAGTACTACCTACTACATTTACTCTAATAGTATTATTTATAATATTTAATAGAGTCATAGTATTTTCTGTAGAAAATCCCAAAGCAATAGCCATTTGAGTCCAACCTATAATATTTGAATCTTTAATTGTTACAACACCTCTAATATCATTAATTCGTATTCCATCTGTTAATGCTGTAGAATTTGTTTCAATATGACACCCTATTATTTGAACATTATTACCAATTCCAAATAATACTGCTCTTCCAGTATTCGCATCACCAGAGAATCTTAGGTAACACTTTTCTATTATTACATTATCAATTCTATATGTACTTGATGTATTACTTGCTTCATTAGTTCTAATTAAGGCATTTTGTCCACTACCTGAAGTAAAAGTTGCTCCTGACCAATATAAACAAGATAGATTAACTCCATTATTATTTCCATTAAAACATATCATACCGTAATTTGTAAACTGTAACCCATTTATTACAATAAAATTAATACCAGTATTTACAATAATAGCATTCCCCACAGTACTAGTAGAACCAAATATAGCTTCAGGTTTTCTTTCTGATAAGTTTTTAACTGGATCTATATCCTTATTAGGCCCATATATAGTAACATTATTATGAGAAATAGTTAAACTACTATAACTACCTGATAAAAAGTTAACTGTAGCTCCTTCCCCCATCTTTGGAGTCAATCCAGCTACATCTCTAAAAGCACTAATCCCAACTACATATAATCTATCTTCAAAAGTTAACTTAGTACCATCAACTCCTACACTACTACCAGTAAGTAACATAAATGCTATATCAACACTAAATGTTTTTATAACACCGCCACTAACACTAGTTGCAGTAATCATAACTATTCCAGCCTTTAATGTAGTTATTTCACCAGTTGTAGAATTTATAGTTGCGATGGAAGTATCATTTACACTCCATGTAACTTCTTGTAATGCACTACTTGGAGTTATGGTAGCAGTATATAAATAATTAATACCAACAGTTAATTTATCCTCACCAGTTATAATAACCTCATCAACAACATTATATATTATTACATCAAAATCTTTATATCCCCCTACAACATCAGTAATTCTTACTTTTACACTACCAATACTAATAGGTGTAAGTTCTCCAGTACTACTTATACTAGCTTCTCCAGTTTCTTCAATAACACTCCATGTAGCAATAGGATTAGCTAAAGGATTTATAGTATATGTGTATTGCCCTGTAGAACCTAATACAATATATTGAGGTCCAGTAATAAGTAAATTAGTGTCATCATTGTTATAAACAACTTCAACACTCATTGTATCTACTTCTTCAGATCCGTATGTTGTTACAGTTATTATAATTATACCTAGACTAACCGCAGTTAACACTCCATTTTGATTAATTGTAGCGATATGTGGCTTATCAACTTCCCATGTAACAAGTGTACTTGCATCAGTTGGAGTTACAACAACACTATATTCTTCACTAGTCCCTAGTTTAATAGTACTAGGTCCAACTATTTCAACATCAGTAGCTATACTAACAATTTCAATTTCAACTGTATTGGTTATATTATTTGCAGTAGTCATACGTAAAACATATGTACCAATAACAGAACCAGTAATTTTACCATCAACTAAAGTAATATTAGGTGAGAAAGTAACCTGAGACCAACTAACACTTTGATTAGCATTAAGTGGATATACAATTGTTTCTAACAATACTGTTTCTCCAACAGGTATTTTTATATTACCAACATATTCAACACTAGTTTCTAAAGCATAAATTATATTAACAGTAAATTCATCAGTAATATTAGTGGTAAATGCACTTTCAGTAACTGTCGCAATAACCTTAACTGTTCCTATTTTTAATCCAATTAAATTACCATTTTGGTCAATACTAGCAATACTAGGATCATTAACAGACCATGTCACTGAAGTATTAGGATCTGCATATTGATTAAATGTAGCAGTATAATTACTTTCTTCACTTAATATAACATTAGTATCTCCACTTACATAGATATTTGTAGCATCAGCATAATAAACATTTACCACCAAAGTTTTACTAACACTAGTACCACTAACGCTAGCAGTTAACGTAGTACTTCCAACACCAATTATACTTAATACTCCATTATTAGTTATAGTAGCAACACTAAGATTACTAGAAGTAAACATTATCATTCTTTCAACCTCAGGATAATTACTTGTAACAGTATAATTAGTGTTTAATCCACCTAATTCTAAACTATCTTCACCACTAATATTTAGTGTTACACTACTAGCTAATACAAACTTAGAGTAATAGGAAGTAGCCATACTTAAAATATCAATTGGATTAACAACAGTTATTTCATTAACAGCATAATCACTTAAATCAACCTTTGTAGACCAACCTAAGAATATCTCGCCAGTTTTTGGAGTTAAATTACGAATAAACCCTGCAACTATTTCATTTCCAGTTTTAACATCCTTAAATGTTCCAGGAACAGTTCTATATGCAAGTGAATTTAATTGAGTAAGATTATCAAACATATATACTTTTATATCATAACCTGTTCCAGTAGTAAGCTCTGTAAATGAATGACTAAACAATAAAAACTTACCAATTGAAGAAATAGCAAATGCACTACTTCGATAACTCGATTGATTAACTTTATCTGTTACAAGATCTGCATGGGCTCCAATTACATAGTCATAAACAATATCACCAGGTAAAGCAGTAACTGCTGTTCCTGCAGCAATTCGGTAAACTATTTCATATGCACCAATATCACTTCTATATCTAATAAATGTCTTATCATACCACACCCCTACAGCAGCATTTGGATTAGAACTAAGCCCAATACTCATACGAAGCCCATCTGCAGCACCTGTTAAATAATCTTCTATTTTAAACACTGGCGTTAAATTAGGCAAATTAGATATCTCATAGTCTTCAAACTCTTTAAAACTAAACTCAATACTAGGTTCTAAAATAGTAACAACTAATGTTGTAAATACAATTTCATTAGAATCACTAGCAGTAATAGTGACAACTCCCCATTTTTTCATAGTTAACAATCCACTACTATTTATAGTTGCGATAGATTCATCGCTAACACTCCATTTTATAGTTTGATGCGCAGCAAGTGGATTAATATAAGCATTGTATTGTTTAGTATAATCAAATTCAATAGTACCATCTCCTACAATTATAATACTAGTAGGAGCTGGATAATTAATCCTTACATCTATTTCATGATATAAAGTAGATATACCAACAACAGTAGCTCTAACTTTAATAAACCCTTCACCAGTTGGTGTCAATACACCATCAGCATCAATAGTAGCACTACCCGTTCCATCAACAACACTCCATATAACACTTTGACTAGCACCAGTTGGTCCTACAACTACTGTATAGTTATATGTTTGACCAAGTTCAATAACACCACTGCCAGATACATGAATTTCTTCAGGAGTTATAGTAATTTCTATTTCAAAGTTATTCTTTATTCCATTAATCGTAGTTACTGTTACAATAACTTTTCCAGCACTACTTCCTGCAGTAAATAAACCATCTTCTGTAATAAGACTAAACATTGGAACTTCACTACTCCATGTTACACTTTGGTTAGCATTATGTGGATATACAGTAGCAGTTAATTGTACACTAGTTCCTGCAGCAACTTGATTACTACCAGCTATTAGATTAACTTGTACACTAGTAGCTACTGCATATATAATAGTTACTTCAAATTCATCATAGATATCAGAATCAACAACACTAGTAGCTTTAACTAAAACAGTACCAACTTTAAGACCTTTAACTTTACCATTAGAATCTATACTAGCACTACCAGTTACATTTGTAATACTCCATACAACATTTGGATTAGCATAAGGACTAACATCAACACTATATACATCTTCTTCATCTAATACAACAGTATCACTTCCTTTAATTTCAAAATATTCTATTTCACCATATTCAATAATTATTGTTTTACTTCCTACAACATAAGTATCAGAAATAGCATAAATAGTAACACTACCAACCTTTATAGGAGTTAATTTACCATTAGCATCAATGGTTACTATTGATTCGTCACCAGAAACCCAAGTTACACTTAATCCACTAGGTATAGTAATTACATCATAAACAACATCAAAATCATCTAATGCTACAACATCATCTCCAGTTATTAAAACACTTGTTCCCCAAATAGGATTAGCTATAAACTCAGCAATCTTACTATTAATTTTTGTTGTAAGAGCAAAGTTAAGAGGAACTTCTCCACCATTATTAACTGATGTTGAAGTCGGATCTTTATAGAACCAGTTTTCAAAGAATATAGCACTATACCCTAATGTTGTTCCAAAAGCAGTACTAAAGTACATCTCAACTCCAGTTATATTAAATATATTTCTCATAATAATAATCTTACTACTTAATCCTGCATCACTAATAAATGCTAAATTTATATAATGTCTAACATTAGCAGTATTAAATCTATCTAAAGCAGCATTACTATTATTAATTACATTATACATAAAGTTAATTTCTATTGCAGAGTTAATATTTCTAATGTATATACAATCAGTATTATTAAATTTATTCCCAATAATATCTATTTTACTCGCAGTATTAGATACTCCACCAAGTTCCATAGAAGCCATTTGAAAGTTTTCAAAAATATTATTAAAGATATTAATATGTCCACTCATTTCTCTAAATCTAAAGGCCTCTAAAGAAGAACCAACACCTAAAAAGTGTGAGTTTTGAGCAGTTATCCCATTTATTCTTTGGAATCTGATTGCTCTTTGACCACCAGTAAACATCATATAACATCTATCAATTAATAGATTTGTTGCAACAGCAACATCCCCACTTCCAGACGCACCAATAATAGCATGAGTTTCATTTAAAACTGTAGCAGCAGCTACACTCCATTTTAAACAAACTAAACTAATGTTAACATTTGGAGTACTCAAAACACCCATAAAATAAATTCTCACATTAGCATGATTAAATCCAAGCCCATTAAATTCTACATTGCTTACACCATTAGCTAAAGTAATAACATTACCAAAATTAGCCTCAGGAACTCTAATCCCACTAACTCCATCAATATCTTTATTAGGTCCATATATCTTAATATTACCAATACTAATAGTCCATGCTTCAGTATAAGAACCAGCTCCAAAGAATATACTAACTCCAGTAACATATCTAGGAGATGCAACTAATTTAGCTATAGTATCAAATGCATTTACACCCACATTATATCCAACACCTAAGTATTCTATAAAACTATTATTAACTGCACTAGATAAAGAAGATGCAACATGCAAATAATTAACTATTTCTACATTAAATGTATTACTAATACTAGTACCTGCTATAGTAGCAGTAATAGTAACATTACCAGCACTAATTGCAACTAACACACCATTATTATTAATTGTAGCAACAGCCGCATTAGATGTATTCCAATTAATAACTATATTAGGATTAACACTTACTGGACTAATCTTAACTTCATATGGAATACTACTTCCAAGAGCTCCAAAAGCACTACCTAAAATAACTAAACTTTCAGGTAAGTCATATATTATAATGTCTTTAGTTTTAATAAATCCATCTGACGCTCTTACACTAATAGTAAGACTACCACTTGCTAAAGCAGTAAAATTACCATATTGATCAATACTAGCTAACAATTCATTAGATACACTCCAAACTAAGTTAGGATCTGCATATATATTAGTTGTAGCTAAATAAGTTTCTTCATCACCAACATTTAATATATCACTACCTTCAATATCAATATTAGTAGTAATAGCATATAAAATATTAATTTCTATCTCATCAAATAAACTAGTACCATCAGTAGTTTCTACCTTAATAATAACTTTTCCAACTTTTGTAGCGTTAAACACACCACTTTCATTAATACTACCTTCGCCACTACCATTAATTACACTCCAAACTACATCACTAGATGCATATACAGGAGTAATATTTACAGTATATGAAGTATTACTGCCAAGTCTTACACTCATATCACCTTCTATTTTGATTTCAGTGGTTAATGGTAATACTATTTCAACTTCCATTTCATCGAATAAACCTGAACCATCATTAGCACTTACTCTTACTATAATAATTCCCTTACTAATAGGAGTTAATACACCATTTGAACTAATAGTAGCACTACCACTACCATCTATAATAGACCAAGTTACATCCTTTGATGCTAATATAGGCAAGATACTTACAGTATAAGTAAGATTAGTTCCTAATACAATCTTATTATCTCCACTAAGAGTGATACTCTCAACTTTAGGTAAAACTATCTCAACTACTTTTGTAGAAGAAACCAAATTAGGAGTTAACGCATATATAATAACAGTTCCAACTTTTAGAGCAGTTAATACACCATTTTCATCAATAATTGCTATACTTTCATCACTTACACTCCAAGTAACAACTTTCGATGCTAATAATGGATTAACAATAATTATATATGTAGCACTCTCATCTAACACAACCTTATCGTCTCCCTCAATACTAATACTAATTACAGTAGGTAATACAATATTAATATTTAACTCACCATATATACTTGTACCATCAGTTGCAGTAGCAATTAGTTTAACACTACCTACTTTAAGAGCTTCTAGTTCCCCACTAGTACTAATAGTAGCTTCTCCAGTGCCATTTTCAACACTCCAAACTACATCTTTATTAGCTAAAATAGGAGCAGTAGTAACACTATAACTAGTTATACTACCTAAGTCTACTATTGTAAGACCAATAATACTAATTGATATAGTTAATGGTTCAATAATTAAAACTTCAAAAGTATCAAATTTACCATTAGATGTTAAAGCTTTTATAATAACTCTTCCCATAGTAACAGGAGTTAAAATACCATTAGAACTAATTGTAGCACTACCAGTGTCATTTATTACACTCCAAGTAACCCTTTGATCTGCTAATGACGGATCAACAACAGCAGTATATAGTTTATTAACCCCTAATACAATAGTATCATCTCCAAATATCTCAACACTAACAGCAGGAGCATATATTATATCAACTTCAATAATATCAATAATATTAGTACCTACAACAGTGGCACTCACTAATACTTTACCAACTTTTAAAGCAGTTAGTTTACCAAACTCATCAATACTTGCAATGGTCTCATCAGAAACCTTCCATTCTACATCTTGTTTAGCATATAAAGGATAAACACTAGAGCTATAAATCTCTTCTTCACCAACTACAACTTCAAATAAACCAGTAATTTCTACATATGTAGGAGGATAGTAAACAATATTTACAATTAACTCATCATACTCACTTCCAAACTCAACTTCAGCTTTGATAGTTATTACTCCTTCTTTAATAGCAACCAAGACACCAGTAGAGCCAATTAACGCAATATCTTCATCAGAGACACTCCAGATAATATTAACACTACCCAAGTTAGTTCCAATATAACAATTATATACACTATTAGTTCCAACATAAACTGTAGTATTACCACTAATCATAATACTTTCATCATCTATATCATTAACTACAATAACAACTTCTACAAAGTATCCATCATAAGCAGTAGCTTTTATTGTAGCACTTCCCATACTAACTCCAATAACAGTTCCATCACTAAATACTACTGCAACTGCAGAATTTGATGAAGACCACACAACATCTTGATCTACAATCAAAGGTAATACAACAACAGTTAACATAAGTTCTTCACTAACCAATAAAGGCCTAGCTCCACTAATAATTATATCACTAACACCCACATCACTTATAGTAATAACTAATGTATCATAAACTTCAGAATCAGGTACCTCACATAGTAATACCACTTCCCCCATCTTTAGAGCATCAAGTCTACCACTACTAGTAATAGTTGCAAATGTATCACCTTCTAAAATACTCCAAGTAACTTCTTGGTTAGCATATGATGGTAAAACAATAGCAGAATACCAAACACTTTCGCCAACAACTAAACTATCAGGACCAACAATCTCAACAGAAACAGGTTTAGGTAAGACAACACTAATTTTTTTACTTAAACTAATCCCATTAATAGTTGTAGCACTAACTAATACTTCACCCTCACTAACACCTAATAATACACCAAATTCATTTATTATAGCGATATTAGTATCATTTACTTCCCATGTAACTTCTTGATTTGCATATGAAGGATAAACAACTACAGAATAATTTTCGGTCAAACCAACAACTAAAACATCACTACCATTAATATCTAAAGAAATAGGATCAGGCTTTACAATAGTGACCTCTATTTCATCATATAATGTTCCACCAACTATAGTAGCTCTTATTTTTACAATACCAGCAGTAATAGCAGTTAATAAACCATCAGAATCAATAGATACTAAAAATTCATCAGACACACTCCAAATCACATCATTAGGTGCATATAAAGGTCCAACAGTTACAGTATATAAACTACTACTACCAATATAAACAAGACTAGGCCCAACTATTACAACGCTAGTAGGAGCAGGTAATACAACTTCTATTTCATATGAATCTTCAATAGTAGTACCAGTAGCTCTAGCGATAATATTAACAACACCAGCTTTCTTTGGAACTAATACACCCGCAGCATTTATACTAGCAACATCATCGTTGTCTACACTCCACACTACACTTTGGTTAGCAAAGATTGGCCCAACTAGTGCAGTATAAGTACTAGTAGTACCCATTATAACAGTTTTACTACCACTAATCTCAACACTAATAGCAACAGGTCTAACTACACTAATGCTTCTTGATACTTCCACTCCATTAACAGCTTTAGCTATAATAGATACACTACCTGGAGCTAAAAGCGTTAACTCTCCAAACTCATCAATTGTAGCTATATTAGTATCAGATACACTCCAAGTTATACTTTGGTTAGCCAATGTAGGTAATACACTAGCAGTATAATTATACTTAATTCCTAAGGTTACACTACCTGGACCACTAATACTAACTGATGTAGGAGCAGGTCTTACAATAGTTATATTATACTCGCCAACTATACCATCAACTGATCTCGCAGTAATTTTAATACTTCCATCTTTTAGTAAAGTTAATACTCCACCAATACTAATAGTAGCAACTTCTTCATCAGATACACTCCAAGTTACACTTTGGTTTGCAAATTGCGTAGGAGCAACACTAGCTATATAACTAGGATTAGTTCCTAAAGTAACAGTAGTCAATCCACTAATACTAACTAATGTAGAATCAGCATATATAATTTCAACAGAAGTAAATCCAACAACAGTTTCTCCTTGTTTAGCATATACAACAACTACACCAGTTTTGTTAGGAGTTAATACTCCACTACTATTTATAGTTGCGATACTTACATCAGATACACTCCATAAAACACTAGGTGAAGCATTAGCAGGAGATACACTAGCAGTATAATTAGAAGTAGTTCCTAATTTAACCTTATCTTCTCCACTTACTAATATACTAGTAGCAGGAGCATAAGCAACATTAATAAGTTTACTTGTTTCAATACTACCTTGTGTACAAATAACCAAAGCACTACCAATAGCCTTACCAGTTACAACACCATTTACATCAACTTCTAATATATTAGTATCAGATACACTCCAAGTTACACTATTAGATGCATGAATAGGTAATATATTAGCAGTTAAATTAATAGTACTATTTAAATAAACGCTAGATGCACCCTCAATATTAATAGATGATGTAGGAGCATAATTAATAGTAACATTTACCTTTTCTACAATACTACCAATACTTGCTATTACTTCTACAACTCCAACTTTTAATACAGTTAATACTCCCGCAGAGTTTATAGTTGCATAACTACTATCAGATACACTCCAAGTTACATTTTGTAGAGCAGCACTAGGTTCTACACTAGCAGTATAAGCATTATCAGTTCCTAATGTAGCACTAGTAGATCCACTAATATTTATTTTTGTAGGATCAGGTAATACAATATTAATTACCCTACTAGCACTAGCACCAGCTGTACCACTTACTCTTAAAGTAATACTACCAGCTGTCAATGGAGTTAAAACTCCACTTGCATCAACACTAGCACTACCAGTACCATTAGTAACAGAGTATCCAACACTTTGATTAGCATATGGATAAGGATTAACTTTAACACTATATTGTTCATTAACTCCAACTACTACAGTAGAAGGACCTTCTATATCAATACTAACTGGTAGTGGTCTACCAACATAAACTACTTTATTAGCTTCAAATCCTCCCACACTAACATATATAGTTAAATCACCAATTTCAATAAAACTAATAGTTCCATCTACATCAATACTAGCAATTTCTTCATCAGACACACTCCAAATAATCTCAAATCCTTCATAAAAGAAAGGTTTAACTTCAACACTTAAAACATAAGCTGTTCCTAAAAATAAAATATCATCACATATGATTTTTACTTCTTCTATAGTCGGAGGAATAATTTCAAGACTCCATGAATCATATATATTAGTTTTTTCTCCTAAAGAATTAGTAGCATATGCATAAATAACAAGATTTCCAACCTTTAATCCACTAAAGATACCAGTATTAGTGATACTACCCAATTCCTCATTAGAAACTTCCCATATAATTTCTTGAATAGCACCAATTGGATTAACTATAGCGCTAAAAGCATATTCTTTTCCTAGTTCTACTTCCATATAACCACTAATTACAACTTCAATAGGATCTTTACTATTAATAGTAACTTTTAAACTACCTATTACACCATTATGGTTAGCAATAACATCAACTTCCCCTACTTTTAATGGAGTTAATAATCCACTACTACTAATACTAGCAATAGAATCATCAGATACACTCCAAGTTACACCACTTCCCCCAACAGATTTTACACTACTCTTATAAGTATATTGGTATGTTTCTCCTAAGTATATATTCTCTTCTCCAAAGATTTCAACTTTCTCTTCTGGATTAATAGCTATAATATTTTTTTCATCAAAAATAGAAAAACCATCAACTACAGCTTTTATAGTAAGAGATCCTTCATTTAATGCAGTAATTTCAATCTTATTACCATCAACTTTAACTTCAAATTCAGCTTTAGATGTATAAACCCATTCGATTAGATTAATATATCCAACTGGATTAGTAATAGCAGTTAGAGTAATTTTCTCTCCAACATATAAATTATAATCTCCACTAATATTAATACTAGTCAAATTATCTAAAACATTAACTACATAACTAGTTTGTATATCATTTACCTTTGCAATAATAGTTACAACTCCCAAAGCTAGAGTAGTTAATACTCCTGTTGAACTAATTGTTGCGATGCTAGTATCAGATACACTCCAAGTTACACTACCACTAGCATTACTTGGAACAAATATCACATTATAGGAAATTTCTTTCCCAATAGAAACATACTTAGGTCCTTCTATTTGCATTTCTTCTATATCAACAGGCGCTTTACTAACTGTAATAGTACTATCTACCTTAGCCTTACTATTACTGCTAGCAACTAAACTAATAATACAAACACCCTCTCCAATAGCTAGAATTACACCATTTTCATCAACACTAGCAATATTAGCGTTGTTTGATGTAAAAATAACTCTATCTTCTTTACTCAAAATAGGTTTTAACTCCACTTCTTGACCAACATACATACTAATGTTCACTTGATCATCTGGTAAACTAATCTTAACTTTTTTGCAGGCAACTAAAATAACTGCAACTAAAAATACGACACAAAACTGTAAAAACTTTTTCATATAATCCTCCACATAAACTATATTTAAGATAAATAAAGATTAATAATATTAATCTACTTACCTCAATCTCAATTATATCAAAGATTAAAATAAATTATCAATAGAATTATAATAAAAAGTAAATTAATATTATAAAAGAGGAAGATATGAGTATAAATAAACCAAAAAAGGAAATTGTAGAGAATTATTTAAACGAATGAGAATAAAGTGAAAAATATGTAAACCTAGAACATGCTTTAACAAATTTATTCCAAAATACTTATCCTAATAATACAAACCTTCTAGAAGTTTTAGTTAAATGTTCTGCTTTAAACAACTTTTATAACACTAATATCTATAGAGTTTATGAACTAGCTAAACACATAGTAGATCTAAACATTGATAAAAGACTAAAAGAAGGTGATATAACTTTAGTAACTGCAATAGCTAAAAATCACAAAATAAAAAAGCAAAACTTTAAAAATGAGATATATTTTTATTCCTTTGCATCAAAATATTGTAGTCATCATAATTCTAATATCTTTCCAATATATGATAGCTATATTGAAAGAATGTTATTATACTTTCGAAATGAAGATAAGTTTGAAATATTCAAAAAAGAAGATTTAAAAGATTATAGTAAATTTCTAAATCTTATAAATAAGTTTAGAGAAGAATATAAACTAGGTACTTTTTCATTAAAACAAATAGATAAATATTTATGGCTACTAGGGAAAAAAATTTTCCCTAAACAACCAAAAGCACAAAAAACTATTATTTAAACAATATACTTTTAAACATCATATCGTAAATCTTTCAATAAAATGCTATAATTAGTTATCTGGAGGATACAAAATGAAAAAATACTTTTTAGCCTTTCTATCAGTACTATTATTGGTGATAATGGCTTGCGACAAACCAATAATAACTACCAATAAAATTAAAGAAGTGTTAAAAGACGAATTTAACATTGATTTGGAAATGAAGATAACTGAATCTATTGAGTTACCTTCTTCAGTTATAATCGAAAATAAAATAATTAGATTAACTTATGAAAGTGATAAACCAGAAATATTATCTAATAATGGAATATTAGTTTTACCAAATGAAACAACTATAGTTACTATCCTAGTAATTAATTCTTTTAACAGTTTAACTTTTGAATTAACTTTTATAATAGTAGTCGATGATTTACCAACCATAGAATACATAACATCATATTTGAAAACCAACTTTAATATCTATGATAATATGAGTACATATACTGACTTAATACTACCAAATTCAATTTTACATAATGACGAAAACATATTCTTAAATTATGAAAGTAGTGATGTTAAATATTTTTCAAATACTGGAGTGGTAACTACACCACTAGTAGATACTAATATACAATTAACCATTTCAACAGATAAAACTGTAGATATTATAATAAATATAACTATTCTTACTAACATTACTTCATCAATGATTGAAAATATGATAAAGAGTATATTTACCTTACCAATAAGAGAAGATGTTGATTTACCTTCTTCAATTAATATTGGAAATTATAAGATAGAATTATTTTATTTATCTACTAATCAAAGTGTATTTTCTAATCAAGGAGAATATCTATTCCCTTTAAATGATGAAATAGTTGAATTTATCATAACATACACACACACACCTATACTAAGTGAAACTTTAACTATTAATTTACAAGTAATGGGGTTTATAAATAACATTGAAGATACTATAATTGAGAGATATGAAATAAATCAAAAAGATTTATATCCTCTATTAATAATAAATGAAAAAACTATAGTAATTAATTGGTTTCTTGATGATGAATTATTAGAAGATTGTAAACTTCCTAATGAAAACATTAGTGCGATATTAAGTGTAGAATATAGTTTTGATAGTTATACATCCAGCAAACTAGAATTGGGTGAAATAACTATAACCAAACAAATAACTATTCAACAAATAATTGATAAAATATTCCAATTAACAATAATCCCTGATATAGTAAGAGAAAATCTATATCTTCCTACTACACTAACTATAGATGAAAAACAATATAATTTTAGTTGGGTCTCATCTCACCAAAATGTAATCAATACAATTGGAGAGGTAATTAGACCAACTGAGGATACTGTCGTTAGTTTGTCGATTAGAATAAACCTAAATAATCAAGGTAACACAGTATATTTAGTAAAAACTGTAACAGTTAGACCAGTATCAGATTTAGATATAATAGATGAATTATTTGAATTTATAAATCTTCCTTCGTCAACTTACCAAAACATTGCCTTGATTAAAATCTTCGATGATGTAACTTGTACTTGGACTTCTTCTCATCCTTCAATAATAAATTCTAATGGAATTGTAGCAGTAGTTCTTTCTAGCGTCTTTGTAACACTAAATTTAGCAGCTAAATATAATGGTAATACTTATTATAAAACATATATGGTTGAAGTTATACCTCAACCAACTGAAGTTAGTTTAGTTAAAGTATTAGATTCAATAAGAATACCAAGAACAATAATAGGACCTTTACCACTATTTACAGAATATAAATATGGTGTAAGTGCAGTTTGGGAATCATCACTTCCTGATATAGTAAATAGTAATGGAGAAGTAAATTTATCTAATCAAATACATAATGTAACATTAACAGTAACATTAACACTAAACAATCAATCTATGTCTAGAGAGTTTAACAGTGAAACATTAATCAAACAAGTTTTCATGGGAAATAACCATATCTTCTTAGAAAGAGCTAACCAAATAGATTTATCTTCTTCACCAAATTTAGAATTTGTAAATGGAAGAGTTAGTTTAAAAGCTAACCAAACTGAAGGAATGTATGAATCAGAAGTATTTGAAACTTCAAACTTTACTAGACTAGTTGGATCATTTTCTTGCACCCTAGTAGCTGGTGCTACTGCTGAACTAGAAGTTAGAGTTCGCCAAAATGGAGTTTGGTCAATGTACTTTACTTATGGTAGATTTGGAATGGAAAAAAATAATCGTTGCCCAACTGGCCAACAAGATACAGTAGCTAGATTAGCGACTGATGAATTATTACCTTCTTCTTCTAGTGGCGCTAATGCTTTCCAATATAAAATAACTTTACGAAGATCAACAACAAATATAGTTTCACCAGGGTTATCTTTAGTGGCTAACACTTTATCACTAATCAATTATGGTGGGTTTAGTGTTGATATATCTAATTGCCCTGATTATGTATTATATGATGTTCCTGTATTAATCCAAACTGATGTACCTTCTATCGGAAGTATTATTTGTAGTGCAACTTCTTCTGCAATGTTATTAAAATATAAAGGTGAAAATTATTCACATATAGATACTTTAGAACACAGACATATAGCAGAAATAGTAAGAGATTGGAATTATGGTTATGGAAATTGGTCTTATAACGCAATGGGAATGGGAGCATATGGATATGATGCTTACATTATGACTACAACAGGTTGGAATGAAATAATGTATCATCTTGCAACAGTAGGTCCTGTTGGTGCTTCAGTAAGAGGAAATATATTAGAAACAGGAGGAGCATCTTATAATACTAATGGACATCTTATAGTAATTAGAGGTTATAGAATTGAAAATGGTCAAACATATGTAATAGTTAACGATCCATATATGACTAGTGGTACAACTGGTGGAGCATTTAAAGGAAGAGGTTTTTGCGAGTTTACGCTAGCTACATTCAACAACATCCAAAGTCCATCTAAAGTTGTCTATGTCATTGAATAACGACATTAAAATAGAATAAATTATGAAAGATAAAAGAAAACCAAAATCAAAACTAGATAAGAAACTAACCAATTTTGAGTTAGAACAAATGACTATATCAGATGAAGTGATGGTATCTGAAACCATGCCAGGAAAATATGCTCATGATTTTGATACAAAAGTAGACTATGATATAAAACTAGTTACTACTATCTTTTTTGATTACATAACTGGCTTCATCTATAGAGCTTCAAATAGAAGACCACTCGCCGCTATATTATGGTTATTTATTGGTTTTTATAATATAGGTTGGTTACTTGATATTATATCTATGGTTAAACATAAAAAATATACTCATCTATGTAAAAGAAAGAATAGAAGAATAAAAAAAATAATGCACGACAAATTAAGAGATAGACATGAGTTCTTAGTTAGAATAGATGAAAGTACATAAAGTAATAAAAAAAGTAATTATTAATTTAATTACTTTTTTCTTATACTATTAAATATTAAAATTAATTTCCATAACCATATTAATAAAATACATAAATTAAATTTCAAAAAATAATACTTTTATTCACTTAGTTTCTTTTTTAAAAGATTAACACCAATTTCTACTCCAATACTAAATAATAATATAACTAATATCCAAGCATACATCATACTTATATTTAAATCATTTCTATAAAGAAATATCATATTACCAACAGTATTAGAGCTAGAACATATATATTCAGCCATTATCATAGCTTTAAATCCGAAGCTAAATGCAATAATAAAACTAATAAATAAGATATTTTTAATAATTGGTAATAACACTTTAATATTAGTTTTAAAGTTTAATTTTGTTTGACAACGTAATTCGTCTAATATATCCTTATCAATTCCTCTTAAAGCTGTTAAACAATTATCATAAATAATAGGTACCATAACGATAAAAGAAACCATTATAGGTGAATATTCATTACTAAATATAAATAAAAATATAACTATACAAGCAATAGCTGGTAAAACTCTAAATACACTAAATATAGGTCTTACACTATTTCTAAAAAACTCAATTCTATTAGAAATAATAGCTAAACCCACTCCAACAATAAATGAAACTATTGTAGTTAAAAAAATTCTACTAATAGTCTTTAAAATGACCAAATAGGTATTAGAATCCCCCCACAATCGTAGAAAGGAATTAATTACACTATTTATATTAGGTATAATTAAATCACTATTATAAATTGTTGAAAAAAGAAACCATACCAGTATTAAAACGCTTACTCCCATAAAATATGCTATTACATTTTTATATTTCATTATCGTCCTTTCTAATAAACATACTACTATTTAATAAATCCATATATAATAAAAATCATCATCAGGTATCTTATTCCCTAATATGTTTGGATTACTGTTATTAATAAATTTAAAATACTCTTCAATATCTTCTTTTCTGTCATTAGCTTCAATATATACTATATTAGCATTTTGAATAACACTGTTTATAACAGGTACACCACTAACTTGATAACTCATACTATCTGTAAGAATACTACTTGAAAAACCTGTTCTAAAACAATTTTCTACACTTTTCTTTATTACTTTTAAAGAAGATTCATAAGTTGTATTGTTTAAAATAAAAACACCTGCTTGAATTGGAAAATCGACATTAATATAAGAGCTTAAATTAAAAACATGAATGTCTAGTTCTTGCTTAATTAATAGATTAGATAAAACAGGTTCAGTTACTAAAATATAATCATATGTTTTATTAATAAAGAATGGCAATACTTCATTAATAGTATTTTGGTAATTAACATCAACATTTAGTTCATTTGTTTTGATTATATTTTGGAAACATAAATCAAGTGGTTGATTTTTTCCAAAACTTAAAATACTCTTATCATTTAAATCATATAAATTATTAATTTTTTCTCGACTAATTATAAACATATTTGTAAGAGTTAGTATAAGAGCTAATTTATAGTTTATATTCTCTCTTACATACAAACTAGCTCCTAAAGAAATTGGAGCAACAATAAAATCATACTCTCCTTTAATAAAAGCAGAAGTCAAAATATCAACACTACTCACACAATCAACATGAAAATTCTTTTGGTATAATTCCCCCAAAGCAATATGCGGGATTCCATCAGGAATTAATATCTTCGCTTTACTAGGTTGACAACCAAATAATAACACTAACAATATTATTATAAATAACTTTTTCATATTTCACCTCATACCTCTATATTAATTTTATCACTTTTTATACAAATATACTGTAACATATGTTACAATGTATTATGCAGTTAAAAGATATAGTAATAAAACACGAAAATTTATTTAATATAATCTCTCACCAAAAAGATATTATTATTTTTAATGAAAACCAATTATGTATTAATATTGGTTTTGTTTTAGAAGGGGAAATAAAAATATCCAATCTAATAAACTATAAAAAAGAATACACTTTATTGTATGTTAAACAAAATGGTATCTTTGGTGATAGTTTAATATTTTCTGATTCTAACACTTATAAAGGAGACATAATCACCTTAACTAATACAAAAATAGCTTTCATCAACAAACAAAACTTTCTTCTTTTACTAAATGATGAAGAATTTAAATTATTTTATCTTCATTATATTTCAACAAGATACAAAAATTTGCAAGCTAGATTTAGAATACTAAAGGAAAATAATTTAACTTCAAAACTATTAAGATATTTGGCGGAAAACAATAATCAAATCTCTTACAAAACTAAAGAGAATCTAGCTGAAGAATTAAATATCCCTAGACCAAGTTTATCTAGGTTATTAATAAAGTTGGAAAAAGAAAACATAATATTGTTATCTAAAAATAAAATAACTATACAACAAAAAAATCTTTAATAAGTTAACTTTTTAAAACTCTGCATGAATGCTTGATTTAAAAAGTTGCTCCCCAATATACAGGATAATTACTAGGATTCCAATCATTAGCCCAACCATCTGGTTTAGAACTAGCTCTACAATATATATCAGGGTTTTCTCGACAATTAACAAATACAGAAGATTTTACATGTAAAAGACTTAAAGGTAGTATAACAGTTGTTAAATTAAGGCAATAATTGAAAACATATGATTCTAGCCATGTTAAACCTTCAAGAGCAGAAAACCAAGTTATTGAACTATAAAATAATGCTCCTTCTCCAATTAATGCAACTCTAGCAGGTATATCTAAAAAATCTGCTTGATAATATTCAAAAGCATATGAATCTATTACAGCAACTCCATTTGGAACAGTATATCTAGCCTCTCCTTTACCAATAGGATAACAAATTAAAACATTTTGGTTTTTATTAAATAACACTCCATCTA
>Ga0123353_10000125_pt1 | contig 92229 bp, 80 predicted proteins | sample TergutLab28metaG_3_FD_92763 | JGI IMG/M metagenome (GOLD analysis project Ga0123353, IMG submission 92763) | Labiotermes labralis P3 segment gut microbial communities from Petit-Saut dam, French Guiana - Lab288 P3 | ecosystem: Host-associated > Arthropoda: Insects > Digestive system > Gut ...
GGCGTTCGGTTCACAAGCTGACAGCTTCGTGCAGGGCATGTACATTAAACCGAATATCATCTTTACAACACGAGGATGCAATAATCAATGCCCGTGGTGTATAGTTCAAAAATTAGAAGGTAACGCAAAATGCTAATCGGCACCGCCCAAATCTTCGGCAGGGTCAGCAAGCCGATCCGGGAGCGACCACCTTTGTATACTGCCCGATGACAGTATGCGGATGCCTAACCATAGTGCGCGTATCAAAACCGCATTTTTATGACGAGGAAACCTACAAGTTTAAAAAGTACACCCGCAATTACTTTTTCATCCACGATGAGGCCATACGCAACGCCTTTGACACCTACAAAAAGATTGAAGGTATGGTTAAATCAGGGTTTTCCTATCGTCCCGAACCGAAAGAAGAATAAGAGCGCAACGATTGCCGCCCGACGACCGCGCGAGGACCCGCTCGCGGGTTCGCGCGGCGGCGGCGGCAACGTGCGCGACAGAGGCCAAGACGATCTACCGATTTGTTACCCTTCATTGGTAAAAAGCGGTATCATTTTGAGGAAAAGTAATTTGCTTTTCCTTTAGGGGCGGGTCATGTAGTACGCCCCAAGGATGATAACGGAAAATCAAGGTTTTCAGGGATTTGTAAAACTGCGGTTAATGGCGGTATTAAGGTCATAACTGGGATTATACATGGAACACGGCACCGACGAAGCTGCCCGAGAACGCATCCGGCTCGTCCTAGATGATAAGAACGCCACGGCATACCGTTACCGCGCCTGTGCGAAAAAAGAAGGAATCCCGGAAGTAACCATAGTAACAAACATCGAATTCCAAACCATGCGGAAATTTTACTACAGTTCGGAGCAGTTCATCATCGACATGCTGAAACACATAGACCGCCCGGGAGCTACCGCCCAGCTCGAACACCTATTCAAAATTATTGATAACCGCGCGGTTTTCATAGACTACTTAACAAGCAAATCTGTTTGCTTTGTAAAAGAAAAGTTCAAAGACAAAGCTCCGGGCGAAATAGAAATCTGCTGTGACTGGTGGGAACGCCTACGCAACACCAAGCTAGACGGAATCAAGCCCGGCAAAAACTTAATCCGCGAATACTCCACCGCGCTGGATCAGCGTCAAGTAGCCCGGCGTATGATCGGCGCCGTCGCCACCCACGCCGTCTGCGATGATGACGTAGAAACCGGCTTCACCGAGGACATAACCGACTTCCTAACCCGCCTAAACGACAACGACATCCACGCCGCAAGAATAAACATCATAGGCGAAATAAAAAGCGACCTCCTCGACGACTACGACATAAAAAAGAAGAACAAAGAAGTCCGTGTCCGTTCAAAAAAGCGCAAAGCCGCCCAAAAACGGGCTTTACAACAACTGAAATCCATCCCGGTAGAGCATCAAAAAACTGATACCGAAGAGCAGGAAATGATGACACAACAAATGAGTTTGAATATAAAATTTTGACTGAATTTTGACTGACTGATTACTGACTGAGTAATTTGAGGGTATTTATGGAAAATCGTTCCATTTCGTTCCATAATAAAAAGCCTGTAAATTCAAGGGTTTACAGTAATAACGATGTCTGGTTAAACTCTTGCGGGGATGCCGTGAAGCCGTGTGTTTCACGGCATTTTTCGTCTTACGGGTTCTACCCTGTAATTTCCCCGACAAAATTATAATGAATATCAATCTTCTGTTCACGCTTGCCGGAGCTTCGGTCCGGCTCGTGGATAATAATCTTGTCCACAAATTCACGAAGCAAAGTCGGCGTTAATTCCTGTATGTCGGTGTATTTACGGACAACGGCGAGGAATTTGCCGACATTGGCGGCTTTTTCACCCTGTTCGGCAAGTTCGGCTTCAAGAACGGCAACACGCTCGGCAAGTTGATTCTGCTCGGCTTCGTAATCAGCCGACAGCTTTTCAAACCGTTCATCCGAAAGCCGTTTGCTAACATTATCTTCGTACAAACGCTTGAACAACCCATCAAGCTCAGCAATCCTGCGTGTGGATTTATCAAGCTCTTTCCGTTTAGCGGTAAGTTCTTTTTTCGTCCGTGCCATATCCTGTTCCATAACCCGCCGCACAAATTCGTCCTCATACTGCCATGCATAAGCGCTTACATCACGGATATTAGCGAGTACGATTTTTTCCAACACCACAGTTCGGATATAATGCGCTGTACAGGATGTTGTTCTTTTACGGTATGCCCCGCACACAAAGTTTTCCTGTTCACGGGTAAGCGATTTCGCCCTGTGGTTTTGGTGCGGCTTGCCGCAATCGGCGCAGTAGACAAGCCCGGAGAAGGGTTCGATACCGCCTACTTTAGCGGGTCTGCGTTTGTTTTCGCGTACCTTTTGCACAAGTTCAAAAGTTTCTTCATCAATGATGTGTTCATGTGTGCTTTCGGAAACTTTATGCTGTTCGTCGGGCAGTCGCTTGATTGACTTGCTCTTGTACGACGGTTTTACGGTTCTGCCGACAACGTTATGCCCAAGATATTGTTCTATCATCCAATATCTGTGCGACGGTCTGTTCAGCCCACATTGTCGGCCTGTTAATGACTTGCGAATTACTGTAACGCCCCGTCTTTTGAAAGTAATACGCCCTCGGCGTTAATATCTTTTCGGCAGTCAGCACATTGGCTATCTGCGTTGGACCCTTCCCCGCAAGGCATAAAGCAAAAACCCGTTTAACAATCGGCGCGGTTTCCGAATCCACCGTCAACTTTTTATCGTGTAAAATATAACCATAAGGGTTTTTACCGCCGAGCCGTTCGCCTCGTTGCACTTTGGACGCAAACACAGCCTTCACTTTCTTACTTGTTTCTCGAACGTGCCATTCATTAAATAAATCGCGCATCGGAATCATATCGTCCAAACCGTTAATTGTGTCGATAGAATCTGCGATTGCGACGTACCTAATGCCGTATTGCGCGAAATCTTCTTCGAGCAATGTACCCACAATCAATCTGTTTCTTCCGAGCCGAGAGTGGTCTTTGACGATTATGGTTTTGATAGAACCGTTTTTCACACCGTCCATCATTTTCATAAACGAAGGCCGTTCAAAACTGACCCCTGTCCATCCGTCGTCCACGAAATATTGGGTGTTTTTGAACCCGTTATCTTGTGCATATTGCGAAACTATTTTCCTTTGATTTGCGATTGAATTTGAATCGCCGTTCAGTTCGTCGTCTTTGCTTAAACGGCAGTATAACGCCGTTATTGGGTTTGACTTCGTATCCATAAGTCTCCTTTCCCCGGAAGCCAAACCGGTTAGGTAATGACAATTATAACCCTAATCGGTTTGAATTTCCAGATGATTTTTATTCCTTTACGGGGATATTGGCGACGTTTGTTATATTGTTGATATTTTCTGCTTCCCGTTCAATTAGCCGTCTGACTTTATCAACCACATTTCCCTTCGCATCTTTTTTGAAAAGTGATGAAACGATATATGTTGTGCCGCCGATCAGAATTTCTGCGGTTTTATAAGGCAACAGTTCTGATAATTGCGCCTCGCCCCGTTTTTCGTTCAATATTCTTTTGGCACGGGTTACAAACTCCGTGATAATATTCATCATGTATTCAATCCTTCCATTAAAATAATGAAAGGGCGTTTTCGTTATTATTTTCAGTTCATATGTTCAGCCCTTTGGTGCAGGGTTTTACATTTCGTATTCGTTTTCCTGTTCGTGCGTAATCGAATACGAGGAATAACTGTTAGCTTCAAAGGCTTTGTCTTTATTTTTCAAAATCCATTCTTTCAATGCTCTGCCTTCAAGTTTGGTAAAACTGCGGTTGTAAAATTTTTCGCGCATATCTTCGTGCGGTATGTTAAATATTTGTCCGAGGTCATACATGGCATCGAACAGTAAATTCTGATTATCGGCCATGCTGTTTATCATCGCTTGCAATGAAGGAATCCCCGCAAAGTGCTTTTCAATGGCGGCGGTGCTGAAATTTCCGTAACCCATAAGTTTTCTATCGCCGCAGCACATTTCTTTTTTCAACCCATATGTTCCAGCCTTGACGGTAAACAGCGTACTTGTTCTGCCAATATCAACATCAATGCCGCAATCGTTAAGAAGGTGACGGAAATCCGCGCGTGATGTTGACTGCTCCAAACAATCCGCAATATCGGTAGCAAGCCGTTGTTTCCAACTGTGTCCCTGTTGATGCGCTTTGTACTCACCCGACGATTGATGCCCGCGATTACCGCGTTCAATAACATGAAGATTGTATTGGCGGCACAGTTCATCGGACTGCTCCCGAAAATGTTTGAGGTCTTGCTTCGAGCATTGCCACTTAGCGCCTGTTTTGCTGTTTACCGAATTAATAACATAGTGAATGTGCATATTTTCCGTGTCGGTATGAACCGCCATCGCAATCTGATAATCGTTCCATTGTTTTATTTTTGAAATATATTCGATTCCGATTCGATATGCCATTTCCGGCGTGATGTTATCCTGCGAATGGAAGCTCTGTACGAAATGCGCGTACTGCCGCCCAGTGGTTTTGCCGAATACATTTTTCGTTCGTACCATGCTTTCAAATTCGTTTCCGACCATACCACCAGACATATAAACAAGTTTACCGCCGTTTGTTTTTGCATCGTCTTTTATATAATTGATGACGGCTTTCAGTCCGGCGAGATTGCCCCTGCGGGGGTTAATCGTTTTGATTATCGCTATCGCTGTCACCTCCAATCGCCCTGTCTATGGCATCGAGGATTTGCAACATCCTATTTTTGATTGCTTCCATCGTTGACGAAACATTTCGTCCCTGATTGGCGGCAACGGCGATTTGATTGATATTCGTTCCGATTTTATGCAGTTCATATACGATGCCGTCCAGCCCTTCGATATACCGAACCTCTTTTTCCAATACGGATTTTCGGCAGAAATCCGATACGGAAATTTTAACCCGTCGTGCCTTGTTTATGGTTAAAGTTTTTTCTTATGGCGATACCCTAAAAATTAAACGCTCATTCTTATTTGTGCTTTTGCTCATGGGCATTTTCCTTTCCATTGGGTATTTTTATTCCCTGCGAAGCAGGACACTTTTTGAATACGCGAAAGCGTATGACAAAAAGGACGCTCGCCACACCCGAAGGGTGTGAATCCGTGTATCAAGTCCATTTTTAACTTTTTGCAACGGCGGTTTTCGTAATCTTTTTATCCGTTACGGTAACGTCCGATTCACTTTGCTTTGCCTTAAATTTCGCCTGTCTGTCTGCGTTTTGGCGGCGTTCTTTGATTCCTTTTGTGTCGGCAAATTCGTTATAATTTACCAATGAAAACACGTTATCCTCGACGTTCAGTAACCCGAATCTAACGAGTAAATCCAGTCCGTTTTTTATAATGGTGTTGTTCATGCCTAAAATACCCGACAAGATTTTTTCGTCGTATGGTATACCGTCGCAAAGCATTAACCGCCCTCCCATATCGGATTTAACAGCAACGATTATCAGCATGGTATACAGTAGAATAACGGCATCGCCGTCTTTTTGAGAACGGATTGCTTTCAGTCTATCGTCCTCAAAAAAATGCACGGGTAACTTGATGTGACGCATAAATTTCCTCCTCTATGTTGTTATTTGTTTTTAGGCAGACTACTCCTTTATTTAGTGTCGGGAATCTTTCTGACCGCCTCCCGATTTGCCCGAGCGGATACGCCATTACCGTGACGCACGACGGTGGAGAATGTTGCAAGCTATTTAATTATTCTCCATGTAAATTATATCGGCAACCCTATTGTAAAATCAATGAGGAATCGGTATAATATTATTTGACCGATAATGATTCTCTAACGCAGAGATAACGGAGTGGATATGATGGACGGAAAATAAAATACCCATACTGCAAAATATTTTTTGACATTGAAGACCAATCGCATTTCGTTACCTACACAGACAAAAGCCGCCACGGTCACGCTGTTGAACGCAACATTGGCGGCGGTCTGATTGATTTTATAGAGCTTGATTTGTCGGGTATCGGCACAGAACTTGATTCAATAATTAGATTGTCTTTTGAAAAAGCAAAGGATAAATTATTCGATTTGGCTGAAACATTAGACGGTAAACACCGTTATCTGTTCTTTTTTCTTATAGGCGAACTCAACAATATTTTTATAAATATAGCTTTACCCGATGGAAAGAAGATAAGGTTGGTGCATGAGGAATTTACGAACTTGCTCCGTTATCAAGAACGGTTTGCTTTCGCCGTTCATCTCTGTCTTGATGTAGATAATCTGCCCGACTATACCATTTCGGAAAAATTTATTGGATTTACAACGGCTTTTCCCGAATACGGACAATTCATTTTTAGGACATCATTGGCTGTTTCTCCGACATACAAGGGTAAACTTGATTTTGATAAGGTGCGTTGCATCAATAAAAAAGAAGCCGATACAAAAGAGCTTTTACGGCTCATTCATACCGACCACGAGGGCGTTAGTTTGGCAAGTTATACGATTATCGAAAATCTGCATGAAATGCTGTTTTTTGAATTTACAGAAATGTTGAAACAGGGCTTACAAATTAAAAAGTGTGGTTTGTGCGGACGTTATTTTATTTTACAAAGTAAGCACGAAGCGGAATTTTGCGACAGAATTTACCGTGATAATCGCACTTGCAAACAAGTCGGCGCAAAGAAAGTATTTAACGAGCGCGTTGCCGCTGACCCTGTTTTGTATGAATATCAACGGATTTACAAGCGTTATTTTGCCCGCGGCAGTATGCCGTTTAAAAAGCACCCCGGTAGCAAATTTTACAATATCAGTTTTTCCGAATGGAGTAGGATTGCTTATGAAATGCGGCAAAAATATCGCAACGGTGAAATTGACGGCGATGCGCTGATTGATGGGGTGCAGGGGTGAATTTAATCATCTCGTTCCCCATTACCAGTCTTAATTTTTTCCACTAATTCTTTTAACGCTTGAACTTTATCTCCATGACGGATTTCACATTCCCATATCAACAAAACATTCCATCCTAATTCCTTTAACTTGCGGTAATTGACTTTATCTCGGTTTTGGTTATATTCAATCTTATTTTTCCAAAATTCAACATTAGTTTTAGGCAGAATAAAATACTTACATCCTTGATGACCGTGCCAATAACAGCCGTTTACAAAAATTACTGTTTTATATTTTGGCAAAACAATATCTGGCTGACCAAATAATTTTTAACATTCTTTCTGTAGCGGAATCCTTGGTTGAACAAATATTTGCGCACAGTTTCTTCCGGTTTGGTTCCGCTACTCTTAATATTGGACATATTTTTACTGCGGCTTTCTTTAGAACGATTATCCATTAACAAATCCACCTTATTTATATAAGCGGTTTAAAAGTTATCACACAAGTATTTGTGCATTTTGGAGTTTTTCCCGAACATCCATTATTTTTTTAAAATAAGATTGGGGTAACCCACGAGTGCCTTTGCAATATTCTACAGCAAGTGATAATAATTGTGCATCGCTCCCGTTCAATACACCCTGTTGAATGCCAGCTTCTGAAAGGTTATGCCAATATACTTCGCCATAATTAAATACTTCAACCTCTGTAGATATTCCATCCGCAAATTTTTGCTCTTTTTTTGCGGTAATTTTTTCTTCCCGAATTTCGTCCTTGCTCAATAAAAAAGATTTCGTTGAAACGCTCAATTCATATTGCAATTTTTTTACTTCTTCCCAGCAGTCAACTTTCTTGCAATAAGTTTCGACATTGCCGATATTGGGTCGGAAAAACACTTCTCTTGTAAGGTGTGCAATTTTAACTATATCGTCAATCAAAAAATCGGGCAATTCTTGCTTGTCCCAAACATAACGGTAATTCATCATCATTCCAAGTTTTAGAACTTCGTAAATTAGTTTAGAAAAAGCATAAGTAACATTTTGGATAAGATAGCCATTACGCTCTTTGTACCAGTCTTGATGCAATATTTCTTTACGGATTGAAGCAAATATAATAGCTTTTGCTATTAAATCACGGAAGTATGATTCATTGAACATGGATGGGTCTTTTTTCCACTGTTTTTCCATTTCAACTTGGAAGCGGACAGCATTAACTTCACCGCCCCAAGCAACATTGTACGGTAACATTTCGGCAGAATTAATATATCTTGCCAAATCTTTTTTATCAAAACGTTGTTTAGATGGGTTGATACGTTCGTATGTAGCCCGTTCACTTTTAGTCATTTTCATTTTAGGTTGTTCATATTGTCCGCGCGAACGTTCGAAAAACCAAATTGTTTGATAAGGTAACCCCCGTGACGAAGGGGCATACAACTTACGTGAAAAATCCTCCATGCGTTGATAAAAGGCATGATTTGAAACCAAGTCCGCAGCAGTGACTTTATTTTGGCTGTTAGCATATTGAGATGTTTTTCTTACGAACTCGTCTCCTTCCTCGCCTTCTTCAAGAATAACAGTTAGCTTCATTTGAATAAATATGCCATCCAAAGGGGCGCTATCTTTTATACTTGCAGAAGCTAACGATGCGGTGGTTTGTCCCCCGTTAATAATTTGAAAATCAGTAAACGATGTTATACACATACCTTTTCCGTCAACTTCATTAACATCTATACTTTTTGCTGTAGTGGATATTCCATTGTTGTATGAAAAGAAATTTTCGCGTTCATTCAAAATCGTTCCACGAATCCCCTTATTTACGCCACCACGCAGTTGCAAAAACGAACGGACATTACGTTCCAAGAGACGCGGACCTAATTTTTTATAAATGTTTGAAAGAAACTCGCCCGGAACAACCGCTAAATACGCTTCGTAACGCCCTGTTCCTATATCTGCCCGAATGCAAGGAATCCCGTCTATTCCGAAATCGGTAACATTGATAATGACATCTTCTTTTATTGACGTTGCAAGCTGGGCATTGTATATCTTCTCAATATCAATTACAGTAAGTTCGACTTTATACGTTTTACCCTTAATTTGTATATCGTCTAAATCAATGCTTTTTACACGTTTGCTAAGTTGATTTGTGCTGATAATAAACAGGTGGATTTTATAAATATGCTCTACATTCCATTGAATATTTAACCCAAGTTGAACCGCAGGATTTGACTGTTCCCCATTAACGAAGTAGCCTTTTATCGCATTCTCAACAAAATTAACCATTTGTCCGCAACGGGCGTTAATGTCTGTGTTTGTTATATTGGTTATGTCTTCGGCATTAAAATCGGCAAAAAGAATATTTACTGTGTTAGTGGAAGTTTCAAGGGAACCGGCGTGAATAAGCATACTTTTAAAGGCTTTAGTCCCTGTGGATACAGAAAAATGACACTGATCAATAGATGATAGCAAAGACCAGTCGTTTATCATAATTTCAGAAACCAAATCAATAAACACTTCATGGGCATACCGTTCTTCCTCGATTGCGGTTGCCTTGATTTGATTCAAGTAATATTCTCTGTATTCTAACAAGTCCATAGATTATGCCTCTTTAAACCTTTCCAATGAATTTATTATAAGTTCATAGCTTACCTTACATATTTCTTTGTATTTAATATCCTCTTCCAACAAGCGCGGGAATTTTTCGTCAACGCGGTATTGTTGAACAGAAACGGCATTAAACTTTTCGGAACAACAGTCATCGTTTAAACTTATGCCGTAAGACAGTAACTTACCGAGGAAGAGCTCTTTTGTTTCGTCTAATTCGATTTTTTGAAGAATCGAATAAAATAGTTCCCCTATGCTTGATTTTCCATTAGAATAAACAGGTGACATAGATTCCAGTTTGATAATAACAAGGTGTCCGGGCGTTTCTGACGAAAGTTGTGATATGGAAGATATTTTCACACTCACTGCGGAGGTTGAAACGACTTTAACCTCTATCCAATCCATGTTAATAGAAAAATCTTTTGCTGTTCCGTCTGCTCCGCTCCAGGAACATATCGCTTCTGTGATTCCATATTTTTCAGAAACAACTGTGTCGAGAAAATATAGTTCGCCAAACAATCCCTTAACCAATTCAACAGAAATGACCGTACTATTTTTCTTAAACATGGATTTCCATATGTGAAACCGATTTTTAAGATATACGAGTGCCTTTTTTTCGTCATTTACTCCGTCAACGCTTTTAATTAAGTCATTGCAAAATGAATAAAACACTTGTTTGGCCGTAGATTCAAGCAAATCAAAATTTGTCCAATATATTTTATCTGTTTCCTTACCCTGAACGACTTTTAGCAATTTAGTCGAATCCATTTTTGGTGGTGCAACAGAGGACATAAAAGAAAGACGTAAATTCCCTGCGTTATTCATTCCATAGTAAATTTTTATAACAGAGCTTACTTCGATGATTTTTTGTGCACCCAATTCATTTGGAATATTTTCAAAAATTTCTTTGCCGTACTTATTCATCACTTAATTCCTCCTCTTCAAATTCTTCATCATCAGGGTCAGCTTCGTTAGCTTTTATCAAATTACCTCTGTATGTCAACAACAATTTGGCTTCTTTTTCGGGAAATCCAATAGCAAATCCAAGCAGCAAGTCCGAACCAAATGCCTCCTTGACAGCTATACATCTATCTTTTTCAGCAATAGGTTTGCTGTCATCAATTTTAAGGTCAATATAATAAATAATAAGCAAAGGTTTTTCTCTAAGTTTTAACCAATCTCTGGCTGTCAACTGATTAGGCTGCTTTCCGTTACGCCGTAGTTTTTTTGCAGATAATATCTTTTCCTTTTGTGTATCCGATAAATTTATACCGCTGTCAAAGATACCGGGGTCAAGTATTCGGTTATTTGAACCGCCCATTCGGATATAATTTTCATCAGCATCACCTAACTTAAATGTACGTTCCGGCGCAGAAATACTCAATCCCTGTATTTCTACTTTTTTTATTGAATCACCGGAAGCGATGACTACATCCCACTCAGGAAATATTTTGCTTTCATCTGTGTATGATGCAAGGTTTTCACAGTTGAAGGCTTGATTAATTCCGCGACCGCTCGGAATCAACAATTTACGCAACAGCGCAGCAATATCTGTTTGTGAAACCCCATTCATCATATAGCGTTTATTAATCATTGCAAAATTTATACCTTTGCTTTGTTGCTCTGAAAAAAATGATTTAACTGTTACATTATTTTTGCGGTTCTTTTCAGCATCCTTAAATAATTTTGATGTATCTGGATATACACCGCTATAATTAATATAATGTTCAAATACTTGCGTATTTCGCATTTTATTTCTTGCTGTAACAAGTAGAGCTGTTGCGAGCGTTGACGGAGATTCTTTAACCATAAGCCCAAAATCAGTTGGTTTTTTACCCTGTAATTCCATTTCTCTGAATTGGTCTTTGAGGTCACGAATTGCTTCCATTACAAAATTAAAATTGTCTATACTCGCTTGCGAAAGGTATATACGGCACAAATCTTCATAACGCGGACGGTATCCAAACCAGCGGCACATTTGGAGTAATGTATCATAAGAAGTGGCACTGCGGCTGTAATAACTGACACAAAGGCCCTCAAGCGTCAAACCGCGCGAGAGAACAAAGCCACCAATAACAACAACCCTTGAACCTTTTTCGGCGTGTTTCGCATAATCATAACGCATATCGCCGCTATACCGATTGTTTATTACTGTTGTTTCAAACTGCCGTATTTCTTCGTGCAAACCACGCTGAATGTCTATCCAAGCATAATCACTGCGAATTTGGGCATAAAAATCTATACCGTATCCGTCGCCGACTGTATAAATATCGTAAAGTTTTCGCATTTCTTTGTTCTGTACAAATTCGTTTTCACTTTTATATGAATCCTGTTCGATGATGTTTTTCAGTATTTTTAAGTAAGCATTAACAGCTTCATTAACAGTTTCTTGAGGGTCATTTAAAGCGGTGACGTTAATCATCATAGAACGGTGTTTATATTTATCTCCTCGCAATGTTCGCACCACATTGTTAATTAAAAAACTTAAAATGGCCTCTTTCAGACTTTCGGGCAATATGGAAACAACCATGTCTTTTTTATGCTTTACGGGAATAAAATCAGGTTCACCCGTATTTAATAACCTTATTGCCGGCACCAATATACCGTCTTCGGGGAAAATACGTTCTCCACCAAAATAAGTATTAGGCGGGTTAAGCTGAATTACAAAATCATGCGGGAACAAATCTTTAAATTCATCGTTATCAAAAGGATTTATAAAAATATTCGCAAATGGAGTTGCTGTAAAACCGATATAAGAAGCAATCGGAAAATTATTATAAATATCACGGATTGCACGGTTAACTGCGGAAGGATCATAATCCGACTTCTTGGTGTTTGGCGAAGCGTTGTCTGCTTCATCATCAATAATGAGTATACTGTCTCCAGAAATGTTATGTTCTCCGGGTTTTAGCCATTCGTGTACGCTTTTAAGAATAGCGGCATTCTTCTTAACGACTAAAATTACAGGCTTATTGAAGTCCGTTGGTTGAAAATTACTTACTTTGCGAATATACTTTTTAAAATCCCAATCGGCGTTAGTTAGCGGAATTGCATAATACTGGTGTGCTGTTTCGCCAACTCCAATGAACTCGACCATATTGCTACTGATTGAATTGCTATAGGCACCAATGAAACCGAAATCAATGCGGTCTTGAGTTTGTTTGCGAAGAGAATCCGTCAATCCTGCTAATAAAACTATAACGCGGTATCCATAATCACATGCCATATTTATCAAGCCAAGATAATTTGCGGTTTTACCGGCTTGAACATCACCCATCACCATTCCTCGTTTTTTTGAAGTAAATTCGGATGCAGAACTTTTAGGGTCAGCACAATGTGAAAGGGTTTTTTCGCAATTCACTTCAAGATTATCAATAAAACCGTTGTCCCATCCCGACTGTCTCAAATATTTGCGATAACGGTTAAAATAATGGTGTTCAATATCATCGCGTTGCGTCGTAAACCAAATATCGCTGCTTGGGTCAGCTACAAGTACATCGGGGTCAAATGTTTTAACACCTACATTACTTTCGTAACGATATATAATCTCGTTGAGCATTTTTGAATATTCATAATTTTCTTTTGATATTTTTATTATATTCAAAAGAACAAATTCAACCTGAGAAATAAGCTCGTGATGAGGCATTGGCTTTTTATCAAGTATAATTTCAAGCACAGACAAGGCTTTTGTTATAGATTCACTATTCATTTCCCAAAACCCTCCTTGAAATATAGGCGTTGTTTTCTTTTAGTGCGATATATGCTTCCGATGCAAGCAACCTACCAAGTAATGCTTCTTTGTCATCTTGTTTCGCCATTGCGATAATGTCGGCTAATTCTGAAATTAATTGCTCCGTATCCACAGAATCTGTTCTGTCAGGCATTTTAAGCAAATCAGTATGATCGTTCATTATCGAATATTTTGGAAGGAGCGTTTCGATTTGTGAAAGAAATACTTCTAACAGTCTCGCTTCCCCCTTGCCGAGATTTTCAAACAATTCTACTGCGAGAGGATTATCACGGTTAATCGAATATAAAACTGCTTTAACGTGCATATTAATTGTCCGAGTCCATACTTTATTTTCGGCTTGTTGCTCTTTTAAACCGGGAAATCGAACGGTTTTTTTGCTCCGTACAAATGAATCCCGTACAGAGGCACGAAGTTCTTCTCTTATAACATCAGGAATTTTGGCAGATGATTTTTTTACATCCAACATCCATATAGAATCTAACGATGACGGAATATCGACTTGTACGCGTGCCAATTTATTTTGTTCGCTTTTCAATCCCATTCTAAGCCAACTACCCCACGAAATAAGACGTTTATTCCTGTACAGATAAAAGCCTTGGTCATCATGTATGCTTTTCGGATAGCCCAGAAGTGCCTTTTCTTCGTCGGTTATTGTGTTCCAAAACGGTAATGTGTAAGGCGTGACGAAAATATGACAATTATTAACCGAAAGCCGTTCAGTATGTCCTGTTTGTTGTCTTGGTGTAGATCCAAGAAGAAAAGGATCCCGCTTTTCAATCCGCATGAAATTAAAGTATATTTTATGAGTTGGATAAAAACGGTGAAATACAAGCTCGACGTGTTTCTTTGCATCAGCTACTATTTCACGGAATGTATCTTCAAACCGTTTTGCACCACACTCGATTTTATCAAACTCGCGCCATATAACTAACGTGCCGGATTTATATTCTTTTAATTTCTCTACAATTGGAATCTGCATTAATTCTTCTTCATCTAAAACACAAAGGTTCCACTTGTTCTTTGTTTCAATTAAATTTAAGTCGAACGTTATTGCATTAATTAAGTCATCTACCTTACTGACAACAGTAAAAATTCGGCACTGTGAAAGTGATGCCGCTTTTAGTCCTAAACCAAATCTACCTAAATCAATTTCGGTATCTGTTCGGCTTTCGCGGTCAGAACCGAGCAACATTGCATTTTCCAATGCTTCATATACCATTCCATGTCCATCATCAAGAAATGCGACAAATGATTTACCGTCCGCTGCTTCTGTGATAACGTCAATTCTGGCGGCCTGCGCTGAAATACTGTTGTCAATGATGTCTGCAACAGCCGTCGAAAAATTATAACCAATGGCACGGATACCGGTAATGAGGGTTTTCGCAGGTGGCTCTTTAACGATTACACTTCCCATATTACAGCACCTCTTTCATCTTTAATTTCGCGGATTTATACTGTATCGACCAACAAATATTTCGCGGAAAATTTCCGTTAGCACATTTACGACGATAGAATTTCCTATCAATCTATTCATTCTCCGATAACTGAAATCTAAATGAATTGTCCGTTCATATTCTTCTTCAGTAAACCCCATGAAAAGGAAGGCTTCCCGTATAGTTAACCGCCGGAATGTTTCGCCTAACGCACCGGTATACTCGAACAGTGCCGCAGTGTTAGTCCTGTCCATATTGCAAGTTATTGTTCGGATAACGGTATCGGCGTTAGCAAGTTTCCCGTTTTTTTGCCACATAACTTTTCTTGACGGCGTTGCGTTGAGTTGAGCAATATTTGCTTCATTACGCAACACTTCACGGTTATTATAATCCGTTCTCAAATATTGAGTTGCATCAAATTTTCTTTCTTTTTTGGCATGGACGATGGTTTCGGAAACATGTAAAGGGTGGTTTCCGAGTTTGCTAACAATAAATGCACGCTCCCTTTCTTGGGGTATTCCAAAATCAAGTGCATTTAAAAGTACCGGCTTATCATTTTGATACCCCTTCTTTTCTAAAAAATTCAAGAATTTTTGTAAATCAGGCATGAACTTTTCGCAACGAATAGTTTTAACATTTTCCATAAGCAAATAACGCGGAAGTTTGTTAAGTTTCCTAAGTTCTTCTAAAATCCGCTCGATTTCCCACAATAAAGAAGACCGTGTCCCTGAACCCTTTGACATTCCGCCACCATTACCACCTGTTGAGAGATCTTGACATGGAAAGCTATATATCAAGATGTCGCACTTAGGCATAATTTCCCCAGTTAATTGCGAAATTGAACCGTAATTTTTACTTCTTTTATTTGCGATATATAGTTTTTCAATGATTTCTGGTTCAACTAATTTAAGGTTTGTTTTTTTTATGGAATCACGGCTAAATTCAAAACCTGAAAGATATTTCAATTGCTCTTCAAATGAAGGCACTTCATCATGTGGCTCGCCGGCATTATGTATCGCATCGTAGCAAATAACAGCATCAATTAACCATTCACTTATACCAACAACTTCAAAATTTGCATTAAGACGCTTTAATGCGGTAGCTTGTGCGCCAATTCCTGCGAAAGCCTCGAAAACACGCAAAGGACGCAAATGTGCTTTGCTTGACATATAGGACACCCCCTCTCGTGGTTATCGAAATTTATCTAATTCTGTTAGTATACTGCTTGAAATTGCATTTGTAGCGCAATAGCTTTTAAGTTTATCCATAGCTAACCGACTTGGCTTCGCTTTGTTATTTTCCCAACGATTTAATGTGGCATAACTAACATTTAATTCGCGGGCAAGCGTCTCTTGAGATATGTCCATCGTTTTACGAATAATTTTAATAATCGTATCCATTGTCATACAGAGCCACCTCCATAAACTTCATTGTAACATATGTTATAACGCAATACAAGAATTTATGTCGAACAAATTTTTTGAAGTAAATTTTTTGATAGGGCATTCGATATCAAGTTCTATTACGTTTTAAATTCAAAAACCCCAAAAGGTTTATTTATCCTTACGGGGTTTTTATTTGCTTAATCGGTTGACTGCCAGAATTAAATTATTTTTTGGTGATACATCGTTATGACAGTCAAACCAACATTTACAGACCTTTTTATTACTGCACCCCAGGAGAGTCGAACTCCCGACCTTCCGGTTCGGAGCCGGACGCTCTATCCACTGAGCTAAGGGTGCAAGGCCCGCAGCGAAGCCGCGGGCTGATGGATTTGGGTGTGAGATTAATCTACCGTAAATGGCAGGAGCGCCATGTGCCTGGCGCGTTTAATTGCGATGGTTACGGCGCGCTGATGTTTGGCGCAGGCACCCGTTATACGCCGGGGCAAGATTTTACCGCGCTCGGACGTAAATGTCCCGCGCAGCTTAGAATTTTTATAGTCTATATGGTTAATTTTACTTGTACAAAACTCGCATACGCGTTTTTTTCTGCGTCCGCGTTTTTTTTGCTGTACCATATGTTGCCTCCTTCCATGTAATATGCAAGCATTACACTAAATTCACTTTAAAACGGTAAATCGTCGTCGCTCAGTTCCTGATCAATGAAGAAATCCGGCGGTATATCTGCCGGTGGTCCGTCATTTTCCCGGTAAGAGGGCGCCGGCCTTTGCGCGGGGGCACTTGTGCCTTGGGAACCGCCACGCGCCTCAAAGCTCGCTTTCGATTCAGCGAAATACTGATCGTCAACGATTACCTCCGTAAACTGTTTCCGCTGGTTGGTCTGCGGGTCGTCCCAATTTCGTATTTGCAAGCTTCCCGTGACGGCGACCATCATACCCTTCTTAAAAAAACGCGCGGCAAACTCACCATTTTTTCTAAAAGCGACGCAATTAATAAAATCCGCGTCGGGTTCGCCTTCTTTCTTAAACCGCCTGTTGACGGCTAAGGAATAACGCGTTATATTAAGCGGCTCCGAACCGCCCTGGGAATAACGCGTCTCGGGATCCCTCGTAAGCCGCCCCATTAAAATGACCTTGTTCATATGCGCCCCCTGTTCTATTCATCCACACGGATTATAAGATAGCGCAGTACATTTTCCATAATGCGGATACGATCCTCGATTTCACGCGGCGCAGACGGCTCAGCGTTAATCGTGATGAAGTAATAAAACCCTTCGTTCTTCTTGTCGATCTCGTAAGCAAGCCTGCGCTTACCCCAGTCGTCAACCTTCTCCACCGTGCCGTTAAAACGCGTCACCAGCGCCGTAACCTTGTCAAACTCAGCCTTAAGCCCGTCCTCGTCAAGATTCGGGTCCAGTATAACGGCAAGCTCATACTTATGCATATTAAAGCACCTCCTCCCGGTCTTTGGCTCCCGGACACCGCCGGGAACAAGGAATGATTTTTTATTGCAACAATTTTACATGATACCATAAACATTTACATATTGCAAGTAAATATTTTAATATTCAGGCTCAATCAAGCCATAAGAACCGTTGTTTCGCTTGTACACCACGTTTACCTCGTCATGCAGGCTGTTTCGGAACATATAGAACCCGTGGCCCAGCAGCTCCATTTCCATTACTGCTTCCTCTGGGTCCATGGGTTTTAACGCGAAACGCTTGGTTTTTTCAATCTTGATATCATCCCGCCCGTCGGAAAGACCGGCATCCGCGTCTGTTACGGAAAAGGCAAGAGCCTCGTCGCGGTAAGTTGAATCCCGGCGCGAACGGTCCCTTACGCGGTTTTTATATTTCACCATCTGTTTGTCCAGCGCATCGGTGGCAAGATCAATCGCGGCAAGCATGTCGTTTGCCGATACCTCGGCTCGCAGTATACGGTTTCTTAACGGTATAGTAATCTCGGCGCGGTTTTCCTGTTTTACCGTACTCAAGGCGACATGCGCTTCCGCGTTTTCAGGAAACAGGCGCGAAAGCCTTTGTTTAAGCTTTTTCTCACATTTCTCCATAATCTCATCCGTTACGTTGTAATTTCTTCCGCTAAAAGTAAAACGCATGATAAACACTCCTTTTTTGTGTTTTTTTGTGTATTCTGTGGTTGAATTAATAAATCATCTCAGCCGCGGATATAACTCCCTCCACGTCGATAAATTTCGTGTTTAATTTCACCTTAGAGCCGACCTTCAAATCGTAAACGCCGTTTATAAGTATAGACGACGCCGTTTCCCGCGCGTCCGCCTCAATATCGACAAAAATCCTCAAAAGCCCGGGACGCTCCGACATCACGACGGTGCCGTCGGATAAAGGCAGCGGTATGATAAACGGCTCGGAGCGCACGCCCACAATATCGCCAATGTATTCATGCTTGCGCTCATCGTGGCATCGCAGGCCGATTTGGTAATACTCCAGGGTGAAATCGCGCACACCCTCAATCATAAGCGTATACCGCACGCGGGCATCCGCCGTCCTTGTCATTCCGCTTGCGGTAAAACGGTATCCCACAGCCGCAACAAGCCCCACGAGGAGCAAAATTACCAGCGCATCAATTATATTCAGCTTTCCGAATAACTTGCCGCGTTCATCCAGCATCTTTAATCCCCCCTCGGGCTTGTGCTCAGGGCGACGCAATAACCCTCCGCCGCGTAACCCTTGCCCTTAACAAACATATGCGTACCGACGCGTATTTCAAAGCTGTCCCCGGCAATTCTAATATTATCCGCCGTTTCAACCGCTTCGGCGCGGATCACGATAAAAACGTCCAGTTGATCCGGCACCGCTTCCTCGCGGAAACGCTGGTTTACCACATCCTCCGTAAACAGCTTGGCGGGCCTGTAATAAGCGTCCACCACAACGCCAAGGAAATCCCCCCTTACGCTGTCGTAAACCCTGCCGCCCACAATCGGAACGCCCTCATAGCTCAGCGGCATGCCCCGCGCCTCGAAGGTATACTCAACCCAAACATCTTCCCCGCCGCTCCCCCTGAAATAAAAGAACCATACGGCAAGCAGCGCCGCGGCAAGCACACCCGCCGCAATAAGCGCGTCCAGCATCGAAAACCTAAGCTTCTCCGGCTTGTCCATTTATATGCTCCCCTTCCTGTCCTGATCGTATTTTTGCTCTTCTTCTAAAATGGGATCAGGATGCAGCTCATATAACGCGCCGCAAAGCGCCGTGATAAACCAAAAATACGCCACAATCCTGTAATTATACCACACATTGTCCGTCATCCCCTGCACGAGATAGCCGAACATCCCGGCGGCGATTGCGGCGGTAACCGCGCGGACAAACGGGTCTTTGGAACGCCTGTAGCGGTTGAAGATGTATTTAAAATAAGTAAAAAGCAAAAGCATAAAAATGATAAAACCAAACACGCCCTGGTCTATGATGACCTGAAGGAACAAATTGTGTGAATGCGGCGCTTCCACGGCGTTAAACGCGTATTCCTGATACACATGCCGGAAACTGTCCACACCCGGCCCGATACCGGAAAGCCAGGTGGTTCTAATCATAGCGATACTGCCCAGCCAGATATTCACGCGGTATGAGGTGGAGCTGTCGCTCCTGTCGCCGATGCTTAGGAAGCGCATGATTACAGTCTCCGGAAGGAAAGCGGGCAGAACCAGTATACCTATAATACCAAGCAACACCATCCGCCTGTCATGCATAAGCGCGAACACGGCTATGGCGAAAATCAAGCCCAGCCACGCGCCTCGGGACTGGGTAAACAGCATGCACATGCCGGATATTCCAAGGATTCCCAGTGTGCCGAGTTTGTAAACGGGGTTTTTAAGGTAGTACAGCATGCCAAGGGTGAGCGATATGACGAAAATCAGGTATTCGCCCAGGACGTTGGGATTCTCAAGTGTAGAGTAAATACGTGATGTAGCCTGCTCAAACATCTCATCGTCGATCCAGGCCATCGTTTCTATAAAACGCCCCGTAAGCCGCTGGTAAACGCCGAACGCGGCGACTATCAGCCCGGACAGCGCAAGGAGCGAAACGGCGGCAAATATCATGCGTCTGGTTCGCAATGTGTTCTTAGCCGCGATAAAAAACAGGATGAACAGTATATACGTCGCCGCCATGATCATAGAGCTTTGCATACGGTACGAGACAACCACGCTGTACCCAAGCGTCACCGCAAACAAAAGCGCAACCGCGTCCAGCGCGCCTAACCTGAAAGGCAGCTCGCCGCGCCTCATTATGAACAATTTGACGAAGTATGACAACACCGTTACGGCGCAGATGCCCAGGATTATCCGCGTAGGGACAATGGGCAGAAGAAACGCGGCGGCGTATACGCCAACCTCGGTTTTGTACAGGACGAGGACCCCGCCGGTCAGCGCCCCGGCTGCCATCACGAACATGGTTAAATCCAAAAACCGGAACATGCCGCCCAGAATTAAACCTATAATCAAATAAAACACGCGGTAGTTCACTTCCGGCCTATGTTCCGCGCACATTTCTTTTTCAAAGCCAAAAAACCCCGCTATGAATTTAATTACGCGGCTGGAACCGAAAAGGTTCCAAAACGAGCGGTTTACAATCATCAGCACAATACCGGACAACCCAAGCCCCATAAGCGCAAAACGCCACAAACCGCTTGGCGTTAATACGGCCCAGCAGCCAAATCCCAGCATTAAAAGTCCGAAGCTGAATGACGACGTATACGGTATATCGCCCAGCAAACGCCCCAAACCGCCCAGGATAAACCCGTTATCCCCGCTGGAGCTCTCACGGGAACGCGAAATACGGCCAATGCCGCTTCCCAGCCTGCCGATTACACTCCGCTCCAAAGCCAGCCCTGCCGCGGGATTGTCGGCAGCAAGCAGATGCCTAAGCAGGCTCCTATTCCATATGCGGCGGAAAAAACCCGAAACAGCCGCCACAACCCTCCCGGTACCGCTGTTTTTGAATAAATATTTAATTTTTCCCAGAAAAAAAGCTATAAACGTCAATATTATACCTTCGTTCCTCAATCCGTCACCAGCTTTTGTCTATTAATGAAAAATATAAATTTTCAATGCCCCGCGTCATAATTTCAGCCGTAAAACGTTCGGCATAAATCTTTTTGGCGTTTTGTGACATAATTGAATAAAGAGCGGGATCGCGCAGCTTGCGAACCGCTTCCGCAATTGCGGCGCTGTCCCTTTGCGGGGTTACAAACCCGTTTACGCCGTTTTGGATAACATAGGGGTTGCCGCCGTAGGAACTGGCCACAGCCGGAATACCGGCGCTCATGCTCTCAAGGAGTGTCAGGCTCGTGGCTTCCGTGCCGTAAGAGGCGTTCAACTGCACGTCCAGCGCAGCCATCAGCCGGGCGGGTTCCTTAATAAATCCCGTAAATAAAACATTTTCAAGGTTCTCACTTACAATGCGTTTTTTTATGGTTTCTTCCAGCTCGCCCGCGCCCGCTATGATGATTTTGACGGACGGATCGCCCGATAAAACCCGCGCCGCTTCAAGGATATACTCATGGCCTTTAACGGGCGTCAGCCTCGCGAATATGCCGCACACAAAGTCTTCAGCGCCAAGGCCGTACTCAGCCCGCACCGCGCGTTTTTCATCGGCGGACAGCGGCGGCAGAGCATCCGTACCGTTATAGATAACCTCAACCTTCCGGGGATTCACGCCCGTTTCGGTGATATTATCCCTCGCGGCGGGTGAAACAGCTATAATACGCGTCGCCAGCAGGTTATTAACCGCGCCGGCAACCCAATTCCCGGGAAAAACCGTTAACGCGGGCTTGTTCGGAAATACGCTGTGCCGGGTATACACGATTTTAACGCCCGGAAACAGCCGCGCCGCGATACGGGCGGACATGGACGCGTGGGTATGCACGATATCCGGGCGCGTTTTACGTATAATCCGCGCCAGGTTTTTTATTCCGGCGAAGCTAAGCGACTGTTCCGCCAAACCATCCGTTTCAATGAAATCCGTACCCAATCCCGCAAGCGCCCCGCATAACGCCGATCCGCGCGGCAGCGCCACAACAGCGTTGACGCGCCCTCTGTCATAATTACGCAGAAAAGCCAACAGCATCCTCCCTGCGCCGCCTATGTTGGAATCGGATATCACATTTAAAACTTTCAACATGAAAAGATTATACCAATTTATAGCAAAAAATACAAGTGTCAATCAAGATATGATAACAATTCCTCCGGCGTTTGCGCGCGCCGTATCAGTTTTACGGAGCCGTCCATGGTAATCAGAACCTCCGCGGGCAGCGGTCTCTGGTTATAATTTGACGCCATAACAAAGCAATAGGCCCCGGTGTCCAATATGGCGGCAACATCGCCTTCACGCGGCTCCGGCAGCTGCATATCCCTTGCGATGATATCACCGGATTCGCAAATATTGCCTACTACCGTTACGGGCATGGTTTTGGTAGCCGCGCCGTAAGGACGGTAAAGCTCTATATCATGGTGCGCGCCGTACATTACAGGGCGCGGAAGGATGTTAAACCCGATGTCCGTTCCCGCGAAGCAATTACCGGCGTTGTATTTTACGGCTGTTACCGTGCCGAGCAGCACGCCGCACTCAGCCACGATATAACGGCCCGGCTCAAGCTTGATAACTATTTCCTTGCCGTATTCCCGCGTAAATTCATTTATCAGCGCGTTAAGCTTTACGCTCAAATCTTTAAAGCAAAACCTCAGTTCCCCCGAAAGTTTTCTGTACGGCACGCCAAACCCGCCGCCAAAGTCCACAAAATCCAAATCATCAAAGCGTTTGGCAAAACCCATAACGGCCTTAGCCGCCTCCATATACGGGGTTTCATCCATAAACAGCGAGCCGATGTGCGCGTGTAAGCCAATAATCCTCAGGCTGTACCTGTTCAGTATCTCGCGTATTTGAGGCTCATACTCCATGTTTACGCCGAATTTCGTATCCTTGCCGCCCGTGACGACTTTCTCGTGGTGGCCCGCGCCTACGTTGGGGTTGATGCGGATTGCCACATTTCCGCCAGGGTTAACGCGCCCGAAAAGCTCAAGCTGGGAAAGTGAGTCCACGCACACGGTCAAGTTGTGCTTCAGCGCGAACCGCAGCTCCTCCGCCGTTACGTTGTTGCTTACATACAGTATCCGCTCGGGCGTAAACCCGGCGCGTTTAACGGCCAGAATCTCTCCCGGGCTCATCGCGTCGGTGTTCAGCCCCTCGTCGCGGATAATTTCCAGCAACCGCACATTGGTGTTGGCTTTAGCCGAGTAATAGATTTGCAAACGCTTGTAATCCGTCAAGCCGCGCATTTCGCGGCAGCGTTCACGCAGCACCCGTTCGCTGTAAACGAAAAGGGGGCTTCCATATGCCGCCAGAAGTTTACCCGGATCGTTTCCCACGTAGAAATCAATATCATCCGTTACCTTAGAAACCAGCTTTTGCATATGAATACCCCTATTAATAACAGTTAATAGCTAAAAATTAATCATTGAACGGTTTGTCACGGTAATCGACTATGCCGTTGTCAACCGGGCTGTTTTGGAGCGGGTTTTCGGGCGTATGGCTGTGCAGCCCGAAGTTTGCCGGCATTGCGATTTTATGGTGGATCGAAATGTCGCGGAGTTCCAGATAAAGCTGAGCGAACGTCGCGTCCTTGTACGGATGCACGAAGAAAATCCCGAATCCCAGGGCAAGCATCCCCAGAAGGTACCAACCAATGAAGCTTAGATCCAGAACAAACATATCCCATTTATGCCCGTTCGTCATTGCCATGCTCAGGCGGATGGCGTCGCTGGCGTTCATGTCCGGGTTTTCGGCTAGGATGTAGGGAACCATGCGGTACGCGTAGGTTTTTACTATCCCGGGGATAACAAACAGCAGTGTCCAAAGCAAGGTATAAAGCCCTGTAAGAAATCCCGCCAACGCGATGTTCACATAACGCCCGCTGCGGAACGCGTAAAGCATTTCCCGTAAATTCGGCCTTCGCGTGCCGCCGGCCGTATTAACGAATATTTTCCAGCATCCCACTTTTAGCGGGAAGGACACCAGAATACGGAACGCCAACCCCATAAAGCCCGCAAACATAACAATCCCGAATAAGCTTGCGGCAAGTATGCCCCATATAAACATGTGCCTTACGTTGTTTACATTGGTGTTTACATGGGCTGTGTTAAAGCCCGCGACCCTGTTCCAATCCGTCCGGCTCAGTTCACGCACTCCGTCAAACCCGACTATCGTCACATCGTTTATCCTGACTATAGCCGATTCGGAAGACGAACCGCCGGAACGGGTGTTTCTGCTGTTGCTGCCGCTGCCATTCCCGCTGCCGCCGAAAAGCACGGCAACCAAGCTGACCACAAACAGCAGCCAGTAATATGATTTCAATACCCGCCGTGCCCTGCCCTTTAATTCGGCTCTGTTTATAATTAGCCTCATTTATATCTGCCCCCTTTTCTTACATGAATACGTAAAAACAAAGGGATAGGTCTGGAATTTACGCGTTTTCATCCGCTTTTATTTTTTCCGCGATTTCAGCGATAGCTTTATCGGCCTCGGCATACGGGACCTGACAGGTGCCGACCTGCTTATGCCCGCCGCCGCCGTATTGGAGCATCAGTTCGCCGACGTCGGTTTTGCATGAGCGGTCCAAAATGCTGTACCCGCAGGCGATGGAAACGTTCAGTTTCTCCCGCCCGTCAACAATCCAAAGGGATATGTTCTGATCGGGAAAAAGGCTGTAGATAAGGAAGCGGTTGCCGGTATAGATCGGGTGGACGCCGCGCAGGTCCGTTACTATAACATTGCCGTCAACGCGCGTATATTTGCGCAGCATTTCCTTAAATAAAGCTTCCTGTTCAAAGTAAAGCTTTACGCGCTCCGCGACATCGGGGTTCGCAAGGATTTCATCTATTTTCTGGCTCTTGCACGCGTCTATAAGATGCTCCATCAGCATATAGTTCGGGATGCGAAATTCGCGGAACCTCCCAAGCCCCGTGCGCGGATCCATCATAAAGCCCAAAAGCACCCAGCCCTCGGGGTTCAGTATATCCTCACGCGTAAGCTTGCCCGAGTCAACCTTGTCGCAGGCTTTGACAAGCTCCTCAAGGTTCGGCAGCTTCTCGGCCCCGCCGTAATAATCGTAGATAACGCGGGCGGCGCTGTCCGCAATACGGCTTTCCCCGATAAACTCAATATCCTCACCAATGCGCGTGTTTTCGCTGGAATGATGGTCAAACCACATGTTGCAGCCCGGCACATAAGGGATGTTCGCAAGGACGTCGTTATCAGTTACCTCTACAATCCCGTCCTGAATATCCTTTGGATGAACGAATTTCCAATGGTCGATAACACCGATTGCTTTCAATATAGCGGCGCAAGCAAGCCCGTCAAAATCCGACCTTGTCAACAAACGCATAATATACCTCCCGCAATTTACAGTTTTTGATATTATAACATAAACATGGAATAAAATACAATATTTACTTGTTAACTATGTTTTGTTATAATTTATGGCGGTTTATAATCATGACTACTACCATGTTGCAATCACTTAGATTGCAACATGGTATACAGAGGAGAAAATCATGCCTGGCACACTGATAATAGCCGGAGGCGCAATCGAGGCTTCCGAACGCAGCATACATACGAGGTTTATCGACGCGGCAGGCGGAACGGGAGCGAAATTAGCCATCGTACCAACCGCTGGCGGGGGGGAGCATGAGGAGAACTCGAAATATATATTTGAAATCTGGAAAAAACTGGGAGTAAAGCCGGAAAACATTATACGCCTGCCTATTCCGGGTACGGACGGCCCGCGCATGGAAGGGGCGGAGCCGGTCTGCGATACCGCCGGAATAACCGCGATGCTGGACGGCGCTACGGGCGTATGGTTCACAGGCGGCGACCAATTTTATATTACGAAGGAATTCTGCCGCGCGGACGGTTCGGATACCAAAGCCTTGGAGATTACGCGAAGGATTTATGAAAATGGCGGCGTTATCGGCGGATGCGGTGCCGGGGCCGCGATAATGAGCGAGGTAATGATCTGCGGGGGTGAAACGGGAACGGCGCTGAACGCCCCGATTTCATGGGGTTATGATGATTTAAACGAAGAAACCGGCTCTATGCTGCGCATTTCCAAAGGATTGGGCTACTTCCCCGCCGGGGTTATTGACCAGCACTGGGACGCGCGCCCGCGCTTTTTCCGCCTTGTGGAGGCGGTAACGGTGACGCGTGACAGAAAAAGCAACATGGGCTTTGGCGTTTCCGAGGATACGGCCCTTATTTACGATGGCGCGACGGGTAAGATAACCGTGGCGGGCAGCGGAGCCGTGTATATCGTTGACTGCCGCGATACCATGCGCATGGGCGAACTCGGCGCCTACGCCTACACCGGCGTTAAGTTGGGTATGATAAACGAAAACAGCTCCTTCGATACGCATAACAGGGAATACCGTTTTTATCTTGCCGGAGGGGAATGCGGCGGTTACAGGCCGGGGCACGGCATGGTTTCCGGCATGGTGCCGAGCTGCCCGTCATTTGGCGGGTTCATCTTTCAATTCGTCGTAAACAGCAAGGACGACGGCCAGACCCAAGGGGACGGCAAGCTCTTTATACGCAGCTTTATCGCGGGAGAGCATAACGGCAAGCTATACGGTCAGGAATTGCGTTACCAAAAAACGCCGGATTCCCGCGCTTACGATTTTGGAAACAACAAATATTCGTTCTGCGGGGTTTTAATGGATACCGTTCCATATAAACTTGAGAAGATGTAGTTTAAACGCGGCGGCATAAACAATTTGCGTCGTGACGGTGCTTGTTTCCCCGATTTTTATTTCGTAAGGGACGGCATTCCCGGCGCCCCGGTTATAAACCGCTTAATTTTCCGCAATGCGTCCGGGTAATGCCTGTGACGCATACGCGGGAAAGCGGAAAATAACCGTTTGTTCTGCGGCATGTCGCGGCGCAGCCGGGCTTGGACGGCGCTGCCGTAAAGCCTGCTTTTGCCAAGGTTTGAAAGCAGTTCGTTCAATCGCACAAGATGCCGGACGACACACATCGCGTCCGCCCCGGCAATGCAGATTAGGACAGCGGCGGCAATCCTCGCTATGCTGCCCGGAATCAGCACAATGGCCTCTGTAACAGGGCCATGCGCAAATATAATCAAAAACATTGTAAACAAACCATTTACCGGCACCGCGGCAAAGTTTACACGCCCGTGTATACTGTAACGGTGGTGTGAAAAGTCCCAGAAGCATATGCCAAAGACCGTTTCCAGCAAAAGCCCCGTGACGTATTGCAAGGCGAAATTGATTATCGCGCCCGCCTGAAACATGATAACCGGGCTGTCCGTATGCCCGAAAAGGAATACGGACGCCGCAAGCGCGGCAATGCCGTGGAACGGCATAAGGGGACTGCCAAGAAACCCGCTGTTTACAGGCTTGCGGCGCTGTACCGAAACTATAACCGATTCAAGGATATATCCCCAAAAGCTGTATAGTATAAATATTAAGAACCAGTGGACAATGGTCAGGCGCATAGGAACCCCAGTTAATAGTTAATAATTAACAGATGCCTCGTTTTTCGGCCTTTTGGCGGCATCGATCCGGCACCACACAAACATCCCCGCGCCGCGTAGAACCGCGCCGACGGTAACGCCTATCCATATGCCGTTCAGACCGAGGGCGGTAAGCGAAAGCGCGTAAGCAAGGGGTACACGTAATATGTTTGAACCTGTGCTGATTATAGACGGGGGGAGCGTTTTACCCATGCCGCGCAAGATGCCGGCACTGACGGCCTCAACGCACATCGGAAGCTGGCAGAAAGCCAGTATGCGCAGGTAAGTCGCGCCCATATCGCGCAAATGCTCTTCCGCAAGGAAAATCCCCGTCAGCTCCCGCCCGAAGAAGTATAGCGCCAGCGTTACGGCAACTCCCCAGCAGCTCATCACTAAAACCGAGATTTGGCGTCCTTTGTGTATGCGCGGCCATTTTCCCGCACCGAAGTTCTGCCCCGTAAACGCCGTCACGGCCGATCCGAACCCGCCGCCTATAAGCCACGAAAGCGACTCTATCTGCGAACCCACGCGCATGACGCTTTGCGCGTCCGCCCCGCCAAATGGGGATATAAACACAATCCGCGTTATAATCATCGAAAGGAAGGTAAACAGCAGGCTCTCGCACGATATCGGAAAACTCCACCGGAATATCTGTTTCATGATATCGCGGCAGGGTTTAACAAAGAAGCGGAATTCCGCAAAAGGGCGGCCTTTACTCTTTTTCAGCGACAAAACCATAAGCGAAAGGCAGACAATGTTTGCGATAACCGTGGCAACCGCCGCGCCCCTTACCCCCATGTCCAGCCCGAATATAAACAGGGGATCCAGCGCCATGTTTGTAATAAAGCCGACGGAATGCGCCAAAAACGGTATGCGCGAATTGCCGGAGCCGTTAAAGGTGCCGGTGATGGCGTATGAAACAAAGGCAAGGGGTATGCCGAAGCCGGTTATGCTCAGATAATCGGCGGCGTCACGCGCCACATGCGCCTCGCGTATTCCGAAAAACGAGATAAGCATATCGCTTCCGAAGATGCAAAGCAAGCCGTAGCCAAGCCCCAAAACCGCCGCCAGGCATATGGCGTTTTGCGCGTATTTTTGGGCTTTGGCGGAGTCGTTCTTCCCCATGCTCTGCGATACGCCGATTTCCGAGCCCATTCTGCCGAACAGCAGGAAAGCCATGCTCAGCCAAAGATACATGCCCGCCGTGCCGGACGCCGCAACCGCGTCCGAGCTGAGCCGTCCCAACCAGAACATATCCGTAAGGTTGTATGACATCTGGAGAAGCTGTGTGCTCATAATCGGCACCGCCACAAGCAGCAGCTTGCGCATGATGCCGCCCTGGGTAAGGTCGTATTTTCTCATTTTATGCCGTATCAACCCTTTTTATGTAGTGAACCTATACAGTATACAATAAAACTATACAGGATTCAAGGATTTTCAACATATTGACTTTATGTATTATATATTGACAAACAATAAAATGTTGCGGTACAATATATTTATACTATTAATAGGTGATTCATAATGAAAAAATTATTATCTTTTTTAATTTTATTTATTTTATTATGCGGTACGGGATGCGTTTCTCCCATACCCGAACAGGCGGAACCCCCCGAACCCGAAATCCCTGAATTCCTGCTTCAGGAACATTATTTGCCGTTTCCGACCCGTGAAGCCGGGATGATATTGGCGTTTGAAGAGGTGGGACTGGATTGGGACATCTGGCATTATATGTATGAATTATTACAACAAATTTTATCCCAGCCACCCAAACTCGATCCGGATAGCGTATATATCTATACAGAAGACCGTATTGAATTTGCCACATGCTCAATGAGCTTGTATGCTAACACGTTCAGGCATGGACATGTTTTCCGCGCAAATACGCATTTGGATATGTCTTTCTTTTTCCGGGGGCAATACGTGCCCCCGGAAGAGCATGTATATTATTACAACCGCTTTCTGTCATATGAGTGGCCGCTTTTCTGGCCGCTGGCGGGATTGATACTTGACTCCGCTGATGAAATCTCCTATTTGGCCCTGGAATGCATGGAATATTTCAGCAATTTCGATTTCACCGAGCCTCGCTTAGCCAGCCACGGTCATCCCGAAGCCCTCATTTGGCAAGGTACGGCAGGCGGAGTCCACTGCTATGTCTCATTTGAATGGAACGGCTGGTTTGATCAATACACGCTTTATGAAATGCTGTTCAGCAAATAAAACTAATACATATACCTGTTAATATCTTCCTTGCCGATCCCCGGATGCAGGGCTATATTCAATGCGTTCGCGATAATGTTGGACAGCCTGTCGATAACGGTATCCACATCCTTAGGCGTTACGAACATCGCGCCTACATAGGGGTCCAGTATGCGTTTGATCAAGCCGTATTTTTCCGTGTCTCCCAGGTCTTTTAAAGTGTTGTAAAAATCGCTGCCCTCATCGGTTGCGGCTATCATATCATCCAGCATTAAATCCAAGGTATCATTGACCAAGGTCGCCGCGTCCACCACCGTCGGCACACCGATGGCTATGACGGGAACGCCCAGCGTTTCAACGTTCAGGGCGGTGCGTCCCGTACCCATGCCCGAGCCGGGGCTCAGCCCAGTGTCGGTAAACTGGACGGTTGTGTTAACCCGCGCCGCGCTTCTTGCAGCCAGCGCGTCAACCGCTATTACCACATCAGGTTTTACATGCTGGGTAATACCCTTGATAATTTCACCGGTTTCGATGCCCGTTGTGCCAAGCACGCCCGGCGCAACGGCGCAGACGTAACGCAGCTTCCCCGATTTAAGGTCTTCCGCCGGCTCCCCTTCAAAATAGCGCGTTACCAAAGCTTTCGAAACAACACGCGGCCCCAGCGCGTCCGGCGTAATATAGCGGTTGCCGAGGCCCACTATTAAAATGGATTTGGCGTTTTTCAACGGCTCAAGGCCGGCCAGCAGGTCAACCAGCACTTTAATGATGCCTTCGTGGGCATGGATGTCATTTTGTTTCATTGACGCGCTTTCGGCCGTTACGTATGTGCCAACGGGTTTACCCAGCGCTTTCGCGCCGTTTTCATCCTCAATAAAAACCCTGGTTATTTTTACCGTGCCGCCGTCAATTTGGCAATCTTCCAATTCCATGCGGACGCCCGGTATACCCTCCCCGCCCGTGCCAAGATTTTCAGCTGCCTCCATTGCAAGATCCGTGTAAAAAAGCGGTATATGCGCTTCAGTTTCCGACATAGTAACCTCCGATATTCATTATGTCTTTATTTTTTCAAAAATTTTTACGATTATACGTTGACTTTACCTTGTTTGTCGGATATAATAGATTTTGCTGTAATGGGAGGTGAACAAATTGGCAAATACGAAGTCCGCAAAAAAGCGTATTCTGATTACCGGCAAGAAAACAATGCGAAATAAGATGATTAAATCCCGGACCAAGACCGCCGTTAAAAAGGCCGTAGCCGCGATTGAGGGCGGCGGGCCGCAGGCGCAGGCTGCGTTCATCAACGCCGCGTCTCTCATTGACAAGGCTAAGACAAAAGGGGTTCTCCATAAAAATACGGCCGCGAGAAGGAAATCCCGGCTGGCTAAGATGATGAATAAAACCGCCCAATAAGTAAACGGGAAGGGGTTCCTTTAACTTGGGTGCCCCTTTTTATTTTTAAAGCATGAAATCTTCAGAATAAATTTTTAAGGAGATGGAAAAGTGGGTAAATGGTTCGGTAATTTAAAGATAGGGGTTAAGTTCATCATCGGCTTCGGATTGGCTATTGCGCTGTCTGTAACAATCGCCGTAGTCGGGATTACCACAGCTTCTACTATGGACGCGAATTACTCCTACATCCTCGAATTTCCAAACGCAAGACTTGAAAACTTGCTCCAAGCCCGATTAAGCGTCGCCTCCGTACGCCGCTTAACGGTTTCTTTCGTTGCGTACGCCGGGGATACCGCAGCGTTGAATAATTCGAAAAGTGAATTTGACGACCACGTCGCCACAGCGAAGCATTTTTTCAACGAAGTCAGCAGAAGTATGGAAGCGGACCCGCGCATGGATCAGGCGTATACAAGGGCATACATCGCCGATGTCAATAAGATCATAGGATTTCTTGATTCTTACGTTTCCACCGTAAGCTACCCCATGTATAATGACGCTTTGGCCGGCGATGCTTATAAAGCCACTCAGTTAATGGCATCCGGCGTCAGCATAATGGGCGAGCTTATTGAGTTAATGGAAACCAAATATGGCGATTTAAGAACGTATTCCGATACCATGTCGGATGCGGAAAGCCAAAACGCCGAGAGGTCAACCCTGATACTGATTATCATAAGCGTTGCCGCCGCGCTGGTTTCCGTTGTTGTGGCCGTCATTACGGCCAAGAGCATCACCAAACCCGTCGGGCAGCTTGTTAACATAGCGCACGATGTCGCCGCCGGTAACCTTAACATAAACAGCGTTCCCGAGACGAAGGATGAAATCGGCATACTCGTAACGAATTTCTTTACTGTCATAAACGTCATGAAGTCGCTTGTCGTTGACCTGGAGGAAATGAGCGATAAGCACAACGCCGGCGACATTGACTTCAGAGTAGACGAAAGTAAGTATCAGGGTTCTTACCGCGAGCTGTCCGGCGGAATAAACCAAATGATCACCGCGTATGTTTCCGAATCGATAATGTTCGCCAACAAGGTTAAAGACCTGAGCAGCGGCGACTTCAAGATACAGATGAATAAGCTGCCGGGCAAGAAAGCCGTTCTTAACGAGGTTCTTGAGGCCGTGCGTTCGGGCATCTTAGGCGTAAGCGGCGAGATTTCCGGCATTATCAAGAGCGTCGGCGAGGGCAGGACATCTACGCGCATAGATACCAGGAAATACACGGGCGACTGGGTTGAATTGATGGCCGGCCTTAATAATGTGCTTGAGAACTACAGTGTTCCGCTGAACGAAATGATGGACGTGCTAGATAAATTATCCAAGGGTAATTTCCACGAAAAGATGGTCGGCAGTTACAAAGGCGAGTTCAACGATATAAAGAACGCCGTAAACGGCATGGTAAACGATGTCTCCAGCTATATCAAGGAAATCAGCCTTGTATTGAACAAGCTTGCGGACAACGACCTTGACCAGTCGATCACGCGCGATTACCACGGCGATTTCATTGAAATTAAAAACGCGATTAACAATATCATCGAAAAGTTCAACGGCGTTATCTCTGAAATTACCAACGCCACGGATCAGGTTACCACAGGCGCGCGCCAGATTTCTGAATCCAGCATGACGCTGGCCCAGGGCGCAACGGAGCAGGCATCGGCCATCGAGGAACTGAATGCGACGGCTATCAGCGTTAACGAAAAAACACAGTTGAACGCCGAAAACTCCAACCGCGCGGCGATGCTTTCAGACGAGCTGAAGAATTTCGCCATCGAAGGCAACAATCAGATGAAGGACATGCTGGGATCTATGAAAGCCATCAACGACGCGTCGGCTAATATCTCGAAGATCATCAGCATCATAAAGGACATCTCATTCCAAACAAACCTGCTGGCGCTTAACGCTTCCATCGAAGCCGCGCACGCGGGCGTACACGGCGCGGGGTTCTCGGTTGTCGCGGACGAGGTAAGGAGCCTTGCTGTTAAGAGCCAAGAGGCCGCGAATAACACCACGGAGCTTATCGAAGCCAGCATCCATCGGGTTAAAGAGGGCACCGGCATAGCGGAAAAAACCGACGAGGCCCTTGAGAAAATCGTTAACGCCGTGTCCGAGGTATCGAACATCATAGTTAATATTTCCGAAGCCTCGAACGACCAGGCCATCGCCATATCCCAGATAAACGACGGCGTGAGCCAGATAGCGCAGGTTGTCCAATCAAACTCCGCCACCTCCGAGGAAAGCGCGTCGGCAGCCGAGGAACTGTCCAGCCAGTCGGAGATGCTGCGTAATATGGTTAAGGTGTTTAATTTGAAATAGTAAAGATAAGACCTCAGGGCACACAACGCCCCCAAACCCTTCACAGTCCGCGCAAAGAACAAGCGGACAGGAGCTTCGCCCCTTGACCCATTCGTTTAAACATCTAAACGAGGGGACAAGGGGCGAAGCTCCTTGAAGGGTGGATAAAATTCTCTGCCAGCAACATTTATAATTGGCGTCATCAATGTGATTTCACGAACGTCGATATTAATCCTTTCTTCCACGTCTCCTTTTATATTTCTCCATTTCAATTTCGTCCCTATATTCAAGATGGCGTTCGCCGCCCAAAGATTCAAGATGATGGGTGAACTCATGCACAAGGATTTTACGCAGCTCTTCTTTTTGCTTTCTTGGGCCGTAATGCCCGAAAACCTGAATGAAAGAACCGTAGAAGATGGTGATGTAACGGCCCAAGCCGCGCGGTTCATAATGGTATTGGCCCATGATAAACAAATCGCCGGGCCTGACGCTTTCGGGATGCATTTTAATGTCGGGCAGCAGATTAACTCCGCCGTTCAGGTCTTTGTAAAACTCCGGAGGCAGCGAGCACGCTATCTCTTCAAGCATATCGCCGATTTCGTCAAATGAGATCATAGATTACTCCAAAGAAAATTGGGCGGGGAAATTGACCCCGCCCATAATACATTATACCTCAAAGCCTTAGTTTAATTCAATGTATTCCATGTAAACCCAACCCTCAACCTCGCCTACGGTTACCTGGTACCACTGGCGCTGAAGGTCATGCACCGCTACAACCGTACCCCTGGTGATGGCGGTTACGATATCGTAGGTGGGATGCGGGCCGGTGCGTACGTAAACCGCCGGTGTATTGGCAACTACGCCGGTTTGGCCTTCAGCAGCGGCTACGGGCGTGCCGGAAGTGACGGGAGCGAGGGGAGTACCGGAGGTTGCGTCGGTTACCGTAATTCTGCCCTCGGTTTCGGAGTAATCCCCGGCGTCGCCGCTAAGCAGGAAATCGCGCAGTATCTCTTCCAGCGCGGGGAACTCGTTTTCGGTGGGGATAGCTTTGAAAACGGTGTATCCATCGCCGCCGGCGGCCATAAAGTCATTGGTTACGAGGAGGTATTGAGTTGCATCGTCCGCCATATCGACGGCCACTCCGCCGATTGCGATGCTCAAAACGCGGTCGCCCGGCTCGTGGTCAACGGTGTATGTAAAGCTGAAACCGCCGATTTGCGGGAATTCCGCGGCGGCGGCGGGGGCGCCTTTTACGCCGTTTTCAAGGAGAAGCTTCAACTCGGCGGGGGTTACGAACTTTGTTACGGCATAGTTGCCGAAGGGCAGGACGGCGATAACGTTGCCGATTGTGACGGTGCCTTCCTCAAGGTCGGCGCGCAGACCGCCGCCGTTGGTGAGTGCGATGTCAGCGCCGGTGGCGGCAAGCATAGCGTCGGTCACAAGGTTGCCAAGGCCCATTTCCTGCGTGCGGACGCCCGGCTCGCGCGCGGAGCTGAGGCTGTATGTAATATCGGTGATGGCGACGTCCAGGACAAGGTTCTGGGCGGCTCGGATTTCTTCGATCAGAGCGGTTAGCTCCGGATGCGGCTCAAAGGCTTCTTGAGCTTCGGCGGCGCTGATGACGGCGGCTTCGATGGAGATAACGCTGTTGTCCTCGCCAAATACGACGGTGACTGCGCCTAAGTGGTTTTCATACTCTCCCGCGCTGACAATGAGCGTGCCGCCCACTGTAAAGCCTTCCTCGAAGAGCGAGTGGCTGTGCCCGTCGATGATGAGGTCGATGCCCGGAACCGTTTCGGCGAGCCATATGCTGGTGTATTCGCTGGTTTCGTCAATACCAAGGTGGGCAAGGGCGACGATGAGGTCGGCGCCGGCTCCCTGAAGCGATGTTACGGCGGCGGCTACCATATCGGTGTCGATTGCAAAGGTAAGGCCGACGATGCCCGTGGGGCTGGTTTTGTAATAGGTTTCGGGCGTGGTGACGCCGATGAAACCTATGCTCACGCCGTCTACATCAACTATAAGGGTCGAATTGAATAAATGCGCCCCGTCCTTTGTTATAGTGGTGGACACGAACCCAAACGCGGCTTCGGCCTCAAGTTCAAGTAGGCGTTCGTAGCCGTAGTTGAAGTCGTGGTTTCCGGGGGTAAATACGTCATAACCCGCCATATTCATAAGCGTTACGGCATCCAGGCCCCTGTTAAGCGTAACAAAGGGCAGGCCGTGCAGGGTGTCGCCTGCGTCAACCAAAAGCGCGTTAGGCGTATCGGCTTTGATGGCCGCGATCATGTCGATGCCCATGATGCTGCCGCCGCCTACAAATCTGCCGTGAGTGTCGTTTGTGTGGTAAATTGTTACCGTGGTTTCTCCCGAGGCGAAAGCTACATCGGGACGCGCGACGAACAGCGCGAGAACCGCAACAAGCGTTACAACTGCCAGTGCCTTGAATTTCTTCATTTTCATCCTCCTATGTTTTACCTTTTACTTATTCAAAAGGCTGAAAACATTATAACATAAACGCGTTGGAATTGCCAATAAAATATTTGACAAACAAGGCTTAACGTGGTATAAATAGATTGTACAGGCTCAAGTACAGTTAATGCTGACTATGGGTCTTTTTACATTATGTTTTATGGAGGATGGACTATAGAACAAATAGAAATGGGGTAAAGCCATGATTGAAAAAATTTTTGAGCTTATGAACGAGCAGCCGGTAAACCACAGAAATCTGTACCAGCTTTTGATGGATACTAACACGGTGGATATAGCCGATGTTTTTGAACATCTCAGCAGGGAAAAGGTTGTGCAGATGTTCAGGCTTTTGCCTAAAAGCATGGCGGCAGATGTTTTTTCATATATCGAGCCCGAAAACCAGCAAATTATCGTTGAAGCTTTGACGGACATTGAAGTTAATAAAATTGTTGAAGATCTATTTGTTGACGACGCCGTTGACTTTATCGGGGAAATGCCCGCAAACGTCGTGAAGCGCGTGCTTCAAAGCGTCAGCGTGGATACCCGTAAAACCATCAACCAACTCCTGCAATACCCCGAGGATTCCGCCGGAACGATTATGACGACGGAGTTTGTGGGGTTGAAGGAATATAATACCGTAGGCAGGGCTTTTGAGATAATCCGTAATATCGGCGTTGACAAGGAGACTATTTATACCTGTTACGTGATGCGGCGCGATAGGCTGCTTGTGGGCGTGGTTTCCGTAAAAACGCTGCTTTTGTCCGACCCGGAGGACACCATCGGCGATATAATGGACACAAACATGGTTTTTGCCCATACTACCGACGACCAAGAGGTTATAGCCGACCTGTTCAAGCGCTACGGCCTGCTTTCGCTGCCCATTGTCGATAAAGAAGGGCGCCTTGTGGGTATCGTTACGGTTGACGATATCGTGCAGGTCATAGAGGAAGAGACCACGGAAGACTTTGAAAAGATGGCGGCTCTTACCCCGTCGGAGGATCCGTATTTAAAAACCAGCGTTGTGAAACTTGCCAAAAACCGTTTTACATGGCTTTTGCTTCTTATGTTATCCGCTGCAATAACGGGCGCTATTCTCGAAAGCGCCGAGGAGATTATAAGCAGCGTGTATCTCCTTGCGGTAATGGTCCCTATGATTATGGACACGGCGGGCAACGCGGGCGCACAGACATCGGCGCTTATTATCCGCGGTATGGCGGTTGGCGAAATACACGCGCGTGATGTGATTCGTGTCCTCTGGAGAGAGATACGGGTTGGGACATTGTGCGGGTGCGCTCTGGCACTGGTAAATTTTGCACGCGTATTCTTAATGAACGGAAGGGATTTTTGGGTATCGTTTACTATATCCGTTACCCTAATTGTTACCGTAATTATAGCCAAATCCGTTGGCTGTTTATTGCCGATACTGGCGAAGAAAATTAAAATCGACCCCACTGTAATGGCTGCCCCGCTTATAACAACAATCGCCGATGCCTCAGCACTGCTTTTTTATTTTTACATTGCCAGAATAATTTTAAAGATATAACTGTAATACAACCAGGGGGGATTGCCTGATGAACGAAGTCGCTTTTGACAGGATGATTACCGATGAGTACGAAAGGTATATTGTAATTGAAAAAGAATACAAGAGATATAAGCCCGTTAAAAATGAACGTATAGTGTACAGAACGTATAAAAGCGTCAGCGTGAAAAAGGGCCGGTATAAAACCCTGCTTCAGTGGGAGGAGCAGGTGCGCAGCGATTACGGCCAGTATTCCGGCGCATGGATTAAGGACACCGCAAAAGTCCTTGAATATCACAGGCGTGTCCGGAACAAGAGCCTTATGTTCTCTTATTCCGTTTACGCTGCTGTATTCGCGGTGCTTTTATCCGTGTCCTTAACGCTTTTTGCCAAGGATTACTTCTTGTATGCCGGGATTGCCATGTTTGTGCTGGCGATAAGTTCCCATTACGTGTTGAGGGGTGTGCATGGCCTAATGAATAAAATCCTGTTTTATGAGGAATTGGCCCGAATAATGCGCGATATGGCGTAGACTGGTTGCGGGCGGGACGCCCGCGCTCCCAGAGTAAGTCATTTAATCGAAATCGTACGCGCGGCTTCCGTATCCCACTCCACAAACAGCCCCAAGCTTTCAATAACATATGCCAAATCCACATATATGCGCTCGTTCTCAACAAAGGGCGCTGTTTCCGGCGGCATGGGCACAATTGAATCATTTATCAGGTAACTGCTGTCCGGCAGCGACACGCCAAGCATCTTGCCGTTAAGCTGGCCCGAGATCACCTTTGTTTCGCCGTTCCATTCATACCCGCCGCCCACAGCCTGCATAAAATCCTCAAACGGGTGGAAAACGATGCCGTTTTTTTCAACGGAGGGTTTTGAAAAATTAATCAGCTCGCCGTTGTACAATACTATGGTTGAGGGAACGTGCGGCGCTTCGGTTTTGGGTTCCGCCGCAGAGGTATCCTTAAAGCGTATAAATCCATATGCCTCGCCGTCCGTTGAAACCAGCGCCATATCGCCCCAAAAGCATCCGGCAACTTCAAAAACAAAGGGGATGACCACTTCCATGTCTTTATCAATGTAGCCCCATTTGCCGTCCTGTTTTACCAAGGTCAGCTCCTCGGAGAAACCCTTCATTTTTATTGCGTCACCGGTGACATAGGACATGTTAAAAGACGGCGAGACGGCCCATTCCCATTGTTTTTCCGAATGCTCCCCATTATAACGGATAAGCCCGTAGCTGGAGCCGCTAAGGGACGCCAGGGCAAGGTTTCCGTTAAAATCCCCCGCGCAGTTGAAAGCAATCGGGATAACTATCCTGCCGTTTTCGTTTATATAGCCCCATTTGCCGCCATGCCCGACGCGGGCCAGTCCTTCAGAAAAGATAAGGGCGTCGCCAAACCCGCCGGAAGCATCCGGGAGGGTAAAAATAGGCTGAACGGCCCATTCCCAGTTTTCCCCGGCGTATGCCGTTGAATGCACGCTCAGACAAACAACGGCAAAAACCGCCGCTACGGTAATTTTACGTAACATAAAATCCTCCTTTTTTTCAATTTTATACAAACATTAGTATTGTTTGCCAAAAACCTTTTTTTATGCGGTGATGTATGTTAATATTGAATTATGAAAATATTCTTTAAAATCCTTTGCGCCATATTTATCTGCTGCTGCGCGGTATATGCTAATCCCGGCGGCGGCAGTTCTGTTAACATACCGGAAACCCGATATCTGACATGCCATCATTTCGAGGAAAGCAGCTTTTTAAGCGCTGTCGCCGCCGCCAACCTGTATCCGGCGGACAGTAAAATCATCGGAGCCACCACCCCCCATTTTCTCCCAGTCATGTTTTTTACCGCGAATCTGCTTAACTCAGTTACCGCGCAGGATGTTGATTACGGCACCGTTATTCTAGCCGGCCCAAACCATAGGGGCGCAGGTCCGCCCATCATCCTTACCGATTACGGCTGGGACACGCCGGTGGGTTTAATTGAGCCGGACACCGAAGCCGTACATACAATCGCGGACGCGATGGGTCTTATGCTAAACAGTGATACGGATATATTGGAAAGCGACCATTCGCTGGCGGTTATTACGCCCTTTATCCGGCATTATTTACCCGAAGCGCAAATCGTCAGCATTATGCTTTCGCGCGGCTGTACCATGGAAGAGCTGGAGGCACTGGCCGGGATTCTCCATGAAATAAGCCTGGAGAAAAACATCCTGTTGTTATCCTCCGTAGATTTTTCACATTTTCAGGAAATTTCCGAAACAGAGCGGAGGGACGCCGCAACCCATGGTTTTATTATGGCGGAAGATTACCGCGCGCTCAAGGATTTGGATAATTCATATTTGGATTCCCCGGAAGCCGTGATCCTCCTGATGAAATACGCGGCGCATTTTGAAAACGCGGGAGCGGCCCTGCGCGACAGCGTGATAACGCCGGAATCGCCGGTTACGCCGGACATCGGGTACAGCTACCATGTTTACATATATACGGAAACCGCACCCGAACCGGAATGCAACTATCCCCACAGCATAGTGTTTGTGGGGGATATCTTGCTGGATGGCTCGGTTAGGAGCAGGATAACCAGGGAGGGGCTTGACTCGGTTTTACCCGTTCAGGGACGCGGTTTATTCCTTGACGCAGATATTGTGATGGGCAATCTGGAAATGCCGGTATCGGAGCGCGGAGCACCGTGGCCGGGAAAGCAGTGGAACTTCCGGGGCGACCCCTCCTTCCTTTCCCTGCTTGTGGATATGAACATGAATATAGTGTCGCTGGCGAACAACCACACGCTGGATTACGGAAGGGACGCGCTTCTGGACACTTTGGAATATCTTGACGGATACGGTATAAAGCACGTCGGCGCGGGAAGAGATTTGGACGAAGCCAAAAGATGGGAAATTCTAAATATCGGGAATAAAACCGTCGCGTTTCTGGCGGCTTCGCGGGTTCTGCCCTGGGTCAACTGGTACGCGACCAGATACCAGCCGGGGATTTTCGCCACTTATGACCCGGCGGAATTGAACAGCCAGATAACCCTCGCAAAGCAGATTGCGGATTACGTGGTAGTTTACGTCCACTGGGGCGTTGAGCGCAGCACAGTTCCAGAGAATTACCAGCGGACTATGGCGCGCGGATATATAACCTCCGGAGCCGATATGGTAATAGGCAGCCACCCGCATGTATTGCAGGGATTTGAATTTTATAATGGGAAGCTGATTGCCTACAGCCTTGGCAATTTTATCTTCACCGATGCGCAAAAGGATACCGCCGCCCTTGAGATACTTATAGACAGCGACGGCAGCCTGTCCGCGAAAATCCATCCCTTTGAGATTGTTGACCGCGCGACTTTACTTATTACAGATCCGGCGCGTATCGAAAACATGCGGAGGCATCTTTCGGATATCTCATTCGGGGTGTACATAGACGAGGATTTAGTTATTACTTCAATAGATTAGGATATGTTTTTATGGCTGAATTGGCAAAGATAAAACGAATCAGCATCCCCAAAGAAAAAAGGGTGATTTGCGTAAGCGATATACACGGCGAGCTTGATTTATTTAAAACGTTATTGGATAATACGGGGTTTTGCGATGATGATATATTGGTTTTGCTGGGGGATTTATATACAAAGGGAAGCCAGTGCCGCGAAGCCTTTAAATTTTGCGTAGAACTAAGCGAGAAGCCCAATGTGCATATCTTGAGGGGCAACGCGGATTGGGGAGGCGATGATTTTCTCAGTGAGCGGGAAAACCGGTGGCTGGATGATTTGCCCGATATAATAGACTCGGAAGAATTTACATTTGTACACTCGGGGCTTAACTCCAATAAACTGGACGAACATAAAGCCGCAACCTGTGAAAAATATGATAATTTTATGGAAACTGCCCCGGTTTTTGACAAATGGGTCGTCGTGGGTCATTGGCCCGTGGCTATGTATTGCCATAATATACCAAACAGCAACCCCATTGTGAACAAGGAAAAGCGTATCATTGCCATTGACGGCGGAAACGTTTTGAAAACCGATGGGCAGCTTAACGCTTTTATCATCCGGGACGGGCGGTTTTCCCATGTTTCCGCGGACAGCCTGCCCATTTATAAAATCGCCAAAGCACAGGAGGAATCGGGCGGAAGCCTGTCCGTAACCTGGCTTGACCGCTTTGTGGAGGTTACAGAGGAACGCGGGCAATTATGTTATGTAAAGCACTTGCAAACCTCAGAAATCCTTGTGGTTCCAAAATCCCAAATTTGGGCAGACCGTAACAACGGCAAAACATGTATTTGCGATATGGCGACAAATTATCATTTACCATGTACCGTTGGCGACACAGTAAGCCTGGTGGAGGCGTTCCCCGACAGGATTTACGCTAAGAAAGACGGTGTTTCCGGCTGGATAAGAATATAGCCGGTCAATTTTCGTTATGCATTTTTTATCCTGCTGGTTGCAGCTCTGTATTCCTCAAGCTCTTTATTGTTTCCGTGTACAAAATGCCCCGGCTCAATCTCTTCCCATATCGGTTTGTCCGTTGAATAATCATGGCAGGAGGGATCATAAACCGTCAGTTGCTTTTGCTTCTCCTTTATCGGGTTTGGCAGCGGCACGGCTGATAGCAGCGCCTTGGTATATGGGTGCAGCGGGTTTGTATACAACGTCTCCGTATCCGCCAGCTCGACCAGCACGCCCTTGTGTAAAACAGCTATCCTGTCCGTTATAAACCTCATTACGGACAAATCATGCGATATAAACAAAATAGTCAAATTCCGCTCTTTCTGCAGCTTTGACAAAAGGTTCAGCACCTGCGCCCGGATAGACACGTCCAGCGCGGAAATCGGCTCGTCCGCGATAATAAACGACGGCTGCATAATCAACGCCCTGGCGACGCCGATGCGCTGCCTCTGGCCCCCGGAAAACTCGTGCGGGAAGCGGCTTGCGAATTCCGGCAAAAGCCCGACATCCCCCAGCGTTTTAGCCACCCTTTCGCGCCTTTCCCGCGAGGGGAGCTTTTTCTCCACATTTTGCAATCCCTCGGAAACTATATAATCAACCTTTGCGCGCTCGTTAAGTGACGCCATCGGGTCCTGGAAAACCATTTGGATTTCGGAAATAATCCTTTTGTCCAGCTCCTTGGTTATTTTGCCGTTTATCTTCTCGCCCTTGAAAAACACCTCACCCCGGCTTGTGGGGTTTACGCGTATTATCGCCCGCCCTATCGTCGTTTTTCCAGAACCGGACTCCCCAACCAGCCCAAAGGTCTCACCCTTATAAATATCGAAGGATACGCCTTTAACCGCGACGAACTTTTTCCGCCCCGTTCCGAATGTAACCTCCATATCGTGAACACTTAAAAGCGCTTCGTTATTCATAGCCGCTCCTCCTATATCTCTTTAATACTCTCTATCTGCTCCGGCGGTTCGAGCTTGGGAGCCCGTTGGTCAAGCAGCCATGTCCGTGCCTTGTGGGTCGGGCTTATCTCGAAATAAGGCGGCCGGTGCAGAAAATCTATCGCCAGCGGTAAGGGGTTTCTTGCCGCAAAGCCGTCGCCGCGTATACCTTGGAAAAGATTGGGCGGCGTACCTTTTATAGAAAACAAATCCTCTTTTTTTACGCCAAGCTGCGGCAGGGAGGACAACAGCGCCCATGTGTACGGATGCCGCGGCGAAAAGAACACCTCGTTGCATGTGCCGATTTCGACGATATCGCCCGCGTACATAACGGCGATGCGGTCCGCGACATTCGCCACAACGCCCAGGTCATGGGTTATATAAACCATCGTAAGGTCATATTTATTCCTAAGGTCCCGCAAAAGGTTCAGTATCTGCGCTTGGATCGTAACGTCCAGCGCGGTCGTAGGCTCGTCGCAAATCAACAGCCTTGGGTTACAAGCCATCGCCATGGCGATAACGACCCTCTGCCTCATACCGCCGGAAAATTCGTGCGGATACTGCTTATACCTTCTTTCCGGCTCCTGTATCCCAACGTCCGACAGCAGCTCTACCGCTTTGCGTTTCGCTTGTTCGCCGCGCATATCCTGGTTATACCGCAGAGCCTCGCAAATCTGCCAGCCGATTCTCTTAAGCGGGTTCAGGCTGGTCATCGGGTCCTGCATAACCATGGCGACTTCCCTGCCCCGGAACCCCTGCCAGTCCTTCTCTTTAAACTGCCCCAAATCCTTCCCGCCGTAATAAATAGCCCCTGACTCAATCTCCCCGTTTTTATCCAGCAGCCCGATCAGATTCTTCATAAGCACGGATTTACCGGAACCGCTTTCACCGACTATAGCCAAGCTTTCGCCCCGGAGAATATCAAGGGAAATATTACGGATGGCGTGCAGCCGCTTACCGCGTAATTTGAACTTCACATTTAAATCTTTTATAGAAACCAAAGCTTCTTGATTGGTATGATCCATATAAACCTCCCTTTAGACGTGATTCCGCGGATCGGCCGAATCGGAGAACGCGTTGCCCATCAGGTAGAAGCTGATGGTAATGACGCAGAGAACGGCGGCGGGGATGAGCAGCTGATACCTGAGCGCCGGCGACATCATTAACGCGCGCCCGGCGTTCAGAAGGTTGCCCAGCGACGGGGTGTTCACGTCCACACCCAGGCCGAGGTAGGACAGGAAAACTTCGGAATTGATAGCGCCCGGGATAGCAAGGGCGAAATTGAGGGTGATAATCGAAACCATCTGCGGAAGAAGATTGCGGAAGATAATCTTAAACACGCTGGTGCCCAAGCAGCGGGAGGCCAGGTTAAACTCGCGGTCACGCAGCATCATGGTCAGGTTGCGGACAAGGCGCCCCATGTTAAGCCAGGTATATATGCACATGGCAAATATGATGGTTCCTACGCTGGGCCGCATCAAAAAGGACGCGAGTATCAGTATTATAGTGCTTGGTATGTTATTTATGACATTGTACAGCTCGGTAAAGAACCAGTCAAGCGGACGGATATATCCCCACATCATGCCGATGGAAATACCGATGAGTATGCTTACAAAACCCACGGTAACGCCAATCCGCAAGGAAGTGCGTGTACCGGACCATATGCGCGCCCACAAATCCTGCCCGATATTATTGGTTCCGAACACGAAATTCTCCCATATCTCCGTACCGTCGTTGGTTGTGCCGAAATACGATAAGCCTTGGAAAGGGCCGTGGTTGCGTATTTGCTGCTCGTACCATCTTCCGTTGGGACGCAATACCATTTGGTTATATATTTGCGTCGGGGATTTCTGATTCGGCAAAAACGGCTGGATAAGCGAGAATCCGATAAGAATTATTAAAATCACAAAGGTCGTTACCCCAACCTTGTTTTTAAAGAACATACGTAAGGTGCTGCCCCAGTACGAATAATTGGAATAGCCCGCTTTTTCGGCTTCTTTCATGCTGCTCTGTATGAAAGCGAAATATTCGGGGTCGAGGCTTTGCATCTCCTCTTTGCTCAAATCATCGGGGGCGCCCTTTACTCTCCGGCGGAAATCTTCAAGGACAGCTTCTTCCAGCTTGTTGGCGCTGTTCAGCGTAAAAGAGTATTTGCTCATTACCTCTGATCCCCCTTTTTGTGCAGCTTTATCCGCGGGTCAACAAAAGCCATTAAGATATCGCCCAATAGGAGGCCAAGGATTCCCAGCGATGAATATACGATAACAAGCCCCTGCACCATAGGATTGTCCTGCCGCCTGATAACGTCCACGAGCAGGCCGCCCGTACCGGGTATGGAGTAAAGGGACTCTATTATGATACCGCCGACAATAGTCATAAGTATAGCTGTAGGGATGGTGTTGGTCATGGGGACAACGGCGTTCCGGAACACATGCTGGAAAAAGATCGTCGTGTTCGGCACGCCCTTTGCCCTGGCAAGCTTTATGTAATCCTTATTTATCTCATCAACCATGTATCTGCGCATCCATAACGCGTAAAACGCGATATTCGGCAAGCACATGGTAAATATTGGCAAAATTAAACTGCGCGGCACTTCCGGGTTGTAAAGCAAAGGCAGCCCCAGCAATGACGAGCCGTAAAGCTGTATCAGAACGAAATAAATTGCCGCCGGCATAGCCTGAAGCAGCACGATATAACCGGTGCCGATTTTATCCCACGCGCCGCTCTTTTTACGGGACATCATTACGCCAAGGGACATGCCCAGCGGCATGCTGAAAAAAATCGCTATCATGCCGAACCGGAACGATATGGGCGCTTTTGACGCAATAATTTCAATTACGGGGCGGCCTTGTAAATACCTGATGGACCTCCCGAAATCAAACTCGGTAAACAGTTGTTTAAGAAAGTTGAACAATTGAACCAGAACGGGGTCTAAGAGCCCCAGGTTTCTTAAAATATTATTAAGCTCAAGCTCGGTCAGCCTGTCATAGTTTGACGGGAAGTAACCTTCGATGGGCATTTGCCTCAGAAGCACAAAAACAATGCATATAATTAAAAACAAACTTAAAAATGATCTCAGAATCCTTTTGATTATGTATAAGAACATCTGCCGTCATTCCCCCGTTTTAGGTGAAGCTGCATTTTATTAAACCGGGCCTGCTCGTATGGAACAGACCCGATCTAATTAATTTATAAATTGGTTCCGGTTATTACCTGTTAGCTAAGGCTTCCTCTCTTTCGGCCAACCAGTCGGCGTAAAGGAGTTCCCATTGCTCGGACGTCAAAGGTTCGGCCAGCACTCTCAAGCCCTCAAACCTCCAGCTCGGCTGCCCGCCTTGGCCGTAGGCGTCAAAGGGGTTGTAGCGGTAAGCGTAGTAGCCGCCGCCGGTCTGGTAATACGGGATAACCAGCGCGTGCCGTATCAGATGGGCTTCGGCTTCGGCAAAAGCGAGATAGCGCTCTTCGCTCTTTATCCTGATAGCCATAGCCGCCTCCAAAAGCTCTACCCACTCACTGTAGACCCTCTGGGTCTCGGCCCCTGTGGCGAGGTCTATAAAGTTCCAGTTTACGTTCCTTAATTCAGTTGACGGCTCGAATGCCCAGGTCCAGGATTGCGGGTCGCCATGCGCCACTTCGCCGTTGTTGCCCTTCATAAAGGCATAATTGCCCATGCGGCGTACATCGGCAAGGAAGTTTGTGGCGGGGCCGACCACGATGATAGGCTCAATGTAATCCGCGCCCAGCAAGCCTTGGAGCTGCTGTGCCACAACCTGAACTTCCAAAGCCCACGCTACTCCAAGAGAGCCGGAGGGGTTGTAGGGCATAAGCATCTTTATGGGGAAGGTCGCGCCCTGAGCGGTCAGCTCCGCAATAGCCTGGTCCCTGTAAGCAAGGGCTTTGTCGCTATCATACAGCCATGTGGGATGATGGGCGAAATCCTCGAGGGGCGGCAAATCGACATAGTCCACGTTACCCAGCACAGAGTAGCCCACAGGTGTAAGCGTGCTGCCAAGGTATGCGTGTGCGTTGAATGCGTCCGTTGTTAACAACGCCCTGTAGGTGTCAAGCCCCCATAGGATGGACTGGCGGAAGGCTTCGTTGTTTACGGCCAAGTCCCAATTGGCCGGCTCGTACTCTTCGTCAAATTGCGGCCAGAAGTTAAACATATAGTACCAAATGAAGCTGGGGTCGGGACGGCCCGAACACACATAAGGCGCGAAAAGCGGGTTATCCAGCCATGTATCCACTATTTCGGCGTTTATTACGGCGTAGTCAATTTCATTGTTCATGAAGATCACAGGCGCCAGCAAGCCGGCTTCGCTGTTATATGTGTCAATAATCCTCTCGACAAAAATCCCGTCGGCGTTGTAATAATAGGGGTTTTTTGTGTAAACCCTTCTGTATTGGGGTTCAAAGACCGTGAGAACATAAGGCCCGATGAAGATAATCCTATCAAGGTCTGTGCCGTAAAGCACGCCTTGCTCCTCAAGGAAGGGGCGCCACGCGGGATAATAGGGGGTATATTCAAGGAAGAACGGAACGGGGAATCTCAACGTGATTTCAAGGGTGTGTTTGTCGATGGCCTTAAAGCCTATTTCGTCAAGGGTTACCTCTTCCGTCAGCCCCAATCTCTCTATCGCGGCTTCATCGCCCGATTCCCAAGTGTAGTATTCCAGCGCGCCTACAACATAGTCGTTCCAGTTGCGGGCGTTGGGCGAAAGATGCTCGGGGTTAAGGTTCCATTCCATAACCGCCACGAAACAGTCAGCCGTAAGCTCGGAACCCGGGACGGGCGTCATCGTATGGTCAACATACACCAAGCCTTCGCGGAGGTAAAATGTGTAAACCGTGCCGCATTCGCTGATGTCCCAGCTGTGGGCCAGCGCGGGCATCACAATGTTGTAATTGTCGCGGCTCACAAGCCCTTTGGTGCCAAGGGCGTTGAACTCGCTGTCGTTCTGGGAATCACTGTTGTTGAAGGGCGAAAGCCTTGTTACCTCGGCGGCGTAGAGCCTCCTAAGCGTTTGGTCCGCGGCGTACCGGATGCCGTGGGGGCCGTATTCTCCGCTCCACTCATTGGCCGCGGTGCCGTCGCCGTCGCAGCCCGCAAACATCCCGACTGTCAGCGCAAGAGCCAACATAACAGCAAAAAACCGTTTCATGAAATTCCTCCTTCTTAACAATAAATATGAATAAAATTAATATTACCATACTCAATCAATCTTGTAAAGCAAAAAATGTTCTTGACGAGCGGTTAATATTTTGCTAAAATGTTCATAGATTTGCCGATGTGGCGGAACTGGCATACGCACACGACTCAAAATCGTGCGGGAAACCATGTGGGTTCGATTCCCACCATCGGCAGGCTAAAAACCTTGAATTTATCACATTTTCAAGGTTTTTTCTTTTAAAATCGCAAACTATTTTAATATCGGTTAAATCATTCCTTCATAAACGGCGTTTAACAGCGTTCCTGTTTTATCGCTGTTGTACTCCCAAAACATGATTCCGCCGAGGCGGTTTTGGCGTACATAGTTTGTCTTTTCCCGGAGTGACCGTTCATTGTCGAAGGTGGCGAAAAAATTGTCGGATTCGTCATAGAGATAGGGTGCTTGGGCTGTGTCGTCCCAATATATTTTTGCGCCGGCGGAGACGCGGCGGTTTATTTCATCGTGTCTGATGGAACGGGCAGAATCCGGAACCTGCGGCATGTACAGCCCGTTGTGCTCACCACGCCCTGTAACCTTTGCGCCCTTGCCGTAAAATGCTGCGCCGATCACGATTTTTTCCATAGGCACCCCATACCTGTGGTATATTTCCACTGACTGTTCCACACTTACAGGATTTTTTTCATCGAAAGCCCTGCGCAAGTGGGTATGATGCCCCGAAAACCCTTCCGGCAGGCCCATATCATAGGTCATAAGGTTAACATAATCAAGACATCCGATCATTTCCGCAAAAAGCAAATTTTCGGCAAACATTTCAGCCGCGCCGACCGCCATGGTCATAAAATAACGTTTGTTGTTTTTCTTGCCCAAAGAATCAAGCTTATCGCGGAGAAGCCGCACAAAGACGGGAAACCGCTCTCTGTCCTCCGGGCAAGCCGCAATCCCGGCCATGCTTTCACATGGATATTCCCAATCCAGATCCACACCGGAAAAACCGTATTCCCCGACCAATTCCGCAAAAGAATCCGCCAGTGCCTGCCGCGTCTGAGCGTTTTCCATTGCCTGTGAAAACCCGTCCGCGCCCCACCCGCCAAGGGCCAAGCCAACTTTTAGATTGGGATAACGCCGTATTATTTCACGTATTTTATCGCCGTTTTGCCAGTGCGCGGCGCTTGCCCTGCCATCCGCAATCAACGCAAACGAGTATTGCAAATGTGTAAGCTTTGCCGCGTCGCGTTCGGGCAGCTCGGTGAAGTTCCAATCGGATAGATATGCCAGCGTAATCATATTGATGCCTCCTTTTACTGGTAACGCGGGCGTCCCGCCCGCATCATGCTTAAAAATTCTCATTATTCCAATTAATCTTGCGGTAAAACAGCCCCGAAAGCATTTCACGGTTCCCGTGTATTGTAATTTCGGGATAATATTCCGCGTTCCCTAAATCCATCAAACCAATTAAAAGCGGACACAGGGCATGTATCGGCGCTGATAGCTCAGGCTTACAGCCCGTTTTTTCAGCCTTTACCCCATCAGGGTTGAATTCTACGCGCCAAATCCCGGTGTTTTCGGGAATTTGCCTATCCCATGTCTCGATACATACCGTGCCCGAGCTTCTGGCTCGCGCCACTTCAAACGCTTTTTTTACGTTTACGATCCGCGCCATACCCTTAACGGACATCCTTGCGGGAATATCGTAATAATTTGAGAATAAAAAGCGTATATCAATCCCATCGGGAATGGTAAAGTCGATGTGGGTGTAAAAACCTTCAAAGGCGTCTCGCGCAAAGCTGAACAGCGCCTGTAACGCCTCCCTGTCTGTAAAACAGATTTCACGCACATCAAGAAAGAATTTTTCATCGCGTCTGCCGAGCTTATATCTAAAATAGGAACGCGGCTTTCCGCCGTCATCACTCCATAAATATGTGCTTATACCGTAGGTGGAAGGCTTTTTATTATATTCCTCGTCCCAATATTTTTCATCGCGAACGGAGGACATATTTGCTTTTCCTGAATAAATACGATAAACCTCCGCCGCATCCGCAAAATCCTCCCGGGACTCGCAGAGCCTGACGGTTCCGTTTGAATCACTCCTCGGACAAGCGGACAATGGGACACTGTATGAAAGCAATGTCATTGCCGCCTCATAACTCAGCTTGCGGTAAAATTCAAAGCTGAACGGATAAAGATATGAAAAAACAGCGCCGTCCGTATAGATATCACTTAAAATGATTTCCATGATTTTAGATGTAATCCCCTGCTTGCGGTAGGCGGGCATAGCGCACACCCCTCCAATCCCGCGCATATCATACATCCCGCCGTCAAAATTCACTGTAAAACGCGGAACCTGCACAACGCCCGCCAGATAATTGTCCAAAAACGCGCCGTAACGGGTATTGTCACATGCATCGGGGTTCCAGTTTTCATGCTTCCCGTACATTTTGTCAAGGAACATCTGTTTGTCGGTTTCTTTTTGATTTGTAAACGAAAAGCAGATATTTGATATCTTGTCAAGCTCAAATCCCTCATGATTTTTAAGCGCGCGTATTTCCACATCCATCCTCCATCCCGGGTATTCTATGATTCCTTAGCAATGCCGCTTTTACCGTATATAGAAATCATCATCAATTTCCGCGTTAAAGGATATTTCGTTAAGGTGAGCCCGCAAATTTTCCAGTGCGGATTGGTCGGTCATGGGAACAACGGACTGCCTGATTAAATGATACGGATGAAGCCGCGCGGACAGGTTTCCGTCCTCGCCCACCGTTACCTCCAGGGCCGCAATGTCCATGGCCCTGCTTTCGAAAATGAAATTGCCCAAACTGTACGCAATCAGCTTACCCTTATAAAATTCAAAGCTCTGCAGCACATGGGGATGCGCGCCCAGCACAAGATCCGCTCCGGCGTCAATAAAGCCGTACGCCATATCGCGTTGAAATTGCTCTGGCACGGTATTATACATTACCCCCCAATGCATATATACGACTACATAGTCCGCTTCTTCTTTCGCAAGGGTGATCCGCGCGTTCAAAGGCTTTGGGTCATATGCCTGAAAAATCCCGGATCTATTGTAACCGGCGTACCAATCCACTGTGGGAATCACTCGGGATGCTGCAAGAAAGGCAACTTTATAATCACCGACGCTGATAATCCGAAATCTCATCGCTTCGTCCAAATCCGCGCCGCCGCCTACGTATTTAATGCCGTAGTCTGTTAAATAATGCAAGGTATCCGCGAAAGCATCCCGCCCAAAGTCAAGTGTATGATTATTCGCCACGGAAACGATATTCACGCCGATATCGGCAAGCAGGGATAAATGGCCGGGGTCGCCGCGGTATGAGTATAACTTGTCCGGATTGGCCTCACCCCGTTCGGAGACCGCCATTTCCAGATTCCCCATAACGACATCGGCGTTTTGGAAAAGCGTACGGTACTGGGGAGGAAAAACCGAGTCCGGGCCGTCGCGCTCCATCCTTGCCCTAACCCAGCCGTCAGTCATTATATCGCCGACAAACAACATAGTGGGGCGGCGTGATTCGGAAATGTATGCCGCTTCATTTGCGCACCGTAAGGAAAGCGCGGAGGCGTTTGCTTTACTGCCGCCGGTTATCCCGTTTATCACCAAAACCACTAATATGGTCTTTGCGAGTATACGCCAGCTCATTTCCGTCATAATTATGTATCTCCGTTAAAACATAGGCTTATTATCCATATGTATTAAAAAACGCAACAGGTTATCCATAGTATGGAAAAGATCTTGCCTGCTGCGTTTTTTGGCTTCGCCAAACGGTATGGCGGCGCGGTTTATGCTGAATATGCCGCATATGCCTTCTTCGTAAGCTTCACCTATGCCGTCGCCGATATCTCCCACTACGGCAACCACCGGGACATCGCGCTTCTTTGCCCGGCGGGCCACACCGATTGCCGCCTTTCCCCTAAGGCTTTGCATATCTATTTTACCTTCCTCGGTAAATACCATGTCGGTATCTGTCAGTAAATCATCGAAGCAAATTGTATCCAGCACGGTTTCTATCCCCATTTGCAAGCGTGAGCCAAAAAACGCGGTCATCCCGCCCCCCATGCCGCCTGCGGCACCCGCTCCGGGTATGGACGAAACGTCGGTACCCAATGTACGTTTTACCGTATCCGAAACCGCGCGCAGCTGCCCGTCCAGAAACTCAACCATCGCCGGCCCGGTTCCCTTCTGCGGGCCAAATACATAAGCCGCGCCCGTCTTCCCGTACAACGGATTGTCAATATCGCATATAGTTATTATCTCCATACCGGCAAGCTCGGGCAGTAAGCCGGTCATATCAATAGAGCCGATATCTGACAATGTCTCTCCCACGGGCAAAAACTCTTTACCGGATTTGTCAAGAAAGCGAATGCCCGCCGCCGCTGCCGCACCAACCCCAAAATCATTTGTAGCGCTGCCGCCAAGCCCCATAATTAACTTTTTGCAACCGCGCCGCGCCGCGTCCGCCATCATCTGGCCCACGCCAAAAGTAGTTGTTTTACCTGGGTTTAGATTATTACCAGCCAAGGGCAGCCCGGCGCAGGACGCCATTTCGATTACAGCGGTGGAGCCGCCGTCAACAATGCCGTAAAAACCCTCCATGCCTTCCATGTAAGGCCCTTTTACGGGAATATATACCTTTTCGCCGCCCATTGCCAGTAAAAACGCGTCAACCGTCCCCTCACCGCCGTCGGCAATGGGAATCGAAATTATCCGCGCATTGGGATAATACGCGGATATCCTCTCTTTCATTATCGCACAGATTTCGGCGGAACTCATCGTACCTTTAAATGAGTCGGGAACCAGAATAAACTTCTTCATACCTTAAATAACAAGCGCTTATTATTCCGCCAATACCAACGGATGATTGCACAATACCTTTCTGGATTCGCCAAACATCTTCATTGAAGGCCGCTCCTGGCGGCAGCCGTCGGTTGCGTAAGGGCAGCGCGGCGCGAATTTGCAATAGGTGATGGAATACTCGCTTTCCTCCGTGTCCGGCAGAACCAAGGATTCGTCCCATTTGTCGCCTACCCGGGGAACCGCGTTCATCAGCAGCTCGGTGTACGGATGCGCGGGATTGTCCATTATTTCCCGGGCCGGGCCGTATTCAATAAGGCAGCCGCGATACAGGGTGGCGATATAGTCGGATACGTAGTAGGCCGTGGAAAGGTCGTGGGTTATGTAGACGAAGGAGACGTTGTATTTGTCCTTTAGCTCCTTGAACAAATTGATGATATTCATCTTCATGGACGCGTCTATAGCCGCCACGGGCTCGTCGGCAATGATGAGCTTGGGCCGCGTTATAAGCGCCCGCGCTATTGATATACGCTGAAGCTCGCCGCCGGAAAATTGGGTGGTGTATTTTTTTCTCACCACGGACAGCGACATGCCGACGCTTTTCAACGCCTCGTCAACCACATGCTCCGCTTCCGCGCGGTTCTTCGCGATTTTCAGACGGAGCGCGGTGTTGAACAGATACGAATCAACCGGCTTGCGCGCCGAAAAGGTTTCGTAGGGATTTTGAAAAATGGGCTGGACATCCAAACGGAAACGGAGAGGGTTGTAATTTTTTTTATCGGCATAGGAATTACCGGCTAAAATAATTTCGCCCCCGTCCGGGTCATGCATACGTAAAATCAACTTGCACAAAGTGGTCTTGCCGCAGCCGGATTCGCCCACCACGGACAATATGGTCGGGGTTCCCGCGTCAATGGAGAGGGAAACGCCGTCAACAGCCACCAGCTTCCTGCCCCGCAGCATACCGCCTATACGGAATACCTTCGTTACATTCTTTATATCCAGCAATTTATCCACTTCACACTACCTCCGTCGTATCTTTAGCCAGGAAATGGCAAGCGGCAAAACGGCCGGGTTTTACCTCCGCAAAGGACGGAGCGTCCTTACGGCAAAGGTCTGTGGCTTCGGGGCAGCGCGGCGCGAAACGGCAACCGGGCGGCGGGTTCGTCAGCGCGGGCGGGCGCCCCGGTATGCCTACCCTTGTGCTTTTATCGCCAACTCTTGGTAGCGCGCCCACAAGCATCTTCGTGTACGGATGAATCGGATCCGCGAATATCTTCTCTGTTTCGCCCATTTCCACGAAACTTCCCGAATACATAATACCCATCCTGTTGGTTATCTGATAATGGACGCCCATGTCATGGCTAACCAGCACCAAGGTGTTTTTCAGTTGCTTCTGCAGGCGCGTCAGCATCATCAATATCCCGCGCTGTACGACCACGTCCAGCGCCGTTGTGGGTTCATCCGCAAGCACTGCGCCGGGTGACATAAACGTAGCCAGGGCTATGATAATACGCTGGCGCATACCGCCGGAAAGCTGGAAAGGGAAGGCTTCCAGCAGATCGGGCGAAAGATTCAGCTCTTCCAAATATTGCCTTACCCTGCCGAGTACCTGCTCCGGGCTTTGGTTTTTTCGCTCTTTTTTAGGAACAGAGTCAATAAAATGCTGTTTAAGGCGTGTTATAGGGTTCAGTACACTCTGTGCGGCCTGAGGCACGTAGGTGATATTGTCCCACCATGTTTTCCTGATATTGCCGGATTCATAGGAAAAGGCGTTACCGTTCTTCTCGCCGCTTAATATTACACGGCCCGAATCGATTTGCAAGGGGAACTCCACAATATCGTACAAAGCCTTCAATAATGTGGTCTTTCCGCATCCCGATTCCCCCGCGATGCCGAAAACCTCATTTTCACGTATCTCAAAACTCACATCGTTAATGACGCGTACGTCCCCGTTAATCGTTTTATAAGAGGTGGACAGGTTCTCTACTTTAAACATATGCTACCTCCCCCTCTTCATGGATAAATAGTCGTTGTACCCTGTTATCAGCAGGAACAGGAAGATAAAGAGCAGCACCGTAGCCACAATGGGCGAGCCGATCCAGAACCACTGCTCGGCGAAGATGGCGTTGCGGTCCCTGGCCCACTGGATCATGTTGCCCAGCGAAACAAGGTTTGCCGGGGACAACCCCAATACCGCCAGACCGGACTCGGCGGCGATAGCTACCAACGTCGCGTTCATAAAGTTGGACAGCGACCATGTCAGCGCGTATGGCAGAATCTCCGTCGCGATAACCTGTACCGTACCCTCGCCGGAAAACCAAGCCGTGTGTATGAAATCCCGCTCTTTCATCGACAGCGCCATGGAGCGTATCTGGCGGCTGGGCCACGCCCAGGCGAACATGGACAGCACCAGCGCCATCATAATGGTGGTCGCGGAACCCCTCATCAAAGAAGCCATTAAAATCAAGATGGGCAGCGAAGGTATCACGATAAAGGTATCGGTAACCACACTCAGCACGCGGTCAACGGTGCCGCCGGTAAAGCCCGCCAGCAAGCCCACAAAAACACCCACAACAGTGCCGATTGTGGCGACAATAAGTCCTATCGTCAATGAATTATGTATTGATTCTATTAATAACCAAAAGATGTCCTGCCCCAAAGTAGTCGTACCCAGCCAGTTTACGGAGTTTGGAAGCAGTCTTGGGGTATGGGTATAGAACAAAATGGGGTTGTCGTGGGGAAAATAATACACAACATACCCCAGGAACAGGAAAAAAGCGGTGCCGAACAAGCCAGCTTTCAGGCGGAAATTAGCATTTTTCCAAAACTTTTTTATTGATATTCCGGCTGCCATCTTTACCCTCCTTTAGCTGTACCGTATGCGCGGATCAACAAACGGCAGTATTAAATCTATAATTAGCGTAGACACGGAAATGGCGACGATTGAAATGGTTATGGTGCCTAAAATCATGTTGTAATCCGATTGCAAAATCGCTCTCTGTATCAATGTGCCTACGCCGGGATATCCAAAAATAATTTCGGTCATAATGGCTCCGCTGAACACTCCGCCCAAACTTAACGCAAGAGCGGTGACCTGTGTCAGAATAGAGTTGCGGAACACGTATTTCCATCCGATCTCACTTTCGCGCAGCCCTCTGAACCGGGCAAACAGCACGAAATCCTCCGCGGCGGTGGTGGACGACAGCGATTTCATTGAAATAATCCACCAGCCCGTACCGATCAGCATTAACGAAATACCGGGCAAGACCGATGCCTTCAGCAGCGACGCAAAGAAATCCCAAAACGTACCGTGATGGAATATAGTGGATTGTAAAGGGAACCACCCCAATATAAACGCGAATATAATTTGCAAAACAAGCGCAATGATAAAATACGGGATGGGATAAATGCAAATGGCTATACTCTCCATTATCCGGGACGACATCTTGTTCTTCCGGAACCCAGCGAACAGACCGATTAAATTGCCTATAATCCACGCGAATACCGTCGCCGTCAGCGCTAAAAACAGAGTGTACGGCAAATTCCTGGCAATAATATTACCGGCCGGTTCCGGGAAATTCATCAGCGAAGGGCCGAAATCAAACCGTAACAGCCCTCTCCTTAAATATGAAAAATATTGCTCTATCAAAGAGCCTTCCATGCCGAACTGAACGCGCAGGCTGCTGCGCATCAGCTCCAATTCTCTTGGATCCATCGACCCCGCGCGCGATATTATCTGCCCCAGCATGTTCTCCACAGGGTCCGACGGGAACATCCTGGGAATAAAAAATATAAACGTAACGCCAATCCAAATAGTCAATATACACGTAAAAACACGTAACACAAAATAGGTGCGGAATTTCACGACAACACCCCTTAAAGAACAGTTAATATTTAAAAGCTGATAGTTAATAAAAAACTAAAGGGCGTGCGCCGCCGTTAAGCATAGCGCACGCCCCGTTGTGCTAATTTACTTACACTTATGTTGATTATTAATCTATTCTACCGGAACGATTTCGGCTACGATGTACTTGAAGCAGCTCCACCACCACCAGGGGCCGTTGTAGGGATTGGCGGCGCTGGGGAAATTGGTCCAGTAGGTGCTGTTTGTGGGCACGAACTTGACGCCGGAGTGGAAGCCGAGGAACGCCATGTCTTCGATAGCGACCCTCAGGAACTCAAGGCCCAGCTCGTAGGACAGGGGATCCTCAGGAGAGAGTGTTGCCATTTCCTTGATGATTTCGGTAGCTCTGTCGTTATCCCAGCGGGATTGCTGGCCGGAGCCGCGCTCACCCAACGGTACGATAAGGGTGTTGTCGAAACCGTTGATCTGAGAGTAGATATCCTTCGTGATGAAACCGGTGGGCCAGTAGCCGGCCATTTCCCAGTTACCGGTATCGTTGTTGTTCCACCAGGTAGAGCTGCTCTCTTTGCTGTTGGTCACATTGAAACCGAACTTGGTAAGTTGGTCGGCTGCAGCGTCAACACCGCGGCCTGCCTGCACTTCGGTGTCGGCAAGCTGGGTCAGGTTGATGACAAAGGGCTCGTTGTTGAAGAACCAGTTGCCGTCCCTTAACTCAAGACCGGCTTTGATGAACAGCTTGGTAGCGGCTTCGGGGTCATACTTCCAGCAGCCGAACCCGAACATGTCGTAGAGCTCTTCCTGGTCGGTGGGGAGGTTTCTGCCCTGAGCGCGGAGTGTTTCCGCCATACGGTTGGCGTAGCCGTTATCCCAAGGCTTTACGGTTGTACCATCGCCCAAGTCAAGTTCAAAAGCTTCCAGCCACGGAAGGGTGGGCCTCATGTATAATTCCTGCATAGCGCTGGTGGCTGTCAGGATCGGGATAACGCTTGCGCGACCCGCGCCTTCAAAGATTGCCATTGACACTTCGTCAAAGTTCATCGCAAGAGCGACGCCCCAACGGAAATCCGGGTTGTCGTACGGAGCCTTAGCCATCTGGAACGCGATACCCTTTGAACAGGGGTCGTCAGAGGTAGCATAGGGGAACTCGTCATACCAGGCGGCGATGTTCGGGTTGCGCCTGACCATGACTTCCAGCATTTCCGGGGTTACTTCGCAAAGGATGTCAACTTCATTGTTGATAAGCGCCATCTGACGGGTGTTGTCGTCGCCGATATAGCGCATCCAAACGTACTGCGCGGCGGGCTTTTGGCCTGTTACGACGCCCAGCGTGCTGGCTTCCCAATCCTCGCGGAGCTGATAAAGCACCCAGTTGCCCAGCGGGTCATAGCTGTGAACGGTGTACGGCCCGGCTACCACGGGGAACTCGTCCTTGAAGAGGGTTATGTCTTCCACCTGAGAGTAGATATGCTCCGGCACTATACGAAGGTCATTACCCCAAATCGTAACGCCGAAACGCATTGACAAACGCGGGAAGGATTCGGTGGTAACGACTTTCACGGTATACTCGTCTACCTGCTCAATGGATTCGAAAATCAGCTGGTAATAAGCCGAAAGGTGTAAGTGCGGGGTGTCACGGATCATGTTCATCGTGAACGCGACGTCTTTAGCGGTAAGAGGCGTGCCGTCAGACCACTTGATACCCTCGCGGATATCTATGTAGTGCTCGGTAAAGTCCTCGTTGGACCTGGGCATACCGGCGGCTACCTCACCGAACTGCTCACCGGAAATGGTGTCCATTTCCCACATCATGGCGGACATAAGCTGATGGATACCGGTACCCATCGAAGTGCCCTGCATGTAGCTGTTAAACTGCCCGGGCGTGTCGGTGGGCTCCTGGAACTCAACAATCAGCGTCTGCGCGCGGGGAGTACCCACTGGGGTCATCTGAACCCGGCCTGAAGCATGGGCCGCGGTCGAGAACCACATCGTGCTTGCCATAACAACGGCAAGCAGCAAAGCCAACTTCCTCTTCATAAAAAGCCTCCTTAAAATAAAATGCATAAAATTCCGTGCCATATGGCTGGATTTGAAGCCACATTACCTATAATAACATGGAGGCTCATGGTTTGTCAATTACAAAACTAATAAAAAAACGGCGTAAATGCACCGAAATATTAATAATAACCTTTAAAAAGACGAATCACCTAATATTTCCAGCCGTTCAATCAACCGGATAGGGTTTATTATGGTTTGAAGGGTATACAGGGCGCCATTTTCTGTTATCTGCAAGGAATCTCCCGTTTCAAACGCCAGGGATATAAACAGCTCGGGCGTTATATCAGGATACACCTGAACGCACAGCGCGTACATGCCCGCCAACCACGGCACCGACCAACTTAGCCCGCCCGTGCGTTGGAATATATAGTCGGTTTCACCCGTCCACGATGCTCCGGCCCGTGAATCCATAGGGACAAGCAGCATGTTTAGGTTTTCAAAATGCGGGTAATTCCTAAAAAAGTTCGCGCTCCACCAACTGCCCGGTGTATATGACGTGAAGTCGTCGGGTTCATCCAGCGGCTCCCTGCCCAGCCCCATCAACGTAAAATCAAAATTATGCTCGGGGGAGGTGGTTATTACGAATATTCCCGCTTCATTTGCCCGGTTTATCGCGTCCCTGAGTGCCATTGCCCCGATTTCCCACAATGCAAAACCCTTGGATATAGAGATAACACGTATCTTTTCGTCTTGCGGCAAATGCCCGTTTATTTCCAGAATCCTGTCAATCGCCGCCGCCAGATAATTATGATTAGACCAAAAAGGCGTAACAAAATATCCAAACTTGCCCGAAAGATAGTACAAATCCGCGCCGGGCGCAACGCCGGAGTTTTTACCCACAGCCATGCTTGCCACGAATGAATGCATCGCCGCGTACGCAGATTCGGTGGCCGCAGAGTAATACTGCTCGTATAAACGCAGGGTATCCGTATATTCAATATGTCCGGCAATCAAGCTTGCGTCAATTATGGCAACGCCCGCACCCGCGCCGGTTATTCCCCGTTCATGCAGTTTCCTGACGCCCAAGCCGGGGTTCAGTCCCATTTCCATAATAAGATTGGGTGAAAAGCCTTCGGGCATTAAATCGGGCCAAACAGTCCTGTTGGAAAAATGAGCCCTCATTAATTCATCCTCCCTGTCCGACCAATCGGCACCCGCAGAATTAATGAACCTCACATCATACCAGCCGTTATTTGATTGAAGCGACGTGCTTTGCCGCAAAGGGAAATTCCGCGCGGGCGTGTCAAAGGCTATCAACGGCCCGGAACCAACGCCAAGTTCATTTAAATCAGCAAGCCTTATAAGGCTCCAGTTGACTACAACGATAAGAACCATGTAAATACCAACTAATGAACCGAAAACCGCCTTTAAAACAACGCCCAAAACTTTACGTCTTTTCCCGCGGGTTTTCGTGGCAGACATAATCAAAGGCTTGCCCCTGCCCTTTATTTCGTATGTAATAATGGAAGCAAGGCCGTAAAGCCCGCCGTGAACCAAAGGGAAAAGCATATCGTTTCTTATTAGAAATATAATGCCGTAAGCAATATAACAAGCCGCCACAGAGCTAATTACCGTAAACAGAACCCTGAACAGCCATGTGGAATGCCCCGGCTTTTTAGCCGCTGCTGCCTTGCTTGCAATCAAGGCTATAAGAGCAAAAATCCCACCCATAATAAGCGGGAAATACAAGTTGGGTATGTTTGCAAAATTAATAATGAAAATGAGTATAACAAAAGATATGAAAGCTGCGGCAATAGAGCCAATAACAGTCAATAAAATGCCAATGGCTTTTGTTAAATACCCCGGCTTTACCCTATTCCTTATTTCACCCGGCAATATGGTTATAAGGCTGAGCAAACCGCCATAAAACAAGGGAAACAACAAATAATACAGTGAAATATGTGTAATATACCTGTTTATTACGGCATCAACAACACATATCAGCGCGCCTAAAAACCCGCCGGCCAAAAACCCGCAAGCCGTGCCCAAGCTGCGCGGATTTCGGGCAAACCTGCGAAAAATAAATCCGGCGGCTGTTCCGATTATTAAAACCATAAAAAGATGAACAAGATTATTAAATAGCACAATATTTACCGGGAACAGGGGAACTGCGATAAAAAATACCGATATCAGGGACGATAGTATTAAAATGATTCGTTTCAAGATATCCCATCCTTTATATTATGATAAGGGCAGACACTAGGACTGCCCCTTAAATTAGGCGTGTGCGCAGGTTCCTACCGGCTTATCCTGCCAAGCATCTGCAGCACCGTATTTTGAATCGACGCGGCCTGGGCCCTTGTAACAAAGCTGTTCGGCGCGAACCTGCCGTCGCCCATTCCGGCTTGGTTAAGGAACCCCACGTTTATGGCGCGTTCCACCGACCTTGTATACCTGGCGCCGATATCCCGCGCGTCGGTGAAAGAGCTTACCCTGAAATTATTAACGCTGCCGGCGTTCCTTACATCGGCCAGATTGGCTAGGATCATCGCCATTTCCTGCCTTGTTATCGGGTTATTGGGCCGAAATGTTCCGTCGGAGAATTCAAGTCCGGTCAGCAGCCCGGCGTTTTTCGCCGCGCCTATAGCCATATAATGCCAATCCAGCGTATGCACATCACCGTAAATATACTGACCGGAGTGCGCGCTGAAGAACAAGCCCAGCGCGTTATACAGCATTTGCACAAACTCCGCCCTGGTAACGGAATTGTCGGGCCTGTAGCTTCCGTCGGGATAACCCACGACAAGCCTTCTCGCGCCGCTGCGTAAAATAGAGTCATGCGCCCAATGCCCGGCAATATCGGTGAACGTGACGGGGTTTTTCAAAATCGCGAAGGAGGAGAAATGCGTTGTGGTAAAGACGTATTCGCTCTCCCGCAGCTCGAAATGGCCGTCTAGCATCGGCTTTACATTGCCGTGCCTGTCAACGAAATAAACCACAAGTTGGTTGGCGTTTTCGCCCGGGGAGAGGGTATGCGGCAGCCTTACCTCAACGGGCGCGCTGAAGTTCGTTATATTAATCCGCCCGTCGGACACGGAGAGGCTGAAAACCGGGTTATTTCCTATTTGCTGCCATTGCGAGAGCGTTAGGTGCTGCGAGTATGTCTCATTGGTAGCCTGTATCCGCTGTATCGTGACGGTGAGCCTGCTGCCCGCGGCGCGCTCCAGCAGGTATATCATGGCGTTTTCGCCGAAGGTTACCGACCCGCCGGGCAAAGCGACCCGCAGGTTTGCGCCCGCTTCGTTCAGCTCTCTCATCGCGATTGCGGGGAATGTAACGCTCGTAACGCCTTCAATTTCCGTAAGATCAAAGCTAACCACACTTCCCGCGCCTGAAACAATCGCATCAAGGATCGCGTCCGTCATAGGAATATTGGCGTGTGTTTCACTTACATCTACCCTCAGCCGCATATCGCCGACGGTAATGTCATGCCTTACCGGCACGGCGGGAGTTGGCGCCGGGGACGGCGTCGGAGACGGCGATGGCGCCGGGTCGGGTTCGGTTATGCCCGTGCTGTTGTTCAGCCATCTGGCGTGAACGGTTATATTGCCGTTTATGAAAAATCCGGTAGTCAGCTGAACCCCGTCGTAAGTATACCATCCAAGGAACGTATGGCCCGTGCGGTACGCCCAGGGCATTTGCTGCCCGATGGACGTGCCGGTCTCAATCTCAAGGGATGAAACCGTAGGCGTGCCGCCGTTGCCGTGGAAGGTTACGGTTGCAGCCGGTTTTGGAGATGTTGTCGGCGCGGGCTGTGCCGGGGGATCTGTTACTATTACCGTCGCGGTGGCGGAGAATCCGCCCGCCTCAGCGGTTACGCGCAGCCTTGACGCCCTCTCGTTCTGTGAAACCGTTAGGATTCCGGCGGCGGAGATACTTGTACCCCTGCCGCCCCCGGTAACGCGCCAGCTCACATCGCGGCTGAAAGCGCCCGTGCCGGACACGATCGCGGCAAACACGTACGTGCCGCCCCTTTCAACGCTTACGGTCTCAGGCGATATCTCTAAGCTGGTTATTACAGGCGGTTCGACAACCAAATCCTGACCGCTGATTACAATGACCCGCTCGCCAAAAACATTGGAGCCGTCCTGCGCCGTGGCCCTTACGGTTACGGTGCCGTTGCTTGCGGCGCTCAATAAGCCGGCAGTGTTGATTGACGCCGTACCCGATCCGGCTATTACGGACCATTGCACAGACTTTTCGGCGGCATTGTTGGGCAGTACTGAAGCGGACATTTGCAACATTCCGCCCTTCGTCGTAATTGCCGCCGCGCCGCCGGAGCCCGATACCGTTATCATCTGCACCGGAATAGGCGTTGCGGCGGGTGCCGGCGTTGGGGGCGGGGTTGGAGTAGGTGCCGGGGTTGGTGCGGGGGTAGGCGTAGCAATGACATTGATAGTGATAACCCTTTCGCCGAAAACATTCGAGCCGTCCTGCGCCGTGGCCCTTGCCGTTACCGTGCCGTTGCTTGCGGCGGTTAATAGGCCGGCGGAGCTGATGCTGGCGGTTCCGGTTCCGGGTATCACCGACCATGTAACGGCCTTGTTGGCGGCGTTTGCGGGTAAAACCTCGGCGGACATTTGAAGCGTACCGCTCTGGGCAGTGATAGTTGTCCAATTTCCTGCGCCTGTGACGTTTATTGATTGCGCCAAAACAGGCGGAGGAGGATTGTTGCTGATAGTGATAACCCTTTCACCGAAAACATTCGAGCCGTCCTGCGCCGTAGCCCTTACCGTTACCGTGCCGTTGTTTGCGGCGGTTAATAGGCCGGCGGAGCTGATGCTGGCGGTTCCGGTTCCGGGTATCACCGACCATGCAACGGCCTTGTTGGCGGCGTTTGCGGGTAAAACCTCGGCGGACATTTGAAGCGTACCGCCTTGTGTTGTGATATCCGCCGTATTTCCCGCGCCTGTAACACTTATGGATGACGCTAAAACGGGCTGGGGAGGAACCACCGTTACAATCACGGTGAAATTTCCGCTGATAAACACCCCGTCGGGGTTCATATACGTAGAGGTTGCGGTCACGGTAAGTTCGGTGTCGGCCGCTTCAAGCCGCGATACCGTCAGCAAGCCCGCTTCCGAAATTTCCGTCCCGGCCGCGCCGCCGTCCACGTCCCAAGTAACCGTCCCGGGGGCATCCGCCGCAACCTGAACGTCGGGAGTAAATTGCAGCGCCGTGCCGCTTTCCACAGTGCCGGCGGGTGCGGTTACCGTTATTTCTGTAACTCGCGGCGTTTCCGTCACCGTTACGTTTGCATTATCCTTAACGGATGTATCAAACATTGATGCAGCGACAACGGTAATATTGCCAACGGCTTCATCCGCCGCGACGGTTAATAAACCATCCGCGCTGATAACCGTCCCGGCGGAACCCCCGGCTATCGTCCATTCCACATCAGCCGGAGCCCCGCCGGACGCGGTTACAACTGCCGTAAACTGTTGATCACCGCCTTGCCGGATACTGGCGGCTTCGGGCGAGATGGAAATATCGGTAACTCTTGGCATTTCTGTTATTATAACATTTACACTGTCAAAAACTAAATTGTCAAATTTAGATGTTGCGGTAACAATAATATTTCCGGCGGCTTCGTCCGCCGCGACGGTCAGCAAGCCGTCCGCGCTGATATAAGCCCGGGTTGCCGACCATACTATTTCCTGCGAAGCCCCGCCCGAAGCGGCTGTAACCGCCGTAAACCGCTGAGCGCCGCCCTGCTGAACGCTGGCGGTTTCAGGCGAAATGGTCACACCGGTAACACTTGGCGTTTCCGTTACCGTTACAATTGCAAAATCCTCAAAAGTATCATCAAACACCGATGTAGCAATAACGGTAATATTTCCAGCGGCTTTATCCGGAGCTACGGTCAGTAAACCGTCCGCGCTGATGGACGTCCCGGCGGAACCCCCGATTATCGACCAATTGACTTCCTGCGAAGCTCCGCCGGATGCGGCCGCAACCGCCGTAAACTGCTGAGTGCCGCCCTGCCGGACATTTGCGGTTTCGGGTGATATGGTTACGCCGGTTACGCTTGACGCCTCGGTTATGGTTACATTAATAAAATCCTCAATGGATGTGTCAAAGACCGATGTCGCGGCAACGGCAATGTTCCCGGCAGCCTCATCCGGCGCGACGGTCAGCAAGCCGTCCGCGCCGATTACCGTTCCGCCGGATGCTCCGGCAACCGACCAATTTACCTCGCGCGAAACATCGCCCGTAACGATAACATCAGCAAAAAACCGCTGTATTCCGCCCTGAGGGACGATGGCAAAATCGGGTGAGATGGTTACGCCGGTTACGGCTTGCGGCGGAGCGTTTATTACATCGCCTGCGTTTACTTCAATGGTATCAAAAAGCGCAATTGCCTCGTCAACCGGATGGCCCAGGCCGCTAAACAGCCTGACTACGGAACCTGAATCGACATGCGTTTCCCCCGCTGCTTCGGCGCCATGGCTGTTGAACACTTTAATATTTTCCGGGTCGGCGTTAATGCTTGCGACCAGCGTTGATACATCTGTGCCGGGGTTTATCCCGCGGATAATTTTTCTGCCCGGGTAATCGTCCGACGTAGAAATTGTATATATGCCGGAGGTTATTGTTTCAACAACCCCCGCCCTGATAAACACCGGCGCGGCAATCATCCGCACAAAGCCGCCGCCGTCGCCCATTACAAGCCCGTAATAAAACGCACCCTGGTCGGAGTTGATTAATACGCGGCTGTAGGCGTTAAGCCCGGCTTCTTTCAGCGTTTCAGTAAAATCCATCAGCCTGATTGTGATAAGCTCGGTAAGACTTACGGATGTAAGCGGCCTTAACAAAGCCGTCATAATGGTTATAAAGCCGTCGTCACCGGGATTGGGCGCGGCGGTATTAACCGCCCCGGCCATAAGCTCCGGTTCAAGCAGTATGTATCCCATGTCTCCTATTTTTGCGGAGTACATAACGCTTATCCAGTTTTCCGGCACTTGTGCCGTATTGTAATGCGGAAGCCATCCGTCAGTCCCAGAGTTCAGCTCGCTGCCATGCTGGTCCGTCAGGCTGAAAACAGCGGCGTTATAGGCGATTGCTATGGATTGCTTACCGGATAAAACCCTTCCGCCGGGATTTATCTGGAACGCAACGCTGACTGTTCCGTTTTCGTTCAGCCGGGTTACGACCCGCGCCAGGTTTTCGCCGGTTACCTGCCCTGTATCAGCCGCCGGTTCCGAGGCGCGTACGGCATACGGCGAACACAAACCCAGCGCCATAACCAACGCCATAAGCATGGATGCCAGCTTTCTCTTTTTCATAAACATCACCTCGTTTTTGATTCTTTATATTCATTACGATGAAAATAATAATTAGTTCCGCAGCATAAACCGTATAATAAAATCCAGAAATGCGGGTACATCGTAAAAAAGCGATTGCTTATTGACGCGTTCGGTATACATATGCAGGTCTTTGCCCTCCGGCCCTATATTTAATACGGGCATTGAGAACCCCTTTATCTCATCGAAAGGGATATGGTAGCCGCATCCCCACATCAGCATGTTTTGTTCTATGTAACGGACGGTATCGTCAGGGGTGGTATGCATAACATAGCTTAAATCGGACATGCCCGTCATATAGCGCGTCTTTACCTCATAACCCATTGTTTTAACGGAAAAGTCCGAAAGCGCGCTGACGGCTTGATCCATCGTATGCGCGCCGTCAAAAAGCCCGTTGTTAACATTGGGGTAAAACGGCGGCGCCAAGGCCGCGATTATTACCGGAGACTGGTCCTTCACATACGCAAGGGTCAGCTCAATCAACTCCTGCGCCGCTTGAACCAAATTTTTTGCCCCTTCCGCGACCTCCTGTTGCAGACGCAGCTTTGCCCCGTTTACAGCATTTTCAAAACCCGCGCCCGAATCACGCAGGGCTTCGTCATACAGCTCCGAATAAAATATAACCTTTGGCTGCCAAGGCAGCTTCGTGGGTACACGCCCGGCGATTTTATTATATTCGTCGCAGCTGCCCTGCACCTTCCTTATCGTTTCGGCAAAGGCTTCCGCGCACAGCTCTTTTACGGTGCGCATCAAGTCCAGAGGGTCTTTGTTCATGCAGTTCAGCGTCATATAACCGCAACAGGCAATGGGCAGGGACACGTCATACACATTTTTACGATCCTTCAGATACAGGAACGTCGGTGCGGAGGTGGTCGTTGTTTTCTCGCTGTCGGCAAAAACGGGGTTTACATCAAGCTTATCCACAACATCAGCCATCATCCTGATTGGGTTAAGCCCGCCGAACACATCAGCGGCGTGAGCCAGCTTACCCCGCGCGTAAATCATGGGCATAATTTTACCGACAGAGCCGTCAATAATGGTTTGTGTGCCGGAAGGTTCCGTGTTAAGGCAGAGGATGAAGTTAAGCCCGTGCCGGCGTTTCAGCTCATTCAACAGCGGCGCTGCGCCAATCATCCCAGCGGAAAGGTTCTCCTCATCAGGTACCGCCAGCAACAGCAAGCTTCCCGTAAATCCGGGGTTTTTGGCATACTCTTCAAACAACGCGATATGAACGGCCGCCCCGCCTTTCATATCGTTTACACCCCGTCCGAAAATCCATTCCCCGCTGTTTAAATCCTTTGCCGTGTCACTGTCCAATTGCATTTTTCCCTGTTTAAAAGCGGCTTCCAATTCATCGGGCTTGTTTGCGAGGTGTTTCAATGTTAAATAATCATCCGTATCCACCGTGTCGGAATGATGCAAAAGTAAGATTGTGTCCGGGTTTCCGCCCTTTATCAGCGCCCAGCAGACACTTCTTCCAAAGCTGTCCCCCGGAATTGCATACACCCCGCGTAAATCCGGATTTACGTTAAAATATGCGTTTTCCGAAAACCATTTATCATAAAACTTGACTATTTCACATTCCGCCGCCGTGCCGGTATCCGTTTGCAACGCCACGTATTCATATAATACCTCACGAATACGTTCAGCCAGTTTATCTTTGCCGTAACCCATATAATCCTCCTGGGAGCGCGGGCGTCCCGCCCGCAATTTAATATATTTTTTTCAAACACCCTGGATCAAAATACCTGACAGCCAGCTCCGCCAGCCTGCCGATCATCTCAACAGCCGCCGGGGCGCATATGCCTCTGGTAAGGACACTGAGGACAATAACCGATTCCGGCGTATAAATAATACCGCAGTCATGCTCCACGGCATCGCCCCTGCCCGATTTGCTCCCAACCTTCACCGGATAATGAAACCAATTCCCCTCATCATCCCAATAATCGCATATGTATTTTTGAATTGTTCTCGTAATCTGCTGTTTAAGCAAGATATCCAGCCCAATGGCCGCGAACTCGCCGTTCAGATAAGCCCGCTTTTCCAAATCATACAGCAGCCTGACCAAATCCTTTGCGCTGATATGATTGCATATACCCTTTTTTATACCCTCATAATCAAAAAGCTTCCGCCGCAGCCGTATATCCGTAAGGCCGCACATATCGAAAAAACCGTTGATATATTCGATACCCACATACTCCATCGCTATATTCGTAGCGGAATTATCGCTTTGTATAATCATAAGCATAAGCATATCGCGCAAAGGCAGGGCCGCGCCGTCCGTCAAATGCTGCAAAACACCCGCCCCCGGAACCTTATCCCCGTTTTTGCATATCAAAACATCATCCAGCGAAATAAAGCCCTCCTGGGCTTTGTATAGCGCCGCGCATAAAATACCCAGCTTAATAGTGCTGGCGGGATGATCCAGCACCCAATCCGCGTTGTGCGCAAATCCCTCTCCCGTGCGCAGTTCAAGCATTGAAATGCCCGTCGTCCCTCCCGCGTTTTCGTATAAAGCGCGCGCGGCGGCCTCAAATTCTAACCGGTTCATTAATTACCCCCCTATGTTTTTTATGTTTTATGCGGTTGAATTATCAACTTCCTTGACATATATAAAAATGCATGATAACGTTAATTTAATATCACGTAATACCAAGTTGCAATCTAAATCACACTAACTCCGGGCGGATGATCCAGTACGCTCACGCTCAGGCCGGCTCATCCGCCCGGAGTAAGTGTTGCTTTGATTGCAACTTGGTATAACAAGAACGGAGGCTACTATGAGAATCGCGCTGATTGGAGCAGGTGAACGCGGTTTTGTATATTCACAATACGCGCATGGAATACTGGGTTTTGAGATAGCGGCGGTGGCTGATCCCATAGAAAGCAGGCGCGAACTCGCGCGCGAACGTTTTAATATCCCCGCTTCCATGAGCTTCAAGGAGGGCGGCGAATTAATTGCCGCATCCCCGCAAATCGACGCCCTCATTATCGCTTCCCAGGACAAGGACCACTACGCGCACACCATGGCGGCTATTGAAAAAGGCTGGGACATCCTTCTCGAGAAACCCATCTCCCCCGACGCCCGGGAATGCCTCGCCATATCGGAAAAGGCAAAGGCAACCTCAAGCAACGTAACTGTCTGCCACGTCCTGCGCTATACGCCGTTTTTCACAAAGCTCAAGGAAATTGTATCAAGCCGGGTTTTAGGCCCCATTGTCGCAATCAATCACACGGAAAATATTGGAAATTTTCATATGGCTCACAGCTTTGTAAGGGGAAACTGGCGCAACAGCGCGGAATCCAGCCCGATTATAATGCAAAAAAGCTGTCATGATTTGGATATCCTGCTGTGGCTGACCGGAAGCGGCGCGAAGCGTATCTCATCTTTTGGCGGCCTTTCTTATTTTAAGGAGTCAAACGCACCGGAAGGCAGCGCGGACAGATGCCTGGACTGCGCTGCGGCGGAGCATTGCAGGTTCGATGTTAGAAAGGCTTACTTTCCCGTAATGGGTTCCTGGCCCGCGCGGGTATTGACCCCGGATCAAACGGCTGAAGGGTTGTTACAAGCGTTCCGGGACGGCCCTTACGGACGCTGCGTATTTAAATGCGACAACAACGTATGCGACCATCAAAGCACGGCAATCGAGTTTGAGAACAACGTAACCGCCACATTCACGCTCTCCGGCATGACCAACCGCATTTGCCGGGCAATCCATATTATGTGCGAGGACGGGGAGATTTACGGGGACGACGGCAAGGGGGAGATAATTATTACGAAATTCCGCTCAAATAACGCGGACGGCTATGAACGGCAAATAATACATATCGGCAGCGTGTCCGGCGGGCACGGCGGCGGCGACGAAGCCCTGATGAACGATTTCGCGGCCGGCATTGGAAAAAAAGAAGCCGGGGAAAGCCGCTCGTCCATACATAAATCGGTGGAAAGCCATTTGATGGCATGCGCCGCCGAGGAATCCAGATTAACAAACCGTACCGTTTGCATGTCGGAGTTCAAAGAACGGCTTGCCTCTCAAAAATAAAAGGGGGTACAAATAATGAACGTTGTGTATAGCAGCACCCTCTCAACGCAAGATTATTGTAAACTGCGTAAATCCGTGGATTTTTACGAGATTTCCGAAGAACATGTCCGGCGTGCGCTTGATAAATCCGATTTTGTTATTTCGGCGGCTGTTGATGGCGCCGCGGTAGGTATGGCGCGGCTTATAACCGATGGAACACAGGTATTTATTATGGATGTAGCCGTCCATCCCGATTATCAAGGTAATGGAATAGGCAGGGGCCTTATGGAACGGATCAGGCAATATATGGACGGCTTAGAGTGCCGGCGGGTGATTGTAAATCTTATAACGGACAGCAGCAAGGAAGGGTTTTATGAAAAACTTGGATATCAAAAGGCTGAAGGAATGCGATTATGGCTGGAGAATATTGAAAAAACCTGATATCAGACATTTTGTCCGGCACAGCCTTTAAACATTTCTTTACCTAATGCAATTATATCACCCTTACAGCCCCGGACTGCCTTACGGACAGCCTGTGGCATGAATCCGCGCCAAAAGCGGTGTTCAGAGTATCTTCAAAATGATCGTAGATTTCAATAGGCACAAAGGCCAAAATAGTACCGGCGAAACCGCCGCCGTGCACGCGGAATGCCCCCTTGCCGGACAAACCGCGCTCCGCCAGCGCCAACGCCAGGCTGATCGGCTGGTTTTCGGGCATGGAAGCGGCATGGGTATTTTGCAAGTATGCTATTGACGACCTGCCGGATTCGTTTACCAATTGAAGGAATCCTTCAAGATCTTTATTTTTCAACATTCCCGCTTGTTTTTCCACACGCGCGGTTTCGTTAAAGAAATGGTGCGCCCGCAGGACGGCCCTGTCGCCCAGTTTTTCCCGCAGGCTGATTATTTCACCGTAAAACACGGCGCTGTCGCAAAACCCCAGCACTTCGCCGCCAAGGGCGGCAGCCACGCCGCGCATGTCAAGGGTGATGGCCGCGTATTCATCCGTTAAGCCGGCGTGGCTTCCGCCCGTGTGGACAACGCATAGGGCCAGTCCGTACTCGTCGGGCCGGAAGGGTATGCTTTCGATAACGGGTTCTTTATGACCGAAGTCAATAAAAACAAATCCGCCGTGGGATGACGCCGCCTGATCCATCAACCCGCATGGCTTGCCGAAAAACACATTTTCCGCGTGCCGGCTTGCTTTTGCTATGTCAAGGGGCGGAACGCGCCCGCCGTTGTATTCATGGTTCAGAACCGTGCCTATGAGGTTTGCGAACGCCGCCGAGGACGAGAGGCCGGAGCCCTCACGCACATCGGACATGATAAAAGCGCGGAAACCGCCGACCTCGTAACCGGACATAAGGAAATAATCGAATACGCCCTCCGCAAGGGATTGCGGGGTGCCTTGGGCGCATAATCCGCCGCTGTTCGCCGGAACGTCAAAAAAAACCTCGCCGTAACTTTCCGCAACAAGCTCCACTCGTTCGTTTTTAACCGCCGCGCAGATTATATCCGCGTCAATAGCGGCGGCAAGCACGCGCCCGCGCTGGTGGTCCGTATGGTTTCCGCTTATCTCCGCTCTTCCGGGGGCGCTGTAGAAAGCGGCTTCCGTACCGTCATCCAAGGAAAACCGGGCTTGCAGCCCGTTAATTGCCTCCAAATATCTATTTTTCTGCCGTTCTAACCCTTTATTGCCGTACAGCTCAGTCAGGACGCCGTCAAGCCCGCCCAGTTGCAATCCGCTTCTTATGTATTCGATAACCATGCCGCTATCCCCCTAATAAACGCAATACTTGCCTATATATTCTTCCATCCTTGCCTTTACTTCGTCATTAATATAAATTTTACCGTCTACGTCCTTGTTGTACAGGTATGCAAGGATGTCGAAAACGGTAACGATGGGGTGGACGTCAATGCCGAAATCACGCTTTATTTCCTCGGTTGCGGTCAGGCCGTCATAGCCTTTTTCCATGCGGTTTACGGAGATAACCATGTCCGTTACCGCCGCGCCCGCCGATAACAAGAGGAGCATAATCTCGCGCACAGCCGTGCCGGCGGAAATAACGTCCTCAATCAACAGCAATTTATCGCCTTCTTTGGGCTGGTAGCCCACTAATACGCCGCCTTCGCCGTGGTCTTTGGCTTCTTTACGGTTGAAACAATAGTTTGTGTCGATTTTCCAATTTCGCCACAGCGCGGCGGCTGTAAGCGCGCAAAGCGGTATGCCTTTGTACGCGGGGCCGAAAAGCGCGTCAAACGAGCCTTTCAGCTTTTCGTTTATTAACGCGGCATAGTAATCGCTCAGCGCGTCGGCCTGCGCGCCCGTTTTGTAATAACCCGTGTTTACAAAATAGGGCGACTGGCGGCCGCTTTTTGTTTTGAAATCTCCGAACAGCAAAACGCCGCTCTTTGCCATCAGTTCGATCAGGTTTGCTTTATACGCGGGAATTTGCATGCTATACCTCCTCCTATGAAATCAATCAATCTCTAAGTCGCCCAATAGCTCATGAAGCGAAAAACCTTGTAAAAAAGAATAGTCCGCCAGCTCAAGCAATTGACTGCGCGTAGCCCACATAAAGTCCTTGTGCTCTTCGGAAAGCGTTACCGTACCGGTATTTGCGTGACTAAGATAAAATAAGAAAACAAATTGCTTTTGCCGCGCCGGAACACTTGCCGCCGCGCACAGAAGCCTGTCCGTGTAAACAGACAGTCCGGTTTCCTCTTGAATCTCCCGCGCAAGCCCTTCCGGCAGACTTTCGCCGAATTCCAGACGGCCTCCGGGCAATTCCCATTTACCTTCATATTCTTTCCATATTATACCGGATTTTTGCAAAAGCAGCACCTTTTTGTCAAATATAACCAATGACTTTTGCGCCACTATGAATTCACCCATATATGTACCGGCGCCTCCCGTACTGCCGTAGCCGCCGCTTCCGCGCTCCGTCTCATCCGCGTCTATAAACGGCACTTTTTCCCATTCCGCATGCTCAACGCGGGTTATAACAAGCTGCCCGATGCGATCGCCCCGCCGGACGGTGAAATCCGCGTCCCCGTGGTTTATCAGCAGGATATTTAATTCGCCTCTGTAGTCAGCGTCAACGGTGCCGGGGGAATTCAACACCGTTATACCATGCTTTAACGCAAGGCCGCTGCGGGGGCGTATTTGCGCCTCAAAACCGGGGGGAAGGGCGAGCTTAATACCATTGGGTATGAGCGCCCTGTTTCCGGGCGGGAGCGTAATATCCTCGGAAATCGCGGCGTAAATATCCATCCCCGCCGCCTGCGCCGTTTGGTAGGCAGGCAGCGGGAGCCCTTCTCCATGCGGAAGCCGAGCTATACGGAAACCGCTCATTTCGCGCCTCCCGCGTTTATTAAATCGCTCAGATCCGACTGCGCCAGCCTGCCGACGGAGGAAACGCTCATTTTTTTCATATCGAAAATGCTTTCCGCAAGCTCGTAAACACCTTCCAGCGTAATGGCCTCTACCTTCGCCATAAGCTCGTCAGGCGTGAGGACGCGGTTAAGGAGCAGCTCCGACCGCGCGTTGGAGCTCATGCGGTTGGACGTGCTTTCTAAACTGAGCATAAAATTGCTTTTCAACTGCTCTTTCGTATTCCTCAAATTTTCTTCAGTAATACGGTTTGAAAAAAGCCCCGATATCTCGGCTTTAATAAGCTCGGCCGCCGTTTTGGCGGAACCTGGGTTCAACGCGGCGTAAATGATATAAACGCCCGCGTCCCTGTAACTGGCGGGGTATGAATATATTGAGTAGGCAAGCCCGTGCTTCTCACGGATATTTTGGAACAGGCGGCTGGATATGCCGCTGCCGAAAATTGTGTTAAGGGCAGTCAGCGCGTACGACGCGTCCGAACCAAGGGGGATGCCGGGGAAGGCAAGGCATAGGTGCAACTGCTCCACGTCCTTATCCCGGGTAACGACAGCCGGCCTGTAAACCGCGGGGCTTGCCGCTGCAACGGATTCGGCGTCGTTATCAAAGCTTGAAAAATAACGGTTGACCATTTCCATAACAGCCGCTTCGTCGTATTTCCCCGCGACAGACACAACAATCCGTTCGGGCCGGTAGGCTTTCCGCATAAAACTCATGAAATCCGCGCGCTTAAAAGACCCTACCGTCTCCTGATTTCCCAGAACCGGACGCCCTAAGGCATTGCCGCTCCACACATCCGATTCAAGTATATCCAGCGCCACTTCTTCCGGCCTGTCCTCGTACATGCTGATTTCTTCCAGCACAACATTCTTCTCTTTTTCAATCTCATCTTCGCAAAATGCCGAATTAAAGAACATGTCCGCCAAAACGTCCATTGCCGTGCCGAAATGATCGTCCAGCACACGGGCGCCGTAGCAGGTAATCTCTTTTGCGGTGTAGGCGTTTATATGCCCGCCGACTCTGTCCATCTCGTTGGCAATGTCCCCGGCGCTCCGCTTTGACGTACCCTTAAAAAACATATGCTCGCAAAAATGCGAGATGCCCGCCCATTCCGGCGGCTCGTCCCGGCTTCCCGCAAGCACCCATATGCCAACCGCGACACTGCGTAAATAGGGTATGGGCTCCAAAACAACCCGGACGCCGTTATCTAACCTCTTAATCTCTACCATTTGATCACCATATTAAAAGTTTTGAGGGGTGGGGACCCCGCGCCCAAAGAGCGGGCGCTCGAGGGGGCAGAGGAACTTTTACAAAAGTTCCCCCGCCCCCAAGGTTTATATTACCCTATTTTAAATTATTAATCCCTTCTTCTGTCCCTATCTCTCCCTCTATCTCTGTCACGGGGCGGCCCATCGCGTCTGGGCGGGCGTTTGGCTATGAAATCCTCGTCTGTGCCGGTGTAGCCTTCCGGCTTGGGGAGGGTGGCTTTGAGGCTGAGGTTGATGCGCCCCTGGTCGTCGATTTCCACGAGCTTGACGTTTACGATATCGCCGACTTTAACAGCGTCCTCAACGGACTTAACGCGCTCGTAGGCAAGCTGGGAGACGTGTACAAGCCCTTCCTTCTCGGGCGCGATCTCGACGAAACAGCCGAAGTTCATGATGCGGGTTACTTTACCGCTGTAAACCTTGCCCACTTCGGGATCGGTGGCGATGGCAAGGATCATGTCGACGGCGCGCCTGATCTGGCTCATTTCCGCGGCGGCAACGAAGATGCGCCCGTCGTCCTCGGTATCGATTTTCATGACGCCGGATTCTTCGATAATGCGGTTTATAACCTTGCCGCGGGAGCCTATGACTTCGCTGAGCTTTTCGGGATTGATAGTGACCATGGTAATCTTAGGCGCGTAGGGCGAGATTTCGGCGCGGGGTTCGGATATGGCTTCGCGCATAACGCCGTCCAGCATGAAAAGACGGGATTTGCGCGTGTCCGCCAATGCCATTTTGATTATTTCCGGCGTAAGGCCGTCGATTTTGATGTCCATTTGGATGGCGGTGATGCCTTCGCGTGTCCCGGCTACCTTAAAGTCCATGTCGCCGAAAAAGTCCTCTATGCCCTGAATGTCGGTTAGGAGAACGAAGTCGTTGTCGCCGCCGTCACCGGTTACAAGGCCGACGGAGATGCCCGCCACGGGTTTTTTGATCGGCACGCCGGCAGCCATTAAAGCCAGTGTGCTGGCGCATACCGCGCCCTGGGAGGTTGAGCCGTTGGAGCTGACGACCTCGGAAACAAGGCGGATCGAATAGGGGAAATCTTCTTCGGAAGGAATAACGGGCAGGAGTGCGCGTTCCGCAAGCGCGCCGTGGCCTATCTCGCGGCGCCCCGGGCCTCTCGAGGGTTTGGTTTCGCCTACGGAGAAGCTGGGGAAATTATAATGGTGCATATAACGCTTGTTTTCTTCAAGGATGTCAAGGCCGTCCAGCCGCTGCACATCGGACATGGAGCCGAGGGTGGCGACGGTTAAGACCTGTGTCTGACCCCTGCGGAAAAGGGCGGAGCCGTGCGTGCGCGGCAACAAATCCACTTCGCCCTCAAGACGGCGGATTTCGTCCAGCTTACGCCCGTCGGGACGTTTGTGGTCGCGCAGGATCATGCGGCGCACGGTCTCTTTCTCATAACCGTAAATAGCTTCGCCTACGATGGGCAGAAGCTTCTGCTGCTCGTCGGAATCAAAGCTGGGCAGCATGTTGGCTACGACCTCGTCTGTGATAAGGCTGATCTGCCAGTCACGCTCCTGCTTCTGATCGTGGAAAACGGCTTCCTCCATGCGTTCCGCGCTGATAAGGCTGCGGATCTTTTCCATGATTTCGCCGGGGATGGCATGTTCCTCGTAGGTGTGCTTCTCTTTGCCTTCTTTTTCAACTATATTGTCTATAAACTCAACGATTTTAACGTTTTGCTCATGGGCAAGCATGATGGCCTCAAACATGTCGGATTCGGCAAGCTCATCCGCGCCGGCTTCGATCATCATAACCTTGCTCCGGGTTGATGCGACGGTAAGCTGCAGCGTAGTCTTTTCACGCTCGGCGGCGGTGGGGTTAAAGATAAATTTGCCGTCCACCATGCCGACGTTTGTGGAACCGGTAGGCCCTTTAAACGGGATGTCCGAAATGGACAGGGCTATGGACGCGCCGATCATGGCGGTTATCTCCGGGCTGCAATCCTGGTCTACGGAAAGGACGGTTGCCACTACCGCCACGTCATTGCGGTAATTACCGGGGAACAGCGGCCTGATGGGCCTGTCTATAAGGCGTGAAGTCAGAACCGCTTTCTCCGTCGGGCGGCCTTCACGTTTGATAAAACCGCCGGGTATTTTTCCGACGGAATATAACCGCTCTTCATAATCAATTGACAGCGGAAAGAAATCAATACCGGCTCTGGGTTTATCCGACGCTGTTGCTGTGACAAGCACCACCGTGTCGCCGTAACGGCACATCGCCGCGCCGCCCGCCAGTTCGCCGACCCTGCCTATATCCACGGAAAACGGGCGCCCCGCCAGTTCCATTGTGTAGGTTCTGTGCAAAATGTTAACTCCTCTCAGGTAAAAAAGTTATGGGGCCGGACAAATAAAAGTCCTGCCCCTTTCATTTAATCTTCCGTTACTTTCTCAATCCAAGCTCGGCGATAAGGTTACGGTATTTGGCGATATCCGTCTTGCGGATGTAGTTAAGAAGCCCTTTACGCTGCCCAACCATTTTAAGCAAGCCTCTGCGCGAATGGTGATCCTTTTTATGCAGCTTCAAATGCTCGTTCAGCATGTTGATGCGCTCGGTCAGCAGCGCGACCTGCACTTCCGGCGACCCTGTGTCCTGTTCGCTTCTTCCGTGTTTGGCTATGACAGCCTTTTTGTCAATCATGACGCTCTCTCCTTCATAAAATTTACACCGTATGCCGAGGCAGGGTACGCTTCGCGGCCTAAACCGCTGGGCCAAGGAGTGCCGCTGTCCCAGCATTGGCGGATAACAAAAGTATGATATCATATGGGGAATGAATTAGCAACTATTATTTTTGCGCACTTTATCTTATCGTGAGTTATTTCTATGATGTTTATTGATTGCCGCGATAAGGTCAGGTAAAAACACAAGAAAATAAGCCCTCCTTGGTCGGAACGGCTTATTTTCTTGATTCATAATTTCTATATCATATCCTCATCGTTCACTGTTTATTATTTTATGCAAGAGGATATTTTACAGCTTATCGGATAAACCCATGTTCTTAAGCCGGTATACCTCGGCTTCGATTTTTTGCGCGTGGCGTTCCTCCCTGTTTCTGCGGCGAATGCCTCTGCCGTATGTCTTTATGAAGTACCAGGCGTGTATGGCGTAAGACATTCCCCACGCACCGCATGTCAACCCCATGAGCAAGTTGTACGGCCCTATGTTCCGCCTGACCGGGAAGAAAATTTGTTCGAGTATTAACGATGAAAGGAGAAAAACCGGGACAAGGGCGGCTGAGTGCCAAACAAACAATTTACGTTCGCGCAGCCGCTTTTTTGCAAGGGCGTAAATCCGGGAGCCGTCCGGTTTAGCAAGGCCGGTCGTCTCGGGCTCGTCGTCCAAGGCCACGGCTAGGGCCTCGCCGCTTGACGTGAAGCGGATCCCGCCTTGGTTTTCGTCCGTCCACTCCGCGCGCTGCTGGCTTACAAGCTGGTTGGCGCGGCGGCGGAAGGTTTTGCCTACCTTTACGTTGTTTTCGTCATATAATATTACTTTGCTATCCATAGAATCACACCTCTTTATCTAAATTATATATTCAAGCGCGCTGCGCTGTTTTTACGCGGGTAACCGCGTCTTTGGGTGCCGCCCCCTGCGCTTTGAATTTATATACGATTATTTTTATAAAGAGTTTAGAGATTTAACCGCGCTTCTCATGGGCAAGCAGCCATTCCTTGCGCCATATCTCCCCGCCGTAGCCGGTAAGCTTTCCGTCCGCGCCGATTACGCGGTGGCAGGGGACGATGATGGAAACGGGGTTGTGATGGTTTGCCCCGCCAACGGCACGCACCGCTTTTTCGTTGCCCGCAGCAACGGCGATGTCCTTATAGCTCCTGGTTTCGCCATATGGTATGCGCGTCAGCTCCGCCCATACGCGCTGCCTGAACGGGGTGCCGCGCAAGCCGAGGGGAAGCTCGAAAACCTTGCGTTTGCCGTTGAAATATTCGTCTAGCTGGGTGAAGCAATTTTGTAAGACTATCGGGCGAACACCATCGGGATTTGGTTCAGCATCATCCCTGCCGAATGTAAGGGCGGTTATTTTACCGTCCTGCGCTTGAATTTTTAAGATTCCGACAGGTGAATCATAATAAGCGGCAAGTACATTATTATCCATGTGTTCTCCTTACGGCCTTTCCGGCGCGGATGCCTGTCGCCTTGCCGTCCCGAACAGCGATTCCGCCGTTTACGATGACGGCGCGGATGCCCTCGTTACGGCGGAAAGGATGTATAAAATCGGCGCTGGCTTTAATTCTGGCGTGATCAAAAATGGTTATGTTTGCGGATAATCCCTTGGCTAAAATTCCGTGCCCGCTGATGCCCAGCGCTTCCGCCGTCCGCGAGGTAATGCTCATTACGGCTTCCTCAAGGCTTAGCAAATTCTTGTCGCGCAGTAATTCAAGCCTGCGCGGGAAGGTCGCTATCCCGCGAGGATGGCAGCCCGCCACGCGTTCGGGATCCTGCTCTTCGTTTATGTCAGACCAATCGGAGCCGCCCACTACGCGCGGATGGGCTATTATCCGCAGCATGTCGCTCTCGTTCTGGCTGAAATAGATACCGCCGCCGGAACCGCCGTTTTCAAGCAGCAGGCCGCAAAGCGCGTCAAAAGGCTCTTTTCCCGCTTCTTCGGCTATCTGTGCAATGGTTTTGCCCACATATTCCGGTTTTTTAGGCGAGCCTACAACTAAAATGCCGCCAAACCCGGCTGTAGTAATAGAACTCTCAAATTCATTGGTTTTCGTGAGGATTGTATCCAATATCTCTTTTCGGATTTTTTTATCCGCAATCCTGTCAAGCATAGCCTGAGTGCCGCCGACGTGGTATTTCGGCGGTATCTGGGCCGATAAGGGCGCGGAGCTTGCGGTAAAGGGGTACTGATCCGCGAAAACCCTTACTCCCCTTGCGACGGCGGCTTCAATCAGCTCAAAATACCGCGCGGAGTTGCCCTCGTTCCGTTTGCCCACAACCTTTAAATGCGAGATAAGCACGGGAACTCCGGCTTCCTCGCCTATGCGTATGGCGTCCGCTACCGATTCCACGCCGGTGCTTGCCTCGCAGCGTACATGGGACGTGTAAACACCGCCGTAGGGCGCCATTACCTTTGCCAGCTCTATCAGCTCATCAATGCCGGCATAAGCGGACGGCGCGTATGTCAGGCCGGACGAATACCCCAGATAACCGCTGTCCATAGCCCTTTTGATAAGATCCTTCATTTCGTCCATGGCTTTGGCGGAGGGCTTGCTGTTGTCATAACCCATAACCTTGTTCCGAACCGCGCCATGACCGATGAAAAACGCCAGGTTCGTTCCATGGTTTACTTCGGAGGCGCGGCGCATGAAGCTTTCCGGCGTTTCGCAGAATTTCGCCGCAAGCTCCGCGTCCTCGGGGGAAAGCTCCAGGTCGGAGATCAAGGCCTCGCGCCCGCCAAAAGGCGCGGGCGAGCTGCCGCACTGCCCGGCGGCCTGCAAGGTAACCCCCTGCTCCAGATAATTGTACGCGCCGGAGCCAAACAGCGCGCTTTTATCGCTGTGTGTGTGCGCGTCTATAAAACCGGGCGAAACAACAAGGCCGGAAGCGTCGAACACCTCGGCGGCTTCCCCGTCAACCCTGCCGATTTCGGCGATAATGCCGTTTTTAACGGCTATGTCGCCAGTGAAACCCGGTTTTCCCGTACCGTCGGCAATAAAGCCGTTTTTTACTATGATGTCGTACATTAACATTCCCCTATATTATTAATGATTTATGTTCGGATTTAATGCCGTTTAACAGCCCGGCGTCCGTCATGAGCCTTAATGCCGCGGCTGCCAAAGCCTTTGCGCCGTTTACCAGGGCTTCGTCGGCATAGGGGCTGACGCAGCCCTCCGCGAACTCGGCGGTATGCAGGGCGCAGGGATTGGGGACGGTTTTGACGAGCGGATGTATCAGCGGAATTATCTGGCTTACGTTGCCCGCGTCCGTCGAACCGTAAATAGCGTTCGGGACATCGTCAAACGCAAAGCCGAATTGCGCCGCCGATTCCGTAAACAGCCTGTCAAATGACGGGGTTACGATCATGTCGTCAAAATCGTTGCAGAATTTCTCGGCTTTAAACGTGCATCCCGTGGCTGTCGCCGCGCCCTCGGCAATTTTAATTACCCTAGCCAGCAGTTCCTCCGCCAGCGCCTTTGTCTTGCCCCTAACCAGAAATTTAGCCCGCGTATAGTCGGGGATAATGTTCGGGGCAAGGCCGCCGTTTGTTATTATGCCGTGCACGCGCAAATCCGGGGCCATCTGCTGGCGCATGAGCGCCACGCCGTTAAAGAGCATGACCATGGCGTCCAGCGCGTTTATGCCCATTTCCGGACAGGCAGAGGCATGGGCGGTTTTGCCGAAAAACTCAAAGGAATAGCTTTTTACCGCCAGACATGGCATGTTTGGCAGATTACGGTCGCAAGGATGGATCATAAGCGCCGCGTCAACGCCGTTGAAAAAGCCATGCTCAACAAAGGCGGCCTTGGCGCAGCCGCCGTCGCCGCCTTCTTCGGCGGGGGTGCCGTAAACCAGCACGCGCCCGCCTGTTTCGCCCAATACTTCGGACAGACCAACGGCGGCAAGGGCGGACAGCGTCCCGATTATATTATGCCCGCAGGCATGGCCGATCTCCGGCAGGGCGTCGTATTCCGCGAGGAAAGCAAGGGTAGGGCCATTGCCTTTACCGCCTTTTTCCGCCGTAAACGCCGTTTCGTACCCCGCGATATCTTTTTTAACGTTAAAACCCTCTTTATCAAGCAAATCCATAAGCCTTCCGGACGCGAAGAACTCCTTGCGCCCCAGTTCCGGCTTTTGGCTTATGGCATGGCTGGCGGCTATGTATTCGTCCTTAACACTTTCAATTTTATTAATTACCTGTGAGAGTAACGCTTCCACGCATATCCTCCTTATAATTAAGTAGTAATCTCCCCGGTCTCCGTATTAAAAGCGCTGACGAAATCGTCCAGGTCTTTGCGGACTTGGGAAAGCTGGCGTTCGGTGTCGGCAAGCCGTTTTTCCGTTGAATCCAGCTGATCTTTGGTGCGTTTGTGGCTGAATACCTCCATTTGAAACATTTTTTCGTAACTGCGCTCGGTTTCTGTCATCTGGCTGTCACGCTCCTGAAAATAAGCGTGGCACAACTCAAGCGCGGCATAGGCCAGGAGGATGGTTTGGCGTACGCCGTGGCCTTTTTTGGCCTTGAATTCGTCTATGATGTAGTTTATGTAGTTAGCCATGCGCATGATGTATTCCGGCCCGTCGTCGGCGTAAACCTTTATTACCTCGCCGGAAATTTTTACGGCCAGGGAGTTGTCTGTCCCCGCGTCATTAATATCGCTCATCAGCTCACCTCTTGTCGGATTTTGTGATACTTTATATTATAAGCCTTTTAAGCCGCTGTGTCAAAGAAAAAAACCCCGCGCTGGGCGGGGTGGTGGTAAATTTACTTCTTGTCGCTTTTTTTGTCCATATCCACATTAACATCAGTGGTGAAATCCGTGGTGCTTGTTCCGGACTTAGTATTGTGCTTGCTGTTAGGATTGCTATGGCTATGGGTTTTGTCCTTATCTGTCACACAGATAACCTCCCTTCAAATAGTCATTGTGGATAGGCTCTTAAACCATCACACGATAAATATTATGGTATCTTTTTCATAAATTATACACTCCAATGTTTTTTGTGTTTTTAGATCTCACGCACAGGCGCGTCAGCATGCTCTCGCGTTACGGATCGAAAAAGACGGGCAACGGTGATTTCAGCAGTGTGGCAAGAACAGTTTTTCAAAAATGTTATAGCCATTTCCCGGGAAACCGTTTCAAACGGCGCAAGCGTCCTGCCGTGGATTGCGCCGGATGGGGCTGCGATCTCGGGCAGTTTTGACAGTGATGCTCACAGTAGGCATCAGGTTTATGCGGGCGGGACGCCCTCGCTCCCAGCATAAAACATCTTCACCGTTATGCCGCTGTTAAAATCGCCGAAACCTTTGCCAAAGAGCGTTACGCCGCCCTTTACCGCCGCGTCTTCCCTTGACTCTATCGAGAAAATGATATCACTGCGCGGTGTAATATTCAAGTCGCCTATTGTAGTATCGTGTATCCGCAGGCCGTCCATATAGCAGCCCGAATCCTTTATGGTCAGCAGCTTCAGCTTGCCGTACTGCCCAAGGTTCTCGAACCACCAGGACGGCGTGAAAATGCCGCGCCTGTCGTTAAATTCTCCTGGTATGGTAAAAAAGCCCAGGGGAATTCCGTTAATCTTAAAGCTGATGTCGGAGGGGTAATTATCGGAGAATCCCGGCGCTTCCGAGGATATTTCCATCGAAATTTGCAATTCCGTACAAACCTCCGGCGCTTTCAGACTGTTGGGCAGCTTATACGCAACGTACCCTTGAGCGAACCATAACAGCCCCGCGCCGATACGCTCGGGAAACGAAAAATACTTGGGATCGTCAAACTCGCCTATGACTGATGTTTCGGTGGCCAGGCCGCATGTGGGCTTGATGCTGTAATCCACATAATGCCCGATGCCGACATCAAAGGAATAAACATCTTTCAGACTGGCGACATCATCGAAAAGCTCCACGATAATCTTTTCGGCGGTAAGCTTGCAAATCTTCTGCGAACCGCGCACCCCCGGCCTGGAATGCACCGAAATCAAATTGGAATCTTGTAATTTTTTAGCGTGCGCCGTTACCGCGCCGTTCGAAATGTTCAGGCTTTTGGCAAGCTGGTTTAAATTTGCCTCGCCATTTGCCCGCAGGATGCTCAATATCTCAATGCGTACATTTGAGTTAAGCGCATCGAACAGCTTAGAGCCGTTCTTGACATCAACTATGTGAATCATTTAGCCGCAATCCTCTCTATGCAAACAAACTATAACAATTATGTGTAAAAAATATAAATTTGTCAAGCTAAGTCACAGCACTATTGACAATTGCCGAACAATGTGCTAGCATAAATTTGTAATTATGTTTAGATAAAGCTTGAATATTTTAGCTTTATCTAAAATAAATAACGGGAGGTTTGAAAATGAAGAAAGTATTGGCACTGCTGCTGACTCTTGTGCTATCTCTGTCCCTCTTTGCGGGCTGCGACGGGGACGGCGCCGAGAGCGACGCGTACGGTGACGCTACAGCGGTTATCGTTGTTGGCCCTGATTCGGGAACCAAGATGGAAATATGGACATTCGTTGAGCTTCATAACGTGTTCTATGCCCACATGCTGGAAAGATGGAACGAGCTTAATCCGGACAGGCAGATTCAAATGACCTTCGTCACCTATCCCTACTCGGAAATGCACAACAAGATGACCATGGCGCTGCAAACCGGTGTGGGCGCGCCCGATCTGTGCGATATCGAAATCAGCCAATTCCCCAACTTCCTTAGAGGCGTGGTACAGCTTTATCCGCTGAATGACGCGCTGGCCCCCTACATAGACGACATTGTACCGGCGCGCCTTGATATTTATTCCAAGGACGGCCGGTTCTACGGAGCGCCGACCCACGTCGGCGCGACGGTTATGTACTACAACGTTGAAATTCTTGAGAAGTACGGCATCGATTATACGACAATCGTAACCTGGGACGACTTCACCGCAGCCGCCCATCAGTTGAAGGAAGCCTCTAACGGCGAAGTCTTTATGACCTCTGTCGATACGGGCGGAAGTGACTGGATGTGGGTAGCGATGGCCTCCAAGGGCGAGGATTGGACCGGCGGTTCCGAAGCGGGCCCGGCCAACGTTCAGCTTGATTCCGTATACAGAATGCTTTCCATGCAGAAGCAGTGGCTTGAAGACGGCGTAGCCATGATTTCGCCGGGCGGGCAGGTTGACACCGAGCAGGGCTGGGCGAACATCATCGACGGCAATATAGCCGGGTTCCCCAAAGCCATGTGGTTTATGTCCCGTTTCCTTAACTATATGCCCGAAATGGCAGGCAAAATAGCGATTGCCCCCGTACCCGTGTTTGAAGTGGGCGACCTCCGCTCCGTCGGCATCGGCGGTACCGGCACAGTCGTATCCCTGCAATCCTCCGATCCCACGCTTGCCGCCGACTATATCTCCTTCGCCAAAGGCTCCTACGAAGGCAATCTGGCTATCTGGGATATTCTGGGCTTTGACACCGTAAACACCTCCGTTTGGTCTGACCCCGATATCACCACCGACGAAACCAACCAATTTATCGCATACTTTGTGACCAACCCCTTCGACACCCTGAACGAAATCAAGGACGAAATCGGCAAAATAGCCGTTGTCTCCTTCAGCCCCACGATCAACGAAACCATCAACATCACCACGCTGAACGCTATCTTTGAGGGCGGCATGGGCGTTGCCGAAGCGCTGGCCGAGGCGCAGAGAATGATCGAAATTGAACTTCATTAATTAATTGCTACGCTTTTAGTTTGGGAGCGCCCTTTCCCCGTCAGGAACGGGCGCTCTCTCAATTCGGAGAGGTATTGACTATGAAAATAAAATCCTTTCTATATTCAAAAAAAGTGGCGCCATATGTGTTTGTGGTGCCTTTTATACTAAGCTTGCTTGTTTTCTGGGCCTATCCCCTGTTCAGCACCATACAGATGAGCTTCCAGTCCATTTTACCGGGCCAGATTGAATGGGTGGGCCTTGCCAATTATCAAAGGCTGCTTAGGGATACCGTTTTCCATACGGCGATCTCTAACAGTCTTAGGTATATGTTCTGGACTCTGGTGCTTCTGATTCCGTTCCCGATGATTTTCGCGGCGATGGTGGACAGCCGCCTTGTCAAGGCTTCCGGGTTCTGGAAAGCGCTTATGTATCTGCCGGCCCTGACCTCCGTTGTTATATCCGGCACGCTGTTCCGGCTTCTGTTTGCGGAGATGCCCACCGGGCAGATGAACATTTTAATGCAGTGGCTGGGGCAAGCCCCAGTCGCGTGGCTTAAAGACGACACACTGGCGTTGATGGCCCTGCTGTCGCTGGCCTGCTGGCGGTGGACGGGCGTGAATATGCTTTATTTTATGGCCGGCATGAAAAATATTGACCATGATTTATACGAGGCGGCTGATATTGACGGCGCAACAGGCTTACAGAAATTTTTACGCATTACGGTTCCCTTGCTGAAGCCCACAACGGTCTATGTGCTGACGATCAGCGTGTACGCGGGTCTTGCCATGTTCCTTGAAAGTTTTATGCTGTGGGGCGGAAACAACTCCCCGATGAATATCGGCCTGACCATCGTGGGCTACCTGTACAGGCGCGGCATTGAAAGAAACGAGTTTGGCTACGCATCCGCCGTGGGCCTAGTGCTGTTGGTAATCGCGCTGATAATCAACATAACCCAGTTGATAATAAACGGCTCGTTCAAGAAGGAGGGGAAATGACGTGAAGAAAAGAATAATAAGCGTTGTTTGCACCGCCGTCTTCGCGGTAATAGGCTTCTTTGTCATATTCCCTGTGTTCGCGGGGCTGCTGGCCTCTTTCCGCCCGGGAAGGGAGCTTATCCGCAGGGGTTTAAACGTTGATTTGGACTTTTCCACTTTAAGTCTAAGCAACTGGGCGTACCTTTTCTCGGGTAACGCCGATTCCAGACGGTATTTCACATGGTTTGGAAACAGCCTGCAGCTTACGCTGATAACCGTCGTGCTGACGCTGTTTATCTGCTTCTTTGTGGCTTACGGCTTGTCCATGTACCAGTTCAGGCTGCGCAATCTGCTATTCTTTCTGGTTATAGCCACAATGATGGTGCCGTTTGAGATACTCATGCTGCCGTTATACAGGCAAATGATTGCGATGAGGCTTATTAATACCACAGCCGGAGTTGTCCTGCCCGGGCTGACCGGCGCGGCGACGATTTTCTTCTTCCGGCAATATCTAACGGGTATACCCAAAGACCTGCTGGACGCGGGGCGTATAGACGGGGCGACGGAATACGGCATAGCGGTCAGGATCGTTATGCCGATTGCAAAGCCCGCCTTTTCGGCGATGGCAATCCTCGTTTCGTTAGGCGCGTGGAACGCCATGCTCTGGCCCATGCTTATCTTCCGTGAATCGAGGAAATTCACGCTCACCATCGGCCTCAACACCTTGCTGACCCCCTACGGCAACAACTACGACGTGTTGATAGCCGGCTCCATGTTCGCGATGATTCCCCTGTTCATAGTGTTCCTCTGTTTCCAAAGATATTTCATCGACGGCCTTACCGCCGGCGCCATTAAAGGATAGTTAAAAGTTAAAATAGGAGGTAATGGTTAGTGAAAGCAAAAATGACGGTTAACAGGACTTTTGCCATTGATAAGGTGGATCCGCGTATTTACGGGACATTTGTGGAGCACCTGGGGCGCTGTGTTTATACGGGGATTTATGAACCCGGGCACAAGACGGCAAACGCGCAGGGCTTCCGCGAGGATGTGAAGGCGCTGGTGAAGGAGCTGAACACAACCTTTATCCGTTATCCCGGCGGCAATTTTGTGTCCGGGTATAATTGGGAGGACGGCATAGGGCCGAAGGAATCGCGCCCGCACCGCTTGGATCTGGCGTGGAAAACCATTGAGACTAACGAAGTGGGGCTTCACGAGTTTGCGGCCTGGGCCGAAGAGGTCAACGCGGAGGTTAATTACGCCATTAACCTTGGAACGCGGGACATAGACGCGGCGCGTAACATTGTGGAGTATTGCAACCATAAAGGCGGCTCCTATTGGAGCGATCTGCGCCGTAAAAACGGGGCGGAGGAGCCTTTTAAGATTAAAACATGGTGCCTGGGCAACGAAATGGACGGCCCCTGGCAGATCGGCCATAAAACGGCTGAGGAATACGGGCGCATTGCCGCCGAAGCCGCGAAGGTTATGAAGTGGGTGGACGAAAGCATAGAGCTTGTAGCCTGCGGCAGTTCCCACAGTGAAATGCCGACGTTCGCCTCATGGGAAGCCACGGTTTTGGAACATACATACGAGCATGTGGACTATCTGTCCCTGCACCGTTATTACGGCAACCCGAAAAACGACCTGAAGAGCTATCTGGCAAAGTCTATTGACATGGATAATTTTATCAAGAGCGTGGTTGCCATCTGCGACTATGTAAAGGCTAAGAAACACAGCAAAAAGACCATGTATTTAAGCTTTGACGAATGGAACGTATGGTACCATTCACATGAAGCGGACAAAAAAAACGAGCCTTGGCAGCAGTATCCGCCGATTCTTGAGGATATATACAACTTTGAGGACGCGCTTTTGGTGGGCTGCCTGCTGATTACTCTTCTGAAAAACTGCGACCGTGTAAAAATCGCCTGCCTGGCCCAATTGGTCAACGTTATCGCCCCCATTATGACGGAAAAGGGCGGGGACGCCTGGCGCCAGACTACATTCTATCCGCTTGCCCACGCGGCGAACTACGGACTGGGTACGGTACTCAGGCCCTTTATAGACTGCCCGGTTTATGACAGCGAGGAATTCAGCGGCGTACCGTATGTGGAAGCCATTGCCGTGCATAACGAGGCGCAGGGCGAGGTCGTTATCTTTGCCGTGAACCGCTCGCTGGACGAGGTTGTCGATTTTGACATTGATTTCCAAGGGTTTGACGTGGATTCCGTGACGGCTTTCAGCGAACTGAGCGGTTTTGACGTTAAGGCGGTGAACACTAAGGCCGCGGCGCCGGTTACACCCGCGGGGGCATTGTCCGCCCAAATTTCGGGATCCGTGGTGACCGCCCCGTTGAAGCCTCTGTCCTGGAATATGATAAGGGTCGCGGTAAAATGAGACGGCATTTTATGATTTTTATTATGATTGCAACCGCCGCTTTATTGACGGCTTGCGTCAGTGAATTGAGCAAAGAAGGGGCCGGCGTTGTTTTCGACGATCCGCCGGCCCCGGCTTTCCGGGACGCCAGCGTACATGACCCCTCGGTTTTCCGCGCGGGGGATACGTTCTATGTAATAGGCTCTCATATGTCCATGGCAAAGACCGAGGATTTTATCGGATGGACGCAGGTTTCATCCTATGCGTCGCGGGGCAATCCGCTGCTCCGGGGTACTTTCGACACCTTTGACGAGGCGTTTGAATGGGCGCAGACAAACACCTTCTGGGCGGGAGACGTGCAGCCCATGCCGGACGGGCGTTATTTTATGTATTATTGCAACTGTGAGGGTTCCAAGCCGCTGGGCAATATCGGCCTTGCTATAGCGGATCATCCCGAGGGACCCTATACAAACCAGGGCATTTTCCTTAAATCCGGCATGGCGGGGGAAAGCGAGGACGGAACCGGATACAACGCAAACCATCATCCCAACGCCATCGACCCTCACGCGTTTTTTGATTCCCAGGGCCGGTTTTGGATGGTGTACGGCTCTTATTCCGGCGGGATATTCATTCTGTTAATGGATCCTGAAACGGGCCTGCCGCTTGAGGGCCAAGGTTATGGAACAAAGCTCATGGGCGGCAACCACAGCCGGATTGAGGGGCCTTATATACAGTACAGCCCCGAGACCGGTTACTATTATCTGTTCATAACATTCGGGGGGTTGGACGCCTCCGGCGGTTATAACATCCGTGCCGCCCGCAGCGAAAATCCCGACGGCCCGTATTTTGACGCCGCCGGGAACGATATGATAGATGCCAAAGGCCCGCCCGGCTCCTTTTTCTTCGACGCGGCTATCGAACCTTACGGCACAAAGATAATCGGCGGATACCGGTTCATGGGGCTTGAAGGCAGGCGCGGCACGGGATATCTCTCCCCCGGACACAACAGCACTTACTACGACGAAGAAACAGGCCGCTACTTCCTCATTTTCCATACGCGGTTCATGGGCAGCCATTATCATTATATCCGCGTCCATGAAATGTTTTTAAACGACGAAGGCTGGTTTGTGGTGTCCCCCTTCCGCTACGACGGCGCGGAACTGAGAACCTTCGCTCCCGAAGACGTGCCGGGGGTCTGGAGGCTGATAAACCACGGGCGGTCTATTAACACCCGGGCGATTGTGTCCCGGACCGCGGCCCTTCACCCTGACGGAACGGTATCCGGCGGGTTAACCGGTAATTGGAGCCTTGGCCCGGACGGCACAACGTTTGAAATTACCGCGGACGGAACGGTTTATACCGGACGGCTGCTCCGCAGCTGGAATGAAGACGCCGGGGAGTGGGTAATGTCCTTTACCGCCCTGTCCGGGGATGGAATTGCTTTGTGGGGGGCGCGCGCTTATTAATTACGGTCAATATCTGGAGGAATGTAAATGGATTTTACAAAAGTAACTAATTTAATGGAATCACTTAGCGGAGTGGGCATTCCGGGAGCCGATCTGGCGATATATATAAAAGGCAAGGAGGTATACCGACACTATACCGGGTTTGCCGTTCTGGAAAACAAAACCCCAATCGCGCCCGATACCCTTTACGCGTTTTGGTCCATGACAAAGATCGTAACCTGCGCCGCCGCTTTGCGCCTGTATGAGGAAGGCCGTTTCCTGCTGAACGACCCCGTATCGGATTACCTGCCCGAGTTCAAAAACATGGACGTACAGCGCACCGGCGAAAACGGGGCTGTCACCATCTCCCCCGCAAAGAATCCGATCCGTGTTGTGGATTTGTTTACCATGTCGTCGGGGCTTACCTATAATATGACGCCGAATTTGGAAAAGCTGTTTGAAGAGGCCGGGGAAAACCACACGCTTAAGGAATTTACCGCCGCCATAGCCAAGGACCCGCTGTATTTCGAGCCGGGAACCCATTGGCATTACGGTTTCAGCCACGATATCCTGGCCCGCTTGATTGAAGTCTTGTCGGGGAAAACCTTGGGCGAATACTTTTATGACAATATCTTTGCGCCCCTTGGCATGAATGACACTTTCTTCCGTGTGCCGCAGGAAAAGCAGCACCGCTTTGTTACCTGCTATACATACGACGAAAATGAAAAAACGCATAAAAAGACCGAAAACCCCCCCTTGCAATTTTTAAATCCCGATAACAAGTTTGAGTCAGGCGGCGGCGGTTTGGTCTCCACTGTCGATGATTACGCCAAATTCGCAAACACCCTTTGCGCAGGAGGTACCGCGGTTAATGATTACCGCCTGCTGGGCAAGGGTACCATTGAGCTTATGCGGACAAACCACCTTGATGAAGTCAGGATGAAGGACCACGGCTGGCCTCATCACCGCGACTACGGCTACGGCCTGGGCGTCCGCACCATGATAGAACGTACGGCAGGCGGCGACAACAGCAATATCGGGGCGTTCGGCTGGTCAGGTATGACAGGGACGCACGTACTCATCGACCCTTCCGCTGATTTGGTATTTGTTTACGCCCAGCAGTTGGTACCCAGTAAAGAGGAGTATGTATACGCCAGGCTTAGGAACGTTATTTACGGATGCCTGTAAGATTGTAAGAGAGGTGCGGCTATGCTTGTTCTATACTTTTCGGGGACAGGGAATACGAAATACATAGCGGAGCTGTTCAGCGCCGGAATGGACGCTAAGTGTGTGTCCATCGAGGAAGCTGCCGATTTTAACGCCATAATCAAAACACATGACAGGATAGCGGTTTGCTATCCTGTTTACGGTTCCAGGGTACCCCTTATAATGCGGGAATTTATAGCAAGGCATATGACCGCGTTAAAGGGCAAGGAACTGGTTATCTTTGCGACACAGGTGCTTTTTTCCGGCGACGGGGCGCGGGTTCTGTGCGACCTCTTCCCCGAAGGGCACATAAAGGTTATCTATGCCTGGCATTTCCTTATGCCTAATAATGTAAACAATTTCGCCCCATTACGGAAAACGGGAAGCAAGAGCATACAAAAACGCATAAAAATTGCGGAAATTAAAATGGCTAGGGTTTGCCGCGATATCAATGCCGGTATAGAAAGGAAACGCGGGTTTTCCGCTCTGGCCAAGATGTTGGGCAAAATCCAGGGCATACCGTGGCAGGGAAACAGCAAAAATGCCTTCGCGTCCGGGAACACAATGGAGAATAGGGCGAAAAAAAGCGTCAGAATCGACGCGGACTGTACCGTGTGCAACATCTGTGTAGAATGCTGCCCCATGCGCAACTTAGAGAACCGGCAGGGCGCAATCGTTCATAATAATAACTGTACCGTATGCTACCGCTGCGTAAACCTCTGCCCGCAAAAAGCGATAACCGTGTTTTTAAAAAGCAAACCCAAATGGCAGTATGAGGGTACTGCACAACACCTGAACATAACGCGCTGACGCTAATATATGAAATAATTAACGAGCGAGATTAAGAATGGTGTCGGCGCGGCAAGCCGGATATCCCGCGGAAATTTGGGCGGAGCCTTTGGTTGATTCATTTTAATCGATATATTCACGGCAATCTAATTTAAAAAAAATACAAATCATGTTAAACTATCTCCTGGGTGATGGGAATGGAGATATTAAACAAGCTTCAAGAAGAAATGCAAGCAATAGAAAAAAACTCGAAGCATGA
>Ga0123353_10000126_pt1 | contig 92081 bp, 84 predicted proteins | sample TergutLab28metaG_3_FD_92763 | JGI IMG/M metagenome (GOLD analysis project Ga0123353, IMG submission 92763) | Labiotermes labralis P3 segment gut microbial communities from Petit-Saut dam, French Guiana - Lab288 P3 | ecosystem: Host-associated > Arthropoda: Insects > Digestive system > Gut ...
CGGGGCTCGGAATGTCTGCCGTGATTTCTGAATCTTCTCCGACGGAAACTCTTGGCGTCCGATGCGGCGTAACGTGCGCCTTCACACCCCATACAACCATGCCAGAAAAGAAAGTCACTCCCCACGCGGCGCTCAAGCTTGTCGCCGACTGGCCGGGCCGGTATGGTGGTTTCCGTAACGGGAAAGGAAACCCCATGGCGGCCCTGTTACGCCGTTTCGACAAAAAGAAATTCCTGCCGGCCTCGGCGCTCGTCGTCGGACTGAGCCTGACGACCGCCCTGGCGCACTGGATCGGCGCGGGATGCGTCGTCTGGCTGTTCTGCTGGCCCGCGGCGGCGGTCGCGAACGCGCTGGAGCCAACAAGCTGGGCGATGGACGCATTCGGCTCCCTGTGGGTCGCGTTGCTTCTGGTTCCCGTGGCGCTGGTATATTTTTTCGTGTTGCTGTTGCCGATGTTCCTGCTGACCCGCTGGCCCCGGACGAAAGCGAGATGGATCACCCTTCAGATACTCTTTTTCATGTTTCATGTGTTTGGTCTGATGTTCTGCCTTGGCGCGACGTTCCCGCTGTCGTTTGAACACGACCACCACCAGATAATCGACCCATGAGCAACACCGCGCTGTGTGATATACTACGTCTCACGATGAAACGCGTAGTCATGCGAACGGTGTGTTTATTCCTGGCGTGCCTTGCCGTCGCCGACGCGGCGGCGCAGGGTGAACCGGGCAGTCAACCGGCGTCGGTGCCAACGGAGCATCTTGTCTCCGGGCAGTCGCCAGTGTTTACGCTGCGCGTGCCGGGGACGTTCAAACCGGCCTCGCCTGCCGACGCCGGCGTGACGCATTCCTTTGTTCTCGAGCGGGGCCAAACGCGGATCCTGCTGGATTTGATTCCGTATTTCGCGGATTTTCGCGGAAGGCCGATCGAAAAAACATTCGACGTGCCCGCCGACCGCACGGTCGAACTGCCCTGGCAGGACACGGCCGTGACGGTGTATGAGATTCCGCGGCTCACGACGGACGGACACGAGGTCGTCCTCCTCATCGCCGCCGTGCCGACGGCGGGCAACGGGCTGGTCGTCCGATTGGCCGGGCCTCGCGAAGCCCTCGGCGAAATGGAGCAGCTCCTGCCGACGCTGCTGGCAGGCCTGGACGCGCAGGCCTCGCAGGCCCAACCGCGATCCGACCTCTTCCGCAAAGCCACCGCGCTGTCGATCCTGGGCATGCTCATCATCATCATCACGCTCCGCCGCCATCAAAGAATGCGCAAACGGAGCGAACAAGCCGACGAAGCCCGCCGCCGCGCCGCCTGGGGAGATGGACCCAGCGAGTGAACTACTTCGCAATCTCCGTCAACAGATACTTGTGTTTATACTGTTCGCGTCGGCCCTGGCGGGCGGTGATGGCGGCGTGTTCGGCGGCCTCCAGCGTGCCAGGCGGCAGCAGCGTGGGCGTGACCGGGCCCAAGCGGCCGCTTTTGCGCTTGGAGTGATACTCCACGTTCAATTCGCTCAAGGCTTCGTCGAAACGCGACGCCAGGATCGTCACGTCGAGGCCGTCGCGAGGCTCCAGCCGTAATTCGTAAAACGGCGTGGCGGCGAATCGGCCCTGTAAGACGAATCGTTCCACAGCGCCAGCGTCGGCTCCGCCGCGCCCGCCGGCCGCCGCCATGGCGGCCACCACCTGGTGCTCGGTGATTTTCTCGCCGGTGATGTTGGCGGTGTGCAGGCCTCGTGAGAGGAACTCGATCATCGGACTCTGCCCCAGCCGCCCCACCACGCGCACGCGGTCGTCCATGTTGTATCGCCACAGGCCCGACCAGTTGCTGACAACCAGGAAATATTCCCGCCCCACCTCGACTTCGTGCGCCCGCAGCGTCGTGACGGCCTCCAGCCGCGACGCGCCCGCGTACTCCTCCGCCGGGATGAACTCGAGGAAATTCCCAAGGATTTCCGCCACGCCGGCGGCGGTGGAGTCGGCGACGGGCACGCTGAAGCGTCCCTCGCTGGCGAGCAGGCCGATGTCGCGAATCGGCACGTCGTCGAAGAGTTCCCGAAGCCGCGGCAGGTACAGACCGAGCGTGCCGCCGGTCCAGTTGGCCAGGAACGACAGCTTCCAGAAGTGCCGCGGCAGCAGCCTGCCGTCGCGTCGCAGGCCCGCTTCGAGGTGTTTGGCGAGGGCGGCGTTGTGGCGGCGGCGCAGACGGCGGTGGATGTAGACGTGCACCTCGCCGGGCGGCGTGAACGTGCCGTCGCGCACGTCGCGAATGAGCCGCTCGACGTGCCGCTGGCCTGTCTCGATCAACGCGATCGTGCTCGACGGGTTGGCCGTCGTGATAAAGGCGACGTCGCGGTCGACGCCGCTCCGCAGCACGGTGTACAGTCGGCTGTCGCTGTCGGCGATGTCACCGACACCCGGCGGCACGCAGTACATGCGACGGACGATTTTTTTCTGCGTCGCCGCCAGCAGCCCGCTCACCGCCCCGCACGGCAGGCCCGTCGGACTGACCCGCTCGCGCATCGACGAGGACAACTGTACCACATACCGCAGCCAGGCGGCGCGATGGTCGCGCAGCGCGGTCAGGCCCCAGACGTTCCACCCGCGACGCGCGTCGGAGAGACTTCGCGGCGTGACGGGGATAAACTTCGGCAGCCCCGTGGTGCCGCTGGTTTGGCTGAACATCAGCACGCGCTGACTGGGCTGAAGCAGCGCGGAGGTCTCGCCCGCCAACACGCGGTCCATGTAAGGCCGATGCGTCTCGTACGTGCCCACCGGCACCGCCCGGACAAACTCCTCGTACGTGCGAACCGCCCGCAGATCATGGGCACGCCCAAACCCCGTCACCGCGTGCGCGGCGAGCAACTGGGCAAGCAGTTGCTCCTGCACGCGCGCCGTATGTTCATGGGCTTTCAGAAAGCGCGCAACCTCCCGCCCCGCGTGCACACTCGCGGCAAAAGCGATCGGCCGAAGAAGAAAGGTTTTCAGGCTCATGGTGGTTGTTAAACCCCGCCAAGTCGTTGGAGAATCGTAGTCCGCATCACGTCGCGCGGCGCGGGCTGGTTGGTCCAACGTTCGAATTGTTTCGCGGCCTGATGGACGAACATGTCCAGACCCGTGATGACGGTGCAGCCGCGACGCACCGCCTGCTTCAATAGCGCGGTTTCGATGGGGTTGTAGATGGTGTCGAAGACGACGCGGACGGCGGGCGGGATGTTTTCCAGCGGCGAGTCGTTGACGTTGGGGTGCATGCCGATGGGCGTGCCGTTGATGAGGATTTCGGCGTCGATTTTTTCGGCGTCGGCCCATGGCGCGTGACGGCAGGCGAATTCCTCGGCGAGTCGAGCGGCGCGTTCGGGGGTTCGGTTGAGGACGGTGACGTCGGCGCCGTAGTGTGTGGCGGCGGCGACGATGGCGCGGGCGACTCCGCCGGCGCCGAGGACAGCGACGCGTCGACCCGCCAGGCCGGCGCGGGAAATTCCCATGCCCTCGCACAGGGCGTCGAGGATGGCGGCGTAGTCGGTGTTGTCGCCTCGCAGGCTGCCGTCGGGGCCGATGGTGATCGTGTTGATCGCGCCGATCCGCACGGCGAGTTCGTCGCAGTTGGCCGCCCCCACGTAGGCCAGGGCGTGTTCCTTGTGCGGCAGCGTGACGCTGAGTCCTCGCCAGTCCAGCCAAGGTCGGGCCTGCAAGGCGTCCATGAGGCGATTGAAATGTTCGGCGGCCGGTTCGACGCGGAGGGGCACGTAGACGGCGTCGAGGCCGGTCGCGTCGAAGGCGGCGTTGTGGATGGCCGGGCTCATCGAGTGGGTGACGGGGCAGCCGATGACGCCGAACACAGTCGTCGCGGGGCCGATGCGGTCCCAGCGGTACAGGCGGCGGAATTCATCAAGCGTGGGTTGGCCCGGTGCGGATTCGGAGCCTTTTTTCACGGCGGCGAACGTGCCGAACGCGCCGAATTTTTTGGCGAGGATCCGGCTGGCGACGCCGTGCTCTCCCATGGCCAGCGCGATGGTTGGTGAGTCGGCGGCGTGCAGCAGGTCGAGTGCGGCCAGAGCGTCCTCGGGCCCGGCGGCCATGAACGCGAGTTTGTGCACGTCGGCGGGCGTTCGTTTCATCTCCGCCATCACGGCGGCGGGGTCGGCCAGCGGACCGGCGAAGTGGTGCTGGCTGAGAATGATTTTCGTCCGCCCGTGATGCGGCGCGGCGGACGGGGTTTCGACTTCGACATCGATAAATACACGTAGCGAGGGCGCCGTTCGTGACGAGGGCGTCCCGCCCTCGTGTCCCGCGGACATCTTGCCCGCGTCTGACGGAAGTGATTGGATATCCTCTAACGGCCTGTCCTGTGGAATGCACACCGCGGGCGAGACGCCCGCGACACGTTGAAGCACCGCCTGCCGATCGGCTGACGTCCCGTGAAAATTCCCGCCCTGCGCGGCGGAGCGGTTGGTGACAATGATCTCCGTCTCGACGCCGCGCAGCAACTCGGCCAACTGCGCCGCCGTCGGCGGTTCGGCCAGGCAGTCCAGCCGCACCTCAATCGCATCCGCGCCGCCCGCCAACGCCGCGTCCAACGCCGCACGCATGCCGGCCACATCACGGGCCGTCAACGGACAGATCAATCGAGAATGGTTTGACAAGGAAGACAACGAATTCATTCGGTCTATCGTTTCTGCTGTTTCGCTTCGGCCTGCTTGAGCTTGTCGATCAGTTCCCTTGTCCTGTCCGCGTCGGGGCTGTCGGGGTTGTCCGCCAGCCATTTTTCCAACGTGGTCCAGGCTTCCCTGTATTTGCCGCAACTCATTTGAAGACTGGCAATATCCACCGTCGCCTGCTTCGGATCACTGAGATTCGCAAGTTTTGTGCGTTCGACGAGAATCGCCAACGCCTTTTTGTATTGGGTTTCGTTGTTTTTGTTGTTGGCCTGGAGCATGATGGCTTCGACCTGTTCGCCCAGCGCGATTTCGAGGAGTTGCTTGGCGTTGTCCGGGTCGAGTTTGCGAACCTCTGCGGTCAGGTTGGTGACGGCTTGGAAATTTTTCTTCTCCCTGGCCACGCGGAGCTGCGTGAGTTTGGCTTTGCCAAAGTGCGTACGGTCCTTGTCCAGTTCGATGACCTTGCGGGCGGCAATGTCCGCCTTGTCCCATTGCTGCATGGCCACGTAGACGTCCATCGCCTCGATCTGAAAACCGAGATCCTTGGGATCGGCGGACTTGGTCTTTTCCAGGAACGCGTTGTACGTGTCGAATTTTTTCTGGGCCTTCTCCAGCGTCGGAACAAACCGTTCCAACGGTCGATAGCCCGCCCAGGATTCCAGCACGGCCCCGTCGGGCGCGAGGATCACGATAAACGGATATCCCGACCCGCCGTATTTTTCCATCAAGGCTTGATTGGCCTTGCTGCCCGGCGCGTTGTTGGTGCAGTCCAGGCTGGCGGGCACAAACGCCGCCAGGGCCTCCTTGCCTTTCGCGTTGGCGTAGACATCCTCCTCGATCCGCCGGCACCAGCCGCACCAGTCGGTCGTAAAGTGCAGATACAGCGGCTTGTTGTCCTTCTTCGCCTGGGCGAGCGCCTTGGCATGCGTATTGGCAAACCCCGGGGGCGTCTTCACGCCCGCCGACACGTCCTGCGCCGCCAGGCCCGACACAACCAACCCAGCCAACAACGCGATCGTCGATGTTCGCATGACGGCTCCTTTGTGAATGGAAAAAACCACGGGCACCGTCATTTTTACCACAGAAACACAGAGAACCACAGAGAAATAGAGAAAACTCCGCTCGCTTGACCCGACCTCCCCGACGGAATATGCTTATAAAAGAAGAGGCCGCGGCCCTGAAGCGGTTTCGGGGCTGACGCGCTGTGTGAGTTTTGCGGGAAAAATTCCTTTCCGAAAGGGCGACTATCGAACAAGAACCCACCGCCAATTAGCCGATAGAAAGCATGTCGTGCTGTGTTATCCAGGCCCCACGGGGCGTACATCAGGTGAAGGAGACGTTCGTGAATATCATCGTCAACGCTCGGCACATGGAAGTGACAGACGCCATTCGGGAATTCGTGGAGAAAAAAGTCTCCAAACTCCCCCGGTTCTACGACAACGTGCAGCAGATCCAGGTCCAACTCAGCCGCGAAGCCGATAACAACGTGGCCGAAATCATCGTCACCGCAAAACGACGCAACACCTTCGTCGCCAGCCATCGCGACGCCGACCTCTACGCCAGCATCGACCAGTGCCTCCACAAAATCACCGAACAACTCCGCCGACACAAAGACCGCGTCCGCGACCGAAAAGCCACACCACTAAGCGAAACGGCGGGCGGTTAAACGACAACGGGAAAACCTCCTCCGTATGAAGATTCGAAAGACTGCCATCGTCGCCACGTTGACGCGTATCCTGCTGATTGGTTGCGTGGCCGGGTGCGCCGGATGCCGGGAGTACAGCCGATGGACGGAGGTCGTCGCGCTGGATCCCTCGACGACGTCAACCGTCACGGTCAAACATTCCGCGCGATTTGGAATGCGTTGGTATTCCGGATACTACGGCGGCGGGGATGATCGTTACAAAATCGACGTGCCGGTTGGCGACCGGCATTATCGCTGGCAGGGCGGTGACGAGAGGCCGTTTGTTCTGCGATTGAGGGAAGGTCGTCTCTACATGGTAGTCTTCGACCGGGAAGAGTACTCGCACTACCGTTACCGCTATTATCGCAGCGACGACGAAAACCGCTTGCAGGAAATTACGCCGTCAGAGTTTCCGAAGGATTTGGCCATCCAGAACATGTGGCTAAACGACGAAAGCACAGCGCTGCTGGCGAAGATGGATCCCGAAAAGTTCTTGTTTCGCTGGTCCCTGACAGCCCGGATGTGGCTCCATCTTGAAACGGGCGCGGATTTCGGCAGTTACCAAAAACCTTCCGCCGAATTCGCCGCCGATTTCAAGGCCAGGTATATCTGTCCGCACGAATCCCCGCCGCCGTGACCAATGGGGAATGGCAAATCGCGCGTCGCGATAACGCTGCGTGCTGTAGAACGTCCCGCACGAAAAATGCCCCCTTCCCAGCCCCGCGCGGCAGGGCCGGCAGCCCCAGCGGGGCGTCTTGGGTAGCCCCCTGCTCCGCTCGCAAACAGCGCGAGCTACGCAGGGTGAGCGTACTCGCGAACCCTGGGGATCGTGGAGTTTTTCCCAATAAAATCGTGCCTGACGCCACTGGCCGAGGCCGCACCGTCGCGCGAAGACGGCATCCAACGGCGCGCACTCGGGAACGTGCGAGTCGTTCGATGCCGTCTTCGCGCGACGGTGCGGCCTCGGCCAGTGGCGTCAGGCACGATAAAAGAGTTCCGAATAACACCTGGTCCCAGGGTTCGCGGAGTACCGCTCACCCTGGGCTACCCAAGACGCCCCGTTGGGGCTGTGTACCGGTGACTGCCGTGCGAGGCCGGGGAGGTGAGGTTTGCTTTTCCGTGTTCTACAGCGCAAAAAGGCGAACCAGTGAAAACCGTTTTTCGGCGGCCCGCGTCCTTCTCCGCACCTTCGCGTCCCCACGTCTCTGCGTCGCTTATTTCTTGCCGAATTCCTCTTCCAGGTTTTTCAGCGCCCGGCGGTGGCTGAGTTTGGCGACGCTGCCCATGCGGTTCACCAGCAGCGTGCCGTTGAGATGGTCCATTTCGTGCTGGAAAATCCGGGCCGTCAACTCCTCGCCCACTTCCTCGAACACGTTGCCGTCGAGGCCCGTCGCGCGGATCGCCGCGACGTTGTACCGCTTCACGCGGCTGGAAATGTTCGGGAAACTCAAGCAGCCCTCGTCGCCGTCCTGCGAGCCGTCCAGCATGGTCAGTTGCGGATTGATGTACACGCGGCGGTCGGTGTCCTGGAACGTCGGCGAAGCCACGAACAGCCGCACCGTCACGCCCACCTGCGGAGCGGCCAATCCCACGCCGCGGGCGGCGAACATCAACTCGAACATGCGATCGACGAGCGCCCGCACCGCGTCACTGACGCCCGGCACCTCGTCGCACGCCTCCCGCAGCCGCGGGTCGGGATATCGAACAATCCGCAGGCCCGGCAAGTCGATCCGCTGAATTTTTTCCTCACTGTCCATCATTTCATTGTACCGAATGACAAGAAGACGCGAAAGCACCCCACGCGACGTGTCCACGGCAAACACCCGCGCGTGACGCGGGCATCTTGCCCGCGTCACGTTGCGTGCCACGTCATTGCAACGCCCGCAATGCCTCAATTCCGCCCTGCAAAAACGCCTCGTACGCGTCCCGCGACGCCAGGCGGCGCATGCGGGCCGTTCGGTCTTCCGTACGTGGGAGGGATGGTTTGAGTTCGTCGCGAAGGATGGCCAGGGCGGCGGTGAATTCGCCGACGCGTGGTGGCAAGGCGGCGGCGAGTTGGTCGCGAAGCCGTCCCGCCAGCGCCGGCGCCGCCCCGCCCGTGCCGACGGCGATCACCACTTCCCCGTCGTTCGCGACGGCGGGCATGGTAAAATCGCACTCGGCCGGCTGATCGGCCACATTAACCAGCGCACCAACCCACTGGGCGTCGCTGGCGATCTGCGCGTTGAGCGCCCGATCGTCGGTGCAGGCAAACACCAGCGTCGCGCCCTCCAGATGCTCGGGGCAGTACGGTTTTTGAATCACCAACACACCGACATCGCGAAGGGCCTGCGCCTCGGGCGGCACGGACTCGGCGACAAGTTTGACCTCCGCCCCGGCGTCCAGCAACGCATGCGCTTTCCGCAACCCCACGTCGCCGGCACCGACGATAACAACAAGTTTTCCATGCAAATCCAACAGAATCGGGAAGGTTTTCATACGAATCCCTGTGTTGCAATCTGGCTCTGCCTGTTTGGCAACATAAAACACAGCAAACAATAGGTCGGTCTCCCCCGGCCTCGCGCGGAAGAGCCGGTACACAGCCCCAACGGGGCGTCTTGGGTAGCCCAGGGTGAGCGGTACTCCGTGAACCCTGGGACCAAGGCTTTTTTTCTCCCTTCTCGTGCCTGACGCCACTGGCCGAGGTCGCGCCGTCGCGCGAAGACGGCATCGAACGACTCGCACGTTCCCGAGTGCGCGCCGTTGGATGCCGTACACCGCGCGTGCTCGACCTCGGCCAGGGCGTCAGGCACGATAAAAGAGTTCCGAATAACACATGGTCCCAGGGTTCGCGGAGTACCGCTCACCCTGGGCTACCCAAGACGCCCCGTTGGGGCTGTGTACCGGCTCTTCCACGCGAGGCCGAGAAGGCAACTCATTTCGGAACGGAACGTTTTACAACGCAGGCAAACCATCGCGAAACGTTTGTTTTTTTCAACGCCCTACGACGCAAACAGGCAGAGCCCTATCGAACGCTCGCTCGCCTCTCACGCCACCACTTCCTTCGAGCGGGTTACCAGCGGGGCGGTGATGGCGGGTTCGGCGGCGGATTCACCGGCGAGGTATCGTTGGAAAAATGCCGTCGTCCGCTGGGCGTAGAGTCCCGGATGAACAATGACACTCTGGTTGTGTTTGGCGTTTTCGGCGATCCAGAGGTATCGCGGTTCCGGCGCGTCGCCGTGGAGCAGGCGGGTCTGCTCCTCGCGGATGTAGCTGTCCTTTTGGCCGTGGATGAAAAAGATCGGCCGCGGGGGCATGCCGCGCAGCGCTTTGCGGACCGACGGATACCGGCAGCCAAGCCGACGCTGCGCGGGGATGAGCATCAGCCAGAGCAGCAGCGACCAGAACCAGTCGGGATGATGTTCGTAGACGAGTTTGACGCGGGCGAAGATGTACGCCCATCGTTTCATCAAGGCCGTCAGTGTCGTGTCGGTGGCGAACGCGCCGTCGCAGATGATCGCCTTGATGTGGGAGTCGCTGGCGGCGGCGAGCAGTCCGCTGCCCGCGCCCCGGCTGATGCCGAACAGGCCGATGTCGCGCGGTCTGCCCTCGGCTTCGAGGCAGCTCTGGACGTACGCGCAGGCGCCGAGCGTGTCGCCGAGTTCCTTGTCGCTGGGCCATTGGAGCGGTTTGTATTTCGGCGTGGTGAGCGAGCTGTCGCCGTGGCCTCGGTAATCGAACGTGAAGACGTCGAACCCCGCGTCGATCAACGGGCGGGTGTAGCGGGCGCAACTGTACATGTCGCTGCCGTACTCGTGACAGAAGACGATCGTGCCCTTGACGGCTTTTCGGTTGGGCGTGTTGATGTGCATGCCGCGCAGGCTGGTGCCGTCGAAGGAGCGGAACCGAACGATTTCGCCATGGATGGGTTTGAAGTCCAGAGGCCCCATCGACAGCGGCGGCGGCGTGTCCACGAAGATGTTCAGGCAGATGCGGACATACTTGGCCAACAGCAGCACGACAAACACCACCAGCGCCGTGCAGGTCAGCGCAATGGCCAACACCGCCCAGTGTTGCTGGAAAAACGAAGCCTCCCCCAGCGGGGGCCAGTATGTCGTAAACATCGGCATAGAGCGAGCACCCAGAAACCGCGCAACAGCATAGGCCACAAGGGGATGGAAAGCAATCAAGATTCGGTTTTCTTTCGTTGCGTAATGGTGAAAGGAGACGGCGGGCGAGGGAAGCAAAGCCACTAGCCACTAGCCACAAGCGACAAGGGCTTGCTGTACATCATGGTGAAACCACACATCGCGCCGGCGAGAGTGCCCTCAATGCTTCGCTGACTCGGAGATCGTCGTGAGCGTCCATGCCTTCCGATCGTCAAGTCTGCGAAGCTTGGGGACCCCTCTCTCGAACGTAACGCCCGATTTTACCAACGTCTACCAAAAACCCTTGTCGCTTGTGGCTAGTGGCTTGTGGCTCTGTTTCCCTCGAATCACCGGCCCACATTCTCCCACACGCCGCGAAGGCCGAGACTACGATGTAGCGTGGAGGGACTTCCCATGCGCGACGTCACGTATCTTCTCATTGGCGGGGGGTTGGTTTGTCACAATGCGGCCGCGGCGATTCGGCGGCGGGATGCGGGCGGCAGCGTGTTGATGGTGAGTGACGAGCCGCATCGGCCTTACAATCGCCCGCCGCTGACGAAGGCGTTTATGCGGGGCGATGAGCCGTTGGAGAAGGCGTTTATCGCGTCGACGGACTGGTACACGGAGCATCGCGTGTCGTTTCGGCCTGGCACGGCGGTGACGGCGGTGCATCCGCGAGAGCACCTGGCGACGCTCGACGACGGGGAGGTCGTTCGGTACGAAAAGGCGTTGTTGGGCACGGGCGGTCGGCCCGTGGAGCCCGCGTTGCCCGGCGACGATTTGCCTGGCGTGCATTGTTTGCGGACGATGGACGAGGCGGCGCGAATTTCGCGGGCGGCGCAGTGGTCACGGCGGGCGGTGATTCTGGGCGGCGGATTTATCGGTGTGGAGATGGCGGCGGCGCTGACGAGGCGGGGGTTGGCGGTGACGCTCGTGCATCCGGGCGAGCGGATTTATTCGCGGTTCGCCGGGCCGACGCTGGCGGAGTTCGTGACCGCCCGCTGTCGCGAGCAGGGCGTGGAGTTCGTGGCCAATCAGAAGGCCGTCGCGTTTCACGGCGGCGAGGGACAGGTGCGTGGCGTGGAGTTGGAGGACGGCCGTCGGCTGCCGTGCGAGCTGGCGGTGGCGGCGATGGGGATCGTGCCGAACGTGGAGTTGGCCAGGCACGCGGGGCTGGAGGTCGGCGACGGCGTGGTGGTCAACGAGCGGCTCCAGACCAGCGCCTCCGACATATACGCCGGAGGCGACATCGCAAACGTGTTCGACCCGTACTCCCGGAGGCGGCGACGCATCGAGCACTGGGGACAGGCCGACTACACCGGCACGCTGGCGGGCCAAAACATGGCCGGGGCGGACAACCGCTACGCCCTGCTGCCGTACCTCTGGACCGATGTGTTCGACATGCACATCGAATTCGCCGGCGACGAACACGCGCCCGCCGACGCCACCATCCTCCGAGGCCAAACCGCCACAGGCCAATTTGCCCTGCTCCACCTGCACGCCCATCACGTGGCCGCCTGCTACAGTGTCAACCTCAAACGGGCAGAGAATCAGTCGCTCCAACGGCTCATTGAACATCGCGTAAACGTGCAAGGGTACGAATCGCACCTGGCGGACACGACGTTCGACGCGGCCACCCTGCTGCCGCCGGCAAAGGCGGCGTGAAGAGGGGGACTCAGGCGTCGTCACGCGGATCGGCGTAGTAGTGGGCGTGCACTTCCTGGTAGAGTTTCCATCGCTGGTTTTCGGAAAGTTTTATAAAGCCATGCAGTGCCGCCGCGATGACTTTGGCTTTGTTGCCCAGATCACCCGCCACGGCATTGAAGTCATCCGACAGTTCCTTGGGTATGCGGCCTCCAAAGGAAACCGTATGAAGTTTCTTGCTCATGTTAACAATTGTAATTTATTGAAAACAGCCAGCTTGTGCATTATAGTCGATTATTTTTCATCGATTGTTAACTTTTTCTTGACATCTTCTCCGTCGTCGCGATGATGGCGTCTGACGTGCAGCGCTCGAGGCCCCGCCGGAAGTCGCGAAGAGGCCGGTGTGGAAAAGTTTGTTTCCACACCGGCCTCGACCGGTTTCCAACGTGTCGCACGTCCTGTTGGCAGGGACGGCGTGAAACATTGTGCGTGGATATGGCTTGCCGTTTTGCGTGCGGGATGCAGAAAACAACCGATCGGCCTCCCCGGTCTCACGCCACGGGACCGGCACGCAGCTCCACGGGGCGGCTGTGTGCCGGCACTGCTGCGCAAGACCGGGAAGGCCGATCGGTTGTTTTCTGCATCCCGCACGCAAAACGGCAAGCCATTATAAAACGTTCTTCGATTTCCGGGGACTGCTTCACTTCCACGGATCGGCGTCGCTGCGGTCGCCCTCTTCGTCGTGATCGTCTTCGTCGGGCGATTTCCAGCTTTCGGACTCGCTCATGTCGTCGAGTTCGCGTTCCATCGCCTTGAACATTTTTTCCTGCATCGGGGCCAGTTTGCGATAGTAATCGAGCGTGGCCTGGTAGCTGCTGACCATCTGGTTGATTTTCACCAACTGCCACTTCGTCAGGCACTCCGGCTCGATGATGGTGGAAAACGGGTCGCAGTCCATGCGGATGTCGCCCCGGCTGGTCCGATGAAAATATTGGCAGTCCTTGCACTGGATCATGGTTCTCTCCAACGCGGCTATCATACCACGCGCGTCGCCGAAAATCACGCTCGGATTTATTGACAGTGCCCGGGAATGCCGATATTGTCAAGAGTCGAACACACGTTCGCCAAAGGGACGCGGCATGACGGAATGGTTTGCCAACATCAACAAGCAGCAGTACGGCCCCGTGGATGAAGCCGCGCTTCGCGGGTGGGTTTCGCAGGGGCGGCTGGGGCCTTACGATCTGATCTGGTCACAGGGCATGCCCCAATGGGTGCAGGCGGTGACGGTGTTTCCCGGCTGGTTCGGCCAGAATCCGCCGCCGCTGACGAACGTCATGCCGACCTACGGCGCGCCGGGGACCATGTATCAAACCATGCCAGGCGGCATGAAACCGCACCGCGGCACCATGATCCTGATATTCGGCATTGTCGGACTGGTGACGTTTCTGTGCTGCCTGACCATCATATTCTCCATCCTGGCCTGGGTGCTTGGACAAAGCGACCTGCGCGCGATGCGCGAGGGGCGCATGGATCCTTCCGGACAGGGTATCACCAATGGCGGAAGAATCTGCGGTATCGTCGGTGTGGTCCTGTACCTCGTGTACATTATCCTCAACATCGCGGGCGTATTCGGCACGGTCCTCAACAACGGCCGATGGCCGTGATCTGACAAATTGACTCGAGACGGTAGCATCGTTGTATCGTCTTTGCGTTCATACGACTTCGCGAAGACCGAGCGGGATTACCCGGATGGACGGATTAGAGGATTGCCGTGCGGGACGAAAAACCCTAAATCCTTCAATCCGTGTAATCCCGCTCGGTCTTCGCGAAGTCGTAAAGCGTAACATGTAGCGCCCCGAACGCTCTACAACGCAAAAAGGCAGAGCCATCTCCGCATCCATCCTGCACTCCCGTCACCCCCGCGAAAAAATCCTCCCATTTGCGACTTGCGGTACTTTCCTCCCGGCGATTGTGTTACAATACGGGAAACCTTCACAGGAGTGCACACACTATGTCGGCTGCCAAGCAATCGTCGGTGGACCTTCGGATTATCGAAAGCCTCAACAAAGCCAAGGCCAAAATGCTGGCCGAGCTGCACAAGGTCATCATCGGGCAGGACGCCGTCATCGAACTGCTCATCCAGGCGATCCTCTCCCGCGGTCACTGCCTGCTGGTCGGCGTGCCGGGCCTGGCCAAAACGCTGCTGATCTCCCAACTGGCCAAAGTGCTCAAGCTCTCGTTCAACCGCATCCAGTTCACGCCCGACCTCATGCCCTCCGACATCACCGGCACCAACGTGATCGAGGAAGACCCCGCCACCGGACGCCGGGCGTTCCGGTTCGTCAAAGGGCCTGTCTTCGCCAACGTGCTCCTGGCCGACGAAATCAACCGTACCCCGCCCAAAACGCAGGCCGCCCTCCTCCAGGCCATGCAGGAGCACGTCGTCTCCGCCGGCGGAGAAACGCACGAACTCGACCAGCCCTTCTTCGTGCTGGCTACGCAAAACCCGATCGAGCAGGAAGGCACCTACCCGCTGCCCGAAGCCCAGCTCGACCGCTTCATGTTCATGGTGATCGTCGATTACCCCTCGCGCGACGAGGAGCGGCTGATCGTCAAAAACACGACGATGGACATCAAGGCCGAACCCGAAGGCGTGCTCGGCGGCGACGACATTCTCGCGCTCCAGAAAATCGTCCGCAAAATCCCCGTCAGCCAGCACGTGGTGGACTACGCGGTCAACCTCGTCCGCGCGACGCGAACCGTCGACCCCACCGCGCCGGACTTCGTGAAAAATTACCTCTCCTGGGGCGCCGGACCTCGCGCCGCGCAGTCCATCGTGCTGGGCGCCAAGAGCCGCGCCCTGCTCCACGGCCGATTCAACGTCAGTTGCGACGACATCCGCGCCATGGCCAAACCCGTGCTGCGACACCGCATCTTCGCCAACTTCAATGCCGACGCCGAAGGCCTCACCACCGACCGACTCATCGAAATGCTCATCGAAAAAGTCCCCGAACCCAAGGCCTCCGAATACAAAACCGACACCGTCGCCGTGGCGGAGTAACGGCGGAAAAGTAACGAGTAACGAGTGACGAGGACTTCGCGATTCCAGGAAAAACGCGGAAGTCCTCGTCACTCGCTACTCGTTACTCGTTACTTTCGTGTGCCTCGCCGCTGTGTTACAATGCCCCCGACATGACCATCCGACCCGCGACAGTTTCCGATGCGCAGGCGATTTGTGACCTGATCAATTACTACGCCGAACGAGGCCGCATGCTGCACCGAAGCCTCGAAAGCGTGTACCAGTCGCTGCGCGATTTCCTCGTGATGGAGGACCGCGACGAAATCGTCGCGTGCGTGGCCACGGAATTGTTCTGGGCGGACCTGGCCGAGGTGCGTTCCCTCGCCGTCGCGCCGCACGCGCGAGGCAAAGGACTGGGCACGAAACTGATCCGCAAGGCCGTCGCCGTCGCCCAGAAACTGGGCGTCCACCGTCTCTTTGCCCTGACGTACGAAAAAGAGTTCTTTGCCCGGCTGGGCTTCGAGGTCATCGACCGAGACAAACTGCCCGAAAAAGTCTGGCGGGCGTGCATCTACTGCCCCAAGGCCGACGACTGCGACGAAACGGCCATGATCCTGCGAATCCTGTCCCGCTCCGGCAAAAAACCCCTGCCGCTACAACGAAAACCCAAACGGACCAGAAAACGCACCAAGGTCCCTCGCACGCGGAAGAAGAAATGAAGCCTGACGACGAACTGACAAACCGCACGGTTTTCGACGATGTCCGGCGCATTCTCGCGGGGGCAAGGCGGCAGGCCTACGCGGCCGCCAATTTCGCTATGGTCGAAGCGTACTGGCAAATCGGCCGACGGATTGTCGAGGAGGAACTCGCCGGTCAGCAACGGGCCGAGTATGGCCTATACCTGACCCGCGAATTGTCCCGCCGGCTTGGTGATGAGTTCGGCAAAGGGTTCTCCGTCGCTAACCTGTCGAATTTCAAGAAATTCTACCTCATGTTTCCCGATCGGGAGATTCGTTACACACTGTGTAACGAATTAACAGAACCAGCCCCGGAGGGCGAAGACGCTCAAAAACCCTACACACTGCGTAGGGAACTGAGCTGGTCGCATTATCGCCTGATTATGCGCGTCGAAAGTCCAGCAGCGAGATCATTTTACGTTCGGGAGGCGGCCGAGCAGAACTGGAGCGTCCGGCAGCTGGAGCGGAGTATCAAAACGCTGGATTTTGAACGACGGCTGAACGCTCCGGGAAAGCGGGACATCGTGCCGACTGTTCCTGCTAAAATGGAACTTGGCGATTTCATCAAAGACCCTTACGTATTGGAATTTCTGGACTTGCCCGAACCGTGGGACGGCCATGAAGGCACGCTGGAGACGGCGATTATTGAACGGGTGCAGCACTTTTTACTCGAGTTGGGTAAAGGATTTTCGTTCGTTGGCAGGCAATTTCGGATCAGTAGTGAAACCTCGCATTTTTACGTCGATCTCGTGTTCTACAACTACCTGCTTAAGTGCTTCGTGCTGATTGATTTGAAAACGTCGAAGTTGACGCATCAAGACATTGGCCAGATGGACATGTACGTCCGCATGTTCGACGACCTCAAGCGTGGCGAAGGGGACAATCCGACGCTCGGCATCATTTTTTGCGCGGATAAAGACGATACGATCGTTCATTATTCGGTGATGAAGGACAGCCAGCAGCTTTTCGCGTCAAAATACCGTCTCATCCTGCCGAGCGAAGAAGAACTCCGCGACGAACTGGAACGGCGGCAAATTCTGCGGATCGACAGACCGAATCGGTGAGGACTATGATCTAACGTAGTGTCGCCAAGACCATAACCATGACCATCCACGAACCCATCATCCACGTGAAGCACCTGCACAAGGCGTTTGGCCGGCTGGTCGTGCTGGATGGCGTGAATTTGGCCATTCGCCCAGGGCAGACCACGGTGATCATCGGGCCTTCCGGGTGCGGCAAGAGCGTGCTGCTGAAAAGCATCGTCGGCCTGGTCAGGCCCGACCGAGGCCGCGTGATGTTCCAGGGCGTCAACCTCACGAAACTGTCGGAAAGAAAACTCGCCCGCATCCGCACGAAATTCGGCTTTCTGTTCCAGGGGGCGGCCTTGTTCGACTCCATGACCGTCGGCGAAAATGTCGCCTTTCCGCTGGAAGAGCACGAGGTCGGCACGTCGGGCGAACGGATCCGCCGCGTCGCCGACGTGCTGGGCATGGTCGGCCTCGACGGGCTACAGGACCGCTTTCCCGAGGAACTCTCGGGCGGGCAGAAAAAACGCGTCGCCCTCGCGCGGGCCATCGTCCTCAACCCCGAGGTCATCCTTTACGACGAGCCGACGACGGGGCTGGACCCCATCCGCTCGGACCTGATCAACGAACTCATCCGGCGGCTCCAACGCACGCTGAACGTCACGAGCATCGTCGTGACGCACGACATGGCCTCGGCGAGGCGAATCGCCGACCGCATCCTCATGCTCCACAAAGGGAAATTCATCGCCGACGCCGCGCCCGACCATCTGGATACCATCCAGAACGACACCGTCCGCCGATTCATCGAAGGCCGGGCCGACGAGGAAGAACTGAGCGAACTGTCGAGGGGGACTGTGCAATGAATTGTGCGAGAACCGGCATTCGAGATTCGACTTTTCGTTACCCGACGGTGAATGCGGACCGTTCGTTCGAGGGAGACCAGCCACCAGCCACAAGCCACAAGCGACAAGGGCTTGCGATGCACCATGCTGAAATGGCACCTCGCGATGGCGAGAGAGGTCCCGATGCTTCGCTGACTCGAACATCGGTGAATCAACACGTCACCAACCGATCGCTGAGTCCGCGAAGCAGGGAGACCCCTCTCGCCCGCCAATGGTGGGAGTTTACCCAGACGTCTCGCAAGCCCTTGTCGCTTGTGGCTTGTGGCTGGTGGCCGGTCTCCTTCGAACAAACGGCCCGCATTCACCAATACGTACCGAGAGGAATCGTCTATGAGCGCTTCATCGCGTAACATCGCCGTGGGATTGACGGTCATCGTGGGCCTGGTGCTGCTGGGCGCACTGGCGCTGGTGTTCACGGGCAGGCCCATGTGGAGCCAGAGCGGCTACGATCTTCGCGTCGTGCTCGACGACGCCGCCGGGCTTCGCGACGGCAGCGCGGTACAGCTCAACGGCATGGATATCGGCAAGGTGATCTCCGTGGATTTCCGCGACGGCGACGCCGCCAAAGGCCTGATCGCCCTCGCCCGCATCGACGCGGGGCGGCGAATCCCCGCCACCGCCCAGGCCGAGGCCACCCCACCGCCCATGGGCATGGGCAGTTCCGTGCTGCGGCTGAGTTCGCCGCTCGCGCCCCAAGGCGCCGAAGGAAAATTCCTGCCCATCGACAACTCCGCCCTCCTCGTCGGGCGATCCGGCGGATTGATGCGCCAAATGGAAACGCTCGCCGAAGGCATCGGGCAACTCATGCTCGCCCTCAACACCGGCGCGGGGCCCGACGGCCAAACCCTGCCCCCCGACAGCCCGGTGGCCCTGCTGACGGCCTCGCTGAAAAAAGTCAACCTCACCCTCGACGCGACCCTGACCCTCATCGGCGACCCGGACAACCAGCAGAACGTGAACATCACGCTCGCCAACGCCCGCGAACTCTCCACGCAGGCCCTGGCAACGATGGACGACGTGAAGACGCTCATCGCGTCAGGCCGCGATCTGATGACGTCAGGCCAAGGCCTCATCACCTCCGGCCAAGGTTTGATCACGCAGGCCGGCGAAACGATGACGGAAATCACGCACGCCACCACAAAGGCCAGCGCCTCCGTCGACCGCCTCACACAAAACCTCATCGACAACACCGAACAGCTCAGCCGCACCCTGACCACCCTCAACGCCGCCCTGATCAAACTCGAACAAGGCGAAGGCACCGCCGGCAAACTGCTCAACGACCCCCGCCTCTACGGCAACCTCGTCGACATCGCCGAACAAATGAACAGCGTCATGAAAGACCTCCAACTCCTCGTCCAGGAGTGGAAAGACCGCGGCGTGGGAATCCGGCTGAAGTGAGTCCATGGATGCCGGGATTTTGACGCAATCATCACGGTCCCTGTTGCCTTCGTCCCCGCGGGACGCTATTCTGGCCGCTATGACACAATCACCTCCCCTCAATGTTGGCATGGTCGGTGTGGGCGGGTTCGGCGGCACGAGGCGTCGCGAGATGCGGCAGTCGGGCCTGTATCGCCTGGCCGCGTGCCATGATGTCAATCGCGAAAACGCCCTGCTCTGCCAGAAGGAAGACGGCGCCGCGATCGTCGAGAATTATGAGCAGTTGCTGGACTTCCCCGGCCTGGAGGCGATCATCATCTCCACCGGCGCGAAGTTTCATGCCGAGCAGACGATCGCCGCCGCCCGGCGCGGGCTGCACGTGTTCGTGGAGAAGCCGCTCTGTTCCACGCCGCAGGAAGTCACCGACATGATGCGGACCTGGCGGGAAACGGGCGTGGTGATCGGCGTGGGGCATGCTAACCATTCCGCCCTGGCCCACAGCCGGACCGTCAAGCGGATGCTTGACGACGGCACGATCGGCACGCCCGCGAGTTTCGAAGCCACCACCGCCCATTCCGGCGGGCTGATCATCAAGCCCGGCGACTGGCGGGGCGATCCCGAGAAGAATCCCGGCGGCATGCTCTTCCAGTGTGGCGTGCACCTGCTGCATGAGTTAATGTATTATTTCGGCCCGGTATCGCGAGTGTTCGCGCAGATGCGGTACGACCTGCACACGACGCAGACAGCCGACATCGCCAACTGCATCGTCACGTTCGCGTCGGGCCTGACGGGGTCGCTCAACGCGTACCACGTCACGCCGTATCGACACACGTTGAACATTTTCGGCATGCGGACGAACTTGTACGTCAACTCGCACGCGCCGGAGGGGCAGCGGCTGCTCATGCAGTCGTTGCCGCCACGGCTCGACGGCAGCGTCGAACCCGTCGTGCCCGTGCAGCTCGAAGCCGAAATGCCACTGGGCAACCTGCGGAGTTTCCACCAGGCCGTGCGGAAAAAAACACTGCCCTACCCGTCGATCCTCGACGGCGCGCGGGCGGTCGGCGTGGTCTTCGCGGCCGAGGAATCCGCCAGACTCGGCAAACCCGTGGACGTGCCTCGGGAGTGGATGTATCAGGATTGACAACGGCAGTGAGACGAATTGTCGCGGCGCGTGGGTAAACACGCGGCCGCTTGTTCGAGGGAACCGTTTCGTTAATTCGTTAACTCGTGAAGAAACGTCTTCGCCGAATCAACGATTTAACGAGTCAACGAGTTAACGAATTAACGATCACAGGTGCCAAATGAAGCCACTCGTCATGTCGTTCATCGTCACACTGGGTCTTCTGGCCGGTTGCGCGTCGTCGCCGTCGTCGCCTGCGGTTGGGGCGGAGGCGGTGTATCGGACGTCGGTGTGGACGCTGGATGAGGTGCGGGCCTCGTTGCCGCACATTCAGAAATCCGCGACGGCGGCGGCGGAGTTTTACTGCAACGATCCCTCCGACGCGGGGCTGGCCATTGAAGGCGGCGACTGGTTCCGCGCGGAGTTGGATCACCGTAGCGGCGGGATCATGGCCGTCGTCGCGTGGTGGCCTCGCGAGAAATTCAACGGCGTCGTGCTGTACCATCTCCAGAGTCAGGCCCGGCTGGCGGACGACCTGAAAAACATCGCCTTTTATAACGAACGCAACTGCCCGGTGTATCTGTTGGGCACAGCGGACCTGCTGGAGCAGGCCCGGCTGGGCGGGGCGAAGTTCGCGGACACGATCCCCGTTCCCGCCGCCACCGTCGAGGGCGTCTCGACGGTCGATTTGGCCACCGTGGCGGTCAGTTGGACGTGGGTATGCGAATTCGTGGCCGCCTGCACGCGACAGGGGAAGATGCCCGTCATGTTCCAGTCCATCAAGTTCGTGCCCTCCGGCAAAGAGCGGATCGACAAGCACACACTCAATCCCATGATGGCGCAGCGGCGGTACACGAAATTTCACGACGATCTGGCCGTGTCGCCCATTCCGGCGGGGCAGCTCGGCAAGGAATGGCTGACGATGGCCCGCAAGCGGCTGGACACGCTGCGGGCTCGCGAGATGAAGAACATCCGCCAGGCAGCGAAATGGGCCGCCGACGCCAAGGCCTCCGGCGGGTCGGCCTACTTCTGGAGCACAACGCACGTGCTGGGGCCGATCGGGCGATCCGTGAACAACCCGACGTCGCTGACCCCGCTGCCGCCCGTGCCGAAACCCGACACCCCGGCGGAAGAGCAGAATCCGCTCGGGCCTGGCGACTTCGTCCTGGGCATCGGCTATGACGCGATCGTCGCCAACGAGCCGCCCAAGCTGGCCTGGCTGCGACAGTCCGGGGCGAAGGTCGCCCTGTCGGCGGCGAATTACAGGCCCGAAAACAACACGACCGCGCCGGGCGAACTGTTCATCGACCAGCACTGGCCACTCGGCGACGCCGACGTCATCGTCCCCGGCTACGACGTGAACATCGCCCCCACCAGCGGCCTGCTGGCGGTGGAAATCTATCTGATGATTTCCGCGGAAATCAACGCGCTCGAAGCGGCCTCGACGAAAGCCGCCGCAAAAAAGGCCGCCAAAGAAGCCGCCGCCGTAACCAAGGCCGAAAAGAAGGCCGCCAAACAAATCGCCGCGAACGAGGCGGCGGCGAAGAAGGCCCACGCCAAGGCCGTCAAGGCCGAAGCCAAAGCCCAGAAGAAGGCCCAGAAGGAAGACGAACGCGAACTGGCCAGGTGTCTGGGAAAACGAAAACGGGATTACGTGATCCCCATCATGCTCGTCACCGCCAAAGTCGCCCTGATCGCGACCAAAATCACGCTGCATTGCGTGAAATGAGCGACCGAAAATTTGCGTGATGATTTTTCGCGCGGCAGTGTATGATTCCCCTTGCGGAAGGCTCTGCCATATTTGGCAGTTCGTGGTTTCGTTTCCACGGAGACGAATCCGCCAACCATATAAAGGTGCCCTATGACGTCTATGAAGCCTATGTTCGTGTTGTCGTTTGTCGTGTTGGGTTTGCTGTCGGGATGCGCGACGAATCCCGGCGGTGGGTCGTCGTGGTTTGAGCAGCCTGCCGTTGGGGCGGAGGCGTATTATCGCGAATCGCTTCGTGTGCTGGACGACGTGCGGCGGGATTTGCCGGCCATTCAACGGTCGGCGGAGAAGGCGGCAGCGATTTACTGTAGCACGTGGGAGGATTACGGCATCGCGTCGGAAGGCAGCGCGGTGTTTTACGGTGAGTTGGTCGGGCGAAGCGGCGGCGTGATGGCGATCGGGGCATGGTGGCCTCGTGAACGCGGTTTCCGCGGCGTGCTGTTGTACTGTCTGCGAGGCCCGGAGCTTTTCGCCGCCGACCTGGAAGACATCGCCTTTTTCCGCGGCCTGGGATGCAAGGTGTTCCTGTTCGGTCCGGCGGATTTGCTGGAGCGGGCCGCATTGTGCGGCGTGGAGGTCGAGGGCGCGCTGGCGATTCCGACCAACGACGTCGCGGGCGTTTCGATGTACGATTTCGCCAGCGTCGCGATCGGCTGGACGTGGACGTGCGAATTCGTGGCCGCCTGCACGCGGCTGGGGCAGATGCCCGTGATGTTCCAGTCGATCATGGTGCCCACGGGCATGGATCGGATCCATCGTAACCAATTGGATCCGGCAACGTCGTTGCGGATGTACAACAAATTCGAGCCGCAAACCGTGCCACCCATCGCCGCCGGCAAACTCGGCGCGGAATGGCTCGACATCGCGGGCCAGCGGCTCGCGACGATGTACAAGAGCCAGACGAAGCCCATCCAACAGGCCGCCCAGGCCGCCGTCGACGCCCGCGCCAACGGCGGGGCCCTCTACCTCACCGGCTACACGCACGTGCTCGGGCACATTCCCACGTCGAAGTACAACCCGCCGCACTTCGCGCCGCTGCCCCGCATGCCCAAGCCCGACACAACGCCCGCCGAAGGCACGCCGATGCTGGGGCCGAAGGATTTCGTCCTGGGCATGGGCTACAACGATCTCGAATGGGATCTCGCCAAGGTGGACTACGTGCGACAGTCCGGCGCAAAGGTTGCCTGGTCCTCGACGACCTTCAAGCCCGACCGCGTGAAACCACGGGCGGGCGAACTGTTCATCGCCCAGCCGTGGGAATACGGCGACGCCGACGTGACCGTCCCCGGCTACGACGTGAAGATCGCCCCGACGAGCGGCTTGATCTCCGTGGAGATTTACGGCATGATCAACGCCGAAATCAACGCGATCACGCAGAAACAGGCGAGTGACCATTAGCTCTTTGGAGAGTGCTCCATGTCGATACAGTTTCGATGCGATCACTGCGGCAAGCAGGTTGTCGCGCCGGATTCCGCCGGCGGGCAGCGCGGCAAGTGCCCGTATTGCAACGGCAGCAATTACATTCCCGCGCCGGTCGGCGACGACGAACTCGTTCCGCTGGCCCCGCTCGACGAAGGCGAAGAACGCCGCCGGCAAAAGGAAATCGACAGCCTCTTCCTCGCCGAGCGGGAAATCCTGGCCGAGTCCGGAGGCCCGCCGGCCGTCCCGCTGGAACAACGCGAAGACTTGCAGGTCGAGGACCTGCACCACTTCGTCGTGAATTACTGCCTCGACATGGGCAAAGGCAACCTCTCCCGCGCCCGCAGGCACGTCGAAAGCCTCCGCCAATACGGCACGATGGGCGCCGAAGCCGTCAACGACTACCTCACAGGCAAAACAAAAGAACCCGCCCTGAACACCCTGCCGCCGAAAGTGTTACAGGGATTCCTTACGCAGTTGCGCGGGGAATTGAAAAGCGGGTTTTAACGGACGAAAAAGCCAATAGCCAGTAGTCAATAGCCATCAGGTATAGCGAAGCGTGTCAGAAATCAGAGATACTGACGGTGCACGAATGACCATTCACTCGACGAGTCAGCGAAGCCGCGAGACCACTCTCTCGAACGGGAGATGCGATTTTACACTCGCGCATCGCAAACCCTGTTGGCTGGTGGCTTGTGGCTAGTGGCTATAATCTCACGAAAACCGAAACCGTTTCCATAAACCAAAAGGAGAATCCATGAGAGAAGCGTTCAAAGGCATCGGCAAGATCAAGTTCGAAGGAGCCAAGAGTTCGAATCCGCTGGCGTTTAAGCATTACAATCCCGACGAGTTGGTCGAAGGCAAGGCCATGCGCGACCACCTGCGGTTCAGCGTGGCGTATTGGCACGCGTTCTGCGGCGGCGGATCGGACCAGTTTGGTTCCGCCACGCGGCAGAAGCCTTGGGACGACGGCTCCAACAGCATCGAGAACGCCCAGAACCGCGTGCGCGTGGCGTTTGAGTTCATGGAAAAGCTCGGTGCGGAGTTCTACTGCTTCCACGACCGCGACGTGGCGCCCGAAGGCGACACGCTGGCGGAGAGCAATAAAAATCTCGACGCCGTCGTGAAGACCCTCAAGGAAGAACAGAAACGCACCGGCATCAAGCTGCTGTGGGGCACGGCCAATCTGTTCAGCCATCCGCGATACGCCAACGGCGCCGCCACCAGTCCCAACGCCGACGTCTTCGCCTACGCCGCCGCACAGGTCGCCAAGGCCATGGAAGTCACCAAGGAACTCGGCGGCCAGGGCTACACCTTCTGGGGAGGCCGCGAAGGATACAAAAGCCTCCTCAACACCGACATGAAACGCGAACTGGCCCATCTGGGCGCGTTCCTCAACATGGCCGTGGAGTATAAGAAAGAGATCAAATTCAAAGGCCAGTTCTACATCGAGCCCAAACCCAAAGAACCGACGAAGCATCAGTATGACTTCGACACGGGCACGGTGTACGGCTTCCTCAAGGCCAACGGGCTTGAGAACGATTTCAAAGTGAACCTCGAAGCCAACCACGCCACCCTCGCCGGCCATACGTTCCAGCACGAACTGGAACTGGCCGCCGCGCTGGGCATCCTCGGCAGCGTGGACGCCAACCGCGGCGATCTGCTGCTGGGCTGGGATACCGACCAGTTCCCCACCGACCTCTACGACTGCACGATGGCGATGTACACGCTGCTCAACGCCGGCGGGTTCAAAACCGGAGGCCTGAACTTCGACGCGAAGGTCGCCCGCGAAAGCATCGAGCCGGTCGACCTCTTCCACGCCCACATCGGCGGGATGGACGCCTTCGCGCGAGGCCTGAAGGCCGCCGCGAAAATGCGGAAAGACGGCTGCTTCGCCAAGTTCGTCAAGGACCGCTACGCCAGCTTCGACGCAGGCCTGGGCAAGAAAATCGACAAGGGCAACACCAACTTCGGCGAGCTCCAGACGTACATCCTCGCCAAAGGCAACCCCGCCGCCAGCCCGTCCGCCCGCGTGGAGATGCTCGAAAACATACTCAACGAGTACATCTGATCCGTGCGAAAGTAACGAGTGACAATTAACGAGTGACGAGGAGCGGCACATTTCGCCCCTCGTCACTCGTTGTTTTCTACTGCGTCATTGATGGTCGAAAAAATGTGTGCAACGGCTCGCCTCTTTGCGTTGTAGAATGCTCCTTTCGGAAAAACATACGATACTCCGACTTCGCGAAGTCGGACGGACTTCGATGAGGCGACAGGAGCATCTTGCAGCGCAAAGAGGCAAGCCATATTCATGTCTATTCACGGATGAGAGTATCATGAAACATTGTTTATTGCGTTTGTTGTTACCGCTGTTGATCGTCGCCTCCGGGCCCGCGTTGGCCGGGGGTGGCGGGGAGAATGTGCTGCTGGTGGTCAACGCCGACAGTTTTTCCTCCATGACGCTGGCCAATGAGTACATGCGGCTTCGCCAGGTGCCCGTGGGCAACGTGGTGTATCTCCATCTCGGCGACCTGCGCGACCAGTCCGCCGTCGATGTCAACACGTTTCGCGAACGTATTCTCCGCCCGGCGCTGGCGGCCATCGCCGACCGAAAACTCACGCCACAGATCGACTACATCGTGTACTCCAGCGACGTGCACTACGCCGTCAACACCAAATCGGACGTGACGCCCGCCTTGCAAACCTGGCTGGACGAACAGCGGAAACAACACAACGGGGACATCTTCGCGACGACGGCCGCCACGACGGGCCTGACTTTCCTCCATCACAGCGTGTTGGCAAAGAACGCCGACCCCCGGCAGTCCGGCTATCTCGGCCTGACGGTCAACCGCTACGCCCGAAGCGTGTCGAAAGTCAACGTCAACGCCGTCGCCCTCCAGCGGCACCTCGATACCGTCCGCCAGCAGCTCAAGGACAAACAGCACGGCAAAGCCCAGGAGGCCATGGCGGAACTGCTGCGCGCCCTGCCGAACAACCCGGAAATCCTGTATACCCACGCCTGCCTGCTGGCCGGCCAGGGAAAAACCGACGACGCGATCGCCGCCCTTCAGCAAGCCGTCGACCGCGGGTTCAACCAGGCCGACCGGGCAAATGACGACGCCCTGCTGGCCTCGCTGCGGGGACGTAAGGAATTTACGCAACTCCTCATCAAAATGCCCGCCGCCAAAGCCCCCGCCGGCGACGAGTCGCTGCATCCCCAGCCGGCGCTGGCGTTCCGGTCGGCCCTGCGATGGAACGACAAAGGCCAACCCGCCCCCACGGGCGAAAGCTACATGCTCTCGACGATGCTGGGCTGGACCAGCGGCCGCGGCACGAGCATCCGACAAACGCTCGATGGCCTGCGCCGCTCCGCCGCCTCCGACGGCACGAATCCCAAAGGCACCTTTTATTTCATGGTCAACGACAACGTCCGCAGCACGACGCGGCAGTGGGCATTCGCCTCCGCCGCCGCCCGGCTGAGGGAACTGGGACACTCCGCCGAACTCGCCAACGGCGTGCTGCCGAAAAACCGCAAGGACATCGTGGGACTGATGGCTGGTTCGGAAAAATTCGACGTCGCCGCCAGCGGCAGCCGCATTCTGCCTGGCGCGATCTGCGAACACCTGACCAGCTTCGGCGGCATGCTGTTCGACGGCGCGGGCCAAACGCCCTGCACGGAATTTCTTCGGCACGGCGCCGCGGGCACGTCCGGCACCGTAACCGAACCGTACGCCCTGCAGGCCAAATTCCCCTCGCCGTTTGTTCACGTCCACTACGCCCGCGGGTGCAGCCTGGCGGAAGCGTTCTACCAGTCCGTCACCGGGCCGTACCAGCTCATCATGCTCGGCGACCCGCTCTGCCAGCCGTGGGCGTCGATTCCGAAAGTGAATTTCGTGGGCGTGTCCGACGGGGAAACGGTCAAGGGCATCCTCGCCATCGCCCCCGGGGCGGGAAACGCGACGGACAAAATCGCCCAGTGGCTGTTGTTCGTCAACGGCAGGCAGGCGACGACGTGCGCTCCGGGCGGCAAGTTACGGCTGGACACGACCACACTCCCTGACGGCCCGCTCGAACTGCGAATCGTATGTGTGCGCGAGGGGCCGATCATGACGCAAGGCCGGGCGATTATCACCGTGAACGTCGCCAACGGCGCCGCCGTCGACGTCGACGCCAAACTCGCCGCCAGCCGCATCGCATTCGGCCAATCGACAACATTGGCCGCGTCCGCCAAGGGCGCGTCGAAAATTATTGTCACGTGTAACGGCAGAGAGATCGGCGCGATCGACGGCGAAGCCGGCGAAATCACGATCGACAGCACGCGGCTGGGCATGGGCAAACTCCGCATCGCGTGCGAAGCCGTTCTGAGCGGCAAGCCCTCGCGTCGCATGACGTTGCCGCCGGTAGAATTGCAGGTGGACGAGCCCGCCGTCGCGGGCGGCGTGAGCGACGCCGTCGCCAAACGGCTGAGCATCACGACAACTCCCAACAACCCCTCGCCGCTGCCGCAGGGCTTCGCCATCACGCTGGGCGAGGAAACCATGCCCACCGCGCCGAATATGAGACATCCCGAATGGCTCGCCGCCAGCGGGGCGACCACGGACAAGCCGTTCACGCTGCACGGCTACGTCAAGGTCGGCGAGAGCGACCTGCATCAATTGCAGATTTTCTTCGACGGCGAGTTAACCGTCGAGGTCAACGGGCAAACCGTCGCCGCCCAACATAGCGCGAGGGGCTGGAGACATTTTCCGATGACCCTGAAAGCGGGCTGGCACGAACTGAACATCACCGCCACCGCCACGGTCAGTATGCCCGCGATGGACCTCTACTTCGGCGCCCGCGGCACGCCACGACTGACGACGGAGCGAATATTCCGGCTGCCGGGATGAGGTGTTTTTTACCACAGAGACACAGAGAAGCACAGAGAAGGACGCTTGGGATTCTTCGAAATCGTAAGTATTCGAAGCATTTCACGAATCCCTAGCGTCCTTCTCTGTGCTTCTCTGTGTCTCTGTGGTAAAAAATCCTCGTCTTGGATTTCGCGTCACGCCGCCCGGGCGAGGCGATTACGTAACGTCCGGCTGATCGCCACGCCAGCCAGGCCGAGCGTCAGCATCGTCATCGGCTCGGGGATGGCCGGCGGCGGGAGTTCGCCGTTGGCCCGGAGAATGAAGCCGCAGACGCCCATGTCGTCGGGCGGCAACGTCGGATCTACGCTGAACTCCGTGAAGCCGGAATTCCAGATCGTATTCTGCTGGCCGCCGCGGGCGAAGAAGTCGCCCCAGACCGGATTGCTCTTCGTGTCGAAACTGACGGTCAGCGTCAGGTCCTCGCCGATGGCCTGGAAATCCGCCCCGTACAAATCCTGGGGCATCTCCTTGTTGTCGCCCTTGTTTTCGAACCACTCCACCTTGTGCAGATCCCCGTTGACGTTCACGAGGCTGCCCGCCGACAGGCCGCAGGTCAGGCCGATAATCAGGTGCTGAATGTTGCCGCTCTCGACGTCCGGCGGAACGGTGAGCACATACTCGTAGTGCCAGAACCCCGGCGTCGTCACGTCGTCCACCGTGTAGATGAACGTCGTCGGCCCCGCCGCCCAGTCGCCCGTCCCCGTCAACGTTCCGCCCGCCACGGAGAGTGTCCCCGTATACGTCACCGCCGACGCGTTCGACACCACCAGCACCGCCAACACCACCGCCGCGATTCCCACTCGATTCATGCGTGTTCCTTCCCCGTTGGGTTGTTTTCACCTCATCTCCGCGATGAGATTCCAGCAGGATCATAGGAGGGCAATTCACCAGAACACGCCGAAAATCCCAGAATCGAGACAGGAAAAACACTCAATTTTTCGGTGAGGGGAACCACTCAAAATCCAAAACAAATCAAGACGGTAGCGTTATCGGCACGTGATTTCTGTGTCAAAAAGGAGTCCAGCGCCCTCCCCGACCTCGGGCGGAAAAGCCGGCACACAGCCCCGAAGGGGCGTCTAGTGTAGCCCAGGGTGAGCCCGTACTCGGGCGAATCCTGGGGGCCGGTGTTCCATGAATTCTTTCCTCGTGCCTGACGCCACTGGCCGAGGTCGCGCACACGGGCCTGCATGGCTTCGAACGACGCGAACAGGGAAATGTGCGCGTTATTCGAAGCCATCTTCGCGCGACGAGGCGACCTCGGCCAGTGGCGTCAGGCACAAGGAAAGAAGAAAAGAGCGCCTTTGGAACCCAGGGCTCGCGAGTACGCTCGCCCTGGGCTACACTAGACGCCCCTTCGAGGCTGTATGCCGGCGTCCCGACACGCGACCGGGAAGGCCGCTTGATTTGTCTTCCACGCCGAAATCACACACCAACAACGTTACTGTCTCAACTTGTTTCGCGTTTCGTGTTTCGGATTTCGCGTCAGGCCCCTCGCAGGCGACGTTGCAACGCGCGGGCGACCGCCAGGCCCGCCAGACCGAGTGTCACCATCGTCATCGGCTCGGGAATGATGCCAGGCCGAAGAATAAAGCCCGCCTGAAACACGCTGGGCAGGACCGGCGGGTCCGTGCTGGTGGCGGTGAAATCGATGTTCCAGCACGAATTCTGTCCGCCGCCTCGGACGAAGACGTCACCCCAGACCGGCTCGAATAGTGAGTCAAACGTGATCGTCAGCGTGCGGGTATCGGCACCGACGATGAACTCCACCGCGTACATCGGCTGCGGCATGAATTTTTTGTCGCCCTGATTCTGAAACAGCTCAACCGAGTGCAGATTGCCGTTGGTGAGACTGACGTTCCTCAGGTCGTGGACGGTCATCGCCGGGTCCAGGCCGATGAGCACCTCATGAATCGCGCCGCCAGGCGTGTTCGGCACCGCGATCGTGTACACGTAGTGCCAAAGCCCCGCCACCACCGGATCGTCCGCCACCGTGTACGTAATCGACGTCGGCCCGCCCAGCCAGTCGTCGGTGCCCGTCAGCCCGCCGTTGGCGATGGATATGGTCCCCGTATACACAATCGCCGACGCGGGCCCCGCCGACATCGCCGCCAAGGCCGCGGCCAAAATCCCCAATCGAACCATGACAAACTCCTTCCCCTTAAATGGTTTTTCCCCGTCGTCCCCACACTGGCATTCCCGCAGGATTGTAGGGGGACGGCACGGCGGGATCCGCCGAAAAATTCCATGTACAGGCCTGGAAAAACACTCATTTTTGTGGGGAGAAACTCTTGGCACACGCGGTGCGTTCTTCGCATAATGTGCCCCATGCCGGAAACGGATTACCCTGACGACAGGCCGCCGCGGAACAGGAACGACTATCTTCAGCAGACCCATTGGCCGCTGAACGGACTGGTGTTTCTGTTGCCGCTGCTGGTGTTTTATCATGTCGGGTTGTTGTGGTGCGGGCAGCAGGCGATGTACACGCTGCTGGCGGAGACGCATCTGAGTTGGCTGCTGCAATTTTTCATCGGAACGACCACCCCGTATCTTCCGGCGGCGGCCGTGGTGGCGGTGCTGCTGGTGCAACATGCCGCCCGTAAGGACCCGTGGCGGTTTCGCCCCGGCGTGCTGATAGGGATGGTGGGCGAGTCGGCCGTGTGGATGATGCCTCTGCTGGCGCTGGCGTTGCTGGTGAACAAGATGGACCTGGCCGCCCTGGCGGCGCCGGATGTGTCGGTCGTCGGCACGTCGATGCAGCGCGTGCTGCTGGCGGTGGGAGCGGGCATCTACGAGGAGTTCATTTTCCGCCTGCTGTTCATCGGCTTGGCGGTGCTGCTGCTGGTGAACATTTTCAATCTCCGCAAGGAGCCTGTCGCGTTAGCGGCGGTGGTGGTGTCGGGCGTGTGCTTCAGCTTGTACCACTGCTCCGCCGGCCAATTGTCCAACGAGTTGCCGTTCCCGTGGTTTGAGTTCGTCTTCCGCGCGGGGGCGGGCGTGTATCTGGGGCTGGTGTACCTGTACCGCGGTTTCGCCATCGCCGTCGGCGCCCACGCGGCGTGGGACATCTACGTGTTCCTGTTCGCCGCGTAACGCGAGGCCACTCCGAAACCATCGCATCAGAAAATCCGGACACACCCATTGTGTTTCGCGTTTCGGATTTTGTGTTGCGTGGCGGGCATGGAACCGCAGTACAATGAAGAGGTGCTGTTCCCTTCGTCGCATTCAGTAAAAAGGCGTGTGTCATGCGTCGGCGAGGATTTACGCTCATCGAACTCCTTGTGGTCATCGCGATCATCGCGCTGCTGGTGAGCATCCTCATGCCTTCCCTCAACAAAGCCAAACGGCAGGCGGTACTCGTACAGTGCGCGATGAACCTGCGCTACACGCACCAGGCGATGCATATGTACGGCAACGATTTCACCTTCTACCCGCTGGCCGACGAAGGCGGCGCGTATCCCGAGGATCTGCCGCCGGAATACGAAGGCCGTGCGTTCGGCTGGTTCGGGCCACCGGGCCTGCTGGCCACCATGAAATACCTCGACGCGAAAATCGCCCATTGCCCCGGCCTGCGAGGCCCGACCGACTTCGGCTGGCCCAAGGGCGTCTTCAGCGCCCGCACGACCTACAAAGCCTACGAATACTGCCAGATCGGCCGGAGCGGCATCGTGGGCGGCCGCCTGGGCTGGAGCGTCAACCTGCAAACCATCGACAACTGGGATTGGGGCGCCATGCTCTTTCAATGCGCCAGCAAAGACTATCCTCACGATCCGCGAAGTTGGACCCATCAGAATATCACCAACCAGTTTCGCAACGACGGCGTCAACCGCCGCCGGACCGTCCCGTTTGTCGGCATCGTCCAGTACACCCCCAGCAACGTCCGGGCCATTTTTCCCGATGATTACGTGATGAAAGACGCCTGGTGGCTGGGACGGTAAGACAACCGCGCGGGGTGCAACGATGTGGTGTCACGATTTCGCCAGAAAGGCATGTGTACAATGCGTCGGCAAGGGTTTACGCTGATCGAGCTGCTGGTGGTCATCGCGATCATCGCGCTGCTGGTGAGTATTTTGATGCCTTCCCTCAACAAGGCCAAACGGCAGGCCGTGCTCGTGCAGTGCGCGCTGAATTTGCGAGCCTCGCATCAGGCCATGCACATGTATGGCGCCGATTTCACCCACTATCCCTAGATGCCGAATTACCGACCTGACCTGATGGGCAATCCCGATTACGACACATGGTACGATCGCGAGGCCCCGCTGGATCCCCCTGCCCTGCCGACGGACTATCTCTGGCGAGGCGGACACGCGCCGGAACAGATTTTCCGCATGAAATATCTCTCGGATCCGCGAGTGGCCTTCTGCCCCGGCCTGGGCGGGCTGACCGATTACGGCTGGCCCAAGGGCAACTTCGGCCGAAACGACCAGTTTCAGGCCTACGAATACTGCCAGCCTCGCAAAGTCGATATTCGCGGGGATGACAAACCGTGGAACGTCGACTTGCGATACAGCACGAACTTCTACGGCGGAATCCTCTTCCACTGTATCGCCCAGAGCGGCCTGAGGCCCGACAATGTGCCCTTCGGCGGCGACCCGCGCCACTGGACCCATCAGAATGTCGACGGCCAAATCCGCAACGACGGCAGCTATCGCCGCCGAACCGTGCCGATTCAATCGCTCATCGGCAGTGGATGGTACGCCCGTGTAAATGCGGACGATGACTTCAACGTCCGGGACGCCTGGTGGATGGAACGGTAGATCGTGGACAAAACCGCCATCGTCATGTAGAATGCATACATAGGTTTCTGATGCGCGAATACATAACGCGTAACGGAGTTGTTCTATCCATTGTCGAGGAGCAGAAGGAGAGACCCATGAATCGAACGATTATCGTGGCCTTGTTACTGGCGGTTGGGTTCACATCGGCGACGGCGGCTGATCCGTACTATGTGCCCATTGGCAGTTGGAGCACCTGGTCTGCCAATTCCGATTCGTCTGAGGGGTGTATGATCATTACCTACAGCGCGGTGAGCCAGGCGCCCGATACCATTCCGGGCAACAATTACGGTTCCTTTTCCTTCGGCCACCCGCCCACTGGCGGCGATTACGGCAACATTTACGCCCCGTTGACGACCACCGCCGGCTGGACCGCCGGGAACACGTATGTCATCAGTTTCGACATCAAGATTCTCGACGCGTCCGGTTACGGCCTGTGCTCGCAGATGTTCACCAGGCCGGGGGTTGGCATGGACGGATTTGTGAATCCGCCCAGCCTGGACATCGGCCTGATCAATGACGGGCAGTGGCATCATGTGGAAATCACGATCGTAACCCCCACCGGCTACACGTGGACGGGCAGCGAGCCCAACGGGGGCAACCCGGCCATCACCCAGCCGGGCGAGTCGTACGATTTCCAAACCTTCAACAACGTCGGATTGGCCATCTTCCGCAACGCGGGCCCCTACGGCAACAGCGGCCATAGCCTGTCCTGGCTGGCGGACAACATCAGCATCATGGACGTGACGGACGGCATCCAGTACGTCGTGAACGGCGACTTCAGCGTCGTCAACCCGGACGGCACGCCCACCGGGTATACGTTCTCCGGTTCTGGCGTGAGCATGCAGGTCCTCACCGGCGTGCCCGAACCGGCGACCATGAGTCTGCTGGCCCTGGGAGGCCTGGCGCTGCTTCGCCGACGACGCGCCTAGAGAATACAACAAAACGTACATATGGCTTCGCCTGTTTGCGTCGTAGAACGTTGTGAACTATAAAACGTCTGGCCGTTCACAACGTTCTACGACGCAAACAGGCGAAGCCATATCTATATCAACCCAACCGCGGAATCTAGAGCGGTTCCAGCTTGCGTGGTGACTGTTGGCCGTCGCCGAGGACGAGCCAGGCAAGGAGGCCGAAGCAGTCGATGCATCGCATCGACGATGCAGGCCGACGCCGCATGGCGACGCCGCAGGCAGGCCAGCAGCCACCACGCAAGCTGGACCGCTCTAATACGCCTTCACCGACACATGCTTACCCGTCGCGCTGGACTCCACGCACGCAATCACCGCCGAGAGGGAGTTGATCACGTCGGAGGCGGGGATGGCGTTCTTGCCTCCGCGAATCGCGTCCACGAACGTGTCGACCACGCCCGAGGTCGTCTGCCCGCCCTCGTCGTTGGTCTGAATCGCCTGCATCTGGAACAACTGACGCTCGCCGTTGGCGAAGTCCGCGATCACGTTGTACTTGGGGTGATCCTCCAGCCGGAGAATGCCCTTTTCACAGTAGAACGTCGTCGCGTTGTCGCAGCCGGGACTGTGCGCCCAGCCAGCGAACACCTGGCCGATGATGCCGCTTTTCATTTTCAGCACGGCGAAGGCGGTGTCGTCCACGGAGCAGTTTTTCTTCGCGAGCGTGCCGAGCATGGCCGTCGCGGCGGCGACGTTATCGTCGAGGAACCAGCGGACCAGGTCGATTTTGTGGACGCCCAGGTCGGCCATCGCGCCCCAGACGGCTTCGGCCTTTTTGAAGAAATGGCAGTTGAGTTTGTCTGCCGACCACGCTTCCGGGCCTCCGTGCGCGAACGTCGTCGAGAACGCGATGCAACGCCCCAGCACGCCGGTCTTGAAAAATTCCTTGGCCCGCACGTGTGCCTTGTGCAGCCGCTGATTGTGCCCAATCATCAGTTGCCGCTTGGCGGCCTTCGCGGCGGCGATCATCGCCTTGGCTTCGGCGATCGACGCGCACATCGGTTTTTCGCACAGCACGTGGGCGCCTTTCTTGAGGAATGCGATGGACAGCGGCGCGTGCGACGCCGTCGGCGTGCAGACGCTGACGGCATCGACGTCGATCTTCATCGCGTCCTTCGCGTCGAACAGCGCGTGGGGCACGTTAAACTGCTCAGCCACCTCGACCGCCCGCGTTTTGTTCGTGTCCACCACAGCGACGATTTCGACGTCAGGCCGGGCGGCATATTCCGGCAAATGACGATGCTGCGAAATCGACCCACACCCAATCACGGCCACCTTGATCTTTTCGTTCTTCATTCCACGTAATCCTTAAATGTCCTTTTCGCCGCGCCCACGGCACGGACGTATTGCAAATATGCTCCCCATTGTCTCCGCCGCCACGCGTTCCCGCAAGGGACCGCGTGGAGAATGCAGGGCAAACGTGTGCACCACTATCCGATCTTCATGTTCGGCGTGAAAATCAGACAATACCCATGCGCTTGCCGCGTGGGAAACGCGATGGCGACTTTACCTCAGCACGTTGATCGCGACCATGAGATACCCGATGATGAACGTGCGAACGATAATGGTGACACCGATAATGACCTTCAAACCAAACCCGTCCACATCGAGCCATTTGGCCAGAAAAATCCACAGCACGATCAGGCCGATCGGCCAACTTAGCATCCAATGAAGGTAGAGAGTGATCGGCAGCATCGCCGCATTCACCGCCAGCGCCGTGACGCCCAGTTTCCACAAGAGTTCGCTCCACGGCAGCAACGAAAAATCGGCAAACCGGTGCGCGATCGGAACGACGATCAACAACAGGATCCATGTCAGAATCGACTCAATCAGCAACAACACCGTAAACGCGCCCAGGATTTCCATGGTACACCTCGCTCGTGACTCCCCGCGCCAGCCACGCGGAGACGATATCACAGAACGATAGAAAACGCCAGTCTCGCGGCAAAGCCGCGTTTTTGATTCATCGAAATTCGGAAATTCATGGCGGACGGACACAGCGGGCTGGTATACTCACAGGATTGGGTTATGGTCGTGCTCTCGCAGGAATTCATAGCCTTCGGCGTCGGGTCTCGGTCTCTCGCCTCCGGCGCCGCCCAGACGATGGTTGGTGGTGACATGAGGGTCGTTGTATGCCCTGACGGAGTGGTTATGCCCTGAAAACGGCAGGCCGGGACGGAGCGTGCGTATGGTGAAATATCTGCGAATTGCCGACGGAAAACTCGTGAACGCCCAGCACGATCAGGCGCAGGTCCTGGTCTTCATCGCGCCGAGCGAGGATGAGCGAAAATACCTCGTCGAGACCCTCAAACTCGACGAACATACCCTCAACAGCGCCCTCGACCCCGACGAACTCTCCCGTCTGGAGTTCGAGCCCGAACACGCCGCCCTCATCTTCAAACGGCCACGAAACTACTCCAGCGAAGACCAGTTCCTCTTCAAGGTCGCCTCCACGGGCGTGTTTTTATTCAAGGACTTCATGATCATCGTGCTGGCCGACGACGCGCCGCTGTTCGAGGGGCGCGGTTTCGGACGAATCGCCTCGCTCCAGGACGTCTTCCTCCGCATGCTCTACCGCAGCGTGTTCCACTACGAGGAGCACCTGCGCGTCATCAACATGATCACCGACCAGTTGGAGCAGGAAGTCAACAAGACCATGGACAACAAACACCTGGTCAGCCTCTTCACGCTCCAGAAGAGCCTGGTGTATTATCTCAACGCCATCACGTCCAATTTGCGGCTGATTGACAAACTCAAGATTCACGGCCTGCGGCTTGGATTTTCCGTGGAAAATCAGGAGTTTCTGGACGATTTGGTCATCGAGACCACGCAGTGCCAGGAGCAGGCCAACGTGCATTCACAGGTGTTGGCCGGCCTGATGGACGCGCGCGTCGGCGTCGTCAACAACAACCTCAACGTCCTGATGAAGACGCTCACGCTGGTGATGATTTGCATCATGCTGCCGCAATTGGTGGTGTCGCTTTTCTCGATGAACGTCGATTTGCCGTTCCCGGCGCCGGTCGACCGGGCCGACAATGAGATCGAGCGAGTCATGTGGCCGTTCATTGTGATCGTGATCATCTCCGTCGTCTCCATCGCCCTGACGTGGATGTTCCTGCGGTTCAAAAAGATCAAGTGAGGCGGCGTAAAAACGACTGACGAATGATCTGTCGTAGATATTTTTTCCGCAAATACCGCGAATTTTTTGCGTAACGATGCATGCGTGTCGTCTCGCCGTTGGAAATGCATCGAGCGTCCTCCCCGTCCTCGCGCGAAATGGCCGGCACACAGCCCCAACGGGGCGTCTGATGTAGCCCAGGGCGAGCGTACTCGCGAGCCATGGGAAACGGAGCTTTTTTCTTCTCTTCTCATCGTGCCTGACGCCACTGGCCGAAGGCGTACCGTCGCCCGAAGACGGCATCGAACAACTCGCACGTTCCCGTGTGGCACCACTCGAAGCCGTACAGGCTCGTGTAGGCGACTCCGGCCAGTGGCGTCAGGCCAAATGAAGAGAAGAAAATGTCCCAATTCCCCAGGGTTCGCGGAGTACCGCTCACCCTGGGCTACCCAAGACGCCCCGTTGGGGCTGTGTGCCGGCCATTTCGCGCGAGGACGGGGAGGGTAATCTGTTCTCTGGCCATGTACCGTTACTACAGCACCTGGGGCGGCATTATTTTTCGGACGTCTCGGCGGATTGAGTGCTTGGCGCGCTGGTCGCCTTCTTTTCCGGTTCGGGCCATTTGCCTTCGCCCTGGAGATTTCGGACGACGAGGTTGATGCGGATGTAGGCGACGCGTTGGCCTTGTACCGGGTCGGTGAGGTTTCTCACGGGTTTTCGGCCGTATTGCGGGCTGCCGGGTGGCGACGGGGCGAAATCCATCACTTCCATATCGACTTCGTAGTCGGCATCGTCGCCGAGAGTGACATCGCAATAGCCCCAGGTCCAGAAGTCACGGTCGATCGGGGAGAGTAGGAAACGGTCCGGTCCGCCTTTGCAAAGGGTTTCACCGCGTCCGAACCCCGAAAGGGTTCCGGGGCCAGAGTGAAACTGCGGCACGAGATGGTCGCGGTAGATTTTCGGAATCGCCGCAATGGCTTCGGGCGTCATCTCCATCACGTCGAGGGCGATTCGTTGGCGCCAGACGATGGTCCCTTTTTCAACCTTTCGTCTGCTTCTATCACCCCCCTGTTGGCCTACGCCCAGCAGCGGACGATCCCACCACCCGTCTTTGGAGAGCAGAACCTTCGCGCCCTCGGGCACGGGCAGTGGCTGGCAGAGGAAGTCGATCACGTCCTGCGTTTTCAGCGCCGGTGGCCTCGGACCGCGTTCGTCGACGATCGCGTAGCCTTCGGGCACGTCCGTGCTGAACAGGGCGGGGTCGGGCTTGTCGATGACCTTGAAATTCCGCAGCGTCACTTCGTGCGTGTATTGATTGGGCTGGCCTTCGAACGAGACCTCCACGATGTCGATCCGCAAGGGAGCGGCCGTTTTGGCATCCGCCCATACGGTGATCGTTTCGGTGCGATTTTCGCTTTGCTTCGTGACGCGGAAACCCTGAGCATCCAGGCCGTCGATTTTCTGTGGGTCGAGTTTGGTCTCCTGGCCGTCCTGGAGACCCCACAGGTCGTCAATCGACTGGCAGAGGAAGCGGACGAAAAAGTCATCATCCTTTTCCATTTCCTCCTCGAATTCCTCCTTGCTGAACGGGCAGGCGGCCTTGGCAGGCTCGAAGAGCAACAGCGCCCGTTTCGCGCGGAAGTCCACGATGCTGATCGTCGTCTGCTCGCCGCCGGTCTCCTCCATTCGGAATCTTCCGGGTTCCAGAATCATGCAGGTGTAGGCCCCGCGGTTCGTGTAGCTGTCGCGAGTCTCCATCTCGAACGTGTAGCTTTTGGTCTTGAGTTGTTCGAGCGTCTGGGCCAGGGCGATGGTCGAGCCGCTGCCGCCGCCCCAGACGACGGCGAGGATTGCGACGGCGGCGACGACGGCGATAGACGCGGCAATTTTCGTTACGCGTGCGCTCATGAGGGTTCTCCAGATTGGCCTGTTTCGTAGCACGGGCATCTTGCCCGTGAGTCCCACGGGCGTCTCGCCCGTGGTGGTCGGATCGGCGAGGGAAGTTTCATTTACAGATTGCGTTTGCATGGGCGAGACGCCCATGCGACTCACGGGCGGGACGCCCGTGCTACGGACGGCTGGTGTTTGCGTGGCCAGACTTGTCACGGCGTCGTGGTGTTTCGCCAGCCACGCGTCGGCGTCGAATCGTGGCGTCGTCTGGCCGACGACGCGGCGGAGGGCGGCGTCCAGTGCGGCGTCGTTCATTGTGTCGTCGTTCAGGTTGTCGTCCTGCTCGTACGGCTGATTTTGCTCGTTCATGACGACCTCCGATCTCGTGCCCGTGTTCGCAGCACATGGGATTTCACGTCTTGTTTGGCCCGGCGAAGTCGGCCATGGACGGCCTCCACGGTGATGTCCAGTTGGGCGGCGATGGCTTCGTAACTCAACTCGCCGTGGTATCGCAGATGGAGCAGTTCGCGGGCCTCGGCGGGCAGCGACTCCAGGGCTTGCCGCACCGCGTCGTCGTCGCTGTCCGGCGTGGGCGAGGCGGCGGGGATGTCCCGCTCGCCGAGCCGTTCGACGGCAGGCCGGCGGCGTAGAATGTCGTGGGCTTCGTTGCGGCAGATCGTCGTGACCCACGGACCGAAACGGGCGGGCGTTTTCAGCGTGCGTAACTGCCGGCAGGCCGTGGCGAGCGCTTCCTGCGCGGCGTCCTCGGCGAGATGGGCATCGCCCAGCACCGCCCGCGCAACAGCCACCAGCGACGCGTAGTAGCGATGACACAAGGCCACAAAACACGCCACCTCGCCGCCCATCGCAGCCTGCACCAGTTCGTCGTCCGATTTCGCTGTCAACTCCCGACCCTTTCCCATTGCCGGCGTCATACTATAGACGCAACCGGGCCCGCGAAAGGGGCGCGAAATCCGAGGGGAGACCTATAAAATCGCCCAGGACAATCGCATGTATATTCCTCTTGTTTGCGTGGGACTTGTGTTTAGGCGCAACGGGCCACAGGCCCTGCCATTTTGCGTTGTAAGGCGGTATGAGCGACTGAACGTTTTGTTTGTCCAACGATCGACAACGCAAAATGGCAGGGCCTGTGGCCCGTTGCGCCGAGTTCGAAAGTCACGCGAAAAACCGGAAAATGGATAGGTGTTTGTCCACAGTCAAACCCCTTTTTTCTTTTTTACGAAAGCCCGGCATTTTCCGAACCGATAGTTGAGATGTCCGTATGAAGTAGTGACCAAGCGCACATGGTCGGGTTTCTCCTCCTTTTTCCCGACCCTGAGAGCAGGAGCAGGCGGTGGTTTCTCCTCCTTTCCCACCGTCTGCTTTTTTTATGCGCCGCGAGGCCGTCGCCTTGCACGCCGGCCACAAAAAAAAACTCAGAGAGGATGCCTCTCCGAGTTCTTGCATTCGTAGAATCACACCATGGCCTGCCGACCTGAAATCACGCGCTCTTCGCGCGGCGGCGAGGCTGGATCTGGGGCTGATTCGCGTGGGCCTGGCCGACTTTCGGCATGGGAATGACGACGCGGCGCGCGCCTCGGCGGACTTCCGCGAGCCGTTCCTTACCCCAGCGGCTGCCAATCGACTCCATCGCATCGAGGCTGCATTCGCCCAGGAAACCGGTCTCCGCGAAAAGCTCCACCAGCAGCGACGGCTCGAAGAAGAAACTCCGCGCCTGCATGTCCCAGCCTGCAACCAACGCGTGATACGGATTCTGCACGTAGAAGAAATTGTTGAGGATGTGTTCCTCGGCCAGGATCAGGTCGCGGGCCTTGGCCCGTTGTTGCAGGCCCACCAGGTTCAGCCGCTTGCCCTCGACAATGTCTTCCGTGCCCGGCTCGTACTCGCGTTCGTCGCCGACGTGGTCGAACAGCAGCACCTCCTCGAAGAAGCGGGCATGCTCGGGGCTGATGGCGATGAACATATCCGTGTGCCCCGTCAGCGTCGCGTGGGCAAGACAGCAGCGGGTGAGTTCGAAGAAAATCGGCGTGTTGCGGTAAGCGGGATTGACGGCTAGATTCGTGATTTCGCACAGCCGCCTGCCCTCGGCGCGGAGGATGTCCAGTTCGCCGTTGAAGGCCTGATCCGACGGCAGACCCAGGTCCGACGAATCGGGCACCACGCTCGTCACGGCCACCACATGCCCATCGACCGTCGCGACAAACGTCGCCATCTCCGGCAGCGCTTCGTACGTCCGCAGACGCACGTGGCTGGGATGCGACGAGATAAACCCCTGGTTAACAAACACATCATGCACCAGCGCGTACGCCTGCCGCAACAACGACGCGTCGGAGGCGCGCTGGATCGTGACCTCGGATCCACACCCGGAAAACAGACCGGCGCGGCGAAAACGGGCTACGCGGCGTCGCATTCGCACAACGTCCTCCGCCGATTGCAACGCGGTCGATGACGTGTGTTCCGTTGTACACAGATTCGGTGTCATAGCTTCCTCCATCGAAGCCTACGATTCGTTTCGCCACCGTGCCACACAATCCGAACCTACGCCACACGCACAACATGATCGTGGTGGTTCGGGTGAGGCACCATGACACCTCCGAAAACAGACGCGGATGGTCGCACAAACCATCGCGAACACCGAATACTAAGAATCGTTTCGGCGCATTCAAGTAAACATATCGTCATAGTTCAAAAACGCCGATAATAATGCGGAGATTTTGTGAAAAATTTTCCACGCGTTCTCCGATTGTGAACGTTTTTTGATTCGCCGTCCATTTGGCCGATTTCTCGGCTTTAGGCTGTGGGCTGTGGACGCAGACGGATGGATGATTTGGCCAAATCATCCATCCGCCTACCCCCCGGCCCGCAGCCTAAAGCCCACGGCCGAGACATGAGCACATGGATGCGACCGACGGTATAACCATAGCAAAAATAAAATGATATGAACCTGCTGACCGGCATTATCAACCGCGTTGTCCGCTATCGCTACAAGCAACTCCAGCGTGGGTTGCGGGCCGTCGACCACGATGGCTGGCGGCAGCGGGCGGACAAGGCGGCCATCGACGCGTTTCGCGACGCCGCCCGCCGCGTGCCGGCGTACGCACAGCTTCTCCGACAGCGCGGGATCGATCCGAACCATGTCGTCACGGCTGAGGAGTTCTGCCGCCTCGTGCCCGTCGTGGACAAGGAGACGGTTTTTCCACAAAACGACCTGAAAAATCTCTGCGTGGGCGGGCATCTCGACGACGTGCGGCTGTTCTATTCCAGCAGCGGGCACAGCGGGATTTTCTCGTTCGGCCTGGAAACATGGGCCGACGCGCGATCCAGCGCCTTGGCGCTGGAGTTCATTTTACAGGACCGCTTCGGCGCGCTGGACCGGCGGACCATGGTCATCAACGCCCTCTCGATGGGCGTGAAAATTCATACGCGAACGCTTCCGCTGGCTGAGACATCCGTGCGGGAGGACGTCATCTGGGGGCTGCTCAAGAAACTGCGAGGCGAGTTCAAGCAGTTCATCCTGATCGGCGAGGCGTTGTTTCTCAAGCAGGTCGTCGAGGGCGGCGTGCAGGCGGGCGTGGATTGGCCGGGCATGCGGGTGCATCTGGTCACCGGCGGCGAGTACATCGCACAGACCTATCGCGAACATCTGGAACGGCTGCTCGGCATCGACCCGCGACGGGAGGACGCCGCGCTGGTGGGCGTCAGTTTCGGGCTGTCGGAACTGGGCACGAGTTTGATGTCCGAGACGGCCCAGACGATCACGTTGCGGCGACATCTCGTCAACGACAAACCGCTCGCCGCCGAACTCGGCCTGCCGGACGTCGGATTCATCCCGCCCATCATGCCGTACATACCGACGTACACGTACTGCGAGGCCGTCCCCGCCGACGACGGGCGAAACGAACTGGTCGTCACCATGCTTCAGCCTGGCAGAAAACTGCCGTTGATCCGCTACAACACGCACGACACCGTGCACCTGCTGTCGCGAAAGCACGCACAGGCCGTGCTGGCGGCGAAAGGCTTGCAACACTTGCTACCCCCGGACGCGCTGCCGCTGGCGATGCCGATGGGAAAACTCGCGTCCCTGCCGGCTGGCGATGGAAAACAGATCTACCCCGAAACGGTGAAGGAAGCCTTGTACGAATCCGCTGACGTCGCCCTGGCAACGACCGGCCGATTCCGGCTGATCGACGGCGGCCAACTGCTGCTCCAACTCAAGCCGAACCAGACCTGGCCAGCCTCGCACGAACAGGCCCTGCGCGAATCTCTGGCTAAGCGAGACCTTGGCAACGTGTCGATCCAGCCGACCCCATGCGAACAATTCCCCGGCAGCATGACGCTGGATTACGAACGCAAGTGCAAGTATGTGTGAGGCCAGAAAAAAAGATGGATGGCTTTCGCCATCCATCTTTGTAATGCTGCGAACGTATGTCCAGTGAAACTTAGGACAGACGACGGCGGACGTAGCCGCCCAGACCGGCCAGGCCCAGACCGAGCGCGACCATCGTGATCGGTTCGGGAATGACCTTGTAGGTGCCGCGAAGCGGATCTTCGTCAAGGACGGTCCAGTCACCAACACTGGGGATCGTCGGGCCGCCACCGTTGACGGTGGTGGTGCCCTGCAGGGTCATGTCGAAGTAATCATCCGTAACGAAGTTTTCGTACCACTCGCCGCCCGTCAGGAAAATACGGGTGGCATACGTGCCGCTGCCGGAACCGAGGTTATTCGGCTTGAAATACGACATGAACTCGGCATCTTCGGCCGAAACGAATTCATTCGTATAGGGTTCCGCCGCTTCACCGTAGACGCTCCTGCCGCTGAGCATCAGGGTGCCGCCCGTGATGCCATTGTACTCATCGAACCCGGTGCGGCCAGCCGAACCTTGCTGGAAGCCGCCGGCACCAACGAACGTGCCCTTCTCGTTCAGGTAGATGTCATACATCACGTTCTGGGACTGAATCGTGTAGTCGCCGGTGTTGGGGTCGAACGCGACCGCATTATCGATCAGGCCGTAGAAAATGCCCGTCAACTCCGCGCCGCCCTGACCGTCCACCCACAGGGCTTCGCCGTACAGCGCCGAATTGGAGTCGTCAATGTAGATGCCCGTGATACGGAAGATACCCCATCCGTCTTCACGAAGCGCCTCATTGTAGTCCGCGCTATTGCTCGCATTGCCAAGCGTATCGTAATAGATACCGGTCGCACTGTTGTACAGGATGCTGTCCAAGCTGTTCACGGCGTCGATGCCGATCACGGGCGAAGTGGGCTGATCAAGATAAATCGTACCCATGTCGCCGCTGGTCAGCTTGAACTTCACCGGACCAGTGTACCCACCAAGATCGATCGACAGCGCGCTCGACGAGAGCGCAAACATCGCCGCCAATCCAACTGCCAAACATAACTTTGCAGATTTCATTGCATCTCCTTTTTGATCACAACACCATGCCATGATCAACCTTCCATTTGGCCGCCTTACCCTCAAATTCCTGAAGAAAACGCCAGAGGCTGCCCGACCGACGCTTCCTTAACTACATGTCACTTCTCTCAGGCTCCCGAGCCTCTTCTGCAGTCTCCCGACCCTCCTTTCAACTCGTCTCCGGAAAACATCGTGGTGTATTCGATTATTAGCCTATTATCGCACCCGTCAGGAACGACCTGACGAAACAACGCGTGAGTGAGTAACACATCGGTCGTATTGTACCACCCAAGGCAATTTCTGGCAAGACCGAAAACAAACGAAATTACGCGATTTCCGCGAACCCGGCTCACCGAGCCATCTGATCGTTAAACTTCGCCACCGTCGAGACCAGAATCCGAAACTCCAGACTCCACCGACGACGATCGATGTACTCCAGGTCGGACGCCAGTTTCCCGCGGAACGCGTCAATGCTGCTGTCGTACCCGTTGCGAATCTGGGCCAGGCCCGTGATGCCGGGCTTGACGGCCAGCCGACCGCGAACGTTCGGATACGCCTTCTCCAACTCTTCGAGAATCTCAAGCCGCTCGGGCCTGGGACCGACCAGGGACATCTCGCCCTTGATCACGTTAACCAACTGCGGGAGTTCGTCGACGTGCGAGCGACGCATCCACTTGCAGCCGCGAATGACGCGGGGATCGTCCTTGGACGCCCACACCGCACCGGCCTGCTCGGCGTTCATGTGCATCGAACGGAGCTTGTACATCGTGAACAACTTGCCGTCCTTCCCGACCCGAACCTGCTTGAACAGCACAGGCCCGGCGGGGCTTCTGAGCTTAATAATGGCCGCACACGCCAACATCAGAGGCAGCGAAATCACCAGCAAAACCACGGCACAGAAAATATCGAAGACTTCCTTGGCCACATCAAAATAACGTCGCGCGAGATGAAGGATCAGCCCCATCATCCCGCTCCCCACTCCAATCAATGTCAATGGCTCCGGCATCGTAGCTTACACTCCTTCGTTCACTCGGGCCTGCCCGTCCGCGATGTTCCGCAGTCGGCCACGCATTAGCCCTGTCCCTCCGCCTCGCCCTCACGAGGCAGGCGCATCCTATAACACGATGAATGAAAAACCGCAAATCCTCGCACAAACCAGATGTCAACGTCCTCGCATTCGGTCCTGCGTACCCGAGGCAGCGATCCGTAGCCCTCAAACTAAACTCCTCGGGCCTCCATTCATACATATATACTACTAAACTAACCACGGTTCGGACATTTGACAAGAGGAAAATCGGAAAACTCGTCAAAAAAAGAAATTTGAGATTCCGTTAAAACTCCCATTATCGGCCGCCGAACCCGGTCAACATAAAATATAACTAACCCACGTTCGAAAAACCTATGATTCGCAAAAATTTTGGTCCGCCCGGTCCTTCACAGCAGGCGGTAAAATCCGTCGCGCTGGCGAGGCCTGTAGCCCGCCCCGCGGATCAACGCTTCCATCTCGTCGCGCGTGATCCGAAACCGCGTGCCCGTCGTCGCCACCACGTTCTCTTCCATCATCAAGCCGCCCATGTCGTTGGCGCCGTACCGCAGCGCCACCTGGGCGACACGGGGGCCTTGCGTCACCCATGATACTTGCACATTGGAAAAATTGTTCAAATATAATCGGGAAGTCGCCAGCATTTTTACGTACGGCACCCCGCCGAGAATCTCGCAATCCGCCTGCCCCTGGCGAGACAACGGCGTGTGGCCGCTCTGGAATGTCCAGCAAATAAAGGCCGTGAAATGCCCCCGCCCGCGCGACAACGATTCGTCCTGAAGCCGCCGAACCCGCCGCAAATGCGCCAGCCGATCCGCCGGACGGTCCACGTGGCCGAACATCATCGTCGCCGTCGTCATCAACCCCAACGCGTGAGCGCAACGCATCACCGTCAGCCACTGCGACGACGTGCACTTGAGCGGACTCACCCGCGACCGCACGCGGTCAGCCAACACCTCCGCCCCGCCGCCAGGCAGCGAACTCAGCCCCGCCTCCATCAGCCGGGCCAACACCGCCTCGACGCTCAAGCCAAACCGCTCGTGAAAAAACCAGATCTCCGCCGGACCGAACGCGTGCAACTGCACCGCCGGATACGCCCGCCGAACCGCCCGCAGCAGGTCGAGATAGTACGAAAATGCCAGGGCTTCGTGCATTCCGCCCTGCAACAGCACCTGCGTCCCGCCGACGGCCACCAACTCCCGCACCTTCTCCAACAATTCATCGCGCCCTAGCACGTACGCGCGGGGATCGTCCGCCTCCACGGCGAACGCACAGAATTTACACCGCGTGCGACAGACGTTGGTGTAATTGATGTTGCGGTCGACCACAAACGTCCGCCAAGGCTCCGGATGGATCGCCACAGACGCCGCATTCGCCGCCGCCCCCAACTCGTGCAGCGAAGCGTGCTCGTACAGTTCCATCGCCGTCTTGTCGTCCAGCCGATCCACGGCGGCATTCTAGGCGGCGGGTTGTGGGCGAAAAACGTTTCGCGACGGCTTGCCGGTTTGCGCTGTAGAACGTTGTGGACGGCGAAACGCTGTTTATCCGATTTCGTTAAGACCGAGCAGGATTACGCGGATTAAGGGATTTAGAGGTGGGTTTCCGTATGGACAAATCAAAATCCTTAAATCCTTTAATCCGTGTAATCCCGCTCGGTCTTAACGAAGTCGTATAATGCAACGCGTGTCGACCACAACGTCTTACATCGCAAACCGGCAAGCCATATCCGCGTCAACCGTATCCGAACTCCGCCAGGTCGTCTTCGTCCATGCCGAAGTGATGGCCAATCTCGTGGAGGACGGTAAGAAACACTTCTTCAACGACGTCCTCGTGGGTGTCGCAGATGGCTTCGATGTTCCGCTGGAAAATGTAAATCCGTTCGGGCCAATCCACCGGCGAGGAGACGCTTTTGTCCGGCAGCGCCGTGCCCACGTACAGCCCGAGCAGATCGTGCGTGGACCCCTCGACGAAATTGGCCCGCATAAACTCCCGCGTCGGGCGAGGCTGAATCTCCACGGAGATATTTTCCATGTACGGATCAAACTCCGCCGGCAAGCCGTCCAACGCCTGCTCCACCAGATCGGCAAACTCATTTTCGGTCAATCGAATCATGCGGGAAGTATACACGACAATGAAGTCGGCGGGATGAAAATGTGGCTGTAGTGGGGAGATGTGGGGGGCACGTCACGTGTGCAGGTGGAAAACAGCAGATTGCCCTCCCCGCCCTCGCGCGAAAGTCGTCGGCACACAGCCGCGAAGCGGCGTCGTTTTTAGCCCATGGTGAGCGGTACTCCGCGAACCATGGGAACCGATTGTGCTTTCTTGGACTCCCTCGGTGCGGGATGCATTATACAACCAACCGTTCGCGATGGCTTGCCGGTTTGCGCTGTAGGGCGTTGTGAAAAGCGAAATGTTCGCTTTTCACAACGCCCTACAGCGCAAACCGGCAAGCCACATCGACACCGTGGCGACTTCGCCAACCCCCGTATATACAAACAGGGCGGCCCCGAGGGGTCGCCCTGTTTGTGTTTATGTCACGATCGTTACTTGATCATCGCCGCCATCATTTCGATGAGGTCGGCGGTGCGGTTGCTGTAGCCCCACTCGTTGTCGTACCACATGGTGACCTTCACCATGTCGCCGTCGATCACCTTGGTGTTGGTGGAATCGAAGATCGAGCTGGCCGGGTCGCCCACGATGTCCATGGAGACGATCGGGTCGGTGACGAATTCAATGATGCCCTTCATCGCGCCCTCGGCCGCGACGCGGACGAGTTCGTTGACCTCTTCCACGCTGGTCTTGCGGGCGGCGGCGAAGGTCAGGTCGGTGATCGAGCCGGTCGGCGTCGGCACGCGGAGGGCGTAGCCGTCCATCTTGCCCTTGAGGGCGGGAAGCACTTCGCCAATGGCCTTGGCGGCGCCGGTGGAGGAGGGAACGATGTTGATCGCGCCCGCGCGGCCTCGACGCTTGTCCTTGTAGGGCATATCCAGAATGGCCTGGTCGTTGGTGTAAGCGTGAATCGTGGTCATCAGACCCTTGACGATGCCGATTTTTTCGTGGAGCACCTTGCAGACCGGCGCGAGGCTGTTGGTGGTGCAGGAGGCGTTGGAAACGCTCGTGTGCTCGGGCTTGAGGTCGGCGTCGTTGACGCCCAGGACGATGGTGGCGTCGGGCTTGTCCTTGGCGGGGGCGCTGAGCAGCACGCGCTTGGCGCCGGCGACGAGGTGACTATCATAGCCGGCCTTGCCGTCGGCAGCGCGGCTGGTGAAGACGCCCGTGGACTCGACGACGACATCGACGTTCATCGCGCCCCACGGCAGCTTGGTGGGGTCCTTCTCGCGGAGGACGGGGATTTCCTTGCCGTTGACGACCAGCGCGCCCTGCTTGGCGACCACTTTGCCGGGGAACTTGCCCTGCGTCGAATCGTACTTGAGCATGTAACCGAGCATGTCGGCGTCGAACATGTCGTTGATGGCCACGATGTCGAATTTCTCGGGCTTGGCCGCCATCACGCGGAACACCAGCCGACCAATACGTCCGAAGCCGTTAATGCCAACCTTAATCGCCATGAAATCTTCCTTTCCGCCCTCGCGGGGCGATTGCTTACTGACCCGTCCGCACGATGATGCGGCCGTCACCTGTCTACACTCGCGGCCCAAACGCCACGAGAAAGCGTATAAGGGTATGCGCCGGCGGGGCGCATGTCAATAGCTTGAATGCTGAAAAAAAGGCGGTCAACTCTTCTGGCGCGCGAATCGTTTTTCCAGCCAGGCCAGTACGCGTGTGCCGAGGCGATGGCACAGGAAGCCCGTGCCCGCGCCGCCGATCAGGCCCGCGATGCCGCCAAGGATGGCGGCATGTCGCAGGCGGAGGGGCCAATCAAACGCGTGGGTCATCGCCACCATCGCCGCCGCGACCACCAAGGCGCCGAGGATGGCACCGAGCTGCACGGACAGCCAGAGGAAAAACGTGGATTTTTTCCGCGTCGCAATGCCCGCCATCGCGGAACTGGATAGAACGCCTGCCATCATCAGCGCCGCCAGCAACCCCGCGGCAATCAAAGCCAGGAAGCTCCCGATCATCACGAGGATCAACACAAAAACCACGCAAAAAAACAGAACGATCAGCCAAAAGACAGGCCCGCCCGCCCCGCCGTAATCGTTGTCGGGATCGTCAGGATCGAACGTGTCAACATCGGCCGCTTCGGCGGGTAACGTCGTGGCGAACTCGGCAAGTTCCATCGGGGCGATGGCCGGGACGCTGGTGGGAACGTCGTCACCCGTCGCCGGCGCGGCCATGAGAATCGCCCACGCGAACAAGCTCAACGTGCCCATCGCGCCTATTCGATACAACGCGCTCATGGCTCTGAATCCCCGTTATGGCCATGTTTTGCCTCGAACTCCTCGACCCACTCAGCCAGTTTTTGCTGAAGCAACGCCTTGTCCGGCAAATACAGGCCGTATTCCGCCGCGTAGATGTTCGAATCTTTCGGCAACGTCATCTCGACGACGCTGTCGTTCTTCCGGCTGCACAGCAAAATGCCGATCGTGGGTTTTTCGAATTCCTTCCAGACGTGGCGGTCGAAGTAGTTGACGTACATCATCATCTGCCCGAGGTCCTGATGCTTTACTTTCGCGATCTTCAGGTCGATCAGCACGTAGCACTGGAGCAGCCGGTTGTAGAACACGAGGTCGACGTAGAACGACTCTTCATCAAACGAAAACCGCTTCTGTCGCGATTCAAACAAAAACCCCTTGCCCAATTCGAGCAGAAATTTTTGCAGATTGTCTATAAGCGCCTGTTCCAACTCGGTTTCGCTGTACTCCGTCCGCTCGTCAAGCCCGGTAAATTCCAGCACATACGGCGATTTGAACAGATCGCGAATGTCCACCACCGTCTGCCCCTCGTTCGCGAGTGCCATCACCTTGTCCTTGTCCCGCGAAAGCGCCAACCGTTCGTAAAGCGAACTGCCGATTTGGCGTTGTAACTGCCGGAAGGTCCATTGCTGGCTGACGGCTTCGATTTCGTAAAACCGCCGGGCGGCGGCGTTCTCAACCCGCATCAAAATCTGGTAGTGCGACCAGCTTAGTTTGAATTGGACAGACACTGTCTGCCCTTTTCGTACGGGAGTACCTAACATTTCATTCCGCGAATCGCTTTTTGCAGAAATAGCAGACAGTGTCTGCTGTTTTCGTACGGGTGTACCTAACGTGCTGTCCGGTGAATCACTTACGACAGGAAAGCTAGACAGTGTCTGGCTAATTGACGGCGCATACACCTGGTAAAATTTTCGGATGCTTTGCAGGTTCACGACCGAAAAGCCTTTGCCATATAGTCCGGTCAGGTACCCGGACAACCCTTTGAGCAGGTTCGCACCGTACTTCGCCCGCTGCTGCCCCTGCTGCTCACGCTCAAAAATCATCCGCCCGATTTCGTAGTAGGTCGTGACGATGGTGTTGTCCAACTGCCGTTTGGCGTATTGGCGTGCCGCAGCCAGCAGGTTTGCAACCTGTTGGTAAAAATTCGTTTCGTCGCCTTTGGGGGCCAGGGGGAATTCGTTTTCGTTCATCGTGTCCATCCCGTTTTCACAACTCCGCTTTGAGTTTCACCAGAAAATCCATCGCCTGCCGGGGGGTCATGTTGTCCAGGTCGGCGGCCTTGAGTTCGGCGGCGACGCGTTCGGGACCGGTGGCGAAGAGGTTCATCTGGGCGGCGGCCGCCTTGGCGCGGGCGGAGAGTTGGGGCATGTTCAGGCCCTTGGCGAGGTGGGCTTGGAGTTGGGGCAGCAGTTCGCGGGCGCGGGTGGTGACGTCTTTCGGCACGCCGGCCAACCGGGCGACGTGGACGCCGTACGACTGGTCCGTGCCGCCTTCGACGATCTTGTGCAAAAACACCACTTCGTCGGCCCACTCCCGCACGGCGACGTTCAGATTCACCGTCCCGTCCAGCAGCGTTTCCAATTCCGTCAGTTCGTGATAGTGCGTCGCGAACAGCGTGCGGCAGCGGATCCGCAGGCCAATGTATTCGCAAATCGCCCACGCCAGCGCCAAGCCGTCGCAGGTGCTCGTGCCGCGACCCACCTCGTCGAGAATCACCAGGCTGCGGGCGGTGGCGTTGTTGAGAATGTTGGCCGTCTCGACCATCTCCAGCATGAACGTCGACAAGCCTCGCGTCAATTCATCCGCCGCGCCGACGCGCGTGAAAATCCGGTCCGCCAGCCCGATCGTCGCCTCCACCGCCGGAATAAAACTGCCCGTCTGCGCCAGCAACGTCAGCAACGCCACCTGCCGAATGTACGTGCTCTTGCCCGCCATGTTCGGGCCTGTGATCATCAACAACTTCCGCTGCGCGTCCATCGAAACATCGTTGGGCACGAACCGCTCCCGCAACTGCTGCGCCAGCACCGGATGCTGACCGCCCTTGATGTCCAGGACATGCTCCTGCGTGATCGCCGGCCTGACGTACCCGCGCTCCAACGCCAACTGCGCCATCGCCGCCAGCACGTCCAGCGTCGCCAGCGCCTCGGCCGCCGCCTGAAACGCCGGCACGTTCGCCGCCAACGCCGCGCGAACCTGCTCGAACAAGGCCGCCTCGATTTTTTTCGCCCGCTCCGCCGCCGTCAGCACCTCACTCTCGTATCGCTTGAGCGCATCGGTGATGTACCGCTCGGCGTTTTTGAGCGTCTGTTTGCGGACGTAATCGGCGGGCACCTTGTCCTGGTGCGCGTGCGTGACCTCGATGAAATAGCCGAACACCTGGTTATAGCCGACGCGAAGGCTCGGCACGCCAAGCCGCTGCGACTGCTGGGCCTGGTACTCCGCCAGCCAGCTCTGCCCGTCCTGGTCGATGCGGCGGAGGCGGTCCAACTCCGCGTCGAATCCTTTGGCCATCACGCCGCCGTCGCGAAGCACGTTGGGGCAATCCGGGTCGATCGCCCTGCCGATCAACGCCGCCGACTCCTCCAGCCCGACAAACGCGGGCCGAATACGGGCCAGCAGATCGCTATCGAATGCCGCCAGGGCCTCGTGCAACGCCGGCAGCCGCTCGAGCGTCTGCCCGAGATTGACCACCTCGCGAGGCCGAACGCGACCCATCGCGATGTTCGCGGCGATCCGGTCCACCTGCGCCGCCTCGGCCAACTGCTGACGAATCGCCGCCAACGCCTCCCGCCTCGCCAACAACTCATCCACCGCGTCCTGCCTCGCCAAAATGCTACTGTAACTGACCAGCGGGAACGTCAGCCACCGCTCCAGCAGCCGGCTGCCCATGCCCGTGCATGTCAGATCCACGCACGCCAGCAGACTCCCCGACCGGCTGTTGCCTCGCAGCGTCCGCAACACCTCCAGACAACGCAGCGTGTTGCCGTCGATAACCATGTGATCGTGACGATCAAACTTCCGCAGCGTCGCCACGTGGGCCAACGCCGTCTTCTGCGTCTCGCGAAGATACTCCAGAATCGCCCCCGCCGCCGAAAGCGACGCGTCGTACCCGGCGAAGCCGAACCCCTCCAGCGTGGCCGTGCGAAAATGCTCGCAAAGCAGCTTCGTCGCGCCGTCGCCGCCGAACGCCCACGCCGGCCTCGACGTACACGCCGCCCCCACCGCCTGCCGAACGTTCTCCCGCCACGAGGGCGAGTCCATCGGCGAATTCTCCGGCACGATCACCTCCGCCGGCCGAATGCGAACCAACTCGTCCACCGCGTGCTCGCGAGGACTGAGCATCGCCTGAAACGTCCCGCTGGACAACTCCACCCACGCGATGCCCGCCTCCGCCGACGCGCCCGCCGGCAAAAACACCGCGGCCAGGTAATTCCCCTCGCGATGATCCAGCAGCGTCTCGTCCGTCAGCGTGCCAGGCGTCACCAGCCGCGTCACGTCGCGGCGCACCAACCCTTTCGCGGTGGCCGGGTCCTCGACCTGCTCGCAAATCGCCACCCGCTGCCCCGCCCGGATCAGCCGGCCGAGGTAACTGTCCAACGCGTGATACGGAATGCCCGCCAGCGGCACCGCCGACGCGCCCTTGGAACGGCTGGTCAGCGTGATCCCCAAAAGCCGGCTTGCCGTCTTGGCGTCCTCGTAAAACAACTCGTAAAAATCGCCCATGCGAAACAGCAGCAGGTAGTCGCTGTACTGTTCTTTAAACGAGCGATACTGCCGCATCGCCGGCGTGTCGAGTTGTTGGGGAGATTCGTCGAGCATGGCGGGGATGATACCACTATCTCGTGGATTCGTTAACTCGTTAATTCGTTAACTCGTTGATTCGTTAACTCGTTGATTCGGCGAGTCCGGTGGCGTATTTTTATGGAGCGTTCGAATTCACGAGATAACGAGTCAACGAATTAACGAGTCAACGAATATGCTCAACGACGGCGAAAAAGGTGTGGTGATTCAGCGGGACAAGGTGACGTATGCGATTGCGCCGCATATGCCGTGCGGATTGGTAACGGCGGCGCAGTTGCGGAAGATCGCGGACGTGGCCGATCGGTTTGGGGCGGCGGTGAAGGTGACCAGCGCGCAGCGGATCGCGATCGTCGGGCTTCGGGAAGAACAGGTCGACGCCGCCTGGGCGGAGCTGGGCATGAGTCCGGCCGGCCTGACGGGGCTGTGCGTCCGCAGCATCAAGGTGTGCCCGGGCACGAGTTTTTGCAAGCGGGGCTTGCAGGACAGCCTGGACATCGGGCAGGAGCTGGACCGTCTTTATCACGGCCTGCCGACGCCGGGGAAAATGAAACTGGGCGTCAGCGGCTGTCCGAATCAGTGCGGGGAGACGAATTTCCGCGACATCGGCCTGGTGGGTTCGGCCCACGGGTGGAAGCTCCTGGTCGGCGGCAACGGCGGCGGCAAGGCGCGCATCGGCGAATGCGTCGCCGAAGGCCTGACGAAAGACCAAGCCCTCGCCGCCGTCGCGAAGGTCGTCGCGTACTTCGTCGCCAACGCCAAACCCCACGAACGCCTGGGCCGAGTCATCGAACGCCTGGGCATCGACGCCCTCAAAGCGGCGTTGTGACGTGTAGCCTATGCGTTTTCCGGTTTGTCGCGTTATTCTTCGCATTCAGGCGCAACTGGCCACAGGCCCTGCCATTTTGCGTTGTAGATCGTTGTGACAGACGAAGCGCTCTATCGTTCACACCGTTTTACAACGCAAAATGGCAGGGCCTGTGGCCAGTTGCGCCTGAATGCGAAGCCTGTGCGAAAATAGGACTATACACGCGTTTGCCCTGCGCCCGTCGTCTACTTGTTATACACCGCCGCGAAGGCTTCGTTTTCCGGGGCGGCCAGCCGCTTTTCGAATTCCGCTCTGGTCCAGGAGCGGTTGTGGAATTCCTGCTTGAGTTTGCCGTCGGTGCTGGTGACGGTGATCTCGACGGCGTTGACGGTGGACAGGTGGTTGGTTTTCCGGTCGGCCAGCACCAGACGGGGGGCATCGCCCGTCTTTCGCGGGTCGTACGCCAGATACACGTAACCGATGGGTTCCTTGGACTTTCCGGGGCACGTGAAGATGGCGCTCACGTCGCCCAGGCCTTTGCGTTTCAGGGCGTCGATCACGCCTTCGATCGTCGCCGGGGGCGCCTCGTTGCCGAACGTCTGCAACACCCCGCAGATATTGATGATCTGCTTGCCGCAGGGGTCGAGGCTTCGCCGGTCGTTGGTGCCGGCGATGGTGGGCTTGATCATGAGGCCCCCGGCGATTCCCGTCAGCAACAGGATGCCCAACGACGGCGGCAGCATGGCCTTGACCACCTGCCGGGCCGACGCCTTGAACATGGCATAGTACACCGTGAACATCACCAGCAGCGCGACGATCACGCCGACAATCCCGCCGGCAATGAGAAACTTCAGCATGCCCTCGCTCGAGCCGCGGGCGATCGACCCCAACTTCAAAAACACGTACATGGTAATGAAAACGCCGAAAATCCCCGCCATCGTAGCCAACAACGTGGCCACGATGCCCTGGGCCGGATGAAACCGCCGCGACGCCGTCTGGCGGCGAATGGAAACACCCACCATCAGTCCGCCGCCGATAATCCATAACACGACCAACGGCAGCAGCACATACAACTGCCACGTCACGAGATAGTCAGTCCAAACGGCTACCACAATGCATCTCCCCGCGGGACATCGCCCGCAAACATCATCTATCTACTACGGCACCAATCCATCCGCCGATCAGACGCCGCCATGAAATATATCGGACAACGGCCACGCACACATCAGCGTACCATCACCAGGCCGATTTTGGCAAGACGGGATTCGGGTTCCCTCAGGGCCATCGCATCTGCATTCGCCCATTTTTTCGTACAAGAGACTGTTAGGCTGTTAGACTATTAGACTGTTAGGCGCCGGCTGATGTGAGATTGGGCCTAATTTTTCATAAGCCTCTCCCTAACAGCCTAACAGCCTTCAAAAACGGCCCTTTGCGGAAAATCATACAAAAATGAAGGAATTTAGATGCGATGGCCCTGCGGGTCCCCAAATCGTTTGGCTCTCGTCCGAAACGAAATGTTTTTTACCACAGAGGCACAGAGAAACACAGAGAAGGACGTTGGGGATTTGTATAGTTCGCGAAGTCAACGTACGTGCCGAATCCCCAACGTCCTTCTCTGTGTTTCTCTGTGCCTCTGTGGTAAAAAAACGCCTCCTCGTGCCACGAGAATCGAAAGATCCTGTTCGTGCCAAGTCTTCACTTGGCGAATGGCCCTTGCCGCGTTATGATACGCCCGATGAATGCGATCGCGTGGACAATGGAAGAGGTTGCGCAGATGGTGCAAGGCCGCGTCGACGGCGATGCGGGCGTGGTGATCGGCGGCGTCGGTTCGTTGCAGGAGGCCGGGCCTGGACAGATCACGTTTGTGTCCGACGCCAGGCGAATCGGCGAGTTGTCGGGCAGCCGGGCGTCGGCGGCGCTGGTGGCGGAGGATGCCCCGGCCTGCGGCATGACGCTGGTGCGGGTCAAGGACGTTCAGGCGGCGTTGGCTGCCTTGCTGGAGCGGCTGGACCCTGGCGACGATTTGCCGGCTGCGGGCGTGCATGCGTCGGCGGTGGTGGCGGCGTCGGCGGTGGTGGCGGCGGATGTTCGCGTCGGGCCTTTCGTCGTCATCGGCGAGCGGGCGGTCGTGTCGGCCGGCTGCGTGCTGGCGAGCGGCGTGAAAATCGGCGCGGACGTAACGCTGGGCGAGCACTGCGTGCTGTTCGAGAACGTCGTCGTTCGGTGGGGCTGTCGGTTGGGCAGCCGCGTCCGCGTGGGCGCCGGCAGCGTGATCGGCTACGACGGTTTCGGCTACACGACGCGTCGCGGCCAGCACATTCGCGTGCGGCACGTGGGCATGGTGGAGATTGCCGACGACGTGGACCTCGGCGCATGCGTGTGCGTGGACCGGGCGAAATTCGGCGTGACGCGAATCGGCCCGGGCACGAAAATCGACAATCTCGTCCAGGTCGCCCACAACGTGCAGACCGGCCGAGGATGCGTATTGGCCGCCCAGGTCGGCCTGGCGGGCAGCTGCCGACTGGGCGACTACGTCGTGATGGGCGGGCAGGTGGGCCTGGCGGACCACATGACCATCGGTGACGGCGTGCAGATCGGCGCCCAGGCGGGCGTGATGAAAGACATCCCCGCCCGCGACGTCCAGGTGGGCACGCCAGCCATCCCCCTGCGGGAATTCATGCGACAACAAGTGATGTTCGGCAAACTCGGCGATTTGCAGCGGCGTGTGAAGGAACTGGAACAGAAACTGGACAAAGAAAGCCACTAGCCACGTAGCCACATAGGGGCTTCGCGGCATGTGGGTAAATGTGAACCGTTGATTTACGGGAAACGTTTTAGTTAACTAGTTAACTAGTCAACCAGTTAACTAAAGCAATTCCCTCGAATACGTGGTATGATTTCACCGACGAGGGGCGAAGAACCGATGTGGCTTTTCGCGTGGAAACTTAGTATCGAGGCTTGATCCTCCGTGAGCCTTCAAAAGACCATCAAGAAGTCTGTGGACGTCGAAGGGCAAGGTCTGTTCGGCGGCGAGCGGTGTGCGCTGCGATTCTCCCCAGGGGAGCCCAACAGCGGCATCGTGTTTGTCCGCAGCGACCTGCCCGAGAACGTCCGCATCCCGGCCGACATCGCCAACGTCGCCCTGAAGCCGCGACGCACCGCGCTGATGAACGGCTCGGCGGGCGTGGAAACGGTCGAGCACGTGCTGTCGGCGGCCTGGGGACTGGACCTGGACAACCTCGTCATCGAAGTCTCCGCCGCCGAGACGCCCTCGACGGACGGCTCGCCGATGCCCTTCGTCGACGCGCTGCTCCAGGCAGGCATCGTCGAACAGGAAATCCCGCAGAAAGTCTACGTCATCGAGGAGGCCGTCACCGTCACCGAGGGCGACGCAATGCTCGTCGCCATGCCAGGCCCCGTCGACTGCCTCGACATTCTCTACGACCTCGACTACGCCAACGTACCCTGCATCGGGCGGCAGGTGTTGGGCTTCCGCCTGGGCAAGGACGACTACCTCCAGCGGATCGCCCCCTCGCGAACCTTCCTGCTCGAAAGCGAAACCACCCAATTCCAGGCCCAGGGCATGGGACAACACCTCACCACGCACGACCTGCTGGTGATGGGGCCCGACGGACCTGTCGATAACCAGCTCCGCTTCCCCGACGAGCACGTGCGGCACAAGGTGGCCGATCTGATCGGCGACCTGGCGTTGCTGGGCAGGCACCTCCGAGGCCGAATCGTCGCGTACAAGAGCGGGCACGAACTCAATCACAACCTGGTCCGCAAACTGGTCGAATCCATCGCCACCGGAGGCCGAACCCGCGGGACAGCCACCGAGCCGCTGATGGACATCCGCAGCGTCATGCGAACGCTGCCGCACCGCTACCCGTTCCTGATGGTCGACCGCGTGCTGGAACTCCAGGGCGACCAGCGGGCCGTCGGCATCAAAAACGTCTCGATCAACGAACCGTACTTCCAGGGGCATTACCCCGGCCAGCCGATCATGCCCGGCGTGATGCAACTGGAGGCGATGGCGCAACTGGCGGGCATCCTCATCGGGCGAAAACTGGAACACACCGGCAAGCTGGGCTTCCTGCTGAGCATCGACCGCGTGAAACTCCGCCGCCTGGTCTACCCCGGCGACCAACTGATCCTCGAAGCCGAAACCATCCACGTCCGAAGCCGAACCGCCCACTGCCGCTGCCGGGCGCTGGTCGGCACCGACGTGGCCGCCGAAGCGGAAATCAAATTCATGCTCATGGACGCCGAGCCGTCGTGAACGACAGCCATTAGCCACAAGCCACCAGCCACGAGGTAAGGAGCACCCAGGGCGAAGGCAGGGCAGAGAAGAGCTGTTCGGATGTCCGCGACGTGACGAGAATGAAAAACTGTGCGGTGTTTACCAAGAAGAGATAACGTGATTCCATTTATGACAGGTGTTGCCATACCTAGTGGCTTGTGGCTAGTGGCTTGTGGCTTCTGTCCGGTGTGATATGCCAGATATTTCCAAATACGCAACGATTGAACCCGGCGCGAAGATTGCCGACGATGTGAAGATCGGTCCGTTTACGTACATCGGGCCTCACGTTCGCATTGGCAACGGGTGCGTGATCGAGAGCAACGTGACGATCGTCGGCCGCACCGAGTTGGGCGACCGCAACCGCGTCTCGCCGCTGGCGGTGATCGGCGTCGGCGAGGGCAAGGGCGCGGAGGAGGGCGAGGTCGTCATCGGGCAGGCCAACTCCATCCGCGAACACGCGACGATTTACGGCGGCCCGCCGGGCCAGCCCACGCGGCTGGGCGACGACAACCTGGTGATGATCAGTTGTTACATCGGCGGCGGCGCGACGGTGGGCAACCACGGGATTCTGATCAACAACACGCTGATCGGCGCCGGCGCGGTGCTGGAGGATTACGTTCACACGAGCGGGTTCATCCTGATTTCGCCGGGCGTCCGCGTGGGCGCGTACACGTTCACGCTGGGCTATTCGGAGATCGACCGCGACGCGCCGCCCTACGCGATGGTGCAGGGCACGCCCTACCGTGTGCGAGGCGTCAACAGCGAAAAACTTCGCCGTTGCGGCTTCGCCGACAGCTCGATCAAGGCCATCAAGCAGGCCTTCCACGAACTGTACAACGGCTCGGGCGACCATGCAAACGCCGACGTCCTCGACCGTCTGCTCGCCAGCGACGACACGGACATCCACGTGCAGCGGCTGGCGCAGAGCGTGAAAAACAGCCAGAAAATCACGTAGGATTTTCGTGGCGCATGAGTGAAGTTGTTTCTTTTGTCCGAGGGAACCGTTTCGTTAACCAGTTAACTAGTTAACTAGTTAACTAGTTAACTAATTGACTAGTTAACGAGCACCGACCTTGAAAACGATAACCGTCCTTCGTGAGATTGACCCCGCCGCTCGCGTCGCGTCTTCGGCGACGATTGGGCCGTACTGTGTCGTCGGGCCTCATGTGACGATCGGGCCTGACACCGTGCTTCAGCGCCGCGTCTGCGTGACGGGACACACAATCATCGGGCAGGGCAACATGATCGGCGAAGGCTGCGTGCTCGGGGCGATTCCACAGGACCTCAAATACGCCGGCGGCGTGACGCTGCTGGTGATCGGCCACCGCAACCGCTTCGGCCGAAACGTGACCGCCCACATCGGCACGGAAAACGGCGGCTACCTCACGCGCATCGGCGACGGCAATCGGCTGATGGACGGCTGCCACATCGGGCACGACAGTTTCATCGACGACCGCACGACGCTGGGACGGCAGGTGCTGCTGGCCGGGCACATCCGCGTTCACGAAGGCGCCGTGCTGGAGGACTTCTCCGCGGTGTTGCAATTTTGCACGATCGGCCAGCACAGCCGCGTGGGCCGACGCGTGCCCGTCCGGCGCGACGTGCCGCCCTACACGGATTTCGACTGCCCGGACAACGAAACCACGCCCTCGGTAACGGGAATTTACGAAGCCGGCATCGCCGCGGCCAAACGACTCGACGCCGAAGACAAAAAAGAACTCCGCCGCGCCCTGGCCGACCTGTTCGACAACGAGGCCGCCCTCGCGACGAAAATCGAACAACTCGTCAATCTCGGCGTCGACGGCGAAGTCGCCGCCCTCTGCGAGTTCTGCAAACGCAGCCTCCGGGGCACCTACGGCCGACATCGCGAAATGTACCGCGGCGTCATCCCGCCCGAAGTCGACCAGTTCATGCCCGCCGAATGGAAAACCATCGTGCGGCGACCCACCAGCCATTCGGGGTGAGCGGCCTTCTTTTCTGGCGGCGGAGTGGTCGGGCATGTGGCTGAATGATCTGAACGACTGGATGTCCATACCGACTGGACCCGTCTTAGCCCCGAAGGGGCTACCCAACGCCGTCCCTTCGGGGCTAGAGCCGTTTCTTCGATTTTTCTGTGGTTTTCTGTGCCTCTGTGGTAAAAAGTAACGGTGTCCATTGTCAAACCACTGGAATTTCCATGCATAACCACACGATACCGCCCCAGTACACTACGATGTCCCGCGAGGCATTGCGGGAACGCGTCGCGCGGCGGAAGCGGGAGTTGGGGTCGCGATTGGTCGTGCTGGGACATCATTACCAGTCTGACGACGTGGCCTCGCTGGCGGATTTTGTCGGCGACAGTTTGAAGTTGTCGCAGCAGGCGGCGGCGCTGGCGGGCGTGGAGTACGTGGTGTTTTGCGGCGTGCATTTCATGGCCGAGTCGGCGGATGTGCTGTCGCCCGGTGCGACGGTGGTGCTCCCTCACGCGTCGGCGGGATGCGCGATGGCGGATATGGCCGAGGACGAGGCGGTATCGCGCGCGATCGCGGAGGTCGCGTCAGCCGGCGGCGGGCGGGCGGTGCCGATCACGTACGTGAACTCGACGGCGGCGGTGAAAGCGGCCACCGCCCGCGCGGGCGGGGCGTGCTGCACGTCCAGCAACGTGCGAAACGTTTTCGCGTGGGCGCTGGCCCCGGCGGGACAGGGCGGCGCGGGGGCTGATAAAATCTTCGCCATTCCCGATGAAAATCTAGGCCTGAACACGGCCGTCGCGATGGGGTTCGGCCCGGCCGACTGCGTGGTGTACGATCCGCGTCAGGCGTACGGCGGGCTTGACGTCGAACAGATTCGCGCCGCCCGGTTCATCCTGTGGCGGGGGCACTGTTATGTACATCAGCGGTTCACCGCCGACCACGTGCGGGCCGCCCGGCAGCACCGCCCCGGCGTGCGCGTGATGGCCCATCCCGAGTGCCCGCGCGAAGTCGTCGCCCTCGCCGACGAGGCCGGCTCGACCGAACAGATCATTCGCGCCGTGGCCAACTCGCCCGACGTGCGCGACTGGGCCATCGCCACCGAGAGCAACCTCGTCAACCGCCTGGCCAAACAACACCCCGACAAATGCATCCGCACCCTCGGCGACGCCGACGCCCTCTGTATCCAGATGGGCCGCGTCGACCTGCCCCACCTGCTATGGGCCTTGGACAGCATCGCCGACGGCAAACCGGCCAACGTCGTCCACGTGCCCCAAGCCATCGCCGACGACGCCCGCACCGCGCTGGAACGAATGATCGCGATCCCATAACGTGACGCGGGCGTCTCGCCCGCTTTGGACTGGCCATAACAGAACATCTTGCCTACTGGCTGGCGCTTGCGAGGGCAAGATGCCCTCGCGGACACGCGGGCGGGACACCCGCGTCACGTCAAAACCGCTGCTGCCGCTGCGCCAGGAACTCCAGCAGCGCCTTGTCGAACGTCATCGCGTTGTCCACCGTCACGAAATCCGCGCGGATGCCCTGGCAAGTCGTGCGGTATTCGTCGATGAAACGCCGCAACTCGTCGAGATACGCGGCGCGGATCGCCCGCGAGTCGGCCTGGATCGTCTCGCCGGTTTCGGGGTCCTCGAATCGCGCGGGGCCGTCGAAATCGAACGTCGCCTCGCTGTGGTCGAGCACTTGGAAAATGATGATGTCGTGCCCGCGGAACCGCAGGTGATGCAGCGCGTCGAGCACCTGCGACGGCTCGCTCAGCAGGTCGCTGATGAGGATCATCAGCCCGCGTTTTTTCACCCGGCTGGCGATGTCGTGAAGGCACTGGGCCAGCCTCGTCTGGCCTTGCGGTTTGTGCCTGGCCAACACGGACAGGATGTTTGTCAGATGGGTCCGTTTGCTTCGCGGCGGCAGGAAGTCGCGAAGTTTTTCGTCGAACATCGCCAGGCCCACCGAGTCCTGCTGGTGGATCATCATGTACCCCAGCGCGCCGGCAAGGCAAATGGCGTAGTCCATTTTCGTCATCCGCCCGCCCGTGGAAAAATCCATCGACAGCGACGTGTCCACCAGCAGGTACGCGTCGAGGTTCGTCTCGGCCTGATATTTCTTGATGTAAAACCGGTCCGTTTTGCCGAAGACGTTCCAGTCGATCTGGCGAATGTCGTCGCCGGGCGCGTACTTGCGATGCTCGCTGAACTCCACGCTGAAGCCGTGATACGGCGAGCCGTGCAGCCCGCTGAGAAACCCCTCGACAATAAACCGCGCCCGCAAATCCAGCCGGGCCACCTGCTGGATCACGTCCGGCCTGATGTATTGTTCGATGCGCAACGCCATGCCGGAATTGTCCGCTCCGACGGGGCAGTGTGTCAATACAGGCACGACAGGCAAAACTCGAATTCCGAAATTGGGACTGTAGCATGGCAGGGGTGCACGTCGCCCTGCCAATGTTCTCCCGCCGCTTGTCACGGTCGATTTGTTTGCCTAACATATTCATGTCTTTACGCGCCGCCGCCCGATAATATGACGGTGGCATCTACAGGAGAGCACGAAGTTATGGAACATCGAAACGCGCATAGCGAATACCGCGGCGATTACGTCAGCCGGCGGGAAATGACGCTCGAGGAGCGGCTGGCGGACGAACGCATCGTCTTTCTCTGGGGCGAGATCAACCCGTCGTCGGCGGGCAGTCTCATCATGCGGCTGCTGGAATTGCAGACCAAAAGCCCCGACCGCGACGTGAATATTTACATCAACTCGCCCGGCGGCAGCGTCGACGACACGCTGGCGATTTACGACACCATGCAGTTCCTCAGTTGCGAGGTGGCGACGTACTGCGTCGGCCAGGCCGCCAGCGGGGCGGCGCTGGTGCTCGCCAGCGGCACCAAGGGCAAACGCTACGCCTTGCCGCACAGCAAGGTCATGGTTCACCAGCCCTGGGGCGGCGTGACCGGGCAGGCGTCGGACATCAAAATACAGGCCGAGGAAATCCTCAAGGCCAAGCGGCTGCTCAACGAAATCCTCGCCGCGCACACCGGGCGGACCGTCGACCAGATCGAGCAGGAAACCGAACGCGACCGCTTCATGTCGCCTACCGAGGCCAAGGAATACGGCATCATCGACCAGATCATCGAACATCAGCCGCGCACCAAGCGTGCGGCCACGAGGTAAGCAACGCATGGCAGACAATAACCATTTGGTCCCGATCGTCATCGAAAAGACAGGCCGGGGCGAGCGGAGTTACGACATCTACAGCCGCCTGCTGCGCGACCGGATCATTTTCGTCGGCGGCGGGATCGACGACGAGATGGCCAATTTGGTCGTCGCGCAGTTGCTGTTCCTCTCCAACGAGGATCCCGACAGCGACATCAACATGTACATCAACTCGCCCGGCGGGAGCGTCTCGGCGGGGCTGGCGATTTACGACACGATGCAGTTCATCCGCCCCGACGTCCGCACGTACTGCGTGGGCATGTCCGCGTCGATGGGCGCGGTCCTGCTCTGCGGCGGAGCGGCCAAAAAACGCTTCACGCTGCCCAACAGCCGCGTGCTGATCCATCAGCCGCTGATTCGCGGCACGCTGACGGGCCCGGCGACGGAACTGGACATCGAAGCCCGCGAGATCATCCGCCTGCGCAAGCGGCTGTACGAAATCCTCGCCAAACACACCGGCCAGCCGGTCGAGAAAGTCGAGCGCGACTGCGACCGCAACAAGTGGCTCGAAGCCCACGAAGCCGTCGCGTACGGCGCGGTGGACGGCATTCTCGAACGCATGCCCGACATGCCGAAAAAGGCCGAAGAGGATAAGATTGGGTAAAGGCGGCGATACGTGACAAAAAAAGCCACAAGCCACAAGCCACTAGCCACAAGGTATGGCCACGTCGGGCTTCAATCAGCCGGGCCTTGGTTTACCGACAGGCACCGTCAGCCCCGCGTTTACTGGCTGTTTAGCCAGAGTCGTTCCCTACCTTGTGGCTTGTGGCTTGTGGCTTGTGGCTTTTTCGCTTGTCTTCTGCTATCCGGCTGCGACGTCGGCGGCCAGGCATATCGGCGGTTGGCGGCGGAGAATCTGGAGTTGAAGAACCAACTCGCCGCGTCGCGGGAGGAGAACGAGAAACTGGCGGCCGATCGGCAAGCTCTGCGGGCGCAGCGCGACACGCTGATGGCCATTCAGGATCATCGCGTCGAGGCGATTCCGCAGGTGACGAGCGTGATATTCGGCCGATGGACCGGCGGCTACAATCTTCGCGGCGGCGACGCCCGCGGGCACGACGCCGTGAAAGTATACCTCATCCCGCGCGACGCCTCCGGCAGCGCCATCAAGGCGGCCGGCAGCGTCACGATCCGCCTGTTCGACCTGGCCGCCCCCGAAGGCGCCGAACTGCTGGGCCACTGCGAACGGACGCCCAAGGAACTCGAATCGCAATGGTTCACGGGCCTGCTCATGCCCGACCACTACAGCATCGTCTGCCCGCTGACGAAACACCCCGGCCACGCCGACGTCACCATCCGCGCGGAATTCGTCGACTACGTCACCGGCAAAACCTTCACCGCCACCACCACCGTCCGCGTCGACCCGCCCAGCGGGGAGTAACGGCAACTCCGAAATTCAAGTTCGGATTTTGCACCTTTGCCATGGAACGACCGCACGAAAACCTTGTTGCTCGCCACATACCCATGTAGAATGGCCGCCACACGGAGCATGGATGCCCGAAACGACTTCACATTCTGACGTGGCCCGGTTGGCCGACATGGTGCGGCGGCGGCTGGGGGTGTCGCTCGGCGACGCGCCCGCCCCGATGGATCCCACCGACGTAGCCGATTACGACTGGACCACGCCCTGCCTGTACACGGCCGTCGAGCGGCAGCGGCTGGACACGTTCGCCGCCCGCATGCTGCCGGCCGTGCGGACGGCGTTGACGAAGGCGTTGCGGCTGGAGTTTCCGCTGACGCCGCGGTCAGCGGCGACGGCCTATTTTCATCAGTGCGACGAAGGCCAATGTTACGCCCTGCCGCTGCTGTGCGAATCCGCCGTGGCGGGGTTGCTGCGGATCGACGCTCCGCTGGCGGGCGCGTGCGTCGAGCGGCTGTTGGGAGGCCCCGGCGACCTGCCGGGCCAGGGGCGAGAATTATCCTCCCTCGAAAACAGCCTGCTGCTGGACCTCTGCGCCACGCTGGGCGAGGCGTTTGCCAAGGCCTATCGCGACGCCGGCGGGCCGACGCTGACGCCGGCGGGCGAGTTGGCGAAAAATCGCCTGCCTCTGCCGTTTCCGCCCGAACACGAAATGGTGCGGTTCGCCCTGGCGGCTGCCAATCAGCTCGCGCCGCCGCTGACGTTTCTGTTTCCCCACGAGCGGCTGGATTTCATCGCGGCAGGCCTGCCCGCGCCCGTCGCCGAACCGGCACCCGACGAATGCCGCGCGCGACTGCTGGAGGCCGTCCACGACGCCGACCTCAACGCCGAAATCTGGCTCCGCGCCGCTTCCACCACCATGAACGACGTCCTCGCCCTCGAACCCGACGACGTCATCCTTCTGCCACAGGAAATCAACGAACCCGTGAACGTGACCCTCTACGGACGAAAACTGTTCCAAGGCCTGCTGGGCGCCCAACACGGCCACTACGCGATGGAAATTCTGTCGGTGCATCCGTGATCACCGCGAAAAGGATGTAAGCATGGCCAAACAAACCAACCCGGAGTCGCCCGAAGCCGATGCCGCCGTGGCGGTTCAGGAGCCCACGTTCACGGAGTTACCCCCCACCGCAGCCGGCGGTGGCGGCGGGCAGATCGACATTCTGCTGGAAACGGCCATGCCCGTCGCCGTCCGCGTCGGCGAGATCGACGTGCCGGTCAAACAGTTGCTCCAGTGGACGCCCGGCATGGTGATTTCACTGAACAAAACGCTGGGCGAGCCGGTGGACCTGTACTTGCGCGGCGTCCGCTTCGCGACAGGCCATCTTGTGGTCGTCAACAACCAGATCGGCGTGCGGATCAAGGAAATTTTGAATAGATAGGTGCGACAGAGCAATCGCGTTGTCGTGGTTCGACGGTGAAAACATACCGTTTATCCGAAGGGATGTTTTCGTTGACTCGTTATTCGTTAACTCGTTGATTCGTCGAAAAATCCACGAGTTAACGAGAGCGTTCCCTCGAACAAACGGTACGATTTCACCCATGGGCCACGAGAATGCGTTTGCCCTGGGAAAAACGCCCTTGTCCGCACGATTGGCTTATCGTACGATGCGTGCGAGCATTCCATGAAAACGTTACGGACAGACGAGCAGGTTTCGCAGGCGCTGGAGCGGCTGTATGATGCCGTGCTGGCGGCCTTGCCTGCGCGGGGGCCGATTGCGGTGATTGGCATCCGCACGCGGGGCGAGGTGCTCGCGCGTCGGCTGGTGGACCGGCTGGCCGCCGATCGGCCCGAACAGCCCGTCCAGTTCGGCGTGCTGGACATCACGTTCTATCGCGACGACCTGGGCCGGCGTCACGGCGCGCCGTTGGTTCGCGCGACGGAGATCCCCTTCGGCCTCGACGACGCGTGGGTGCTGCTGGTCGACGACGTGCTGCACACCGGGCGAAGCGTCCGCGCCGCCCTGGACGCCATTCGCGATTTCGGCCGACCCAGCGTCGTGCGACTGGCAGTGCTGTTCGATCGTGGCGGACGGGAACTGCCCATCGCCGCGGACATGGTCGGGCTGTACGAACGCATTCAGGATCACTACCGAATCTACGTCAAACTGAAGGAATCCGATGGCGAAGAAGGCGTCTTCATCGTCAAGCAAACCCAAACGTGACCGCCGCGGACGTCTGGTGCAGGCCTACCGCCGCGCCGCAAAGACCGACCCCGCCGCCACACCCGCGCCCGCCAAACCCGCTGGCGTGCTCACCACCATTTCCGCCGCAAACGAGGCCATGAACTCGCCAGCGCTCGCACCTGACGCACACGTCGACGCGGCGAATGACGGGGCCGGCGATTTCGTCTGGACACGCAAAGACCTCCTCGGCCTGGACGAACTTTCGGCGCGGGAAATCGTCCACATCCTCGACACGGCGGAGAGCTTCAAGGAAGTCTCCACGCGTTCGGTCAAAAAACTGCCGACGCTGCGGGGCAAAGTCGTCGCCCTGCTGTTTTTCGAAGACTCCACGCGGACGCGAATGAGCTTCGAGCTGGCCGCCAGCCGACTCGGCGCCGACACGCTGCTGTTCACCAGCCGAGGCTCCAGCGTGACCAAGGGCGAAACCACACTCGACACCGTGCGGAACATCGAGGCCATGGGCGTGGACATCTTCGTCGTCCGCCACGGGCAGAGCGGCGCGCCGCATCTGCTGACCCGGCAGGTCGGCGCGAGCATCGTCAACGCCGGCGACGGCCAGCACGAGCACCCCACGCAGGCCCTGCTGGACATTTTCACCATGCGCCAGCGGCTGGGCGACATCGCGGGACTCAAAGTCGCCGTCGTCGGCGACATCGCGCACAGCCGCGTCGCGCGGTCGAACATCCTCGGCCTGAAAAAACTCGGCGCCGAGGTCGTCGTCGTCGGTCCGCCCACGCTCGTGCCCGCCGCCGTCCGATCCATGGGCTGCGAAATCTGCGATCGCCTCGACGACGTCCTCGCCGACGTCGACGTCATCAACATGCTCCGCATCCAGTTCGAACGCTTCAGTTCCAACCTCTTCCCCTCGGTGCGCGAATACAGCCGCCTCTACGGCCTCAACGGCGAACGGATCAAACGCTGTAAGAAAAACGTCCTCGTGATGCATCCAGGCCCGATCAACCGCGGCGTGGAGCTCACCAGCGAAGTCGCCGACGGCCCAAACAGTTGCATCCTCCAGCAAGTCACCAACGGCCTGGCCATCCGCATGGCGGTGCTGTATTTGGTCAGTCAAGGCATGCGGTAGCGACGTTTGCCGTTACCGCAGTGGTTCCGCGTGGAGAATTTCCGTGCCTTCGGTTTGCCAAATCTGTAAGGTGTCGGAGCGTTCTCTTTTCACGTCGCCGAACGCGTCGGGGTCGTGGCGTTTCATGAGGCGGTAGTCGCGGACGCCGGATTCGTCGCAGCCGAACAGGTGGGCGTAGGCTTTGTACACGCGAGGCCGACCGATCACGCGGTGGGCGCCTGGCGGGCGGGGTGGGCCTTTTTCAGCCCCCACGCAGTGGGCGGCGCGGCGGTCGAGGACGAGGTAGCTCAGGGGCAGCGCCCGCAGGTCGATGCCCGCGAGGATGCCGAATTTCCGCCAGTTGCCGTCGGTGTGGATTTCCGGCGGGGCGGGCGCGAAGTGGTGACACCAATGTCGCTCGTTGCCCGCGGCCAGCATGCCGCAGACGGCCTGGTGCGTGCAGGGCGCGACGACGGCGAACTCATCCCGCAGTTTCTCCCGGACGTCAATCAGCCGGCGGCTGATTTCGTGCGTGCCGGGCTCGACCCACACCACCGCCTGCGCCCGCCGGGCCAGCGCCAGCAGGCCTTGCAACGCGCCGTCGTTCAACTCACCCAGCACATGGCTGACAATCAACGTCGCCACGTTCTCCGTGACGCGGGCGTCCCGCCCGCGTTGGTTTGACCATGATGGAACATCGTGTGCATTGGCAGGCGTTTGCGAGGGCGGGACGCCCTCGCGACACGCGGGCAAGATGCCCGCGTCACGATCGCCCGCCGTCAAAATCGCCACGCCCGGCAAGGCTTCGCGGGCACGGTCCGCCGCGAACCGCACCGCCAGCGCGGAACGGTCCGACAACGCCAGCCGCTCCATCGCTCCAGGCCAACGCAACCCCACCAGCCGCGACGCGATCCCCGTGCCGCAGCCCCAATCCAGCGCAACCCCCGCCGGCGGCGACCAACCCAGCCTCGCCAAATCATCCAACACAAACCGCCACTTCCACCCGATCCGCGCCGCAAACGTCTCGTCATACGTCCGCAAATCACTGACATGTTGCCAATAATCCCCCCGCCCGGCCTGCCCGGATAAAAACCCGTCACGCAGCCGATGCACCGCCTCCCAATCTACAGCGTCCCAATCCATTACGCTTTCCCTCGCCCTCGCATTTGCAGACCGAGCAACTTGATGAACCCGGTGGCGTCGCTGGGAGTGTATTCGGCGCCCATGGTGAAGCTCGCCAGTTTGCCGCTGTAGAGACTGTTGGGGCTTTCCACGCCCGCGACGCTCGCCCGGCCCTTGAGGCAGTGCACCCGGACCAGGCCCGTAACATTGCGCTGCGTGGCCGCGACGAACGCGTCCAAGGCTTCGCGGAGTTCGCAGAACCATTGGCCGTTATACACCATATCCGCGTATTTCAGGGCGATCTGTTGTTTGTAGTGGGCCGTCTCGCGGTCGAGGGTGAGGCTTTCCAGGGCGCGGTGGGCTTCGTACAGAATCGTACCGCCGGGCGTCTCGTACGCGCCGCGGCTCTTGATGCCCACCAGGCGGTTCTCGACCAGATCCACCTGCCCCACCGCGTTGCGGCCGCCGATGTCGTTGAGCGTAGCGATCACCGCGTCGCCGGGCAGTTTTTTGCCGTTGACGGCCACCGGCATGCCCTTGGCGAATTCCACGGTAACGAATTCGCCCTTGGCGGGGGCCTTGGCCACGGGCACGCTCATCACCCACAGATCGTCCTTGGGCTGATTGGCGGGATCTTCGAGGTCCGCGCCCTCGTGCGAGATGTGCCACAAATTGCGGTCGCGACTATAGATTTTCTTTTTCGTCTGCGTAATCGGAATGCCGCGTGCCTTGGCGTATTCGACGGCGGCCTCGCGGCTGGTGAGTTCGAAGGACGGGTCCTTCCACGGCGCGATGATTTTCAGTTGTGGCGCCAAGGCCATGTAGGTTAATTCGAAGCGGACCTGGTCGTTGCCTTTTCCGGTGGCGCCGTGGGCGACAGCGTCGGCCTTTTCTTTGCGGGCACAATCGACCTGCGCCTTGGCAATCAGCGGCCTGGCGATCGACGTGCCGAGCATGTAGCGGTCCTCATAAATCGCGCCCGCCGCGAGCATCTTGAAACAATACTCCTCGGCAAATTCGCGCTTAAGGTCGGCGACAACGCACTTGCTCGCCCCACTTCGTCGGGCCTTCTCCTCGATACCTTCGAGTTCGCCCTTTTGGCCCTGCCCGACGTCGGCAACCAGCGCGACGACCTCGCAGCCATACTTCTCCTTCAACCACGGCAAAATGACCGAAGTATCCAACCCGCCACTGTATGCCAGTACGATTTTTTTAACGGACACGTTGTATCTCCTTTTCTTACGCGTAAAATCCAACATCCAAAACCCGGTTCCTCCCCGGCCTCGCATTGGAATGCCAGGACACAGCCCCGTAGGGGCGTCTTTTATAGCCCAGGGCGAGCGGTACTCCACAAGCCCTGGGCTATAAATGACGCCGCTCCGCGGCTTTGCCCCGATACTTCAACACGAGGCCGGGAAGGCAACCTCTTTCGTACATCACATCCTACAACCCTACAGCGCAAACAGGCATAACCGTCGCGAAACGCTTATCAACCACCAACGTCCACCTCTGTATCTCTGCGCCTCTGTGGTAAAAACCGCTCTACGTCGCCTGGATCTCATCCAGCCCCACGCCCAGCGTCCTGACGGCGATCTCGTTCAACTCCGCCGACGGGCCTGTAAAATGGAACGTGCGGTGGATGTGCGTGGCCGTGCCGCCTGCCGGCAGTGTGGCCGCGGGACTGGAGCTTTCGAGTTCGTAGAATCCGCCCAGGGCGGCGGCGCCGGGTTTTTCCGGGCCGTCGTTGTAGCTGTTCACCACGTCGCCGGCGAAGGGTTTGTCCTGGATCCGCCACAAGCTGTTGACGTACGGCAGCCGGGCCGCGCCCTCGGGGAGGTTGAACTGCACGACGGTGAGCACGCCCGCGTCGGGATCGAAACTGCCCAGCGTCCGCCGCGCCCGCGGGGCCGAAATGCCGATCTTGCTGCGATACACGCCGTCGCACCGGAAGAACAGATGCGAGTCGGTCAGGCGGCAGCGGTCGGCGTCCAGCGGGCCGAAATAATCGGTCGTCGCTCGCGGGCCTAGTTTCGCGTCGTCGCCAGGCAGAAACGGCACGACCACCCGCCCGTTCGGCAGCGGCTTGAATTGCCCGAGAATCCAGATCGACAGCAGCCCGCCGTCGGCCGTCCAGGCGGACTCGCCCGCGTTGCAAAGCGTGTTGTGACTTTCGAACGCGACCATCTGCACGCTTTCGGGCTTGACCACGCCCAGGCAGTCGGCCGTCCGGCTGCTCTCGAGCACGCTGATGACGCGCTTGACCGCGCACGCGAATTCCGTGCCGCTGGTGTTGGTCACGCGGAAGGCCGTGGCGAACGCGACGGATTTCTTGCCCTGGCTGGTGATATCGAACCGCCCGCGGTTGAACCCCGGCGGCGTGAACCAGTGGGCCATGTCGAAGGGGTCGCCCTTCTTGAACCACAGGCTGAACTGCCCGCCTTCAGGCCCGAGCCAGAAACGATCCTCGCCGCCGTAATTGTTGAACACGGGGCTGTCCTGGCCAGCGTCGATGAGCGGGCGGTTGACCCAGCCGAAACTCATGCCCGTCTTGCCCATCGTGGAGGTCATCACGCGCCCCTGCCACGCCGGCGCCACCAACACCCGCGCCCCACCCGGGGCAGCCAATTCCACAACGTTCGTCTTGCTCGTGAGATAATGGTAATCGTCCTGATAGGCCGTCATGAGTTTTCCTTTATATATGTCGCTATCCTAGCCACCTGGCGGCAACGGGGCAAGAGTACAACGTACTGAGTGAGGGCAAACGCATCTAAATTCCCTGTTTTTTCGCGGAAAGGCTGTAGACTGTAGGCTGTAGTCGCGGCGGTTTTTGCGACATATTTTTCGGCACGGCATGTCGCGCCTACAGCCTACGGCCTACAGTCTACAGCCTAAACGCGGGCCTTTTTCGATGCGATGGCCCTGGTACTGAGTGATAGAATGGAACCAGGGAGAAGCGTATGACATTGCAAGGCCGGAATATCGCGTTGATGCTCGATCAGCAGTATCAGGAAATGGAAGTGTGGTATCCATACTGGCGGCTGGGCGAGGAAGGGGCGTCGGTGATGCGTGTGGCGCCAGAGGCGGGGCGGGTGTATCCGTCGAAGTTGGGCTATCCGTGCGAGAGCGACGTTTCCGTCCGCGACGTGCATGGGAAGGACTTCGACGCGGTGATCGTTCCGGGCGGCTGGTGCCCCGATTTCATGCGGCGCGACGAGCACATGATCCGGTTCATTCAGGAGTGCGTGGCCGCGAAGATCGTGCTGGCGGCGATCTGCCACGGCGGGTGGATGCTTTGCTGCACGGACGCCTTCCGAGGCCGCCGGGCGACCAGTTTCGTCGCGATCAAACATGACCTCATCAACGCCGGCGCGGAGTGGGTGGATGAGGAATGCGTCGTCGACGGCCCGCTCATCACCAGCCGAAAACCCGACGATTTACCGGCGTTCTGCAAGGCGATTATTCGAAGCCTGAGTTGAATCGGGTGCCATGGCACGAGACGAAGCCCGAAACTCGAAGCACGAAATACGAAACAAATTTCAACGCTCCAAAGCAGAAAATTCCAAACGCAAACGGCGACGCCATGCGTCAAGTCGCATGGCGTCGCCGTTTGGAATTTTCTTTTGCCGTTTGTTTCGTATTTCGAATTTCGTGCTTCGGATTTCACCCACGGCGCGAACTTACCGCTGCCGGAAGACGATGCGGCCTTTCGTGAGGTCGTACGGGCTTAGCTGCACGAGCACTTTGTCGCCGGGCGTGATGCGGATGTAATTCCGGCGCATCTTGCCGCTGATGTGGCCGATGATCTCGCGTTTGGCGTCGCCGATTTCGATTTCCAGGCGAAACATCGCGTTGGGCAAGGCCGCTTTCACGATCGCTTCCACTTCGATAAAATCTTCTTTTGGCATAATCTTCCGCAAAGAAACCCGGCCCCGCCCCGGCGAACGCATCGCCAAAACGGCAGGCAGACCCACAGTGTAGCCTGCCCTCCGCGCGGCGTCAAACAAGAATGGTGGGCGGACATCAGACTTTTGTGGGCCTTGTCGGTGTGGTGTCACGGGGTTACAATGATGGTACCGTGGGAGAGACGAGCGAACGATGCAAAGGGCAACGCCATGAGAATTTCATTATCCACATTAAGCAGCCGCCAACAGGCCGTGCTGGAGGCGCTGGAACGCAAAGAAAATATCTCGGTCTCGCATCAGGGCAAGGTGGTGGCGGTGTTACAGCCGTCCGCAACAAACACAGTCCAGGAACGCATGTTGCAAACCCCGGCGTTCGGAATGTGGGCCGACCGGGACGACATGGCCGATCCCAACGAATGGCGGCGTGGTCTCCGCCAGAAACGTCGTAACCGCCGGTCAGAAGGTAGCACCACATAATGTTCGATACCGACATTATCATCTGGGCGCTGTGCGGCCGGACGTGGGCGCAGCAGTTACTGGTGTCGGCGGATCACCGGGAAATTTCCACGGCGACGTGGCTGGAATTGCTTGAGGGAGCGCGCGATAAACGCGAACATGCGAGTTTGCGGACCATGCTGGCCGACCTGGACATGCGGGTCGTTCCGCTTTCCGAGGCCATTGGAATCCGGGCGGCGGCTTACCTTGAGCGGTATGCATTGAGTAACGGGCTGGATGCAATGGACGCCGTGATCGCCGCCACGGCGGCCGAACACGGAAGCGTCCTGGTCACGGGCAACGCCAAACACTTCAAAGCGATTACCGACCTACAGATCGAACAACATACCGACGGGTAGTGTCCTTCAACATCCCACAGCGCAAACAGGCAAAGCCAAATCATCGACCGGCCGTGCTCGCGTCTTACTTTTTCTTCGGTGCTTCCTTCGGCGCTTCGTATGCGCCTTTGGTGATGGTGATGCTGGAATCGGTGCTGCCTGGCATCGCCAGGGTGTTGCCGTTTCGGTCGGTCCTCGTTTTGCTCAGCGACGTGGTGGAGGAAACAACCATGCCCGTGGCGACATCCACGAGTGTCGTGCTGAGGGCGATCTGATTGCTGCTGGCCCGGGGGTCGTCCGATTCCGTCCACTTGCCCTCCACCTTGGCCACGCCGTCCTTGACCTCCGTAAGCGTGTACGTCGGCAGGAGTCGCATGGATTGCCAACCCGCTCCCGCCATCGCGACCGTGATGTCCGCCTCCCACGTGTCGCCTTTCGTATTTAGGCGTGACTGGCCGCAGGCCCTGCCATTTTGCGTCGTCGATCGTTGTGACAGGCGAAGCGTTTTGTCGCTCACACCGTTTTGCAACGCAAAATGGCAGGGCCTGCGGCCAGTCACGCCACTTGCGGTATGTACCATGCGTCTGCCTGCATTATCACCTCCCCCCGCGGTAATCCTCGCAAAAAAAAATTCTTAAATCTTTTTCACCCCGTTCGCGTCTAATCTATCGAACGCACAGGAGCGATGGGTGAATTGGCCTGAGAGTCGTAGCGTGGACGATTCCGCTCCGCTGCCCGCGCCCGCACACGAGGCCGGCGGCGAGGGGGCGCTGCGCGCCGCGTTGGCGGAGTCGGCCTTGTACGCCCGGCGGTATCTGTTCGGGCTTTGCGGCGACTGGCACCTGGCGGAGGATTTGGCCCAGGAGGCGTTGCTGAAGGCCTGGGCGAGGCGGGCGAGTTTTACCGGACGGAGTGACGTGCGGACGTGGGTCTTTGCGATTGTGCGGAATCACTGGCTGGATAGCGTGCGGCAGAAGAAATCGGCGGCGGTTATGGAATTCGCGACAGACGAAACGATGGCGGACGACGGGCGTGGCGAGCCGTCTCGCGAGGCCGCAAGCAACGAGTTGCGGCAAGCGGTGGCGCGGGCGATGTCGCAGCTGCCGCCCGAACAGCGGGAGGCGCTCGCGCTGCGGGAGAGCGACGCGTTGAGTTTCGCGCAAATCGCGGAGCTGACGCAAACGCCCGTAGCCACCGTGAAAAGTCGCGTGCGATACGCGTTGCTCAAATTGGCGGAGTCGTTGCGGGATTTCGGAGACGGGCCATGAATTGCGAAGAAACGCTCGACAATTTGTTGGATCTGGTGTACGGCGAGCTGGATATTTCGCGCGAGAAGGCGTTGCGGGAGCATTTGACGTCGTGCAAGGCCTGCCGGGCGGAGTATGAAAAATTGGCGCGTGCCCGCACGGCCCTGGCGGCCTATCGCGCCGACGAACCCCAACGTGACGCGGGCGTCTCGCCACGTAGCACGGGCGTCCCGCTCGTGAGTCGCATGGGCGTCTCGCCCATGCAACATGGCCTTGGAAGTGACGCGTCGGAGTCGGCGCGGGCGGCAACGGCTTCGCGGGATGAGTTCCAGCCAACCGCAGCCACGGGCGAGACGCCCGTGGGACGCATGGGCGGGACGCCCATGCTACGGCGGGTGCGGACGGTGCGGCTGTGGCGCGTTGGTATGGCGGCGGCAGCGGTCGTCGTGGCGGCGGTGGTACTGATGTGGGTTCTCGTCGCCGGGCCTGGGTCGACGGATTCGCCGATCGGCCTGCCGATCGCCCACGCCGCACCGATGGACGAGATCGTGCGCGAGGACGTTTCGCTGACCATTTTGTCGAATCCCGCGGAGAGCATGCTCATTCAGCCGGGCGTGCGTCGGGGGGTGGCGCGGGAGTGGGGTGGGCTGTCGCTGGTGCGGGATCAGCGGATGTCGCGCTCGCTGCGGGCGGGCGAGACGACGGTGATGCTTTCGGACATTCCCACCGGCATCGTGCCGGGGAGCGTCGCGATTCGACCGATGAACGAGACGGCCGGCTTTTCCGTGCTGGAACAGAACTATCAATTCGATTTGGCCTCGGCGTCGGCGCTGCTGGCCAAGTGCGTTGGCCAACCGATTTCGCTGACGCTGAAGGATGAAAGCGCCGTCGAGGGCGAGTTGTTGAGCTGGTCGCCGGGTGAGGTGTTGCTGACCGTGGACGGTCAGCCGAGAAACGTGCCTTTCCAGGCCGTCAAGGCCCTGCGGACGGCCCGCATGCCCGAGGGGCTTCTCGTCAAACCGACGCTCGTGTGGAAACTCACCAGCGACGAAGCCAAACAAAACCTGCCGCTGGAGGTCGCGTACCTCACGAGCGGCCTGTCGTGGCGGGCGGATTACGTCCTCACGCTCGCGCCGGGTATGCTCGCCCAACTCGGCAAGGCGGGCCTGCCGGAAATCCTCGACGCCGCCGACCTCGTCGGTTACGCCACCGTCACCAACCGCTCCGGCACGACGTTCCACGACGCCCAGCTCAAACTGATGGCCGGCGACGTCAACCTCGTGCCCGACGCCGCCAGGAAATCGAACGAATTGACTGTGGGTGGGACAAGACTGAGGCGGGTTGAGGAGAAGAGAGAGCAAGGTTTCGAGGAGCAAAGTTTCTTCGAGTACCATTTGTACACGCTCCGTCAGCGGACGACGTTGCGGGATCAGGAGACCAAGCAGATTCAGATGATTACCGGCTCGGGCATGAAAATGAAGCGGGCGTACGTGTACGACCCTCGGATGCAGATCCGGGCGCCGCGCGTGGTGAGCGAGTTGAAGAATTCCAAAGCCAACAACCTGGGTTCGCCGCTGCCCAAAGGCGTGATCCGTCTCTACGCGCCCGACGCCGAGGGCGTGAACACGTACGTCGCCCAGACGACCATCGACCACACGCCGGCCAACGAAAAACTCCGCCTGCCGTGGGGCCACGCGTTCGACATCGTGTGCGACTGGCGGGAAACGCGGCGGACGACAGACGGCCCCGATCGCATGTTCGCATGGCGGTACACGCTACACAACGCCAAGGACTACGATGTGACGGTCACGTGCGTGGTCCCCGTGCCGTTTTCGACATACGAATTCCGCGTCGAAGGCCCATACACGTGGCGGCAGCGGCAGGTCGGCTGGCTGGAATTCGACGTGCCGCTCCAAGCCGGCGAAAAAATCGAAGTGGAGTGTTTCTGCCGGTACAACAACGAACAAGGCGGCGGCCTCGTCGTGCCGGCGACGGAAGAGGATGAATGATGATGCACGGTACGATCATTCTTAGCCCCGGCAGGGGCGCCTTGGGTAGCCCAGGGCGAGCCGTACTCGGCGAGCCCTGGGATCAGGGGTTTCTTTTCCTCCTGACCGCCCCTGACGCCACTGGCCGAGGGCGCACACGCGGGCCTGTACGGCGGCGAACGACGCGAACAGGGGAACGTGTGGGTTGTTCGATGCCGACGTCACGCGACGGCGCGCCCTCGGCCAGTGGCGTCAGGGGCGGTCAAAGAATTCCCAAAATACTCGCACCCAGGGTTCGCGGAGTACCGCTCACCCTGGACTATAAACGACGCCGCTCCGCGGCTTGTTGCCGGCACTTCCACGCGAGGCCGGGAAGGGATCGTTTTTCGCGTGGGGCGTTTTACAACGCAAAAAGGCAACGTCCGTACGAACGCTTTGCCTCACACAACGTCCTACAGCGCAAACAGGCAGAGCCATTGCGAAGCGTTGCCATTACGAAACGTTTTTCGCGTAGCGTAAGCGTTTGGCGTTTTTCTTTTTGAGATTTGCGATTTGTTTCGGATTTCGAGATTCGGATTTCGGATTTACAACGTGTCCAACACGAAGACCCCCATAACAACGAAAGGATTTACCCATGAAACGCGCACACAGGAAACTTGCACTGACACTGCTGCTCGCTCTCGCCCTGACCGCCCCCGCTTTGGCGCAACAAAACGCCGCCAAGCCTGCTGAGGTGAAGGAAGGCGTCGCCTTGACCGTGTACAACGGCAATTTCGCCGTGGTGCGCGAGGTGCGGAAGATCGACATTCGCGACGGCGTGGTCTACTTCAAGGACGTCGCCCAGCAGATCGATCCGACGACGGTGCACTTCAAGAGCCTCACCGATCCCAAGGCCGTGCTGCTGGAACAGAATTACCAGTTCGACCTCGTCTCGCCCGACAAGATGCTGCAAAAATATCTCGACAAACCCATTGAGGTGGTCGTCGGCGGCAAGGACGACAAGCCGACCAGCTACGCCGGCACGCTGATGAGCTTCGACAATGCCCAACTGGTGCTGAAGGAAAAGGACGGCAAAATCGTCATGATTCAGCGGGTCAACAACGTGCGGGACATCCGCTTCTCCGCCCTGCCCGAGGGGCTGCTGGTTCAGCCGACGCTGGTCTGGCAGGTCCGCAGCGACGTCGGCGGGCAGCAGATGTCCGAGGTGAGTTACCAGACCGGCGGCGTCAACTGGCACGCCGAGTACGTGCTGGTGCTCAACGGCGATGACACGGCCGCCGACCTGGCCGGCTGGGTGAGCGTGGATAATCGCAGCGGAAAAACGTACAAGGACGCCCAACTCAAATTCATCGCCGGCGACGTGCGGAAGATCGTCGACAATACGTATGGTTTGGCTGGCGCGGTGTCCTCACGTGGTACTCGAATGCTCGCCGACAACGCCGCCCCGGCCATGGTCGAGCAGGCGTTTTTCGAGTACCACATGTACACGCTGGGCAGGCGGTCGACGGTGGCCAATAACGAGGTCAAGCAGTTGGAACTGTTCCCGCAAGCCTCCGACGTGAAAGTAACCAAGCGGTTCCTGATGTATCCGACGGAACAGTTCCGCTGGTGGGGCAGCGTAAACATGAACAAGTCGATGGACGTGGGCGACAAACTCAAGGCCAAGATTTTCGTGGAGTTCAAGAATTCCAAAGAAAATCAACTCGGCATGCCGCTGCCGGCGGGCAAGGTGCGGGCATACAAACGCGACCCGGTCGACGGGGCGATGGAGTTCATCGGCGAGGAACGGATCGACCACACGCCGCGGAACGAGACGCTCTCGTTGAACATCGGCACGGCCTTCGACATCATCGGCGAACGGAAGCAGACGGCGTTCGACATCGACACCAACCGCCGCATCATGCGTGAGACCATCGAAATCACCGTCCGCAACCACAAGAAAGAGGCGATCGAGGTCCGCGTGAAGGAGAATTTCTTCCGCTCGCTGACGAACAAGGTGACGGCGAACAGCCACCCGGACCCATTCAAGAAACTCGACGCTTCGACGGCGAGTTGGGATCTGCCAATCCCCGCCACCGAAGAGGACAAACCCGGCACGGTGGTGCTGACGTATACGGTGGAGTACACGTGGTGACGTAGAGGGCAAGTAGAAGCGACCGTAAAGCTCGAATGACGAAATCCGAATGACGAATCAATGACGAAAACTCAATGACGAATGGTTCTTCCTTATCCGCGCCCTGTGGCTTGGCAAATCATTCGACATTCGGGTTTCGTCATTGTTTCGAAATTCGGGCTTCGTCATTCGGGTTTGCCCATAGCCCGCGTCCCCCCTCTCACTCTGCCGTCAAATTCCCCATCGCGTTGGCCGAACGGGTGACGGGCCATTTGGCGAAGGCTTCGATGGCCTGGTATTCGGGCAGGCCCAGCTTGTCGTAGAGTTTCGCGGTGGCGGCGTTTCGGTCCTCGGCGCGCTGCCAGAATTCCCGTTTGTCGGGGCCTGGGAACATGGCGCGGTCTTTTTGGCTTTCGTGGCGGAAAATGGCCATGCGTTTGCGGTGGGTTTCCATGGGCGAGAGCGGCACGGCCATGTCGATCTGCTCGGGGGGCCATTCCTGCCACGCGCCGCGGTAGAGCCACAGTTCCGGCTTGGGGTTGCCGGCGGCTTCGTATTGGGTCAGGGCGGTCATGGCGGCTTCGAGACACTGCCGATGCGTGCCGTGCGGATCGCTCATGTCGCCGGCGGCGAAGACGATATCGGGCTGGACCCGTTCGAGCAGCTCGCGAATCACTTCCACGTCGCGTGGGGCCAGCGGCAGCTTGGCCACCTGACCGGTGTTGTAGAACGGCATGTCCAGGAAATGCACGTTTTTCGCGGGCACGCCGCAGAATTTCGCCGCGTCGGTCGCCTCGGCCCGGCGGATGAGACCCTTGATCTCCTGAATCTCGGGCGTGTCCTGGTCGCACGCCTTCTTGCTCCCCAGGAACTTGTCGATGTGCGTCTCGACGGCGACAATGTGCTTCTCGACGGCCTTGGCCTGTTCGGCGCCCAGGCCGAAAATCCGGTTGAACTCCTTCACCATATCCGCGTACCGCAGCACGTTGTGGTCGAAAACGCTGAGGTAGCCGCTGACCATGTAGGCGGTGTGGACGTCGTGATTGAGGCACATGCGAATCATCGTGCCGGCCATGCAGATCACGTCGTCGTCGGGGTGCGGCGAGAGAATCAGCACGCGCCGCCGCGGGCCGCCTGGCTTGCCCGCGGGCCAGCCGGTGATCGTATTCATCAACCGGCGGAACATGCTGAGATTCATCTCGTACGCCTTGCCGTGGGCGCCGATCTCGCCAAGCCCGTTCTCGTTGTAATCCTCGTCCGTCAGCCGGAGAATCGGCTTGTTACATTTCTTCGCCAGCCAGATCACCGCCTGCGCCTTGAGGCGATCGTCCCAACAGCACGGTCCGAGCAGCCAGGGCGTGGCCATGCGGGTCAGCTCGCCGCCAGCGGCTTCGTCGACGTAGATCGTCGCGTTGGGATGTTCCTGGAGGAAGCTGGCCGACACCTGGGCGCTGACGTCGCCTTCGACGGCCCGGCGGAGGACGGGGGCCTTGTGCTCGCCGAAGGCCAGCAGGCAGATTTCGCGGGCTTCGAGAATCGTGCCCACGCCCATCGTCAGGGCCAGCTCGGGCACGTTTTCCTCGCCGAAGAAATCGCTCGCGGCGTCGCTGCGCGTGATGTGATCCAAACGAATCGGCCTGGTGCGGCTGTCGCGCGACGAGCCCGGCTCGTTGAAGCCGATGTGCCCGCTTCGGCCGACGCCGAGCACCTGGATGTCGATCCCGCCGGCGTCGCGGACGGCCTTGTCGTACTGGCGGCAGTGCTCCAGCACGTCATGCTCGGCCACCTCGCCCGAGGGCAGATGCACGTTCGCCGCCGGAATGTCGATGTGGTTGAACAAATTCTCGTTCATCCAGCGGTGGTAGGACTGCATCGCGTCGTGCCGGATCGGCCAATACTCGTCCAGATTGAACGTCACCACGTTGGCGAAGCTCAGCCCTTCCTGCTGGTGCAGGCGGATCAGCTCGCGGTAGACGTTGATGGGCGTATGGCCGGTCGCCAGGCCCAGAACCGCGGTCCGGCCCTGCGAAGCCCGCTCACGAATCACCGCGGCAATCCGCCTCGCCACGGCGGCACTGGCTTGTCGATCATCCTCAAACATTTTCACGGGCATCTTTTCAACGGACATTTTCCGGTTCCTTTACGAAGATTTGAGTAGGTATATACCCGCTTGACGGCCATATTTCCAGTGTTGTTGTCACTGGGACAGGGTAAATGCACGCACGTTCCTCTTGTTCGCGCGGAATTTGTATTCAGGCGTGACTGGCCGCAGGCCCTGATCGTGCCCTACGTATACAGCACGAATCGTTTTTCTCGTTTTTCCGGGGTGGCGGTGTCGTGTGGGAGGGGGTCGTCGTCGGATGAGCTGGGTTCGAAGCCGGTGGTTTGGCGGACGATGTAGAGGGGGCGATTTTTGGCTTCGTCGAAGATGCGGGCGACGTATTCGCCCAGCAGGCCCAGCAGGAGGAATTGCATGCCGAAGAGGCCGACGATGCCCGCGGCCAGGTGCATCAGCGGGCTGGGTGTGTTGCCCAGCGGCCAGAGCACCAGCGCGACGAGAGCGTAGACCATCGCCGCCAGCACGAGCAGCCCGCCGAGGGCCGACGCCAGCCTGAGCGGTCGCGGACTGAAGTTGACCACGCCCGCGCCGGCCAGGCGGACAAATCGCTTGAGTGGGCAGGTTTTTTTGCCGGCTTCGCTCTGCGGGGCGGTGTAGGGCACAGCGATTTGCCGGAAGCCGATCCAATGGACCAGCCCGCGGACGAACCGCGCCTGCTCGCGCGTGCGTCGCAGCGCGTCGACGGCTTTGCGGTCCATCAGCCGGAAATCCGACATCGCCGTGAGGTCCTTGCACCGCATGCCGCGATACGCCAGCCGCCGCAGCAGGCCGCCTTTGGCGTCGTTGCGGACCGCGTAGACAACCTCGAACCCCTCGCGCCATCGCGCGACGAGATCGGTGATCATTTCCGGCGGTTGCAGGCCGTTGCTGTCGAGCGAAATCACCGCCCGCCCGCGCGCGTAGTCGTACCCCGCGGTGACGGCGATCTGATGGCCGAAATTCCGCGAGAACTCGACGTATTTGACGTTGGGGTCGTCGGCCCCGACGCGCCGCACGACGGCGGCGGACTCGTCCGTCGAGCCGTCGTTGACGTAAATGACCTCGTACGGCTCGCCAAGTTTGACCGCCGCCGCCGTCAACCGCCGGTGAAACGCCTCCAGGCCGTCCTGCTCGTTGTACACCGGGCAAATAAAACTGAATGTCACATCCCGATTTTCCGTGGCGCTCATGGAATCTATCCTATAACCAAACGCCCGCGAAGCAAGGGAATTTGGCACGCGGCTGGAGCGAACGTATCTCAATTCCATCGCTTTTTCGCCAATTGGCTATAGGCTATAGGCTGTAGGCTGTGGGCTGTAGGCGCGACATGGCGTTACGAAAAATATTCCGCAATGGCTTGTCGCGCCTACAGCCTACAGCCCACAGCCTTTTCGCGAAAAAGCGGGGAAATATAGATGCGATCGCCCTGCCACGCGGCTGGGCTTACAATGAAATAGACACCAGGGTCAAACCATCGGGAGGGAATCATGGCCATTCACACTGAATCATTGGCGGGGAAACATTGCGTGCCGTGTCATGGGGGCAGTCAGCCGTTGCGAGGCGACGCGCTCGACGCGATGCTGCGGCAAACGCCCCATTGGGAACTTGTCCGCCCGGAGCGTGCCAGCCAGGACCGCATCGTCCGCGAGTTCACGTTCGCGGATTTCCGCCGGACGCTCGCGTTCGTCAATCGCGTCGCCGAACTGGCCGACGCGGAAAACCATCACCCGCACATCAGTTTCACGTACAGCCGATGCCGCGTGGAACTCTGGACCCACGCCGTCAACGGCCTGAGCGAAAACGATTTCATCCTCGCCGCAAAAATCGACCAGGTGGCGTGAGGCGTCGGAAACGGTTTGCGAGGCGTGGTCGTGAAATCATGCCATGAAACAAGCCAGTAGCCAGCAGGTATGGCAAGGCCTGCTGTGCGTCTCACGATCCGGGGTTTCGCTATCCACGTACTCATACCCGCTTTTTTGCCTTTTTTCCTCGCCTTTCCATACCTGGTGGCTACTGGCTATTGGCTACTGGCTTGTTTCCCTCGAACAAATCGCTCGATGACGCCACGAGAACTGAAAACCCCATGAAAACTTACTTTAACTTCCCATAAAATTTTTGGTAAAGTACAATGAGCGAAGCTGTCTCGCCTGGCGGACATGGGTTATGTTCTTGGGCCGTCGAAGGGTTTTTACCAAGGGACGTTGTTACGGAGATTGAGGTATGACGAAGCGAATCGCCGCAGCCTGTTGCTTGATGATCTCCCTCGGGGCGCTGGCGCAGGATCCGCCGCCGGCCCCTCCGGCGCCGCCACCGCCTCCGCCGGGCATCAGCGAAGAGGATCTCAAAACGCTTGCCAAGGATCTGGAAGAGACGGCCGCCAAATGGCAGGACGCCTATCGCTACAAAGGCAACTGGGTGCATCCCTCCGACATCGACCCAGCCATGGACAGGCGGCTGGCGGCGACCATCTATGGCGAAGCGTCCGTTTCGGCGCTTAAGGCCTGTCTACAGGCGGTCAAGGCGAAGGATCCCGTCAGCGTCATGTACATCACCAACCGCCTGCTGGAGCCGCTGGCCCGCGCCAATCCCGAAACCGTCAAGGCCATGCTCCCCACCGTCAAGGGCCTCTACGACAAGTACCAGTACAAGATCTTCCCGGTAATCAACGACTTCCGGCCGTTCCAGATTCCTGCCGGCGTTGTCCCTTTGCCCAAATTGAAGGAGATCGCGGACCGCCAGGACAAAAAAATGGGCAGGGAATGGGAGGTTCTGCGGCACAACGAGCAGGTGCGGGCGATCGGGGTGCACTACTTCCGAAGCGTGATCCAGTGCAACGAGCCGCAGTTGGACAAAGTCCTCATCGACCTCATGGTCGGCATGGAAGCCAGGACCGTCGGAGGCCGGCCGCCGGTGGTTTGGCTGGACGTGCTGGACGCGCTGAGCCGGGCGCCGATGGACGAAGCCCGCGCCGCCGCGATCCTCCGGCACACGAAACTGATGGCCCTGGAGGAGACGCTGTACATACACAATAAAGCCTACCTCAGCGGCACCAAGGCAACCATCCTGCCTGACGCGGCGACGGTATTCATGGAGGAGGCGCCCCATCCCTCCGGCGGCATCCGGCTGACGAACATGCTCAACAACGTCCGCAAGGTGGCAAAGCAGCCACAACGGAACGTGCCCACCCAGGTCGAAGTCCAGCATTATGCCGGACCTCTCTACACAAAGCTGACCACCCTGAACAAGCAGCTCACCGACGCCATGAGGCCGCCGCGGAACAACGACACCATCGCGTCGCTCAGGACGCAAATCGCCACCAACGAGGCCATCATCGCCGCCATGGCCCGATGCGCGGGCGCCGAAGTCACAAGGGAACAGTTCGAAACGATCACCAAGCGGGCCGAAAACGACGCCAAAGTGTTCGTCACCGCCAGGGGCTCCAGTCAGGCCGACTACGACAAAGCCCTCGCCAACTTCGGCCAGCAGATCCACGACTCCGTGCTGACCCGAGAACAACAAGACAAAATCAAACCCAAACCCGTCGACCCCCCGCCACCCGCGCAATGAGGCGGAGAAATCGAAAACGTCTCGCGATGGCTTTGCCTGTTTGCGTTGCAGGATGTTGTGAACTGCAAAACGTTTCGTAGTTCACAACGTCCTGCAACGCAAACAGGCAGGGCAAACGCATGGACCGTGACGCGGGCGTCTGGCCCGCGTGTGGCGAGGGCATCTTGCCCTCGCGGACCGTTCCACACGGGTGACTCATGCGAAAAACAAGACATTTCACCGCCGGACGCGGGCGGGACGCCCGCGAGACACGCGGGCAAGATGCCCGCGTCACGAGAATGCGTTCGCCCTGCGCAAACAGGCAAAGCCATATCTACATCCCCGCGGATGCACTACAATGATGACCGTATGTACATCGTAATCGTCGTGGCATTCATGATCACGCTGACGTTGCGGCACGGGCCTTCGTGGGGGTTCGGTGTGGCCGTGCTGGCGCCGGCCTGCGTGTTGTACGTCGCGCTGGCCGGGGCGCTGGCGAGCTTTCGCGCAAGCCGGGCAATCCGCGCCATGCAGGGGCCACCCGCCCTGCCGGGCCAACGCCGGCGGCGCGCGCTCCTGCCCCTGCTGCTGCCACTGTACCTGCTGGGCGGACTGGCGGAATTGCATTTCCTCGGTCTCGCCCAGGCCGTCGACGCCTGGCCGATTCTCCGCGACACGCCTCTCCTCGCCGAGGCCGTTATGCTCACGCCCTTCGTCGCCGCCCTCGCGGTCGTCTGGCTGGCGGAGTATCCCGCCCATCGTCTCGCGAGGCAGCAACTGGCCGAGCGATTCGCCGACGAAGGCTGGCAGCCGCCCGTCTGGTCACGGCGGCAGTTTTTGCTCTTCAACTTCCGCCACCAGTTCCTCTTCCTCGCCGCCCCCATCGCCCTGATTCTCCTGGCGCACCACCTCATCCTGGCGCGAAACCTGCCCGCCATCTTCGCCGCCGCCGACCGGCTCGCCGCACGCCTGAACACGCCGCCGCTGAGCGAAATCGGCCGGGAAAATCTCGCCGCCATATTGGCCGTCGCCATCGCCGCCGTCGTGTTCACGCTCGTGCCCGCCCTGCTGGTGCGGATCTGGAACACCTCGCCGCTGCCGCCGGGCGAACTCCGCGACACCCTGCTCGGCACACTTCGCGCCCTGCGACTGCGGTGCCGCCCGCCGAGAATCTGGCACAGCGGAGGCGTGGTCGCCAACGCCGGAGCCATGGGACTGATCGCGCCCCTGCGGTACGTGCTCCTGTCAGACTCGTTGCTGGCCCGCATGGACCGCCGGCAAATACAAGCCGTCTTCGCCCACGAAATCGGCCATATTCAGCAGCATCACATTTTTTACTCGGCACTGTTCACGCTGGCGGTGGCGGTGTGGGTGTCGCTGCTGGCGGAGTGGACAGCCAGCATCTGGCCTACCATCGACGATTTGGCGCTACAGGTCGCAGCCGTGGCTGTGATGGCGGTGGTATGGGGATTCGGCTTCGGCATCATCAGCCGGCGGTTCGAGCGGCAGAGCGACGTCATCGCCGCCTGGGCCTCGGGACACGACGGGGGTGGCGACGACGACGGCCAAACCGGCGACCCGCGACGCGTCACGCCCGAAGGCGCCGCCGTCTTCGCCTCCGCCCTGCGACGCGTCGCCCAACTCAACGGCATCTCCCCCACCGCGTCCAACTGGCGGCACGGCACCATCGAGTCGCGAACCACCTACGTCATGGCCCTGGCCGTCACCGGCGGCACACGCGAACCCATCGACCGCCAGGTCAAACGAATCAAACTCGCCGTCGCCGCCGCCTGCCTCGCCGCCGCAGCCGTCGGCGTCTGGACGTTTTTGCACACTACTTTAGACTGTTAGACTGTTAGACTGTTACGACTGTTAGGCGCCGGCATCGAAGCATCAGGCCTAATGATTCATAAGCCTCTCCCTAACAGTCTAATAGCCTAACAGTCTAACAGCCTTTTATATGACTACGCTTGACGACATCTTCGCCTCGCCTCGCACGCGTCGGCCTGTTGTGATGGGCATTCTCAACGTCACGCCGGACAGTTTCAGCGACGGCGGGCAGTTCGCCTCGCCGGCGGCCGCCCTCGAGTGGGCCAGGCAAATGATCGACGAGGGCGCCGACATGATCGACGTCGGCGCGGAGTCCACTCGCCCCGGCTCGCGGCGGATCGACGCCGACCAGCAGATCACCCGCCTGCGCGACGTGCTGCCAGGCCTGGCAACGACCGGCGCAATCATCAGCATCGACACGACGCTCGCCCGCGTGGCCGAGTTCGCGCTGGACCACGGCGCCGCCTTCATCAACGACATCTCCGCCGGCAGAGATGACCCCACCATGCTGCCGCTGGCCGCGGCGCGAAATGCCGGACTGGTGCTCATGCACATGCTCGGCGAGCCCGCGACGATGCAGCACCAGCCGCAATACGACAACGTCGTCGACGACGTGCGGGCATTCCTGATCGAACGCGTCGCCGCCGCCCGGCAGGCGGGTGTCCGCGCCGAGCGAATCATCATCGACCCCGGCCTGGGCTTCGGAAAAACGACTCAGCACAACCTCGCGCTGCTGGCCAACGTAGCGGAATTCACACCATTGGGCATGCCCGTGCTGATCGGCGCCAGCCGAAAACGGTTCCTCGGCGAACTCTCCGCCGCCGCCAACCCCGCCGACCGCGTCCACGCCACCGTCGCCGCCCACGTGGCCGCCTACCTCGCCGGCGCGACGATCTTCCGCGTCCACGACGTCACCGCCGCCAAAGCGTCCCTCAACGTCGCGGCGGCGATTCAAAAGAAGGCTGCAAGCTATAGGCTGTAGCTGTAGGCGCCGGCATGTGGCTTGGGGCGGCGAAAACAGTGGAGCGGACCTCCCCGGCCTCGCGCGGGAGTGCCGGTCCACAGCCCCAACGGGGCGTCTGATGTAGCCCAGGGTGAGCGGTACGCCGCGAACCCTGGGTTGCGGCTTTCTTTTCTTCCCCTCATCGTGCCTGACGCCACTGGCCGAAGTCACACCGTCGTGCGAGGTCGGCTTCGAACGACGCGAACAAGGGAATGTGCGAGTTGTTCGACACCGTATTCACGCGATGGTGCGCCCTCGGCCAGTGGCGTCAGGCACGATGGAGAAATTCAAAAGCACGCGGTCCCAGGGTTCGCCGAGTACAGCTCACCCTGGGCTACCCAAAACGCCCCGTTGGGGCTGTGTGCCGGCACTCCCGCGCGAGGCCGGGGAGGCCCGATCTGCTCGTTTTCATGGAACACGACTGCCGTGTCGCCAAATCCTCCATAAGCCCGCGCCCACAGCCTACAGCCCACGGCCCACAGCCTTCTTCCGAAACACTACCACCCATGCCAGGCCAATGCCCAGTTCGTACAGGCCCCACATCGGCAGCACCATAAGGATCATGCTCAGGGCGTCGGGCGGGGCGAGAAATGCGGCCGCCGCCGTCATCGCGACGATGACGTGTCGGCGATATTTACTGAGCGTCCGCCGCTCGACCAATCCGACCTTCGCCAGCACCACCACCACCAGCGGCACTTCGAAGACCAGCCCGAACACCAGCAGCAGATTCGTCATGAACGAAATATACGCTTCCAGCGTCACGATCGGCACGACGCCCAGCGTGTCCGCGAAGCCGAGAAAAAACCGAATGGCCGGCGCGGACAGCCACACGCCAAACGCGGCCCCGAGCAGAAACAGCAGCACCGAAAACGGCACCGCCCACAGCACGTACCGCCGCTCGTGACGATACAGCCCGGCGGCGACGAACATCCAGAGCTGGTAAAAAATCCACGGCGCGGCCAGCACCAGCCCCGCGTATAGCCCCACGCGAAGGTACGTCATGAACGCGTCGGTCAGCCCGATCATCGTCAGTTGCGGCGTCTGCCCCGATTGTTCCATCGCCTGAAGGAACGGTCTTTCGCACAGCCGGATGAGCGGCTGGGCGAAAGACATCGCCACGCCCGTCGCCAGCGCCAACCCGATCAGCGCATAGATGACGCGCCGCCGCAGTTCGGCCAAGTGCTCGCCAAGCGACATTTTCGCCGCGGCCTGCTCGTCGTCGATCGACACGACGACCGGCGCACGTTCGACCGGCGTCGGCTGATCGTCGCGCGGCGGCGCTATGTGGGGGTCGGGTAACATTGGTTTCAGTATATCGACGCGCGTCACTCCTCCGCCGCGATGCCGCTATTTCGCAGCCGCGGCAGGGGGCGGTTGAACGGTTTTTTCGCGTGCAGGACGTCGCGGACGAAATCGCGGAATCGCACGGCTGGGCCTGTCCAGTCGGTGCATTTGTCCATTTCGTTCAGCGCGCGAGGCGTGGGAAGTCGGCGGCGGAAGAGCAGGTCGAAGGCCTCCTTGACTTGCCGACGTTGTTCGGCGGGGACGCCCGCGCGGCGCAGGCCGACAACGTTCAGCCCCACCACGACGTTGGTCTCCGCGCACGTCACGAACGGCGGCATGTGCGTGCTGATGCCCGAATGGCCTCGGGTCATCACCATCTCGCCCACCCAACAGAATTGATGCACGCCCGTATTCTGCGACAGCACCGCGCCGCGGCGAACAGTCGCATGGCCCGCCAGCGCGACGTGATTGACCAGAATCACGTGGTCTTCCACGAGGCTATCGTGCCCCACATGGGCGCCGGTCATCCAGTACGTGTTGGAACCGACCACCGTTGCGCCGCCGGGCGTGGTGGCCCGGCTGATCGTGCAGCCTTCGCGGAACACGTTGTTGTTGCCGACGCGGACGTGGGTGGCGGTGCGCGGGTCGAATTTCAGATCCTGCGGCAGCCCGCCGATCACCGTGAAACTATCCACGAGGTTGTTCGCGCCCATCGTTGTATATTGTCGCACAATCGCATTGGGGCGGAGCACGCAGCCGGGGCCCAACGTCACGTCGCTTTCCACCACGCACCACGGGCCAATCTCCACGTCGTCGGCCAGCACGGCGGTTCTGTCCACCACGGCGGTCGGATGAATGGTCGGCATTATTCCTCCACGTCGCGTTTGGCGTTCATGGCCAGATTGGCCAGTCGGTCGGCGTCCTTGTTCAACTCGCGGCGGACGTGCGTGTACGTCACGCGAGGCAGTTGGGACGCCAGCGTGCTGGCCTGGTCGAAGAGCGGCTTGAGGCCCTCGTTCTTCACGCGGTATTGCCCGTTCATCTGCCGCACGAGCAGCTCGCTGTCGGAGATGATCGTCACGTCGCTGCCGCCCAGCATCCGGGCGGTTTCCAGGGCCGTCAGCAGGCCGGTGTATTCCGCGACGTTGTTCGTGGCGTGTTTCAAATACACGCCCCGCGACGCCAACACGTTCCCCTCGCCGTCCCGCGCCACCACGCCCGCCCCGGCAGGCCCCGGATTGCCACGCGAACCGCCGTCGATGTTGATTGTGAGTTTCATGATTGTTTTGAGAAGAGTGACAAGCGACCAGTGACAAGAGTTGGGAACATCTTGTCTTTCAAAACACTCGCTTCCCGCGAGAACGAGATCTAAAGCAAACGCTGCCTACTCTTGTCGCTTGTCGCTGGTTACTTGTCGCTGGTTTCCGTCTTGATTTCCATGTACAGAATCCGCCCGCAGTTGTTGCAGGTGCGGAGTTCGTCGCGGGTGCGGAGGGCGTTGGCGTGTTCGGCGTTGAGGCTCATGTAGCAGCCGCCGCAGGTGTACTCGAAGGGAGGCCGGCGGCCTTGGACTTCGATGACGGCCATCGCTTCGCCGTCGTTGGCCTCCACGATGCGGTCGAACACCGCCAGCGGCTCGCGGGGCACGTTCGCCGCCGCGTCGGCCCGCTTGGCCGTCAGGTCGGCGAGCATGGCGTTGAGCTTGTCGATCTCCGCCTGGCTGGCCGTCTGCAAAACCGACAGACGCTGCGTCTCGGCGGCGATGGTTTCCTGGACCTTCCCCGCCTGCGCCTTGACGGCGTCGACGTCCGCCATCATCTTGAGCACCTCTTCCTCGATTTTGGCGTTGTCGGCCTTGAGGGTGTTGATCTGCGTGAGGATGGCGGCGTACTCTTTGTTGGTTTTGGTGGTGTTGAGGGAGGTCCGCAGTTTTTGCGACTGGGCTTCGCGTTCCTTGAGGTCCAGTTCGCGGCGGTCGGCGTCCTTGCGGCACGCGAGGGCTTTGTCGAGCAGGCCCTGATGGTCGGCGGTGAGTTGTTCGATCCGTTTCTCCTGCGCGTTCACCGCGCCACGCCGGGTCTTGAGCCGCCCGCGAACGTGCGTCAGCTGCCGCTCAATCGCCTGCAATTGCAACAATGCCGTCAGCATCGGTCCCATTGGAGTCGCCCTCTTCACTTGGTAATGGAGCATGAAAAACAAGAAGACCATTATCCGCTTTGCCCCGCACGGCTGCAAGCGGAAAGAACGGAAGATCGGGGGCCATCGCACCTAAATCCGTCCGTTTTTTCGCCAAGAGACTGTTAGGCTTTTAGGCTGTTAGACTGTTAGGCGCAGGCTTATGTAGGATTTGGCCAAATTTTTCATAAGCCTCTCCCTAAC
>Ga0123353_10000127_pt1 | contig 91557 bp, 88 predicted proteins | sample TergutLab28metaG_3_FD_92763 | JGI IMG/M metagenome (GOLD analysis project Ga0123353, IMG submission 92763) | Labiotermes labralis P3 segment gut microbial communities from Petit-Saut dam, French Guiana - Lab288 P3 | ecosystem: Host-associated > Arthropoda: Insects > Digestive system > Gut ...
ATGCAATCAGTTCTCGGTTACATCGTCAGTCCAATCCGCTCTCATTCTAACAGCTACGCATGAGATGGAAAAAGACACGGCTGGCTGCCGTGCCTCTATCCGTAAATACATTGTAGGAGGTTATCCACCATGAGGAAACAAATACTACGCGGAGAAATCTATCTGGCGAGTTTCAACCCGCCCACGAACAAAAGGGATTCGGAACAGAGGGGCTACCGCCCTGTCCTTGTCGTGCAAAACCATTTCGGCAACGTCAACAGCCCTACGGTCATCGTCGCCGCCATGACGAGCAATCTCGAAAAGGCGGAGCTGTCCACCCATGTGATGGTCGACACCGACTGCGGATTGCAACGCGACTCCATTATTCTGTTGGAGCAACTCAGAACGCTGGACAAGCGCAAGCTGAACATCTACATCGGCTCCCTCGACGAAAACCAAATGAAAGAGGTTGACGCGGCTCTCGCCGTCAGCTTGGGGATAGGCGTATGAATACGAAAGGAAAGAAACGCTATATCCCTTTGGAGAACGGCGACATCCGTACCCTCTGTACCCGCTGTGCGCAGAAATACTACGACAGCGGCGACTTCCACATCCTGCGGGTAGACCCGTTCCAAGCCACAGAGGAACCCTGCCAAATCTGCCGTAGCATCCACGGGCGGGATTATATGGTCGGGGATAAAACCAAGCGATGATTTATTTCGCGCCCACAAAATGACGGGCGCAATACATAATCCACACCTTTGCGTTACGCGACATTTCCTTGTACATTATTCATATCAGGAACTGCTGCGCGTCCGGCAAAGGCAAAAAGAAAGGAGGACATTAATGGAAGCAGTAGCGGATACACAAAGCAGTGTTCCTGAAAAGCGCACCTACCTTGTCAAGGAAATCGCCGAAATGCTCAATGTCAGTACGACGACCGCATACGCAATCGTGAAAGAAGGTGTATTCAAGTCTGTGCGGATTGGAACTACGATACGAGTATCGAAAAAGTCTTTTGATGAGTGGTTAAACAGTCAGGGAATCTAATCATTATCAAAGGAGATTGAAATTATGGCTTCAATAGTCAAGAGAAAGTCTAAATATGCTGTCGTCTATTTTTATGATGATGAGCAAGGCGAGAAACGGCAAAAGTGGGAAACATGGGGAACGCTCAAAGAAGCGAAGAAAAGAAAAGCTCAGATTGAGCTGAAACAGGCGAGTGGAACATTTGTCAGACCAAGTCTGAAAACGGTTTCCGACCTTTTGTATGACTTCGTAGAGCTATACGGGGTAAGCAAGTGGGCATTGTCCACCTTTGACGGCAAAAAGGCGCTGATTGACAATTACATCAACCCGATTATCGGTGATGTGAAACTTTCAGACCTAACGCCGCGCATGATGGACAATTACTACCTGAAACTACAAAAGGTCAAGAGGGCATCGCGCACAGGAGAAGGAACAGAGGACGAATACATTTCGACGAGGAATATCATCGAAATCCACAAAGTGCTGAACTGTGCGTTTAACCAAGCGGTTCGTTGGGAGTGTTTAGAGAACAATCCCGCTTCTCGCGCAACACTTCCCCACTATGAGAAGAAAACGCGGGATATTTGGACGGCGGACGAGCTGTTTCATGCGCTGGAGGTTTGCGATGATGACCGACTAACCCTCGCTATCCATCTTGCGTTCTCATGCTCCTTGCGGCTGGGCGAGATAGTGGGTCTAACGTGGGACTGCGTAGACATCGAGGAAGAAAGCATACTGGCAAACAACGCTTCTCTCTATGTGAACAAAGAATTGACGCGGGCATCTAAGGTTGCGTTGGAGAAACTGGATAACAAGGATGTGCTTAAAGTATTTCCGGCAGTCTTTTCAAGCAACAGCACGGCACTTGTGTTGAAGAAACCGAAAACCAAGTCGAGTGTCCGGCGTGTCTGGCTCCCTGTTACTGTCGCAAGAATGCTTGCCGATTGGAAGGAAGAGCAGGAAGAAATGAAAGAGATACTCGGCGGGGAATACTATGATTACAATTTGGTAATCGCGCTTCCCAACGGAAGGCCCCTTGAGGGACAGGTCTTATCACGCTCATTCAGCAGTCTTATCCGAGCGAACGACCTTCCCAATGTAGTATTCCATAGCCTGCGCCACACCAGCACAACCTACAAGCTCAAACTCAACAAAGGCGATATGAAAGCCGTTCAGGGCGACACAGGCCATGCGCAGCTCAAAATGGTTTCGGACGTGTATTCTCACATTCTGGACGAGGATCGCCGGAACAATGCCGCTAAATTTGAGGAAGCGTTTTATCAAGGTGCAAGTGACCCCGCATTGCTCACTCCGAAACAATCTCAGCCGACGACCCTTGAACCAACCACAGAAAAGCTGGTGGAAATGCTACAAAGCACACCCGAACTTGCCGCTCAACTGCTAAAAATGCTGTCAGGTTTGAACAGCAGTACCTCTGCCGCCGTTAGCTGAAATTAGCAAGGTAAAAAACTCGGAAAAATCCGATTAGCAAAAACGGCAGAATTATTAGCAAACTAACCCCAAAAACGGGCTTGCGATTAGCAAGCGGCGAACAGGGAAATGACCCGCATGAGAGCAAAAGCAGATGTACTGATTAGCAAGGCCAAGGCTCTCAAAAAAAGAAGAAAGCCCACGAAAGTGCCTGTTTTCGGGGCTTTCTGGCGCGCCTAACAGGATTCGAACCTGTGGCCTGACGCTTAGGAGGCGTCCGCTCTATCCTGCTGAGCTATAGGCGCTTGTATAAAATTGTGGGGCTCAAGGCGAGAGTATGTCCTCCCACTTAGGAGGCGACCGCTCTATCCTGCTGAGCTATAAGCGCGTACGCAAATATTATAACCGAAAACCGCAATTACAGCAAGCTTTGCGACTGCGCGTAGACATTCCCGCTGCCGAGGGTGAGGATGAGGTCGCCGGGGTGAGCGTGCGCGTCAAGGTAGGCGCGGGCATCGGCAAAGGTGGAGGTATAGACGGCGTTATGGCTTTCGCGATTGATGGCGTCCACCATATCCCGCGCGTGGACGAGACCCGTGTCCGTCTCCCGTCCGGGATAGATGTCCGTTGTCAGCACGGCGTCGGCGTGCGCGAAGCAGCGCACATTCTCTGTGAACAGGGTTTTGGCGCGGGTATAGCTGTTGCATTGGAAGACCACGAAGAGTTTCCCGTGGGGCAGGCGGCTGGCGCCCTCGAGGGTGGCGGCAATCTCGCCCGGGTGGTGGGCATAGTCGTGGAAGATCTTCACCCCGTCGCGTTCGCCCAGAAGCTCAAAGCGCCGCTTTGTATTGGAAAAGCCTGCAATCGCGCGCGCGTATTGCTCGAAACGGATCTCGCCCAGCGCGTCCGCCGCCGCAAAGGATGCCAACGCGTTGATGACGTTGTGCGTACCCGGCACGGATAGATGGACTTGCCCAAGGGCAAGTTCATCCTTGATGAGCGTGAAGAAAGGATGGCCGTTTTCGTCATAGTAGATATTCGCCGCGTGATAATCGCCGCTCTCCAAACCATAGGTTCTATATTTGCGTTCGCAGGCGTGCAGCAGCAACTCCACGCGCGAATCGTCCGTGCAGCCCAGCACCAGCCCGTCGGGCGGCACCAAGGCGAGAAAGCGGAAGAAGGTCTGCACGATGTGGTCGATATCGCGGAAGCAGTCCAAATGGTCATCGTCGATGTTGTTGATCAGCGCGATGGTGGGGGAGAGGGTCAGAAAGGAGCTGACATATTCGCAGGCTTCGGTGATGAAGATGGCGTCGCTGCCCGCGCGGACGCCGCCGCCCAGCAGTTCGCAATAGCCGCCGATATGGATACTCGCGTCCCAGTCCGTTTGCGCGTTGATATGCGCCAGCATGGAGGTGATCGTCGTCTTGCCGTGGCAGCCCGCGATTGCGAGGGTGCGTAAAAAGCGTTCGGAGAGTTGCCCGAGGGCGACGGAGCGCTCCATTTCCGGGATGCCCGCCCGCTTCGCAAAGGCGCGCTCGGGGTTATCGGACTTGATGGCGGCGGAATAGACCACGAGATCCGCGGGGCCGACGTTCTCGGGGCGGTGTCCGATGGCGACGGGAATATTGAGCTCCGCCAGGCGGCGCGTAAACGGCCCCTCCTCGCGGTCGGAGCCGGTCACAATATGCCCCTGCCCGTGCAGAATCTGCGCGATACCGGACATAGAGCAACCACCCGCGCCGACAAAGTGGATGCGTTTACAAGCGTCTAATGTGATAGTGGCCATAACTCTTTCAAAAACTCCGATATAAAATTCTTTCTGTTGCCCTTCAATAGCTGCTTACCATCTGACAATTCGGCAAGGCTTCTTGCAGTGTTTCAATCTGCCGTTGTAGCAAAGGCGTCTTGAAATACCAAAGATATTCCAAGTTTATTAGCGATGACAGTTCGGATAAATCATTAATATTCTTGCACCAAGATATGTCCAAAACTATCAAGTTTGTTATCAAAGCTACTGATGAAATATCCGTTATTTTCTCTCCAGACAGACGAAGAATTGTTAAGCCTGTCAGAGAAGGCAGCGGTGACAAATCGCTGATTAGGTCGCCAACCAAAAACAGCTCCTTTAGATTTATCAGTGAAGATAACGGCGATAAGTCGCTGATTTGATTGCCGCCCACTTGCAGTTTTGTCAAACCTGTCAGAGAGAATAGCCCCGATACATCGCGAATTTGATCGCTGCTTATGATCAGCTCTGTCAAGTTTATCAGTGGCACTAGAGGAGATAAGTCGCTAACACTGCTACACCATAAATGTAGAATTGTCAAATTTGTCAGTGAAGACAATGACGATATATCGCGGATTTGGTCGCTGTTTATATACAACTCTATCAAATTTGTCAATGCGGATAACACAGCGATATCATTGTCTTTACAGTTTGATAAATCAAGGTATGCTAAATTCGTACACGTCGCCAATACAGACATATTACTGATTTTTTCTCCTCCAAGCGCAAGGCTTGTCAGATTTGGCAGCGAAGCCAAGACAGAAATGTCACGCGTTTCAGTATACAGCAAGTCCAATTTTACTAAGTTTACAAGAAACTTCAATATAGAAATATCGTGGGTTTTTGTAAAACTCAAACCTAACTTTGTTAATTCCGTCAGGAAGGAAAGCACCGAGATGTCACTCACTTGGGTGCCGCTTAAATCCAGTTCTGTCAAATTCATTAGCGAAGACAGCGGCGATATATCCATTACTTGGGTGAAGCTCAGATTCAATTCTGCCAACCCTGTCAGCGAAGACAATGGTGAAAGATTGAAGGTTCGGCTGTTTGATAAATTCAGCCTTGTCAAATTCGTCATTTCTGCCAGAGCGGCCAAGTCGTGAAAATTATTGCCGCCTAAGTATAGTTCCCTCAATTCAGTCAGTGGGGAAAGTGCTGATATATTTGTGATCGAATTGTTCGCCAAATTCAAATTTTTCAGTTTTGTTAAGGAGGAAAGGGCCGATATATCAGCAATGCTATTGCCTGTCAGCTCTAACTTTGTCAGTTCTGTCAACACGGAAAGAGCCGAGATATCTTTAAGCTTATTATTATAGTTTATAGATAGCTCTGTTAATTTCGTTAATGATGCTAGGGCGGAAAGGTCACTGTTTTGGGTTCCGTAAACAGATAATTTCGTCAGATTTGTCAAGGAGGATACGGCGTAAATATCGCTGATGCTAATGGTCAGCTCCGTCAGATTTGCCAAACTGGGAAGGCCGAATAGAAAAAGAAATTCGGCAGAGCCGTCTTCCAATTTGCAATTTACAGCAGATAGTTTTTGAATTTCTGTAAGCTTAAACAGTTGTACGATATCGTCCGCCGTGAAAGTGTAATTTTCAAACTCCACAACCGTTTCATTCAATGGGATTTCCTGTCCCGCAATTTCGACACAGGGGACGGGGGTCGCTTCCGGTTCAACGGTTGTCTCCGGTGTTATCGCCGGAGCAGGCGTATTGTCCAACTCTCTACCCGGCATAGTTGAACAACCCTGCAAGAAGGGAACGATAAAAATGAGCGCAAGCAATCCTGCTGCCGCCTGCAACCATTTTCGCCGCTTTCTCTTACCCATTATGACAGCTCCTTCACCCAACAGCGTCTCCGTTTATGCTGTTCCTTCTCAAACATGCGCCAGCTGGCCAGCACGTTCACGTTTTCTTCCAATTGCGGCCCGGTTTCGGCCACGGCGACGCCCGCCTTGATGGCCTGCTGGCAGAGATATTCCAACACCACAAAGTTCAGCCCCGCGCCCTTTAGCTCAGGCCGCACCGCGATGAGAAACATATCCCAGCGCTCGTTTTTCCCGTAGAGGGCGCGCAACAGGTGGAACCAGCCAATCGGCAGCATCCGCCCCTTGCTCTTTTGGTTGGCGCGCGCCAGACTGGGTCCGCCTATGCCGAAGGCCAACAGCTCATCCTTGTCATTATACACGAACGCGGCCGAGCGGTTGGAGATGAGCGGGAGAAATTCGTGTACATATTTATCGATCTGCGCCTGCGTCAGCGGCACCATGCCGAAAAGAACCGTATAAGTTTCGTTGTACAGCCCGAACACATCGCGGATATACTGCGGCACCTTCTTTTTATCGGACAGATCCACCACGTGCAGCTTCTGCCGCTCGCGGGCGCGGTCGGCGATACGCTTCAGGTTTTCCGGCACGGATTCGGGTACCTTGACGGCATATTCCACCCAGTCCACCTCTTTGACATAGCCAAAGCGCTCCATGTGATCCATATAGTAGGGGAAATTGTAGTAGGTATAAAACTGCCCCAACTGGTCGAAGCCGTGGATCAGCATGCCCTCCCTGTCCATATCGGAAAAGCCCATCGGCCCGTGGACAGCCGTGCAGCCCTTTTCCTTCGCATAGGCTTCCACCGCCGCCAGCAGCGCGGCACTGACCTCTGCGTCGTCGATAAAGTCGATATGCGAGAAGATCATATAGTTTTTGCCGAACTTCTCATTGGCGCGGCGGTTCAGAATGGCCGCGATGCGCCCGACGATCTCCCCGCCCTCCACGCGCCCGCAGGAGGGTACGACCTTTTCATCCGTCAGCGCGAGAAAGCACTTGCCCTCGCAAAATTCCATGGCCGGGTTCTTGCCCGGCAGCCAATCGTTCACCTGACTGTCTATCATGTCCGTGACATAATAGGGATTGCTCTTGTAGAGCTTGTTGGGAAAGGTGAAGAATTTGGTCAACTCCTGTTTGGTCTTTGCTTCAACGATCCGAATCATTGGCTCCCTCCTGTGCAAAATTAATGTATCCATTGCAGCGGTCGCCCGCCGAGGATGTGTAAATGCAGATGTGCTACGCTCTGCCCGCCGTCGCGGCCTATATTTGTGACGACACGATAGCCATCCGCCGCCAAACCCTCCGCATCCGCTATGCGAGCCGCCGTCAGGAGCAGGCGCGCCGTAAGCGGGGCATCTGTCTCCGTCAAGTCCGCAAGGCTGCTATAATGCCGCTTCGGCACCAATAAGATATGCACGGGCGCGGCGGGTTGAATATCGCGGAAAGCGAATAGCGCTTCGTCCTCATATACCTTCGTGCAGGGGATTGCCCCGTTTATGATTTTACAGAATATGCAGTCCAAAACTTACTCCCCCGGTCTCAGAATCAGGGTTGCCCCCTGTGTTTTCGCTATTATACCACAAACCAACGCGCCGGGTGCATGTTCCCCCAAAACTTTTGCGCGTAAATATTGCTCCGTATAGCCCTCATTTTGATTTTCCACCAAAACGCAGACCCTGCGTCCCCACTGCGCCGCCGCATAGCGGGCGGAAAGCTGCTCACCCAGCGCAATCAGTTCACGGGCGCGGCGTTCCTTCTCCGCCTTGGGCAACTGCCCCGGCAGGGTCGCCGCTTCCGTGCCGCGGCGGGCGCTGAACGGGAACACATGTATGCGCGCAAAGCCCATACTTTCCGTAAAAGCCAGCGTCTCCCGGTGCTCTGCTTCCGTCTCACCGGGAAAGCCCGCAATGATATCCGTGGTGATGGCGCAGTCGGGCAGGGTCTTGCGCAAAAGGCGTACCACGTTCGCGTATTCCGCACTGCTATAGCGCCGCCGCATGCGGGCCAGCACCGTGTCCGATCCGCTTTGCAGGGAGAGGTGAAACTGCGGGCAGAGCGTCGGGCTATCGGCGCAGGCACGGGCAAAGCTTTCCGTGATAAACTGCGGTTCCAAGGAACCCAAGCGCAGACGGCGCAGACCGGGGACTTCCCCTGCCACACGAAGCAAGTCCGACAAATCCGGCCTGCCGGGCAGGTCCTCCCCCCAGGCGGCGAGCTGGATACCCGTCAGCGTCACCTCGCAAAAGCCCTGCCCGGCCAACGCCGTGAGCGCGGCGCGGCAGTTCGGCAGGGGTCGCGAACGCGGACCGCCGCGCGCATGCGGGATGATGCAATAGCTGCAAAAGCGGTCGCAACCGTCCTGCACTTTCAGGTCGGCGCGCGTGCGCGAACCCTCAAAGGCAGGAAGCTCCCACTCCCCCGCCGTTTCCTGCACGTTCAGCAGAAGCTTCGCAATATTCTGCCGCTCCGAACTGTCTATACACAGGTCGCAAAGGCCTTTGTCCAAAAGCGTTTGCCCCTCCAAATTCGCCAGGCAGCCCACGGCGATTATTTTCGCCGTCGGATTCATCCGTTTTGCGCGGGAGAGCAGCTGCCGCGATTTTTGGTCGGCCACCTGTGTCACCGTACAGGTGTTGACGATATAGAGGTCCGCCGTCTCCGCAAAGGGAACGATCTCCGCGCCCGCCTGCGCCAGAAGTTTGGCCATGCTCTCCGTTTCGCCGTGGTTCACCTTGCAGCCGAGGGTCGTAAGGGCTATTTTCAAAGCTCAGCCCTCCAACTCATAAAGTACTTGCGCCAGCATAGCCATTCCCGCCGTCTCTGTGCGCAGGATGCGCGGCCCCAGACTGACGGATATGGCACCCTTTTCACAGAGCAGCGCGGCTTCCTCCGGCGTAAACCCGCCCTCGGGGCCGATAAGCAACGCAAGGCGCTGTCCCGCGCACTGCCGCAAGGCAGATTTTAAGCTTGCAGTTTTTTCCTCCTCATAGGCCAACAGCACGGCATCAAAGGCGGAAAAATCGGAATCGGCAAGCTTTATCAACGGTAAAACCGCAGACAGTACCCCGCGCTTGCTCTGCTTGGCCGCTTCCTGCGCGATTCTTTGCAGGCGTTCGCGCTTTTTGCCGTAATCCTCCTTGGGCTGTGCCACACAGCGCGCGGAGAGTACGGGAACGATTGCGCAGACGCCCAACTCCACACATTTCTGCGTAATCCACTCCATCTTATCGCCCTTGGGCAGACATTGGAACAAAGTAATCTTATGCGTCGCTTCGCTTTCGCAAACCTGCCACTCCCCCGCCATCGCATGCAGACTGTCCTTTTCCACGGATTGCACCCTGCCCACGCAGACCTGTCCCGCGCCGTCGCAGAGCTCTATCGCGTCCCCCGCGCGCAGACGCAACACGCGCGCGGCATGCGCAAAATCATCGCCCCTGAGGACGACGGATTCGCCGGGTACTGTGAATTTTACAAAAAATCGTTCCATACTATTTATTTCGGCACAGATAAGCGCACCACTCGCCGTCCGCCCTGCGTTCCGCAACGCGGAAATCCTGTTCGGCAAACGCCGCCAACACTTCCCCTTCCCTGTCCCCTATCACGCCGGACGAGATCCAAGTCCCGCCCGCGCGCAGGTTTTGTCTAACGATGGGCGCCAGCGCAATCACCACATCCGCCACGATATTGGATACGATAAGATCATATGCACCCGACAGTTCGGTCAAAAGTGCGGCGTCGGTCAATATATTCCCGCAGTGCAGTTCCAACTCCGCAATCCCATTGCGCTGCATATTCTCCCGCGTCACCGCCGTTGCCACGGGGTCTATATCCACGGCGGTCACCCGCGCCGCGCCCAGCTTTTTGGCCGCAATGCTGAGTATCCCGCTGCCGCAGCCTAAGTCCAGCACGCTGTCTCCAACCCGCACAATGGCGTCCAAGAATTCTAAACACATGCGCGTCGTCTCGTGCGAGCCTGTGCCAAAGGCCATGCCTGGGTCTATGATCAATTCTATCCGCGTGCCGGGTGAAGCTTCTTCCCATTCCGGGCGCACCAAAAGCCGTTCGCCCACGGGAAAGGGCTTATAATATTGCTTCCAGTTGTTCTCCCAGCTACTCTCCTCCCTAATCTGAAAGGATAGCGCCAGCGACCCGAATGCCAATTCGGGACAGCGCGCGGGCAGTGCGACCAAAGCAACGCGCAGGGCGTCCTGCAGACCCTCCGCCGCAAGGGACGCGACATAGCCCACCACACAGGGATTGCCGCGCGCGTTGCCCGTTTCCGCATAATCCCAAACGATGCCGCTGCACTGCAATTGCGCTTCCATCGCGGCAACGCTTTCCTCCACGGATACGGAATATACACCCATTGCGTCCAATAGCGCGTAGACGGGTTCCACGCCCTCATCCGTCGTTTCAATTCGAATTTCAAGCCATTCCATAAAAACAGTATAGCACGCAGGAACCATCGGCGCAATTCCCGCTTTTCCAGCAAGCTTCTGTGAGTGGAATTCCGTCTTCTTTTGTCGCATGCTTTCCTCTTTTAGCGGAATTCCCCCCTTAAGCGCGCATTGTGTTATGGTATGCCTGTGTCCCTGCACAAAAACTGCGAGGTGAATATATGGGAGGCCCTTTTTCGCCGCTTGTCACCCTCTTTTCGGACAACTCCGAACAAAAATCCCCGCCCAAACGCGATTTTGACCGCGTGCTGTTGCGCATCCCTATGGCAAGGATTTTGCCCAACCCCAACCAACCGCGCCGCGAATTTTCCGAGGAAAGCTTACATGAGCTGATGGTCTCCATCGCACAGCTCGGCTTGATTCAGCCCCTCGTGGTGCGCGAAAATGGGGGTCGCTATGAACTGATCTCCGGGGAGCGGCGCCTGCGCGCCTGCCGCCAGTTGGGATTGACCGAGATGCCCTGTATTGTGATTGGCGCGGACACGGAGAAGAGCGCGGTGATGGCCGTCGCGGAGAATATCCAGCGCAAAAATCTGCACTTTCTCGAGGAAGCGCAGTGTTACCGCCGCCTGTTGTTGGACTATAGTTATACCCAGGAATCGCTTGCGGACAAATTGGGCAAGACGCAGGCCTTTCTTTCCAATAAATTGCGCCTGCTGAAACTGCCCTCGGAAGTGCAGGAGCTGCTCTGCGTTTCCAACCTGACCGAACGGCACGCCCGCGCGCTGCTGCCCCTGATGACCGAAAACGCACAGTTGACCGCTTTGCGCCTGGCCATCCAAAACGGGTGGACTGTTGCGCAGTTGGAAAACCATGTGGCCCTGCGCTTGGAGAGCGAAAAGCCCAAACCCCTGCGCATAATACGCCTATCCACGGACTGCCGTCTCTTTCTCAACGGCATACGCGCCGGGTTGGCGCAATTGCAGCAGAGCGGCATGGATACCAGAATGGAAGAAAAAAAGACAGAGACCGGATTGGAAATCCGCATCTACGTCTATACAACGAAACAACCGTCTTTATTTTAACAGCGCTTCGATGAGCTTCTCCAACTCCTCCACGGAAGCGTAGGCAATTTCTATCTTCCCCTTGGTCTCGCTCCCGCGTATGGTCACGTGCGTACCCAGAATTTCGCAGAGCTTGCCCTCCATATCCGCCAGTTCCGCACTGCGCGGGGCCTTTTTCTTGGCGGGCGGTGCCTGCTTCGATTCCGCTTCGCGCAGAAACTCCTCCAATTGGCGCACAGACCAAGCTTCTTTTTCTGCGCGCGCCGCAATATTTTCCTGTCTCTCCTTTTCGGGAATCCCGGCCAACATTTTGCCGTGTCCGGCGCTGAGCATTCCCGCCGCCACCTTCTCCTGTATTGCGGACGGCAAGTCCAGCAGACGCAGACTATTGGCAATGGCGGAGCGACTCTTTCCCACGCGGCGGCTCACTTCCTCCTGCGTCAAATCGTGCTGTTCCATCAAAAAGCGGAGCGCGCCCGCTTCTTCCAACGGATTCAAATCCTCCCGCTGGATATTTTCGATCAGAGAAACTTCCGCAATTTCGCGTTCATCGATCTTCGTCACAAGCACGGGGATCTTCGTCAGTCCCGCCTTGCGGGCGGCCCGAAAACGCCGTTCCCCCGCAACGATCATAAAACGGCTGCCCTTTTGCTTGACCAATATGGGTTGCACGACACCGTGCAGACGTATCGATTCCGCCAATTCCTCCAAAGCCGTCTCTTCAAAGTTTTTGCGCGGCTGCTGTGGATTCGTATCGATATCCTGTATGGAAATCTCCAAACTGTTGTTTTCCATCAATCCGCTGTTCTCTTCCAAGCCCAGCGCGCCGAGTCCGCGCCCCAATCCGCCTATCTTTTTCATTGTCCTTCCTCCCGCGCAATAAATTCCGCGGCCAACTCCTGATAGGCCAGCGCGCCCACATTCTTCGGCGCATACTTTGTGATGGGCAGGCCAAAACTCGGCGCTTCGCTCAAGCGTATACTGCGCGGGATCAGCGTATTATACACTTTATCCTTAAAATAACGCTTCACTTCCTGCACCACCTGCGCGCAGAGATTCGCGCGCGCCGTGAACATCGTCAGCAGAACACCCTGTATTTCCAAAAACGGATTGCTGTTGCGCCGCACCAACTGCACGGTATTCATCAACTGCGACAAACCCTCCAGCGCGAAATATTCACATTGGATGGGCACCAACAAGCCCCCCGCCGCCGTCAGCGCGTTCAGGGTCAAAAGTCCCAGCGAGGGCGGGCAATCGATAAAGATAAAATCATACTGCATATATACCTGTGAAAGTATGCGTTTGACAAAGCGCTCTCGACCTTCCAGATTCACCAATTCCACTTCCGCGCCCGCCAATTCCACACGCGAAGGGAGCACGTCCAAATTTTCGGCCACGCCCCGCACGATGGTATCCTCTATCAGCGCATCACCCAGAAGGACGCCGTATACGCTGCTCTTTAAGCTTTCCCGTTGTATACCCAAGCCGCTGGTGGCGTTCCCCTGCGGATCTAAATCTACGAGCAGCACTTTTTTACTCGCTTCCGCAACGGCGGCCGCCAGATTGATGGCCGTCGTCGTCTTCCCCACGCCGCCCTTTTGATTGCTGATTGCTATGATTTTATGCATTTCATTTCCTCAATTGTTTCACGTGAAACATTTTAATACAGGCGCATCGGCACGATCAGATACAGATACGAATCATCCTGCGTGCCGTGTACTTTGCAGGGGTTGACGGCGGACATAAACTCCATATACAGATTTTCTTCGTCTATGCCCTTCAACACATTCAAAATATATTTCGGATTGAAAGCGATCTCCAATTCATCGCCACTCAACTGAATCTCTATCTCCTCGTGGAATATGCCCACCCCGCTCTGCGCGGATACCGACATGTAATTGTCCTGCAATTTCAATACGATGCTGTTGCTGCCCTCCCTCGCCACAAGCTGGGCTCTGTCTACACAGGAGAACAAATCCTCCTTATTGACAAGCATGCGTATCTTGCTGTTTTGCGGCAGTATGCGCCTGTAATCGATATAGTTTCCGTCGATCAACCTGGTCACCAGACCACTACCCGGCATATCCAATTTCAGATGTGTCTTTGTGAAGACAAGCTGCACCGCTTCCGTTTCCCCCTCCAACATGCGCCCCAATTCATGCAGGGCTTTGCCCGGGATAATCGTCTTTATGGGATTGCAGGGTATATCCAGAATAACATTTTGCAAAGCCAGCTGAAAGGAGTCCGTGGCGACCATGGTCAGATTGTTCTCGTTCGCTTCCAAATATGCGCCGGTCAGCGCGGGGCGGCTCTCATCCTGCCCGGTGGCGAAGGAGACGCGCAGTATGGCCGCGCGCAGTTTCTCCGCGGATATATGCAGGGTATTGTCCTCGCCGCTCGTGCGCATGGCGGGAAACTCCTCACACTCTATACACTGAAAGCGATTGCGGGTCTTTCCACAGCGTATGGAGACGCTGTTGTCGGTCAGCGCGAAGTGGGCGGCCTGCGGCGGCAATTTGCGTATAAACTCCGCAAAAATCTTGGCCGGAATCACCGCGCTGCCCTCCTGTTCCATTTCCACGTTCACAGTGCACTCCTTCTGCAAAAGCAGATCCGAACAGCGAAGCAACAAGGTATTGTCCTTAACTTCCATATAAATGCCCTCGAGCGCGGGCATGGTTGTCCGCACCGGTAAGGCCTTTATGACCGACGCAATCGCGTCCTGCATCACCTGTACATCCGCCGAGAATTTCATATTTTTCGTCCTCCCTCAGTAGTATTTAGAGTAGTAACAGTAGTAGGCACTGTGGATAACACGGAAAAGCGCGGTATTACCCGTCATTAAAGGGTTTTTGCTGTGGAAAGGCTGTGGATATGTGGCGCTGTTTTCGGGGGGCTTGTCCACAGTTTCCACATACGAAAAGTTTATCCACAGTAACCACCAAACTTGTCCACGCTTTCCACATACGCATCATTTTACCATAGGTATCTTCAAAATTCTATGTATATCGTCCACTTGGCTCCTTAAAATTCGGTCTTTTGCTAATAGATTTTCAATTTTGTCACAGGCCGACATCGCGGTCGTATGGTCGCTGCGGTTGAACAAGACCGCGATGCGCAAATACGGAAAGGAGAGCAGGGAGTGACAGAGATACATGGCCAATTGGCGCGGCAACACAACCTCCTTGTCGCGGCGCGCGCTCTTCATCACATCGACGGTGATATTGAAATAGGACGCAACGCTCTCCATGATCTTATCGGCCGTGATCACGGGCGTATCCTCATCGGGCAGCACTTCATGCAGTGCTTCTTTGGCGGCAGAGAGATCCGCGGGGATGCCGTGTATAAAGGAATAGGCGGCGACCGTGGTCAGACAACCCTCGAGAAGACGAATATTGGAGGGAAAGTTCTCCGCGATAAAGTGCAGCGCTTCATCCGTGAAGTGATAATTCTCGCGCGTGGCCCTGTTTTTCAGGATGGCGATGCGCGTCTCCAAATCCGGTTCCGAAATATCCGCCATCAGACCCATGGAGAAGCGGGAGCGCAGGCGTTCCTCCAAATGTTTGATCTCGCCGGGCGGTCTGTCCGAAGAGATTACGATATGTTTGCCCGCGTTGTGCAGGGTGTTGAAGGTGTTGAAAAATTCCTCCTGCGAGGCCTCCTTGCCCGCGATAAACTGAATATCGTCGACGAGGAGCACGTCCGCACCGCGATATTTTTGGCGGAACTCTAAATTGTTGCCGCGGCGCAGGTTTTCAATCATCTCGTTCGTGAAGCTTTCCCCGGTGACATAGACGACGCGCGAACCGGGTATACCGGCGCATACGGCATTGCCTATGGCGTGCATCAGGTGTGTCTTGCCCAAGCCGACACCGCCGTACAGGAAGAGCGGATTGTAATTATAGCCGGGATTCTCGGCAACGGCCTTGCTCGCCGCTGCAGCCCAGCGGTTGGAATTGCCTACGACAAAGGAATTGAAAGTCAGGCGCGGATTCAGGCCCGTATAGGCGGGGATCGTAAATTCCGATGTGACGGAAAAATCCTTGGCCTGTTCGGGCAGGACGGTCAAAATCTCCAACACGCCGCTGTTCGCGCGCTTGGCTGCGTTTAAAAAGGTTTCGGGTGCGGTTTGCTTATAGATTCTCTTTAAGTTTTCATTGGGTACGAGCAAAATCAGCGCGCCGTTCCGAAAAGCCAGGGAGGAGACGGGCTCTACCCAGTTGTTGTACATGATCTGAAGCAATTCTTTGCGCAATATATCCTTGGTCTGCTGCCAAAGCAGTTCATGCTGTTCCATGCAATACCCCAATACTTTCTTGTAAGCCAATCATAACAGAAAGAATTGGGTTTGAAAAGGGTAAAACTGTGCAATGTTTCACGTGAAACAATAGAAACGCATATAATTCGCATGCCGTTCATCGTTTCTTCACTTGTGTTTTTGCGAAAAACCAGTACAATATAGACAGACACTTTTAAGAGGTGGTAGTATGTCCGTACAAGGTAAAGAGTTGCGCAATACCGAAAAGGTCGGCGAGTATACCAGCATCGTCCTGCCCGGCTTTCCCAACAGGGGCGGAGAGACGAGTGAAAGCGTATCCGTTCACTATGTCATACAGGGTGAAGGGGAACCGGTGCTCCTAATCCACGCACCCGGGCAGAGTCTCTATACCTGGCAAAGCGTGATTCCCCTTCTGGCAAAGGAATATTGCGTCATCGCTCTGGATCTGGTCGGCGCGGGCTATTCGGGCAAACCGGACGCGATGAGCTATTCGATGGACGAGGTGGCGGACAGTATACTGAAATTCTGCGACGCCATAGAATTGAAAGTGACCCATGTACTCGGCTTCTCACTCGGCGCGGTCTATGCCCTGTATGCGGCGCAGAAGGCACCCGAGCGCTTCGCGAAAATCATCGCCATCTCGCCGGGCGGCATCTCGGAGACCATGCCGCGCTTTATGCAGACTTTGGAGAAGTCCGGCATAGGCTTTATCGCGCGGGAATTATTTGGGCGCAAAACACTGCGCCGCGCGCTTTCCACCTGTTTCTATGACGCGACAGTCTGCACGGAGAGAACCGTAAAGGAGTATTATAAGACCTTAGAGGATTTTCGTTCACGCCAGGCCTTCCAATACAGTCTGCGCAACTTTGATCTGGACGCCAGCTTGCCGGGCCTTTTCACCTTGCAAAAGGAAGTTCTGGTGCTCAACGGCGCGGACGACCGCTGGCATACCCCGGCGGATATCGAAAAACTGAAACCCTATCTGACCAACGGCATATACTATACCCTGCGCAACGCGGGACATTTGATGCAGGAAGAGAAGCCGGAGGCTGTGGCCGAGATCGTCCGCAAATACCTTCACTATATGGGAATCGAAGAGTGATCGATACACTGCGCGCGGGGATGGGCATAAAACTGCGGAAGGCGCATGCCTGCGGCGAAAATCGCTGGGAAGTGTTGGACGCGGAGCAGCGCGCAAAAATTCGCTGCATGCATTGCGGGCATATCCTGCATATGGATATGGAAAAGCTGAAAAAGGCATGCAAGCAGATATTACATGAGACGGGAGTATAGATTTTGGAACAGGGGCAGAATGTCGTGAACAGCGAAATCAAAAACATGAAGAAGCTCTTGGAGAAGCGCAACGAGAAATTGGCGGGGACGGCGAGCTATCGTATCCTCGATTTTGTCATATACGCCGTGCTCGTTATGCTGCTGGCCCTCGCGATACGCGCCGTGTTCTTTGAGCCGGTGCGCGTGGACGGGAGCAGTATGGTCAGTACGCTGGCGGACTATGACTATATGCTGGTGGATAAACTCTGCTATTCCTTCCACCCGCCGCGCAGGGGCGATATCGTCATTTTGTTTTATCCCGAACATACGGAAAACACCTATGTCAAGCGTGTCATGGGTCTGCCGGGGGAGACGATACGCATAGAGGGCGGCATCGTTTATATCAACGAAGTGCCGATTGACGAGCCGTATTTGGACGAAGAGCGGATACGCGGGCATTATTATTACGGCGAATTCTCAGAGACGCCCATACCCGAGGGGGAGATCTTTGTGTTGGGGGACAACCGCGGTCCCAGCCGGGACAGCACGGAAGAGGGGACAATGAAGATAGAGCGCGTGATAGGCCGCGTCCGGGCGGTGGTATATCCCTTTGATCACGCGAAAATCCTGCGCAGACCCCGCTACGCGCTTCCTTAAATTATGATTACGCGCGCGCAACGCTTCAAACATCTGCACAGGCAGCACAGGCTTCTGATGTGGCTGCTTAGTTCGCTGCTGGCGTTGCTCTTTGTATGTCTGCTCTTCACGCTCTGTTTCAAGCCCGTCAAGATTGGCAATATGTCCATGTACAGCACGCTGAAAGAGGGGGAGTTGGTGCTGGTCGACTGCCTGCGCATACACCTCAAAAATCTGGGCCGTGGGGAAATGGTGGCGTATCGGGATCCGGTCAGCGGAGAGATACTCATAAAGCGTGTGATCGGCTTGGGCGGAGAGACGATAAGGGCCGAGAATGATACGATCTATATCAACGAAGACTTTCGCTTGGAAGAGAATTTTGTGATAGCCGGCGGACTGAATTTCTCCACGCTGACCATACCAAAGGGCAGTGTCTTCGTCTTATTTGACAATCGGCATTATGAGAACGGAATCACGAATCGCGGCCTCGAATTTGTGCGTATGGAAGATATCATCGGCGTCGTGGGCCTGCGCATTTGGCCCTTCAGCTTTTTCAGCGTCAAGGCGGAAAAAGACACAACGTATTAAACTGCATAAAATACAGCCCTGCTAAAACCCGATTTTTGGGTTTTATTTATATTTCCTTAGAAGTCTGTTCACAGTGCGGCCAAATAGACGTGGTACAATTTCGGTACAAGGTGTAATTTAAGTACAGAATAGGAAGTGTGTTATGGCACTGTTTCGTTCTCCCGATATTGGATTGGATCTGGGTACCAGCACCACGCTGGCATATGTGCGCGGCAAGGGCATCGTTCTGCGCGAACCGACCGTCATAGCGGTGGCGCGCGGCAGCGGGCAGTTGCGCGCGCTCGGCGAGGACGCGCGAAAGATTTTGGGCCGCGAAGACGCTGATACCATCGTCGTGCGCCCGCTCTCCGGCGGCGTTATCGCCAATTTTGACGCGACGGAGCGCATGCTTTCCGAATATTTCGCCCGTCTCTTCGGCAGCCGCTTCTGGAATCGTCCACGGGTCGCCGTGGCCGTACCCTGCAATGCCAGCGAAGTGGATATGCGCGCGGCAATCGAAACCTCCGAGGGCGCGGGCGCCCGCTATACCTATCTGATCTATGAGCCCGTGGCGGCGGCCATCGGCATGGGTCTGGATATCTTTTCGCCCGAAGGGCGGCTCCTGCTCGACATAGGCGCAGGAACGAGTGACGCTGTGTTGCTCTGCGCTGGACACGTTGTCTTGCAGAATTCCGCGCGCAACGGCGGGGACGCCATGGACCTGGCCATTGCGCGCTATTTCAAGCGCCAGCACGGCATCGCATTAGGCGAGAGACAGGCGGAAGCGCTGAAGATACGCTATGGCTCCGCCGTAGCAAGGCGCGAGGAACCGATGATGCCTGTCGTCGGTCGCTCCTTGGGCGGGGGTCTGCCCGTGCAGGCGGAGATCGGGGCCAACGCGCTGGTGCATGCGCTGGCGGAACCGCTGCGCTCTCTCGCCGACCAGATCAAAGAATTGCTGGAAAACGCGCCGCCGGAACTCTGCGGCGAGGTGGCGGAGAACGGCATAGTGCTCACGGGCGGCGGCGCGCTGCTGCCGGGCATAGACGCGTATCTGTCCGAGCAGACGGGCCTGCCCTGCCATATCGCCGAGGATCCGCTGACCTGCGTCGCGGCAGGCGCGGGCAAGGCCATGGAAGAATTCAAGCGCTATGAAAAGGTGCTGATAGACTATCACCGCGGTTATTATTTCGAGTAAGGGGCCAATTATGCCGAAAGAAGCGGAACTCACGGGAAAAAAAGCGCTGTCGCTCTGCCTGCTGCGCGTCTTGGAAAAGTACGCCACGCCCGCGCGGCCCCTGACGACCCGCGCGCTCATGGAATATATGCAGGCGGACTACGGACTGGAATTTGAGCGCAAGGCGGTTGGCCGCAACCTGATTTTGCTCACGGAGATGGGTTTCCCCCTCTCCACCTATCAGGAGAACGGCAGGGGCTATTATCTGATCGGCGAAGACATACAGAGCCTGCATTGGCAGGACGAAGATAAACGGCTGCTCCTCTTGGATGCGTTGCTGCGTGCGCCGCGCTATGACCAAAGCGAGACCCTGCTGGCGGAATGCCAGGGGGAAGTGCCAATTTTCGAATGGTCGGAGACCCTGCTGCCAACCCTGCTTTTGGAGAATATCGCCCAACTGCGCGGTGCCATCGCTGCCGGGCAGCAGATACGCTTCGAAAACGCCGGGATATACGCGAATGCCGAAGGGAGCGCGACCACAACAAGCGCGACGCCCTATGCGCTGGCCTTTGCAGAGGGGCAATATTATGTCCTCCTGTCCATGGCGGGCTATGGCAAACTGCTGCACCAGCGCTGTGACCAAATGCGCAGGATAGAAGTCACAGAGCTGCCCGCGCGGCCCGTTACGGAACTGAGCGGCTGTGAAGGGGGCCTGCCCTTGCGGGAATACGTATTGCAAAATCTGTATCGCGCAGGCCCGGAGGAAAGCTACGTCCTGCTCTGCAAGCGCCACCTGCGCGACGAAGTGTACGCCGCGTTCGGCACAAGGTCGTACTGCGAAGCGGAGGGAGAATACCTGCGCGTGACGCTGCACTGCCGATGGCCGCAGATGCGGCGCTTTCTGTTGGATCACCTGAAATACGCGAGTCTGCTCGCGCCGCAGGCGAGTGCCGCCGCTTTTGCGGAAGAATTGCGGCAGGCGGCGGCCTGTTATCCCAATTAGCGATAAGATTTCGAAACACGTTTACATTTGATATGCTATAATAGGCCTATGACGAAAGCCAAGAAGAAAAAAATACCGCGGACGCGCATCATCCTGATTGCCGCAGGCTCTGCCATCGCAGTGGGTCTGTGTCTTGGCGTATATTTTGCGATAAAGCCATTGATACGCAACGAACAGCGCCCCGCCCCGCGCACCGAAAGCGTTACGGAGACGCCGACGGTGACGGAAACGCCCGCGGCGGCAATGCATGTCCTGCCCAGTCCCGCGCCGCAGTTTGGCGAGCCCCCCGAGATAGAACATGCCGATTTTCCGCTGCGCGAAGGTTCGCGCGGCGAGGAGGTCTTAATCGCGCAGGCGCGCCTGATCGAACTGCACTATTTGGAAGCGGACGAGCCGCGGCCCGTCTACAGCTCCGCTATGGGTGACGCGGTGCGCGCCTTTCGCCGTCAGAACGGGATGCCGGAAGACAGATTGCTGACGGAGGTGGCCTACAATCGCCTGATCGCCGCGGACGCAAAGCCCTATGCCATCAGTAAGGGCGAACAGGGTGAGGAAGTGCGTTGCCTGCAGGTGCGGCTCTATGAGCTGGGCTATCTGCGGCAGGCGTATATCACGGGCCGCTTTGATGACGAAACGGAAGCGGCGACACGCATCTTTCAAAAAAACCACAAGATGACAGAGAGCGGGCGCGCGGACAGAGAGACCTTGCGCAAAGTATATGAGGGCAATTTGGTCACGCTCTCGTTTCACGCCGGAGACAAGGGGGACGCCGTAAAGACCGCGCAGGCGCGCTTGGTCGCGCTGCAATATCTGCCGAAAGCGTATATACCCAAGGGGGAGATGGACGAGGAGACCGTGTCCGCACTGCGCCGCGCGCAAGCCGCGAACGGGCTTTTGACAGACGGGTTCCTGAACGAAGATATATTAGAATGCCTGACGCGCGCTAACGCGGAGAAATTCGGGATACGCGTGGGCATGCGCGGGGACGACGTGGGTCTCGTGCAGGAACGGTTGCGGGAGCTGGGCTATATATACTATGCGCAGATCACGGGGATATACGGCACGAACACGCAGACAGCTGTGACCTCCTTCCAAAAGACAAACGGGCTGCACGCGCGCGGCGTTGTAAACCGCGAGACCTGGGATCGGCTCTTTTCCGACCAGGCACGCAAGGCGCTGGAACCCATCGAGGAAGAGGCCCCCGAAAAGGCGGAGAACCCGGAAGAAAAGCTGTTTGGCGCGGATAAATTCTTGCAGGCAGCGCAGAGCAAGATAGGCTGCTCCTATATACGCGGCGCGAAGGGGCCCAACGCCTTCGACTGCTCCGGTTTTGTCTATTGGTGCATGCAACAGGCGGGCGAGACGCGGCGCTATATGACCAGCAAGAATTGGTCGGAAACGGCGCTGTATATGAAGATCGAATCCTTGGACGACGTATTGCCCGGCGACGTGCTGGTCTTTTCCGGCGAGGGTGAGGGCCTGGGCCATGTGGGCATCTACGCGGGCGAGGGCTGTATGATCGACGCCTCCTCGGCGATGGGCCGGGTGCGCATCAAGCGCCTGGCGGACGACAGCTATTGGACTTACCACTTTATCTGCGCGTTCCGCATCTGGACCTAATACGCTTCGCTATGAATCTGCATAAAATGCAGGGAAGAAAGCCGCAATGCATATGCATTTCCCTGTATATGCGTGTATATATCCACAGTATCCACAGAGTTATCCACATTGCGGCGGCGTATAGAAGGGGAAAACCGGGACTTATCCACAGCATACCGCCCCTGCATATGCAAAACTGTCCACCTGCATAAGCCCCTGCATATTCACAGAAAATTCATCTGAAAATACAAATATTCACGAAAGATTTTTATGCAGAGCAAACAAGCTTGTTTTCGGGGAATTCATTTCCCCGAAAACACAAAAGAAACAGAGCGGGACGCTCTGTTTCTACCTACAGGAAACCGCTTCGGCAAGCAAAGCTTGTCGAAGCGACGTGTTACACTATGCCCTGCGCCAACATCGCGTTGGCCACCTTCATAAACCCGGCAAGGTTCGCGCCGGCCACGAGGTTATAGCCCAGCCCGCACTCCTTGGCGGCTTCCATGCTCGCGTCGTGTATATTCTTCATAATCGCCTTCAACTGCCTGTCGACGTCCTCCTTGGACCAGTTGCGGCGCTCGGAGTTCTGGCTCATCTCCAAACCGGAGACGGACACGCCGCCCGCGTTGACGGCCTTGCTCGGCGCGCAGAGGACGCCGTTCTGCATGAGATAGCCCAGCGCCTCGTTGGTCGTGGGCATATTGGCGACTTCGACATAATATTTCACGCCGTTGGCGACGATCTGCTTCGCTTCCTCCATCTTGATCTCGTTTTCATAGGCGGAGGGCATACAGATATCGACCGGGACATTCCAGGGCTTTTGCTTGGCATGGAATTCCACTTGGAACTTATCCGCATAATCCTGCACGCGGTTGCGGCCGCTGTTGCGCATCTCGAGGAGATAGGCCCACTTCTCGGGCGTGCCGACGCCCGCCGGATCATAGATAAAGCCGTCGGGTCCGGCGAGGGTGACGACCTTGCCGCCCAACTGCGTGGCCTTGATGCAGACGCCCCAGGCGACGTTACCGAAGCCCGAGATCGCCACGGTCTTGCCGACCAGGGTATCCTTCACATGGTTCAGCACTTCGTTCAGATAATAGACGGCGCCAAAGCCCGTCGCTTCCGGGCGTATCAGGCTGCCGCCATAGGAGAGCCCCTTGCCGGTCAGCACGCCGTTTTCGTATTGGTTGCGTATGCGCTTATATTGGCCGAACAGGAAGCCGATTTCGCGGCCGCCGACGCCGATATCGCCCGCGGGCACGTCTAAGTTGGGGCCGATATGGCGATACAGCTCCGTCATAAAACTCTGGCAGAAGCGCATAATCTCCATTTCGGACTTGCCGTTGGGGTCAAAGTCACTCCCGCCCTTGCCGCCGCCCATGGGCAGGGTGGTCAGGCTGTTCTTAAAGGTCTGCTCGAACGCGAGGAACTTCATCACAGAGAGGGAGACCGTGGGCGCAAAGCGCAGGCCGCCCTTATAGGGGCCGATTGCGCTGTTGAACTGCACGCGGAAGCCGCGGTTCACGCGCACCCGCCCGTTGTCGTCCACCCAGGGTACGCGGAACTGCACCACGCGTTCCGGCTCCACGATGCGCTCCAACAGGCCGTATTTCTCATACTCGGGATGTCGCTCCACGAGGGGCTCCAAAGAGGTCAGGACCTCTTCGACGGTCTGCAAAAACTCCGGCTCGGCACGGTCACGGGTTCGAACCTCCGCCAATACGCGCTCGATGTATTCGTTCATGTTCTTCCTCCACTTATAATTTTGGAAAACAGATTGCGTTCTCTGCAACCCATACAAAGTATACCAAGTTTGCGCGGAATGTCAAGGAAGGGCATAGAAAACGTAAAGGAAATCGTGCAGGCATTTCTGCGAGCTAACGCGAATATATTTTCATGAAACTGTAGCATTCAGCCCAAGGAGGAACGCGATGGAAGTGATAAAAACAATCTTGCCGGCGGAGAACTATGTGACATATCTGACCGCACAGGCGAGGATAGACAGCCTGATACCCCTGCCGGACACGCGTGCGGTTCGGAAAGTTCTGGCCTGCACGGCACAGGTGACAAATTTGGAAGCGGCGGCGGCGCAGGGCGCGGTCGATCTGTCCGGGGTACTGGCCTTGCAACTGATTTTGCTGGAGGCGGAGCCCTTTGCCTTTACGGCACAGGCGGAGTTTACGCATCGCATCAAGAGCGAAAAAGTGGCGGCGGGCATGCAGGCGTTGGCCCAGGCGCAGGTCTTTGAATGCCGTGCGGAAGCGGAGGACGGGGTGTTGCGCCTGCACGCGCTGATCGCCTTAGACGCGCATATCACCCAGACGAATCAGGTGAGCGCGGTCACGGAGATTTCGGACGTACATGGGATAGAGACGGTGCGCGGGCTTTTCACGCAAAAAAGGCGGACCCTCGTGGGCAGCCAGACCCTGCGCGTGCAGGAGGAGCTGTCCATACCCTCGGGGACGAAGCTGTTGCAGGTGAACGGGTCGGCCCTGGTGCGCGAAGCGGTGCCTGCGCATGGCGGCATATTGGTGGAAGGTGTGCTGCATGTGGCCGCGCTATTGCAGGATGGGGAGGGGAACCTCCGCAGCCAGCCCATGAACCTTCCCTTCTCCGAAACCATAGCCGGAGACGCGACGGATGCCTGCGAGGCACAGGCGATCTTGCAGGATTTGCGCGCAGAGGTGACCAGCGAAGCAGATGGGGCCTTGGAAGTGACAGCAAGCATACCCATCTCCGTGTATGCCGCCGTGCATACGGAGATACCCCTGCTCCTGGACGCCTATGATGCCGAACTGAGCTTTGCCTGCGTGCAGGAGGAAACGGAGTCCCTGCAATATAACAACTCCCATACAAAAAAGGCGGTTGTACGGGAGACGCTGCCCATCCCGTCCGTGCTGCCGGAGAGTTTTTTGCCAGCCTTTGTGCGCGCGGTACCCGCCATCACGGGCATCGCGCCGAGCGACGAGGGCGCGGAGGTAGACGGAGTGCTCTTGACCACACTCTGCTATCGCGCGGAGGACGGGGGGCTATACAGCTTTTCGGAGGATATCCCCTTCTGCGTAAAGATAGATCAGGCGGAGGGCAGGGCGCTCACGGCGCAGGCGGTGGTCTGTGCGGCCACGGTCACGGGCGGCGGGCGTTCGTTGGATGTGCAAATCACCATGCAACTGAGTTGCGACTGTTATCACAGCAGCATTCAGAGATATACGTCCATGCTGGAAGGGAACGAGAATGCGCAGTCGCGCAACGGCATCTTCATCTATCTGAGCGACCAGAACGAGACCCTCTTCTCGGTCGGAAAGCGCTTCGGCATTCCGGTCGCCTCCGTGATGGCCCTCAATCCGAATCTCAAAGAGCCCATGAGCGAGGGCCAGCAGATCGTATTGGTGAAGTAATGTTTACAAACTGTTCTCACAAACAACGAATATAATTTGCAAAAAGGCAATAAAGGCCGTGTTCCCAAGGGGCGCGGTTCTTTTTTCATTGTGAACAAATGCTGAATAAAAAGGTAATAATCGAAAAATTTACACCGAAAACGAAAACACGTAGCGTCGCTTATGATATAAGAAAGGGTAGAGAAAATTATTTTTCCGTTATGAATTGGCGCAAGCCATGAATGATAAAACCACGAGGGGAACGCGCATGGAGAAGATACAATCCGGGCGGGAGATCAACGCCTATATATCGGACCTCAAATTCCGCAGTCAGCTGTTTGGCGCGAGACGTGCCGACGTGCGCGTCTGCTTGGAGGAGGTCTCCGCCATGTATGAGGAGTTGTCGGACAGCACACGAAAAGAGCGGGACGCGGCGCATGCGCAGTTGCAGGAACAAGTGCGCGAGCTTTTGGCAGAGAACGAGCGGCTGACGCAAAACATGGTCGAGAAGGAACAGCAAAACGCGGCGCTGACAGAGGAGCGAACCCTCTCCGCGGCGGCTTTGGCCAGGGGTGAAGAGAAGCGGCTTGTGTGGGATAAAAAGATTACGGAATTGGAAATGCAGCGAAAAATATATGCCGAGAAAGCGGAAGACCTGGTTCTCTTGCTGACGGAACAGAAAAAGGCAACGAAAGCGGCGCAGGACGAGGCCCGCCGCGAGGCGAGCGGGATCGTCGCCCGTGCAAAGCGGGAAGCGGACGCAATCGTCAACACGGCACAGGAGAAGGTGCGGCGGCATACGGAGAAGGAAGAGCAGGCCATGCAATCCATCACGGACAAGGGCAGGGAGCTGCAAGGGCTGTTGCGGGGGCTGCGGGAGCAGGTGGGCGCCTTGGCAAAGGAGATAGACGAGCTGCAGGCGCGCGCCGGAGAGCTGAAAATGCTGCGCGCCCTGCGGGAGCAGGTCGAGGAATTGGCGCAGGAGCTGGACTCCATGCAGCAGCGTTCGGAGTCGGCCACGGACAGGGAGGGCTATGCGCCGCCGCTGCCGCAGGCGCCGACCGGAGAAAGGGCGGAAGAGAAAAAAGAGGACAAGCCCGCCGCGATACAGGCGGAGCGCCCGGTGTACGACGCGACCCGGCAGACGCGCATGCAGGAGATCGAGCGGCAGCGGGCAAGCTTGCAGGCTCTGCGGGAACAGCAGGAGCAGGATGAGCAGCGTTTGCTGGAACTGCACGCGGAACAGCAGGAGACGGACCACAACGCCCGCGCGGCGGAACTTTCCGCGCAATTGGCGCAGGCGACGGAACTGTTGCGCAAGCATTTGAATTAATACAGGTGAACCATGAAAAAAGCATTTTCGATACTTGTAGATATTTTGACTTCCATCGTATTGATTGTCGCGTTGGCGATGGTCATACCCTGGCTCTTTGGCGTGCAGCCGAAGGTGGTGCTGACGGGCAGCATGGAACCGAACCTGCCTGTGGGAAGTCTGGTGTATGTCGTTCCCGTCTCGGCGGAGGAAGATCTCGCGGTGGGAGACATCATTACCTATCCGGGCGTGGAAGGCGGAAAAGATGTAACGCACCGCGTGAATCGGATTGAAACGGAAGAAGGCATCAAAAAATTTTATACCAAGGGCGACGCAAACGAAGACGAAGACGGGCCTCCGCAGTTGTTCGGCAACATACTCGGAACCGTGGAAGTCTTTGTTCCCATCATCGGCTATGCGCTGGCGTTGCTTCTCACCACGAGCGGGAAAGTCATCGCGGCCACGATTTGCGTGATCCTGGTTATCCTCTTCTTCCTGCTGGGCGGGGATCCGAAGGAGAAGGGAGAAAAGAAAGAGAAAAAAGAACTGTGGATCGAGCTGCCGGGCGAAGAGCAGGCGCAGGTGAACGCGGAACCCGTAAAAGAGACCCGCTGGCCTTTGCCGCAGGTGCGCGCACAGGCGGAGAACAAGCGGAAGTAAAAAGAATATGCAGCAGAAGCAGCGCAGAAAAATCATATTTCGGCTCTTGATCGCGTCGCTGATGCTCTTTCTTGCCGCACTGGTTATTTTCGGGATATTCACGCTGAATAAACATGCGGATGTACCCTTTATCGGCGCCGATCGGAGTCTGCGCGCACAGCTTACAGAACCGGGCCGGGTCAGTAAAGACATGGTGGGCGTCGTACCCGGCGCGTTTGTCCCGCGGGACCCGCGGGTCGAGAATCGGAGCGGCAAGGTCGTCTATATCGCCCTGCGCGTGGAGATTTTGACGGGAACGGGCGAAAGGCTATAGAGGAGCAGGCGGAGGGGAAGGTCTGGCGTTTGGTGATTCCGAGTGAGCGGGACGAGACCTCACAGGTTTGGATCTATTGCGGCGGTGGGGAGGAGTCCAGGCTCGTGGCGGCGGGCGAGAGCACAGTCCCCCTGTTCAGCGTTCTGCGCTTTGCGGAGAGCATAGACGCCGCACAGCAGAACTGGATGGACGGATTGGCGGATTTGCTGGTCAATAACGCGGACGGGACTGACAGGCGCGTCCCCACGCTGAAAAAAGGGTTTCAAATCCGCTATACGGGCGCACTGCTCTCGGCGGATGGCGCGGAGAATGACGATGTCTTCGCGGAATTATACGGAATGCCGATCGCACCGTAACAGATAGAGAATATCGGGAGGGAGTACTATGCGGCGCAGATTGATACGCTGGCTCAAAACGGGGGGCATCGTGCTGTGCATCCTGCTGATTGCGTTCTGCGCATACCACCTGACACGCGAGCTGAGCGAGTATGCCGAGACGGATGCCGTCTACAGGGCGGTGGAAGAGAGCGTAATCTCCACGCAAACGGGCAGGCAGGACAGTTATAAACCGCCCAAGCCCCCCATACAAGAAGAGGGGGGTGTTATCGTCGAGCCGACCGAGCCACCCGAACAGCTCGTGGAGATCCCCGAGGTGGACTTTGATGCGCTGCAGGAGATCAATATACAGGGCATAGGCTGGATCTACCAGCCGGGAACCATCATCAATTATCCGATTGCGCAGGCGACGGACAACTCCTATTATCTGCGGCACAATATCAACGGTCGTGAGAGCGGGGCAGGTGCCATCTTCTTAGATTACCGCAACGCGGAGGATTTTTCCGACCGCGTATCCGTGCTGTACGGACACCATATGCAGCGCGGGACGATGTTCGCCAGCATCGATAAATACAGGAAACAGGACTATTACGACAAACACCCCATCGCATACCTGATCGCGCCAACGGGCTGCTGGCGCATCGAATTCTTCGCAGGGTCCGTACATACGGCGGAGGAAGTCCCCTTGGAATTTGAAGATGAAGCCGCCTATATGCAGCACATAGCAGAACTGATCGCCGACTCCACCTTTATAAGCTATGTCCCCGTAACGGAAAAAAACAGGATAATCGCCCTGTCCACCTGCGCCTACGATTTCCGCAACGCACGCTTTATTTTGTATGGTGTATTGAAGAGGGTTTGGTAATATCAATCCAATACCGCTGTATCAATTTTCCGTCCGGTGCGGGGAGTTCGTTGCAGAAGATGCCGCCGTTTTTCAGTATCGTGGCGCGGGAAATCTCGTTGTCGTGGTTGCAGACGACCAGCACGTTTTCTATGCTAAGTCTTTTGCAATCCTGCAAAGCCAGGGCCAGCATTTGTGTCGCATATCCCTTGCGGCGCTCGGTGGGGCGCACGCCGTAGCCGATGTGTCCGCCCCAGTTATAGAGAAAATCGTTCAACCTGTGGCGGATATCGATGATGCCGACGATGGCGTTGTCTGACTTTCGGCAGGCGAAATAGGTGGTGGAGGGAATTCTGCCGTCTTGTACCGTGTCTTCGTGCAGATTGTTGCGCAGGGTTTGCAGCCATTCGGCATAACTGGCCGCGGCGGTGATGCCCGCGCCGCCGTTGATGTAGGCTTCGCCGTTATGCAGAATCTCCGCTACAAAGGCGGTCGCCGCCGCTTCCATCTCCTCTGTGGGGAATACCAGCTCGATCTCGCTCATGGCAGGCCTCCGTTCGCGTCCGCCAGTGCGGGCAGGATGTCCAATAGCAGGTCTAAGGCTTCCTCATCCCGCTTCACGCCAATTTCAATTCTCGGGCTTTCGCCCGCGAGCAGTTTCATGCGCGGACAGCTTTGCATGGCAAAGAGGAGTTTGATGCCGTCGGGGCGGGCGCTGTTGCTATATTGCAAACTCAACATGGTGCCTTTTTGCACCACCATGGAGAGACCCGCCTGTTTGGCCAGTGCGCGAATGAGGGCCTGTTTCAGCAGCGCAAGCGCGGGGGCGGGCAAGTCGCCATAACGGTCTTCGTATTCATCCAACAGATCATCATAATCGGCGCGGGACGCAATGCGCGCCACGCGGCGATACATCGCAAGACGCAACAATTCGTTCGGGAAGGCTTCGCGGGGGAGATAGGCCTCGCCGGGGAGAGTCAGTTGCGTCTCCGTTTCCATGGGCGCGGCTTCGCCCTTGGCGCTGGCAACCGCTTCGTGCATCAGTTTCATATAATATTCATAGCCTATGTCCGCGATATGCCCGTGCTGTTCCGCGCCCAGGAGGTTGCCTGCACCGCGTATTTCCAGATCGCGCATCGCAAGGCGCAGGCCGGAACCGAACTGCGTGAACTCGCGGATGGCCAGCAGGCGCTTTTGGGCGTCCTCCGTCACCGCGCGGCTCTCGGGAACCGTGAAATAGGCATAGGCACTGCGGCTGCTCCGCCCCACGCGCCCGCGCAATTGATACAACTGTGCCAGACCCAAACGGTGCGCGTCGAGCACAAAGAGCGTATTGGCGTTGCTGATATCCAGTCCGCTCTCGATGATCGTGCTGCAGAGGAGTATATCGTACGCACCCTCCAGAAAGTCGACCATCACCTCTTCCAGCAGCTCCGGCGGCATCTGCCCGTGGGCGATGGCGATACGCGCATTCGGCAAAAGCTGCTGCATATGCGCCTTTGTGATATCCATCAAATGTACGCGGTTGCTGACCGCAAAAGCCTGCCCGCCGCGCCCCAGTTCACGCTGCATGGCTGTGACTAAGAGCGCGTCGGTATATTCGGTGACAAAGGTCTGCACGGGGCGGCGGTTTTCGGGCGGGGTATCCATATTGGAAATATCGCGTATGCCCGAGAGCGAGAGGTTCAGGGTGCGCGGGATGGGTGTGGCGGTGAGCGTGAGCACGTCGACGGTCTCCCGCAGCTCTTTCAGTTTCTCTTTATGATTGACGCCGAAGCGGTGCTCTTCGTCTATGACGATGAGCCCCAATTCCTTATATTTCATCTCCTTGGACAGAAGCGCATGGGTTCCGATGATGAGATCCACCTCGCCGCTCTCCAATTGCTGCTTGATTAACTTCTGCTTTGCCGACGCGACGAGGCGCGAAAGCTGCTCCACGCGCACGGGATAGGGCGCGAAGCGGGCCGCGAAGGTGCCATAGTGTTGGCGTGCCAACACAGTGGTGGGCACCAGCACAGCCACCTGCTTGCCGTCCTGTATCGCCTTGAACGCGGCGCGCAGGGCGACCTCGGTCTTCCCATAGCCCACGTCCCCGCAGAGCAGGCGATCCATGGGGCGCGAGGCCTCCATATCTTTTTTTACGTCCTGCACGGCGGTCAATTGGTCGGGCGTCTCGGTATAGGGGAAGCTTTCCTCCAATTTTGCCTGCCATTCTGTGTCGGGCGCGAAGGCATGGCCGCCGCGGGAAGCGCGCGCCGCATAGATGGCCGCCAAGTCCACGGCTAATTTTTTGGCGGCTTCGCGGGCCTTTTTGACGCGGCTCTGCCACTCATTGCCGCCCAAGCGCGAGAGGGAGGGCTCAAAATCTTCGCCGCCGCCTATATATTTCTGAATCCGGTCCAACTGTTCCACAGGGATATAGAGCCGGTCCGTGCCGCGATAGGCCAGATGCAGATAGTCCCGCGTCGTCTTGCCGCCGTCGGGGTCGGGCGTCGTCACTTGCTCCACGCCCACGAATCGGCCTATGCCATGTGACTCGTGCACGACGATATCGCCGGGCGTCAGATCGGACAGTTCGGTCAGGCCCTCGCGGCGCTTCTGCTCCTTGCCGCGCCGCACCGTCTTTTGAAACAGCTCCGCCTGTGACCAGACATAGAGCTTTGCCTGCGGGAAGCAGAAGCCGCGGAGCAGCGTTTCGCCCAACAACAGTATTTCGCCGCGCACGGGTGGGCGAGTGAGGGCATCTGCCTGCGCGAAGGGGATTTCATAATTCTGCAATTGCTCCGCCACGCGGGTTAGCGCATCCCCGCAGAAGAGGAGCACGGCGTCCTTGTTCTGCTTGCGCGCCAACAGCTCGCGGGCCAGCGCGGGGATATCGTCCACATAAATGCCGGGGCTCTGCGCGTCAAACTGCGCCTGGCTGTGATGCTGCAAGAGGGCGCCCGTGCGGAAGAGCGGATAGAGCGCGGCGGCACGGGGGGCGCGCATCTGGTGGAGGAGCGCGTTGGGGTCACGGATCAGCTGCGCCTGCGCGGGATGGCCCTCGCTCCTGTCTAACATGGCCGCGACCGTTTCGGCATGGAGCGTGAACGCGGTCTTCGCTTCATCCAGCACGCGCTGGGGCTCGGCATAGAGAACCTGCGCGGATTCGGGCAGGTAGGCCGCGAGGGTCTCGGTCTGGGGATAGAGCAGCGGCAACAGAATCTCCGCGCCGGGCGCGCAGAGCCCCGCTTCCCAGGCCTCCCGCTGGGCGGCAAAGCCTTGCGCGTTGCCCAAGCTTTTTAGGGCTTTGCGCGTAAGCTCCGGCGTCTGCGGAATCTCGGCGGCGGGGGTGAACACGGCGGAAGCCACCTGCTCGGTCGCCCGTTGGGTCAGGGGATCAAAGCGGCGGATTTGATCCACCTCATCGCCGAAAAACTCGATGCGAACCGGGCTCTCGTCCTGCATGGGGAAGACGTCCAACAGATCGCCGCGCCGCGCGTATTGGCCGGGGCTCTCCGCCAAGTCCTCTCGCACATAGCCCGCGAGTGATAGTTTTTGCGCCAGCGCCTGCGGTGCAATCTCCTGCCCGCGCGTGATCGAACACTGCGCGGCGCGCAGGGCGGCGGCGGGCGGCAGCGCTTCACAGAGCGCGGCGGCACAGGTGACTATCAGCGTCGGCAGGCCCAAAAGCAGACGAGAGAGCGCCAGCAGTCTGCCCGCGCCGCGCTCGGGCGAAACGGCGCGCACATGCGTGAGCGGCAGGTCGCGCGGGAGATAGAGCAACGCATCCGGCGCAAAGGTCATCAGCTCCGCGTGAAAATGCTGTGCCTCCTGCTCGGTCGCGGTGACATACAAAACCGTTTCTTTATACAATGCCGCCACAACGGGTGGTCGCGCCATTTCGGGTAGCGAAAATACCGCGACGGGCCCTCGCTGCTTTTGCAGGTTTTCCCGCAGGGCGGAAAGGGCCGCATCGTTATATATATACTGTAAGAGAAAGCCCGCGCTCACCGTTGGTACAGCTCCTGCGCTTTGTGAAGTTCCCCGCGCACAATCAGTGCGGCGGCGGCCGCCGCCGCTTGAAAGGCTTCTGTCAGCAGGGCCTGTTCATCCTTGCCGGGGCGTTTCAGCACATAGTCGGCCAACACCAGCTCCTTATCCTGCCCCACGCCGATACGCAGGCGCGGGAAATCGCCGCCGCCCAAGCAAGCGATAATATGCCGCATGCCGTTGTGCGTGCCCGCGGAGCCCCGTTCGCGGATGCGCAAGGTACCGACGGGGAGATCAACGTCGTCATAGAGCACGATCAGGTTCTGCGTCGGCAGGTTGTAGTACCGCAACGCGGCGCCGATGGCGTCGCCCGAGCGGTTCATATAGGTCTGCGGCTTTAGAAGCAGCACGCGCTCGCCGTTGATCGTCCCTTCGCCGCAAAGCGCGGAGAATTTCTTTTGTTTCACGCTGATTTTATGGGCCTCCGCAAGACAATCCAGAGCCTGAAAACCGGAATTGTGCCGCGTCTTTTTGTAGGACAGGCCCGGATTGCCGAGTCCGGCGATGATGTGCATGGTGATTGTCTCCTTTTTGCTGCTTGTCTTGATGACGGTGTCGGGGTCGAACGGGCGCAACGTCTCCTGCGGAGCCGTTTACTATCCGCCCCTGCAATCTTTCCAATGATCCAAGCGGCGGACATATGTTTGTTCTATATGCGAAATCAAAAACACTACGAGTACAACAATCCCGATAACGACCCATTTTGTCCACTCGGGAAACTGCGGGAAGTGGCGGTTGAATTCCCCGGACATCGCAAACAAGGCAAGAAAAAGCAAGATGCACGTGAAACTTTTGCACAATATCCCCAGTGCACGAAACCCGCGTGTCAATTGCACTTGCTTCCCGCAATCCTCACATTTCATGGGTTTACCCATATATATGCCCCCGAAAAAGCCCCGCGATCTGTTATCGATCTCCGTCCTATTTCTGTGCGCGCATCCCGTTTGCGCCTGCTGCACCGCTCCTCTTAATTCTCTGCGCTCTGCCCTGCGCATTTCGCGCGCAAATTCAAGTATAACACCGACATCTGTTTCCGTATCGCAGTTTGCACAATAGAAGACGTCCCAAGTGAATTTTACGTTGCCACTTACGGCAATATCGGATACGGAAAAATCAAAATCCTTTGCTTCTTCGGACTTGGCATTCACAACGCGGCTCACTCGTCGAACGGTCAACAAGGCGGAGCATTGGGGGCAATAATGTTTGCGAACGCGCGCGGAAATACTATAGGCAGACTTCGACCCATGAATTCTTGTCCGGCGTTCCGGGTGTAATGAATCCACTTCTCTTCCCCCCTACATTTTCTCTGCGTGCAGCGCAAAATACGCGCCGTTGTCCTCGACAGTGCGGAGATGGAATCCGCTCTCTTTGCAAGCCGCTATATAATCCTCCATCGTCCGCGGGGTGATCGGCGCGATACCGTAACCCGTGCGGACGCAGGTATCGCTGTCAATCTTCACCGCAACTTGCGCGATAAAAACAGTCTCACTTGGCAGCACGGGGATAACCGTGTCCCAAATCCACAGGCTGCCTCCCTTTTTCAAGACCCTGTTCGCTTCCCGCAGGCAGCGCTGCACCTCGCCCGTTTGCATATACATAAGGGAATAGAAACAGGTCACATGGTCAAAGTGCTCGGCCAAAAATTGCAGGTCGCAGGCGTCCATCACGATTTTCAGGCCGATATCCGCCGTCTCTTCCAGCTCTTCTTTCCGCTTGTCGATGCCGACAACCGACGGGCCGACGGCGCGCGCGATAATACCCTCGCCGCCCGCGCCAATATCCAGCACGCGCCCGGGCAGGGTTAGTCGGGACAAATCCATGCTTTGCAGGGTTGTTTCGTATTCCCGCGGGGCAAGCGTATACGCCTTTCCCCATTTGTCGCGATTCAGATAACCCGTGTCCACCAAATCGCGGCGCAGCAGGGCCCAGTCGCCGAAGTTGTGCCATTCATTCAGCAGCTCGTTTACCTCTGTTTCGGTATAACTGCGCTCCGGCTCGAATTTGGCCGCAAGGTAAGCCAGCGCCATCAGCTGTTTGGCGCGTTTGGCGGGATATTGTTTCAGGCGGCCCGCTTCGTCAAGAAAGGGCAGGAGTTGTTGGTCGATCTTCATTTACGTATCCTTTCTATGCACGACCCGCCATCAGGGAATGTGCATCAGTTCTCCGTCAATACTAAAATAGAACAAAATGCCGCCGATTGCAAGCGGATTCGAACCGTTCGCAATGAATCTTCGGCCATTTCCGTTCAGATTCGTTCTGTAAATCGCATCGTCCATGGTTGCATAATAGAGTCGGTTGCCCGCGATGGTGAAACTTATGACGTTTTCCTTAACCAACAGCTTCGTCTTGGGTTCTGTATAGGCTTTGCTGTCGTCAAAAGAAATTATGTTCAGTTTTCGCAAGCCCAAATTGAGAAAATCAATGTAGTAAATATACTGCTTGTGCAGGAGCAGCGTGTATGGATAGGTCGGTCCCAATACCGCAGTGTTTCCGCTGTCCAAATCGCGCGCAAACAGGCCCTCGTGAAACCCGTCATATAAGCTGCTTTGGTAAATATGCAGATCGATCGGAACGGCAAACGGCGTCTTGCCCTCCGGCACGCCTTCCGTGATCACTTGCAGGACGGAACCGTCCAATTGCATACTGCGGAGGGACGCCGTATCCAAAACCGAAAAATAAATCCGCTCACCATAGATCGTATAACTGCATATGTTTTCATCGGAAAGCCCGGTTTCGGTGCGCGTGTCCAAATCATAAACGTACAGCAAATTGACGAATGGCGGCCAGTCTTCCTCCGTCCTGTCGCTTTGCAGGTAGTACAGTTTGTTTCCGACAATACGAATTTCTATGCGCGGCGAAGCATTGGCGTGGTCGCTAAGCTTCACTTTGTTTTCAAAATCCGCATCCATTTCATATAGCTTGTTATCGTCTTCGGGGTTGGCGAAGTAGTATTTGCCGTTATGCGCCGCAATATACCCGCCGCCCGTGGAAAACGAAGCGCGCCCGGTTTCCTGTGAGTCCGCTTTATACGGACCCGAACATTTGGGTTTCGCGCAGATGACGCACGGTATTAATATGATTAGCACAAGCACGCCCAGAAATAGGAGTGATTTTATCAAGCGCGTTTTGTCAACATCCATGGCCTGCTCCTCCGTTCTATAATGGATTCTTGCCCGGCGTACCCGCCTTGCGTGGATACTGCTTATCGGTCAGTGCGTTTTTGGTACATATGATGAGATTGCGCAAGCCCCACTCGCTGGGGATAGGTTGCACTTGCGCGCTTGCGTGCAAAACGCGCAATGCGCTTCGGGCGGCTTGCAGTTCCTCCGCCGCTTCACCCTTATAGCAGAGACTTTTGCCACCGACTTTGACAAGGGGGAGGGTCAGCTCCAAGAGTACAGGCAGGCTTGCTACAGCGCGGGTGAGGGCGAAATCGTATTTTTCGCGGTGTTTTGGGTTCTGTCCCAAATCTTCTGCGCGGGCATGGACGAGTTCCGCCTTTATATCCAGCTCACGACAGAGCAGTTCGAGGAATTTTATGCGCTTTTGCAGGCTGTCGCAAAGCGTGACCCGCAGGTCGGGGCGCACAATCAGGAGCGGGACGCCGGGAAAGCCCGCGCCCGTACCGACGTCGACGATCTTCGCGCCTTGTGGCAAGTATGGCAGAGTGGCGAGGGAGTCCGCAAAGTGTTTTTGCATCACATCTCTTGGCTCTTTGATGGCAGTGAGGTTGATTTTCCCGTTCCATTCCATAAGCAAATGATAGTATGCGATAAATTTGTCACACCCCTCTGTCGTAAGAAAAGGCAGCTGCTCTTTCAATAACTCTCTCATTCGCAAACCTCTTTTGCTTGCGACTTTTTTGCACCACACGTGTCAAAACCGCGCTTGGCATAGATCAGGAGCACCGAAACATCGGCGGGAGAAACGCCGGAAACGCGCTTCGCTTGCCCCACGCTGCCGGGGCGCAGGGCGGCCAGCTTCTGCCGCGCTTCCAAGCGCAGTCCGTCCAAGCGGGAATAATCCAAGTCCGGCGGCAGCGCGGTATTTTCCAGCGCCCGTTCCCGCTCCACCTGTGCCATCTGTTTTTGAATATAGCCGTCATAGTGCGCCAGCGCGTCGATTTGCTCCTCCGCGTCTTCGGGAAGCGGATCCAAAGCGGAAAAAAGAGCCTGCAAATCCGTATAGCACACCTGTGGGCGTTTCAACAGATCCCATAGTGTGCTGCCGTTTTTCGGCATAGGTTCGCCAAGGGCGGCGAGATAGGTCTCCAAAGCTTCCCCGGGCGACACCGCGCCGCGCAGTTGTTGCCTTGCTTTTTCAACGCTGTCCCTTTTTTGCACCAACTTCTCATAGCGCAAATCCGAAACCAAAGCGAAGCGCCTTGCCTTTTCGGTCAGGCGCAGATCGGCATTGTCTTGCCGCAACAGCAAGCGATATTCACAGCGTGAGGTCATCATGCGGTAGGGCTCCGCCGTGCCGCGCAGGGTCAAATCGTCCACCAATACGCCGAGATAGGCCTCCGAGCGCGATAATGTGAGCGGTTCTTCCCCGAGCACAAAGCACGCGGCGTTGATGCCCGCGAGCAGACCCTGTGCCGCCGCTTCCTCGTAGCCCGAGGAGCCGTTCAGCTGCCCTGCCGTGAACAGGCCGGGCAGGTTCCGCGCCATTAGCGTGCTTGTCAACTCGGTCGGTGTCAGGCAATCGTATTCGATCGCATAGCCCCAGCGCACCACGCGGCAGTTCCGCAGCCCCGGCACCGTGCGAAGCATGGCCAACTGTACATCGGCGGGCAGACTGGTGCTCATGCCCTGCACATACATCTCCGAGGTACTGCGCCCCTCCGGCTCAATAAAAAGCTGATGCCTGTCCTTGTCGGCAAACTTGACGATTTTATCCTCGATGGAGGGGCAATACCGTGTAGCAGCCGCGTGAATTTTACCGCTGTACATAGGCGAACGGTGGAGGTTGTCCAAAATCACCTGATGCGTTTGCGCGTTTGTATAGGTCAACCAACAACAATCCTGCTGCATGGTGCGTTTTTGGTGCAGGAAGGAGAAGGCGGGCGCGGGATTTTCCCCGTATTGCGCTTCCATCTCCGATACATCCAAACTTTCGCGCAAAACGCGGGCAGGCGTACCCGTTTTGAAGCGTTGCAGCGTAAATCCGAGCGTCTGCAAGGAATCGGAAAGCCCCTCACTGCGTTGCAATCCGGCGGGTCCGCTCTCCCAAGCCGTGTCGCCCACAAGGATGCGACTTTTTAGGTACACCCCCATGGCCAGCACGATGGCCGCCGCAAAATAGACCATGCCCTCCTGCGTATATAAGAGAAAGCCACCGCTGGTTACAGGCTGGATGCGTGTCACTTCGGCTTGGATGAGGGTCAAATTCTCCTGCGCTTCCACCGCACGCTTCACGCGCTCGTGGTAGCGCCGCTTATCCATCTGCGCGCGCAGGGAGTGCACGGCAGGTCCCTTGCCGAGATTCAGCATGCGAACCTGAATGCAGGTGTCGTCCGCCGCCAGTCCCATCTCGCCACCCAGCGCGTCCAATTCGCGCACCAAATGCCCCTTGCCCGTGCCGCCAATGGCGGGGTTGCAGGGCATGAGGCCAATGCTGTCGGCATTCAGGGTCAAAAGCGCGGTCTTGCGCCCCATGCGTGCCGCGGCCAAACAGGCTTCCACGCCCGCATGCCCCGCGCCGATAACCGCCACTTCAAATTGTTCGTTTGCCACCATGCCTGTATTGTATCAAAGCCGCGGGGAAAAAGAAAGAAAAACCCGACAGTCCGCAGACAGGCAGATGAACGCGCCCAGGATCCCTTGCGGATTTATGATTGATTTATTTCGTTTGCTATGCTATAATCCCCATTACGGAGCGGTATCGAAGAGGTCATAACGGGGCTGACTCGAAATCAGTTTGCGGGCAACCGCACGTGGGTTCGAATCCCACCCGCTCCGCCAAACGAAAAGCCCTAAAACACTATGTTTTCAGGGCTTTTTTTCATCCAAAACAAGAAAATACCGCAATTATTACCGCAATCAGCTTTTTTTGAGGTCAAGAGAAGCGATAAAGGCATCCATTTTCTCGGCACTTTCTCTCTGCATTTGTTCCGATACATGGCCGTAAACATCCATAGTAAAGGCTGCTGTTGCATGGCCAAGAGCCTGCTGTACTGTTTTCACGCTGTCACCATTTTGAAGAGATAACAACGCAAACGTATGCCGTAAATCATGGAAGCGAACCGCATCAAGTCCCAACCGCTTTACTATCGTTTTGAAGTTGTTATACACAGTGTCATTGGATAAATGCCCGCCCAGTTCATTCGTGAATACAAGATTCATTGTGTTATCCCATATGCTGCCCGCCCGCAGCTTCCACTCCATTTGCTTGCGCTGATGGGTACGCAGAAGATTCAACACGTAGACAGAAGCGGGTACTTTGCGTGTTTTGTTGTTTTTCAAAGACGCAAAATGATATTTGCCGCCCTTCGCCCGCTCCTTTTGCAGTTGCTTGTTAACCACAATCACGCCTTGCTTATAATCTACGCAATCCCATGTAAGCCCCAATATCTCACCTTGGCGCATTCCAGTAAACATAGTCACAAGGTATAGTATCTCATGTCTATGCCCCTTGACCGCCTCTATAAAGCGCGTAATATCATCATCCTTGATGGTTTCCATCTCCCGATGTTCAACCCGTGGCAATGTACATCCGCGTGTTGGGTTTGCGCTGATATAGCCAAGCGCAATCGCCTTTTCCATAGCCGAATGTAACACCCCATTGATATTACGGATAGATTTGGGCGAAAGCCCTTCCTCCTTACCTTCTTTACGCAATAAATCATTATACATGCCTTGTATCATGTGTGGGCTAAGGGCAGCGAGCTTAATCTTTCCTATGCGTGGCTTCAAGTGTACTTTTATCTGTGTGCCATACTGGCTCACTGTGTGCGGTTTTACATTGCCCAAGTACTCTTTATGCCAAATATCTATCCACTGCCCTACCGTGAGTTTAGAGGGTTCTTTGTATTTGCCTGCATCAATCTCCACGGATACTTGGCGCAATTTCTTGGCGACTTCACCCTCTGTTTTGCCATATATTGATTTGCGCTTCTGCTTTCCCGTGTTCGGATCAACCGGTAGGAGGATTTGCGCCTCCCACCGACCGTCCGGGCGTTGCCTTATGTGTCCATGTCCGTTTGATGATCTTTTGCGTGGCATTGTGATGCCTCCTCAATGTGCGTATTTGTCTATTACGGCTGTGGTTCTCTCAGTTTCCAATACCAACCACCGGCTTTTCCCTGTCCTTTGAAACTGTCGGCTCCGGCTTCCTCTTTAGCGTGTTCTACCGTTTTACTTGAAAACCCATTTGCCTTGGCGGCCTCCCAGACCTCTATTGCCGGTACTGGCCCGTTTGATAGAAACGCTTTCAGAAACAATACACAATTATCGCGTTGTGTCGCTTTCTTTTTGGGTTGATAATCAATTACATCTTCAGCGGTGAGGTCACTCGTACCAACCCAACAGAAGCCATTTACCTTGTCGAAGTCAAAAAGAATCGTCTTGCCTGCAGGTGCCAATGATGACTTTGCTTGTGCCAGTGCTCGTCGGCAGGGTTCATCCGGCACTTCACCCACCACAAGAACGGAGCGGGCGGCGGCCACAAAATCTATGCTGCCAAGGCTCCGATAAAGGCTCTTGACTTTCGTTGCCTTGTTTTGATGTCCGATAAGAACAATCGCGCATTATCCGAGAAGAAACATTATCCGGGGCAAAGCGGCGGCGGGCCTGTAAACAAGCCCGCCGCCGGAAAAGATCTCGGATTATGCTTATCGGAAAAATTGTGCGGCGCGGTATTTATAAAGCGGGGATTATTCCCGGCGGGCGCAGTTGCGGGCCGCACGCGTTTCGCTCATCCCTCGCAAGCTCAATGGTAAATGACGGCCTGCCGTATGAAGCTGTTCGGAAAACACTTGGCCATACTGACCCGAACGCGATCAAAAGCTATGCGCGGTTGGATATTGAGCAACTACGGGCATACGCGCTCCCCGTGCCGGAGGCATCCGGCGGGTTCGCCGATTTCCTGTGCGGAAGGAGCGTATTGTGATGGCTGCGCTTATGAGCATTTTCAAAAATGAGCTGAATGACTATCTGGCGATCCGGCAAAAAACAATGACGCCCGAATCGCATTACCGGACGCATACCATTCTGGCCGGATTTGACCGCTACCTTTCAGATGTTTGTCTGGCGGAAAAGGTTGTCACGGAAAAAATAATTAACGGTTGGATAAATCGTTTTTCCGCAACAAACAGCAGGAAAACCGTCAGCGACAAAGTCAGCCGCCTGCGCAAGTTTTTGGAATATTTGCTCCACTGCGGTTATACGGTTTTCATGCCGGGTTGCCCAAAGTACAGTGACGAATACGTGCCGTATATATTTTCCGACGCAGAGGTCGCAGGCATTTTCGAAGCGGCGGACAATCTGCGAGTTGTACCGGGACACCCAAGCACACGTTATCTCAAATACACCTTCCCGATGCTGCTGCGCTTGTTGCATGGCTGCGGGCTGCGCCTTGGTGAAACCTTATCCCTGCGTGTGCGTGATGTGAATTTTAAAAACGGAACCTTATTGTTAAGGCATACAAAAAACAACAAGCAGCGTCTTGTCCCGATGCACCGGGAGTTGACAGAAATCCTACGAAGGTACTGCGCCGCGATGATGCTTGTCGGCAAGCCGGATGAATTTCTTTTCCCGACAGACAGCCCGGAAAAACCACTGCCACAGGCATCCGCCAGAAATGCGTTCGGGAAAGCGCTGGCCTGCGCCGGAGTAAACGTAAAAATACCTGGGCGGAGAGGGCCGTGCCTGCATTGCTTTCGGCACCTGTTCGCGATTAAATCATTTGCGCAGGCTGAGAATAACGGAAGAGCACCGGATGCTTCTGTGCCGTTTCTGTCCGTATATCTTGGTCACTACGATATGAACGGTACGGAAAAATATCTGAAATTCAGCGGCGATATGTTCCCCCGGCACACGGAGATGTTTGAAACATTCGCCGTCGGCGTGTTTTCGGAGGTGCCTGATGAAGTCTAAAGCTCTGAATTTCATGGAATTATTAGAAGCGTTTTTTACAGAATATATGCCGTTCTCGGCCGGTCTCAGCGAAAACACAATCCGCTCATACAAATACGCATTCCGATTGCTAATTGAATTCTTGTTTTCCAAAAAGAATCTCTCTGCAAACGAAATCTCATTTGCCCGTCTTGATTTTGATGTGATAAACGGATTTTTGCTTTGGATAGAGGAGGAGCGAAACTGTTCTGTCACAACCCGGAATTTGCGGCTCGCCGCGCTGTCCTCCTTTGCATCCTACGCGCAGAACAGAAACATTGACGCAGCGACGGTGTTTATGAACGCGGTCAAAAAAGTCTCGGTAAAACCATGCGCAGCGAAACCGCGAACGCTGTTTTCGTTGGAAGAAGTCACGGTTTTGCTGAAGCTTCCTAATTGCGGCACAGCAATCGGATACCGTGATAATACGTTGCTCAACCTGATGTATGCAAGCGGCGCAAGAGCGCAGGAAATATGCGATTTGACCGTGAGGTGCATTCAATTTCAAGTCGATGTCACAAAGCTCACCATTACAGGCAAAGGCGGTAAAACAAGGCGCATTAACATTGCCAGACCCTGCGGCGCTTTGCTCCGGCAGTATCTCACGCGGCGCGGCATTTTGAATGCCTATGACCGACACATTTTTTCAAGCCAGACACATGAGCATATGACGGTTTCCTGCGTTGAGGAAATATTCAAAAAGTATATCAAACTGGCAAAAGAACAGAATCCGCTTTTGTTCCGCGAGCCTCGCTATTCGCCGCATTCCATGCGGCACACAACCGCTACCCATATGTTGGAAGCAGGGATTCCTCTTATGGCGATTAAAAATTTCTTGGGACACGCCTCCGTTACGACAACCGAGCGATACGCTGAACTTTCGCAAAGCACGGTAAACAGGCACATAAAAGAGTGGAATGAGCGTTGGTTCCCGATGGATAATACTGCCGCAGCAATATCCGACACCGCAAACGTATTTCCAGTTTTCCTGCGCTAACCATATAGCGCATGCATTTATCCGAGATGATTTTCCGGCGGCGGGCTTGTTTACAGGCCCGCCGCCGCTTTGCCCCGGATAACGTATCTTCTCGGATAATGCGCCCTATGGGAGTTCCCGGATAGGGCGCACTTAAACTCCTCCGCCAAAGCTCCAAGCCGTGCCATTACCCGAAGACGAGGACGAAGCTGCTTGGGTCGCCACTTATCGGATGCTGAACGATTTGGCACAAAAATTAGACATCGCCATCATACTATGTTGTCAATGCAAGATAATCAATTATGAAGTTGAAGAAGCGACCTTGCCACAACCACAGATTCAGCTTGCGAACTCCGCGGGCATTTTCTATGTTTTGCATAATGGAGATGAACAAGCGGCAGTGCGGTATTTTGATTGCGAAACGGAAAAATCTTGGCAATTCCCTTTTCTATATTACGAAAAAGATAGTCGTTGGAATTTTCATCAATTCAAGGAGCTTGCCCCATCACTGCCAATCATGCGCGTTGAACTTTGTGCAAACACCTGCTGTGGAACGCTGGAGGAATGGATAGGCGAAGCCGTACAGCGAGGGTATAAAGCAATTGGATTTTTGGAATCACTTCAAACCTTCCCCAAAATCATGAAAGCCGCGAAGAAACATGCAGGGCATATTAAAGTGCTGTATGGAACGAGTTTTGATGTTTTATCGGAAGGGGGTACCGAGGAGATTTATTCGGTAAACTGTCACGCGAAGAACTCGGAAGGGATCGCTAACCTATACCGACTGGCGGGGTTTGTTCGCAAAATAAAAATACAGAAATCCGAAGCGGAAGCGGTAGAATATAGCCTCATCCCTGAAAACGAATTTTGGAAGAACACGGAGGGCTTGCTTATAAGCTGCCCCTGTTCGTTTTCTCCATGGTGGAAGCCCAATGCCGATACAAATATTCGCAAGCCGGATTTTCTGACCGCTGACCCCATTTTCGCCACGGATCCGAATGTTGCCTATGACCCCATTTTTTCTGGCGATGCGGATACATACGGAATCCCATGTTGTGCCGCAGGCGTGGGGCAAGTATGTGATTTATACGATTTGCAATCTCCGCAAGGAATAAAAGTTGTTAAGCACGTTTCCACGCCCACTGAGCGGATTGCGCTGTTGCGAGCTGATGCTTCTAGCGATTATAGGCATCTCGCGCATTATATAGCGCGAGAATCATCGATATCGCTTGACCTTGCGCCGTCGTCTTTTGCAGGTTCGCAGCTCTCCCTGTTTCGCGATGGTTTCGCTGTGGTGTATGACGGCGACAGGATAGATTTCAGCGCTGACATTATGCAACCGCGCAGTACAGCAAAATGGGGTGTAATAGATAAAACGGGTGCGGTCGTTATCCCGTTTGAATATGACTATATTTCAAACTTCAACGACGGGCTGGCCGTGGTCTTCATCGGATTTGCGGATTTTTATCACTACGCCTTTTACGGCAGCTGGGGCATTTTGCAGATTATACCTGCATAAGCCCACAAAACTCTACCCCAAAAGTCGGACGCCGATATTCGCTTTCTGTTATTCTATCCACCGGAAAGGAGCTCGGAATATGGATCTGCTGACGCAACTCAATCTGGTGATGGACTATATCGAGGAGCATATCTGTGACGATATACAGCTCGCGGACGTTTCCTCCGTCACGTCGTATTCGGAATATCACTTTTGCCGACTGTTTTACTATATCGCCGATTTGCCGCTGTCGGAGTACATCCGCAAGCGGAAACTGTCGCTCGCGGCGATGGAATTGCAGGGCAGCGGCGTTCGGGTGATCGACCTTGCCGTCAAATACGGATACGACAGCGCGGACAGCTTTGCTCGGGCCTTCATGAAACAGCATGGCGTGACGCCCAGCGTTGCGCGCAGGACCGGGGTTGCGTTGAAAATCTTCCCTCCGATGACTTTTCAAATCAAAATTGAAGGAGTACAGGGTATGAACTGGCGTATTGAACAAAGGGAGGCTTTCGACGTGGTTGGCGTCGCACAGCGCTTTAAGAACGAGGAGACGGATAAAATCTCCGGGTTCTGGGACGAAAAATTCGGGGACGGCAGTTTGGAAAGGCTGCAAAAGCAGGTGGGGCGGGACGACCTCATGGGCGTTTGCGGGCATATGGACGACGAGCGGGGCGACTTCCTCTATATGATCGCGCTGTTCGCCGAAAAGGATACGAACATGGCGGGCTTTGACGTTATCCAAGCGCCCGCGGCGACCTGGGCCGTCTTCCGAAGCGAGGATTTCGACGAGAATCCCTACGGCGAAGAGATAGGGAAACTCTTTCAGAGTGCCTATAAGGAGTGGCTGCCATCCTCGGGATATGACAAAATGGAGGGTCGCGACGGGGAGATTTACGATATGGAAATCTACGGCGTGACGGACGGCGGCAAGTTTTTCGAGGAGGTCTGGCTGTCGGTGGTGAAACGATAATTTCACTGTTCAATGTATTTCTGCATTCATATCGAAAATTCGAAGTGCGGGCGTGTTATACTTGCGGTGAAGATACATGAGGGGGCAAAAAACATGCATTGTTTGAAGAGGGTTGAAATACTTTTGTTGCTGTCCGCCGTCATCCTTTTTGCCGCTTGCGGGGGCGCGCCCGCAGGGGACGCCACGCCGCCCGCTGCGACCGCGACCGCAGTGCCCGTACAAATATCCACACCGGAGGATGGGTTGCCCGCGCGAAGTTTGTCGCGCTATTACATCCGTCTTGTGCGGATGGAGGAAGACCCGGAAGATAGCTTTGTGGATGCGGATTCTCATCTCTATGTTGGCGCAAAGGAACCGCGCAAATTATACGGCGTGCAGGTGAACGGAAGCAGGGTGGGAACCACATTGGAAGTTGTATTTTGGAGAACGGGAGAGATTGAAGCTAGACTGGAATCCTGTGATTACTCGACCGTAGCATTGCGCCTAACCCTTGCGGATGGGAGAAGCATGATAACGATGTTGGATGACGGCGATTTTTCGTACGGTGTTTTTATATACTGCATTGATTTGGACGAGGACGGCACAGATGAGATATTTGTATCTTTCGATTTTTGGACCTCCGGCAATTTTGAAAAATTATATATACTGAAAATCACGGATAGTGGCTTTGAAGAAATCGGCGCAAGAGTAATCAACACTCTGGAATCCTGCGCAGGCACGGAATTGATTGAAACCGCCGACGGGCCGCTTCTGCGTATATATACCATTAGGCATCGCTACGATACCCGATATGTCGAATATTATTATCGGGACGGAAAGTGGATTTTGGTTCGAGGGGAAACGGCTGCGAGAAAGCACAATCCCGCAGAAGATGTGCTCAAACGCTGGGGGCTTTGGGAACTCTATCGGTATGCTGAACCGCTCGCGGGCGAAGATGCGTTGATAGAGGATGAGGACGACAATTATTGCGACTTCGGGTTGGATTTATACGGCACCGGTAAAAAACTGGATCGGATGTATTTCTCCAATGCACTGCTTTCATCCGATGAAAAATGGATTACGTTGATAGAATACGAGCGGGAATATGGCTCGGGCGACAAGAGTTTGCTGGGCTGTTTTGAAGACGTTTTGTGGTGGAGCTGGCTGCGAGAGACTTGTGATCTGGACGGGGACGGCGTGGATGAACTGGTGCTTTCCATGCCCTGTGGAGAAAAACGGCAACAGGAAACGCATGTATACCAAGCCCAAAACGGAATCTTGCGTGAAATCTTCTTCCACAACAGCGCCGACCCAAGCGCGGGTTATCAAATCCCCTACCAAATAGAACTCCCGGTCTTTACGGACGCGGTCGCCTGGAACGCGGCGGTGACGCGGGTCTGGCTCGAAGAATTTCCCGAGGGCATCTCACTGATGTTTGCGCACGGCACGGAGGGATATTCACGACTCAGTTGGAACGGCAGCGAGTGGGCGCTTTTGGAACAGGGGAGGTTGGTTAAGGAATAGATAAGAAGTAAGAATGCAGAGAGAATCTAAATCGGCCCTCTCTGCATTCTGCATTATTACTTATCATCTCTCTGCCTTTTATATTCTCTTATAATCCATTGCCTTTTCAATCAAGACCAGGATGGCTTTTTGTTCTTTAACAGACAGCGGCGTAAGCAGATCATAGCAGCGTTTCGGGATTTCGTTTTGCGTCCCGCCGATTATGATCTTTTCAAAAAGAATTTCAAACGGCAGATCCAATGCCCGCGCCACCTTTTCGATGCTTTCAAGCGTGGCGTTCTTTTCGCCGCGCTCCAATTGCCCGATATATTTACCATGCAATCCGGCCAGTTCGCCTAACGCATCCTGACTGAGATTTTTCCGAGTTCTATACATGCGAATACGACTGCCTATGATTTGAGATATTTCTGACATATGCATCCCTCCTAAAAATATGCTACAAGTTTCTTTTTGGCTTTGAAACAATCTATTGATTTCCCTTTTATTTTGCGGTAATCTATGAAGGGCTATTACAAAATTACGAATACTATAAGTTCACAAAGCAGATAGGAGAATTATTCGCATGGGAATATCAAAAGAATCCATAGCAATACAAAAAGCAGCATTGCAGTGCGGAGTCAGCGAGGAAGATTTTCGCAGGGAAATAGAGCGCGCCCTCCAAGCCGGGATGGCAAACCCCGACCCGCAAGTACAGGCCGCTTGGGCAAAGATACCGAGCAAAGGGAAATCCCCCACCTCGGAAGAGGTGACGGCCTATGTAGCGGAAAGGGTAAGACGCAAGAATGCAGGGAGAATCTAAGACGACCCTCTCTGCATTCTGCATGATTATCTAATGAACTACTCCGTAACTTTCACCCAATACCCCGCGTCGCGGCACTGAATATATCGCGTGAAGCCAAACAGGTGCTCCGGCGGCTCGGGCGCGTATTCGCCCGGTACGGCGATGATTTGGTGGCGCATATGCGCGTCCTCCCAGGAACCGCAGAGGTGCGAGAGGGTGCCCTCGCCCGTCACGCTGCAAAATTCCGCGCCGGGGAAGGTTTTCTTGAACGGGTTCTCCACGGGGATGCGGGTCTCGCGCGGCAATTCCCGCTCGCGGGGCAGGGGCGGCGGGTCATAGGGATAGGCATATTCCATGGCCGGAAACGGCTCTTCCACGGGCGGATACGCATACGAAGCGGGCTCGCTCTGCGGCGCGGACTGCACGGGAACGCGTTGCGGCATCGGGGGCATGGGCGGCAGCGGCGGCATTACGGGCATGGAAGGGGGCATAGGCATATCCGGCATTGCATCCTCCTCCGCTTCGGGCTCCGGCGGCGCGGGCGGCGGTTCTGGCGGGGGGACGATTTTGGGTTCGGGCCTGGGCTCCGGCTTGGGTTCGGGTATGGGTTCGGGCAGGGGTTTCGGCAGGGGTTTCTCCGCGGGCGCACTGTGCGTCGCAGGCGCGGGCTTGTTCTGCGTATACTGCGGGGCCTTGGGCGGCGCGGGTCTATGCCCCGTATGCGCGAGAAGATCCGGCAGCAGGCGCGTGGGCGTGAGCGCGCTGCCCTGCGCCGCGCCCCAATAGGAGATACTCTCCCCGTCCAATGCCGCGACCGCAAAGATGGGATCGGCGATTTGCAATGCTTCGCCGGGATTGATGCGCACAAAGCCCGCGGGCGTCGCCAGATAGGCCTGCCCGCGCATATTGCGGCGCAAAGTCAGCAGCGCGATATGATTGCGCTGTTTCAGCATGCCCACCACTTCGCCGTGCTGGGTCTTCAAAGGAATATAATTCAACAATTGCATCACCTCTGTTTATTGTATTTTGTTGCGAGAGAGAGTATGATACCCCTCTTGATTTGCGAGCCTGTTTGTGATAGTCTATTTTCATGATTTATATGGCAAAGCCCCAATTGGGAAACGAAGAAAAAGATGCTGTCTGCAAGGTCATCGATTCCGGCATGATTGCCAACGGTGCCGTTGTTGCAGAATTTGAGAAACGTTTCGCCGCGTATGTCGGCGCAAAGCACGGTATTGCCACGACCTCGGGCACGACCGCGCTGGAAGTCGCGCTGCGGGCGTTCGGAATCGGGCCGGGTGACAAGGTGTTGACCACGCCGTTTTCCTTTATCGCCACGGCCAATTCGATCGTGTATACCGGGGCAACACCCGTATTTGCCGACATTGACCCGGCGACCTATAACATGGATCCCGAAAAGGCGGAGCAGGTGTTGCAAAGCACACCGGGCATACGTGCCATATTGGTTGTGCATCTGTTCGGGCGCAGTTGCGAGATGGACGCGTTCGTTGCACTGGCGAAAAAATATGGGGTCCTGTTGGTCGAAGACTGCGCCCAATGCCACGGCGCGACGTGGAGGGGCCAAAAAACCGGCTCCTTTGGCGATGCAGCCTGCTTCAGCTTCTATCCCACCAAGAATATGGCGACGGGTGAGGGCGGCATGGTGCTGACCGACAGCGACGAGACCGAGAAAGCATGCAGAATGCTGATCAACCACGGCATGGAGACGCGATATTATCACGATATAGTCGGCTACAACTATCGTATGACCAATATCGCCGCCGCAATCGGCCTGTGCCAGTTGGATAAGCTCCCGCGCATGAACGAGCGGCGCAGGGTGGCGGCAGGCTATTATGACGCGCATATCCGCAACGATTTGGTTGTGACGCCGCAACCGGACGCCGGGCATGTATACCACCAATACACCATGCGGGTTATTGGCGGGCGGCGCGATGTTTTCATTGAATATCTGACCGCGAAGCAAATTGGACACGGTGTCTTTTATCCGCTGACCATCCCCGAGCAGAAGTGCTATGCCGCATTTAACTTCCAAACGGCATATCCCGCGGCGGATTTGCTGAAAACGCAGGTCGTCAGTCTGCCCGTGCATCCCGGACTGACCGATGCCGAGATACGCGAAGTGGCGGAAACGGTCAACACGTTTAGCGGGGCATAGCAATGGAAGAGGTTTTTATCCATCCTTCGGCGCATGTGTCGGAGAAGGCCGAAATAGGCAGGGGAACAAAGATTTGGATCAACGCCCAAATCCGCGAGAATGTGCGCATCGGCGAAAACTGCATCATCAGCAAGGATACCTATATTGATATGGGCGTTTCCATCGGAAACGGCGTAAAAGTCCAGAACGGCGTTTCTGTCTATCATGGTGTTACGATAGCTGACGATGTGTTTGTCGGGCCGAACGCCTGTTTTACCAACGATCAGTGTCCGCGCGCGTTCAACGCGGACTGGAAAGTGCGCGAAACAAAGGTCGGGCGCGGCGCGAGCATCGGCGCAAACGCCACCATCGTCTGCGGGATTCATCTGGGCGAATATTGCATGGTGGGCGCGGGCAGCGTGGTCACAAAGGATGTGCCGCCCTATACGCTGGTCGTGGGCAATCCGGCCCGCCCGGTCGGCAGGATATGCAGGTGCGGCGAGCGGCTGCAAGACGGGGCATGCCCGGTATGCGGAGAGGATAGATAATATGGGAGAAAAAATACGGATCGGTGTAATCGGCACCGGAAACATGGGGAGAAACCATGTACGGGTATTATCGGAAGCTTCCGATTTTGACTTGGTGTCCGTCTTTGATGTGCAGGCGGAGCGGGCGCATGCCTTGGCAATGCAGTACCATGTGTCTGCATCTGCATCGGCGGAAGCCCTGATGGACGCGGTGGACGCGGTCGTGATCGCGGCGCCCTCTTTTTTGCATAAGGAGTTGGGCTTGCTGGCGGCGGAACGGGGTATCCACGCGTTGATTGAGAAGCCGCTGGCGCTGAACTGTGAGGACGCCGAAATTTTGTGCCGGGCCTTTGCCAACGCGAAGAAAAAGCTGATGATAGGGCATGTGGAGCGATTCAATCCCGTTTTGACAGAGCTGGTGAAGTTGTTGAACGGGGAAGAAGTGATTGCCGTTGAAGCTGTTCGATACAGCCCCTTTGACGGAAGAATAACGGATACGGATGTCGTGTATGATTTAATGATACACGATATCGACATTGTATGTAACGCATTGTGCGATCAAGAAATTGTCGGGATCAGCGGGTTTGGCGTTGCCGTAAAAAGCGGTATGACGGATTTCGCGAATTGTCTCTTGCGATTTGAAAACGGCGTGCTGGCAAAGCTGAGCGCGAGCCGTGTCACGGAGAGCAAGGTGCGCATGATACAGGTGCATACGTTGCGTTCGTATATCATCGCGGATTTGCTGAACCGGACCCTGACCGTATTGAAGCAGACAAATATGATCGTTGAAAACAGCAACTCGTCCTATCGCCAGGAAAGCATTTCACAACGGATATTTGTGCCGATGGTCGAGCCGCTCAAGATGGAACTGTTGTCTTTACACCATTGCATTGCAAACGATACCGAACCCGCTATAAACGGCGCGCATGCCGTCAAAGCCCTGCGTGTTGCCGCGGATTTGCGCAACGCATTCTAATCCTTTCCCGGAGGTTGCCTATGACCATTTGGATCGCCCTGCTCCTTGGCGTTGTGCAGGGGCTCTGCGAATTTCTGCCCGTTTCCAGCTCGGGGCATCTGCTCCTGCTTTCCAAGCTCTTTGGCGTGGAGGAGGGCGGCGCGTTCTTTACCGTGATGCTGCATTTGGCGACCCTGGTGGCCGTTTGCATTGTGTATCGCAAGACATTGTGGGAGCTGCTGAAAAAGCCCATACAGAAACTGACGGGCATGCTGATTTTGGCGACCGTCCCCACAGTCATTTTCGCGCTGCTGCTGAAAAAGGTCGCGGGCGGCTTTTATGCCGATATGCAGGACGGCTCTTACTTGGGTGTGGCGTTTTTGCTCACCTCCGTGCTGCTCCTGATCTGCGATGCGCTGATGGCCAAGGGGGCAGAGGGGCGGCGCGACCTCTCACAGATCAAAGTGAAGGACGCGCTGATTATCGGCGGTATGCAGTGCATCGGCGTGTTTCCGGGGGTATCGCGCTCGGGTTCCACCATCACGAGCGCGGTGTCTTCGGGCTTGGACCGCAAGGCGGCGGCGGATTTCTCATTTCTGATGTCCATCCCCGCCATCCTGGGCGGTTTGGTGCTGGAAGCCTGGGACGCCAAGGACGCAATATTGGCGGGCAATCTCGGCGTACCCATCCCCGCGCTGCTGGTGGGCATGCTGGCCGCGGGTCTGACCGGGTACTTTGCCGTGCGCTTTATGATCCGCCTGATCACCAAGCGCAAGCTTTGGGGCTTCGCGATTTATACGGCCCTGCTGGGCGCGGCGGTGATTGTGTTGCAGTTGATAGGGAAGGTTTAAAATAAGGAATAGGTAAGAAGGAATAATGCAGAAATGAACGCATACATACCTCTCTGCATTCTGCATTATTACTTATTACTTCACGAAAGGATAACCCATGAGATTAGATAAGTATTTGAAAGTCTCCCGCCTGATCAAGCGCCGTTCCGTGGCGAACGACGCCGCAAGCGCGGGGCGTATCGCCGTGAACGGCAAGACCGCCAAGCCCGCGACCGATGTAAAGGCGGGCGATGTGCTGGATATTCTGATGGGCGGGCGGCATGTGCTGGTGCGCGTGCTGGCGACGCCCGAATATACGCGCAAGGAAGACGCCGAGAGCATGTATTGCGTGGTGGAAAATGGCGAGCTGTTGTAGGGCCGTCGGCATCCTCCTGTGTGCCGGCGGGTCTTCGCGCATGGGCTTTGATAAGCTGATTACACCACTCTGCGGACAGGTTCCCCTGCTGCGCAGTTTGGATGCGCTGCTTGCAGGGGGATGCACCGAAATTGTCGCAAGTGTGAACGCGGATACGCGGGCGTTTTTGGAGCCTTATCTTGAAATATATCCTTTGCGCTTGGCGGAAGGCGGGGAAACGCGCTTTGATTCCGTACATAACGCGCTGGCCGTTGCAACGGGCGATATTGCCGTGATTCACGATGCGGCGCGCTGTATGAATGGTGCAAATTTGGTACAGGTCTGCATTGCGGCCGCTGTACAATATGGCAGCGGCGTGGCGGCCATCTCTATGACGGATACCGTGTTGCGGCAGGAGGGCGCGGATTTTACGCCTGTGCCGCGCGAAACGCTCTGGCGTATGCAAACCCCGCAGGCGTTTCGGTTGGATGGGATACGGGCGGCGTATGCGGGGGCGCAGCCCATTCACACCGATGACGCATCGGTATGGCTGGCGGCGGGCAATGCGCTCCGATTGGTACCGGGCAGCGAGCGCAACCGCAAGCTGACTGCGCCGGAGGATTGGGCGTGGGCGGAAGCGGTGTTGGGGGAAAAGCAGCCTTGTACCGTTTTTGGTACAGGTTATGATACGCATGTGCTAGTACCGGAACGCAAATTGGTTCTGGGCGGCGTGGAAATCCCGTTTGAGAAGGGATTATTGGGGCACAGCGACGCGGATGTACTCTTGCACGCGATTTGTGATGCCATTTTGGGCGCTTGTGCCTTGGGCGATATCGGCAAGCATTTTCCCGATACAGATGCACGCTTTAAGGGCGCGGACAGCCGCGCGTTGCTCCGTGCCGTGGCAGATATGGTGCAAAAAAAGGACAAGTGCATTTTACATATAGACGCGACTCTACTCTGCCAACGCCCCAAGCTTGCGCCATATATATTGCGGATGCGGGAAAACATCGCCGCCGACCTGCATTTGCCCTTGGAAGCTATCTCTGTCAAGGCGACCACCACCGAGGGCATGAACGACGAGGGGCGGGGGTTCTGCATTTCGGCGCAGGCGATTGCGTCTATAGGAGGATAAAGATGGAACCGTTGATTTCCGAACGCTTATTTTTACGCGGCATGCAAAACGAGGAATGGCACGCCTTTTGGCGCGGCTTTCAGCCCGACGCCATCGCGCATCCCGAACCCTATGCGTATCATGAAGCGCGCTGTGAGAAGATGTTTGAGCATACCGTGGAGCGGGCCACCTGGTATCCGACCTTCGGCATCTTTCTGAAAGGGACGGGCGAACCGATCGGCACCATTCAATTGAAACGTATTATACCAAAAAAGCACCAATGTGAATTCGGGATTATGCTGCGCGATGATAGCGTAAAGGGCAAGGGCTATGGCAGCGAAGCGGCGGCCACAATCTTCCCCTTTGCATTCTCGCATTACGGTCTGAAACGCATCTACGCCGACACGTTCGGCACGAACAAACGCATGCAGCACCTGCTGCCCAAGTGGGGCTTCCGCTATATCTCCACCTATCGCAGACATTTCAAGACGTCGCGGGGCCGCATAGATCGTATGAATTATGTGTTGGTGCAAAAATGGTACCATATGCGCCTGCGGGATTATCGCCTGTTCGCGTTCCTGCCCGCTGCGGTTCTGAATTTGCGGCAGTGGGCGTATTTGCAACGCGCTGCGGTACGGCAACATAAAGCTGATGAAATACAGAAAAAGGGATAGCGAGAAAGATGTGAAAACGCCGATTGAAGACAGTTCTCTCGTCTCTTGACTTCTGCTACTGCAAATCGCTTTCCATGCGGGTCAATTTCTGACTGAAAAAACCACATAAGCAAATTATCGCTCCGGTGATTCCGGTGATCAGAAACATCAACGCCATACCTGATCCTTTTTCGCTTCCGAGAAGCATGTTGAATATGGTGTTGTCATTTGCCATAAACGGTTCTAATATATTGTCCACAAATAAACCACCCAAAATCATGCCGAGCGGAATGCTGCCTGCTTGTACTGCGTATTTTATGGAAAAAGCCCGTCCGTGCATTTCCAACGGAATGGAGCGCCGCCAAATATAATTCTCGTTAGCAGCATATGGAGGAATCAAAATATTAGAAAAAAATCCGGCCGCAACCCATATCCATATGGAGGATCCCAAGGCAAAAGAAAGGTCGCCAAGTACAAAGCTCAACCCGCAGCAGAGGAACATCGTTTTGACTTTGCTTTTCGGTGTAGGCAAAAGCGCAATCAAAAATCCACCCACAATGCTGCCAATGCCCATACCGCTGTTGACGAGTGCTACCGCTTGGGCATTGTTATTTGTCTTCAGCAAAATCATAGGGGAGATCAGATTGAAATACGTAATACCCGCTATAAAATTAATGAAAACATGGAAAAGCGTAAGCAGACGTAATATCGGCTTGCGAAACACGGCGTAAACGCCTTCGCGCAAGTCGCAAAAATATCGCCGATAATCAAACCGCGCCTTCTCGGGCAAAATGTGCGCGGGTATTTTTACAAGGAACAACAGCGTACCGCAAGCAAACAACATCGTAATAAAGTCAAATGCAATAACGCCGTTCATTCCCGTAATAACCAACATAGCCGCCGCCAAAACAGGAGAAAGAATCTGCACAGTTCCGTCAGCGAAAGACTGTAACCCACCCGCTTTTACAAGGTATTCTTTGGGTACAAGCAAACTGGTCATCACCGCGCCGGCAGGGTTTTGAAAGCTTCCCAAAACGCTTGTGATAAAATTAAGCACATATATATGCCAGATCTCCAGATTCCCGCCCAATAATAAGAAAAACAAAGTCAGAGTACATAATCCGGCAGTTAAGTCTGATAATAGTATAACTGTTTTTTTGTTAAGCCTGTCAATAAACGGTGATGCAAAAAAACCACCAATCATTCGAGGCAGCATTACCAGCACGCCCGAAATGGAAAGGGTTAATACGCTCCCCGTTTTTTGATACGCCCAAATAGTGATGGCAAAGCTCGTCATCGAACTTCCCAAAGACGATACAAACTGCCCAAACCAGTACAGAATAAAGTTTTTCTGCTTTAACATTGTCAATCTCCTTTTCATTTACATTTTGATTGAAAAGAAGCTGCAATGACGGTTGCATTATACTCCTACAGTCACCGCGCTTCTGCAGGAGTCGACACATTCACGGTAGTTTCATGTTTTCTTTCTTTTAGCATAGTAAGCTCTCCGACAATAGTTATGATTTTCTGCGCTTATTATAAACCCTATCTCCTGCAAGACGCAAGGTCTTTACTGCAACCCTAATTTTAACGAACAAATGTTTGCTTTTTCCCTGCGCCTATGATATAATACATTTGAGAAAAAGCAAAAGAGAAGACTACTTCTATATGAACGACATTATCATCCGCGGCGCACGGGAGAATAACCTCAAAAACATAGACCTCACCCTGCCCCGCAATAAGCTGATTGTGCTGACCGGCGTATCGGGCAGCGGCAAGAGCTCGCTGGCCTTTGACACCCTCTATGCCGAGGGGCAGCGGCGCTATATGGAGAGTTTGTCCTCCTATGCCCGTATGTTTATCGGGCAGATGGAAAAGCCGGATGTCGACAAGATTGACGGGCTCTCCCCTGCCATCTCCATAGACCAGAAGAGCACGGGCCACAACCCGCGCTCGACCGTCGGCACCGTGACAGAGATTCACGACTATCTGCGCCTTCTCTATGCGCGCTGCGGCGTGCCGCATTGTCCCGACTGCGGGCGGGAGATTCAGAAGCAGACCATAGACCAGGTGGTGGATCAGGTGCTCCGCTTGCCCGAGGGCACGCGGATTCAGATCATCGCGCCGATCGTCCGCGCCCGCAAGGGGGAACACGAGCGCGTGTTCGCCCGCCTGCAAAAGGAGGGCTTTGTGCGCGTGCGCGTGGACGGGGAGATATTCGATATCAGCGAAGTCCCCGCGTTAGACAAGAAATTTAAGCATACCGTGGAAGCGGTGATCGACCGCTTGGTTGTGAAGCCGGAGATTGTTTCGCGGTTGACGGAATCGTTGGAAACGGCGTTTCGGCTGGCCGATAATCTCGCTATCGTGTCTGCTTTACTTCCGGCAGTCAGCTCGGAATCAAGCGCACCCCATACCGATTCGTCAGTTGCGGACGCGGCAAACCATCCGAATACCCCCGAACCCACCTGGCAAGACACCCTCTATTCCCAAAACTACGCCTGCGCGGACTGCGGCGTATCCTTGGAGGAGCTGACGCCGCGCGCGTTTTCCTTCAACAGCCCCTTCGGTGCCTGCCCCGAATGCAGCGGCTTGGGCAATCTGTTTAAGATTGACCCCGATTTGATTATCCCCGACCAAGGCAAGAGCCTGTCCGAGGGCGCGGTGACGGTGAACGGCTGGAAGAGCACGAACGAGAGCAGCTTTACGGGTACCTATTTCCACGCGCTGACGCGGCGCTATGGCGGGGAGCTGACAACCCCCTTCCGCGAGCTGCCAGAGGCGACGAAGGATGCCCTGTTATACGGCTCCAAAAAGGAAAAGTTGGAGCTGCACTATGAGGGCGGCACCTGGTGGGGCGTGTTTGAGGGACTGGTTCCCAATTTGGAGCGGCGCTATAAGGAAACGCAGAGCGAATACAGCAAGCGCGAGATTGAGGCGCATATGTCCATGAAGCCCTGCCCGCTCTGCCGGGGGCAGCGGTTGAAAAAGGAGAGCCGCGCGGTGACTGTGGGCGGTATGAATCTGGCGGAGCTCTCCGCCCTTCCCGTGCTCTCCGCGCGCGCTCACCTGGCGGACTTGCGCCTGTCGCAGACGCACAGTATCATCGCCGCGCCGCTGTTGCGCGAATTGGGCGCGCGACTGGGCTTTTTGGAAAACGTAGGCTTGGGCTATCTCACCCTGTCGCGCGCCGCAAGCACGCTTTCGGGCGGCGAGGCCCAGCGCATACGCCTTGCAACGCAGATAGGCAGCGGCTTGGTGGGCGTGCTGTATATATTGGACGAGCCGAGCATAGGCCTGCACCAGCGGGACAATCAGAAGCTGATCACGACCTTGAAGGGTCTGCGCGATTTGGGCAATACGGTCATTGTCGTGGAGCACGACGAAGAGACCATGCGCAGTGCAGACTACTTGGTGGACATCGGTTCCGGCGCGGGCACGCACGGCGGCCAGGTTGTGGCGCAGGGTACGCCGCAGGAGGTGATGGACAACCCCGATTCTCTGACGGGGCTCTATCTCTCGGGCGTAAAGAAAATAGATATCCCCAACGCGCGGCGCGCGGGCAGCGGGAATATCCTGACGGTGCGCAATGCGCGCGCGAATAACCTGAAAAATATCACAGTGGACATCCCTCTGGCGAAATTTGTGTGTGTTACGGGTGTCTCGGGCAGCGGCAAGAGCAGTTTGGTCAACGAGATCATCAAGAAATCCCTGTTGCGCAGTCTGAACCGCGCAAACAGTGTTGCGGGCCCGCACGACGGCATAGACGGCATTGCCGCGTTGGACAAGGTGGTGGATATCGACCAAAGCCCCATCGGACGCACACCGCGCAGCAACCCCGCGACCTATGTGGGGCTGTTCGACCTGATCCGCGAACTGTTTTCGCAGACGCCCGACGCGAAGATGCGCGGCTATGGGCCGGGGCGCTTCAGCTTCAATGTCAAGGGCGGGCGCTGCGAACACTGCGGCGGCGACGGTATCCAGAAGATTGAGATGCACTTTTTGCCGGATATCTATGTCCCCTGCGAGGTCTGCCGCGGCAAGCGCTACAACCGCGAAACCCTCGAGGTGCGCTATAAGGGCAAGAATATCCACGAGATTTTAGAAATGACCATTGAGGAAGCCTTGACCTTTTTCGGCAGTCAGAGCCGCCTGAAAAACAAGCTGCAAACCCTCTTTGACGTGGGCTTGGGCTATGTGAAATTGGGCCAGCCCAGCACCCAGCTCAGCGGCGGCGAAGCCCAGCGCGTGAAATTGGCATCCGAACTCTCCCGCCGCAACACGGGCCGCACGCTCTATATCCTCGACGAGCCGACCACGGGCCTGCACGCGGACGATGTCAGCCGTCTGCTGCAAGTGCTCCACCTCTTGGCCGACAGCGGTTCCACCGTACTGGTCATCGAGCACAACCTCGACGTGATCAAGACGGCGGATCATATCATCGACCTCGGCCCCGAGGGCGGCGACGAGGGCGGGCAAATCGTATGCACGGGCACGCCGGAAGAGGTGGCGGCGTTTGACGGGAGCTATACGGGGGCGTTTTTAATGGGGGTGTTGGAAGTGTAGTACTTCGCGACAACATAAAGTTGACGAACACTGAAAAAGGAAAAGCACGAAAGATATGAAAACTCTAATTGAAGACGGTTCCCTTTCGCGTCTTTTCGCGCTTTTCGCGGTTCATGGAATGCGCGTATTCACGGGATGTCGGGGTGTTTGGATTCTTGTGTAGGGGCGCGATAAATCGCGCCCTGATGGAGTCAAAGGCTGCCCGGTTTGAGTGAGTGTTAGAGAGTTGCAGGGCGCGATAAAATCGCACCCCTATCGCATGTCCATGCGCAGTCTTGCCGAGAGCCTAAATGCCACCGTGTTCGGTGCGATTTTGATGGGTAGGATTGTGAATCGGCAGTTCACACCGATAACCCCGAAGTCGCGCAAGGGGCGATTGCAGTGCCCCCTACGTCTCCCCTTTCGGTAGGATTCGGACGTTGTTGAAAAAATCTCTCACTGTTTGAATCGACACATAAGGAAGGGCTTCCTCAGATAATAATGGTATCCCCAGAACGAACCATTGAAGCAAAACCGTGCTCTCGGGAGTATCAATCACGCACTTCATTAGCAAGAGACTTTCTGTTTCCACGATGAATATGATCGCAGGACAGCCGTCTATGCTTGTGTGTTCAGGCAATAACGCAGATTTGACGGACAGTAAATCAAGCCATTCCTCATCACTCGTGTTCTCAATACCGTTGAGAAGTGCTTTCGTTAGATCGCTGTCGGTTTCATCATAAATATAAGATTTCATGATTTCCGAAATCGCAATCTCTATACGGCCTTCCGGAAAGGTCCAAGTTGATGATATTGCTAGACCGGGCTTTTCGGCGGAAACGGGACCATTCCAACAACCAAGCCCATCTGGCAGTGTGTACATGCAATATGCATTTTTATAGTATACGTCGATGGAAGAAATTGTTTTGTTATATCCATTGTAAAACCCCAAATCATCTACAGTTCTAATCGAATCTCCCGCCGCTTTAGCCAAATCACGGAGTCCAATCGGTTCTATCCATGGTATAGGTGTTGCGGTTGGTTCGGGCGTAGGCTCTTCGGTCGGCACGGCTGTGGGCTCCGCCGTGGCCTCGGCGGGCGGGGCGGTGTTGGTCTGTGCTTCCTTGGGCGTATCCGCGCAGGCGGCGAGGGTTAGGAGCAGGAGGGCGAGGGTGAGAGCTAAGAACTTTTTCATTTTCCGATGCCTTCTTTCTTCTATTTACGTTCATATGAACTATCAGAAGGTGTAGGTTCTGATAGTTGTCTTTTCGGCGAGGTTTTTAATTGAATTGGCGGATATTTTTCCAAGAATTATAGAACTTGCTTGACAAGAAATGCGATTTAGGTGTATATTTTACGGGAATCATCCACTATCATAAGGTACACCTTTTGATAGTTCAATGTTCCTCTTTCTCCGCTCTATATTCCGACAGGCGCCTGTAAAATGTGGCTTCCTTTTGGCCCGTACGCGATAACAATTCCGGCAGGGGCAGCATGCCCCGCTCCCAGAGCTTCACCAGATCGGCGAAGTCTTCGGGGGGCTTTTGGATAGGGCGGCCCAGATGCACGCCGCGCAGGCGGGCCGCCGCGATGCCCTCAGCCTGGCGTTTGCGTATGCTTTCCCGCTCGTTTTGCGCCACGAAGGAGAGCAGCTGCAAGGTCAGGTCGGCAATCAGCGTGCCCGTCAGGCTCTTTTCGCGGCGCGTGTCCAGGGTATCCATGTCCAGCACGCAGATGTCCACGCCCATCTCCTTGGTGAGGGTGCGCCACTGGCTTTGAATTTCCTCGTAGTTGCGGCCAAGGCGGTCAATGCTTGGGACGACCAGCAGGTCGCCGGGGAGGAGCTTTTTCACCAGCTTTTTGTACTGCGGGCGGTCGAAGTCTTTGCCGCTTTGCCTGTCGCTGTAGATTTGGGCGGGCGGAATTTGGAGCTGCCGCAGGGCGTGGAGTTGGCGGGCTTCGTTCTGGTCGGCGCTGCTGACGCGGATGTAGGCGTAGGTGTTCATGTTTTATGTCCCCTTTTTGATGGGGATTGTAGCAACGCGAAAAAAGGATAACCAGCAACAGCGCGAAAAGGCGCTAAAACTTAGATTCGTGTTTATACCGCTTGACCATACAGGTTTAGATATCGTGGTATACTACTACCATAGACCCCAAAAACCTGCTATAATACCCGCATGAAAAAGAAATTGACAAAAAAACAGCAGCAGAATTTGCTGCTTATCCTGCTCGTTGTTTTGGTCTCCATCGCGCTTGTTGCGTTCCTTATCTATGCGCAGAACCATCCCGAACTGTTTGACGGTTATACCGTTGCGCAGGCCCCGCCGACGGCGACCGCAACCGCGACCTTGGCGCCTACGGACGCGCCGCAGGATACGCCCGCGCCGAAGTTTGGGGATCTGCCGGCCTATGCCGACGGCACTTTGCAGGTGCATATGCTCGATGTGGGCGCGGGGGACGCGATCATCCTCATTTCCCCACAGGGCGCGACCATGCTATTGGACGCGGGGGATGTGGGCGCGGAGAACGTGATCATCCCCTATCTGGAGGACCTCGGGATTGCGCGCTTGGATATCGTGATGCAGTCGCACAAGCACGCCGATCATATAGGCGGCATGCAGAAGGTGCTCGAGAGCGGCAAGTTTGAGGTGGGCTGCTATCTGCGCCCCGCGGCGAATGCGGGCAGCGATACCAAGATGTATAAAAATCTGCTGGCCGCCATCGCAAACATGGGCTGGCCGGATCATCAGCTGTATTTCGGGGACGACGCCGTGCTCGACGCGTGGGACAGCAGCGTTGATTTCACCGTATATTCGCCGATTGAGGGGATGACATACAAGAATCCCAACGATACGAGCATCGTGATGAAGGCCGAATATGGCACCACCTCCATCCTGCTCACGGGCGACGCCGAGCGCCCGGCGGAGAACGCGATACTCGCCGCATTGACCGACCCATCGGAATTGGCGGCCGATGTGCTGAAGCTGGCGCATCACAGCTCCGAATCCAGCACAAGCAAGAATTTCCTGTGGGCCGTCAATCCCGTTTACGCGCTGATCAGCTGTTCCGCGAAGCACGATAACCCCGACGTGGTGATTATGCAGCGCCTGCGCGACCTCGGCATTTTGGACAGCAACATCTATATCACGCTCTATCAGGGCTGGATTATCACGCGGCTCGATGGGGTGAATATCACATTTACGACCGAAAAGGAGTATGCGCCTTGAAGCAATTGAGACGCTTGGTTTATGCGGCCCTGCTCTGCGCGATCAGCATTGTTCTGACGCGGGTATTATCTTTGCAGCTCTCCCCCGCCATACGCCTGCATTTGGGCAATGTGCCGATCCTGCTGGCCGGGCTTTGGCTGGGGCCGCTCTGGGGCGCGGCGGTGGGCTTTGCGGCGGACTTCTTGGGGGCGACCTTGGTCTCCTCCTTGGGCTGGTTTGCGCCGCTCTCGCTTGCGCCGACGCTCTTGGGCGCAATCGTCGCGCTGCTGTCCGGGCGCAAACGCCGCTTTTGGCGCGTGATTCCCGCAATTATTATCTCCCTGCTGATTTGCGAGGTGGGCATCAAGCCCTATGCCCTGCACCTCTTGACCGAGACGCCCTGGGAAGCGGTGCTGGCCGCCCGCCTACCCTTCACGGCGCTGCAGGGCGCGGCAGAGCTGGCGCTGACCATACCGCTGGCCCTGACCCTGACGCCGTTGGTGCGGAGGAAGATTGAGGGGTAGGGGGCGGATATGACCTACGAAGAATTCCACGCATATCTCGCATCCGTTTCGTGGCGCGGCAGCCGTTTGGGGCTAAGCCGCATCACGGAATTGCTGCGCCGCATGGGGGATCCGCAGAAGAGCCTGCGTTGCATCCATGTCGCGGGTACGAACGGCAAGGGCAGCACCTGCGCGATGCTTTCGCATATCCTGTGCGCGGCGGGCTATAAGGTCGGCCTGCATACCTCGCCCTATGTGAACGAGTTTGCCGAGCGCTTCCAAATCAACAACACGCCCATAGGCGACGCCGCGCTGCTCTGTGCGATGGAGACGGTGAAGGCCCACGCCGAGCAGATGGCCGACAGACCGACGGAGTTTGAACTGCTCTGCGCGGTCTCCCTGCTCTGGTTTGCGCGGGAAAATTGCGATTATGTCGTGATCGAGGTGGGCATGGGCGGGCGTTTGGATGCGACGAACGTGATCGACACGCCGCTCTTGGCCGTGATCACCGCGATGGGCTTCGACCATACGGCGAGTTTGGGGAATACGATGCGCGAGATCGCGACCGAGAAGGCGGGCATCATCAAGCCCGGCGGGACCGTGGTGATCTATGGCGAAAACGCGGAAGCCGAGACTGTGTTCGCAGAGGTCTGCGCGGCGCGCGGGGCCGTTCTGTATAAAACAGATTTCAGTCTGTATGACAGCGAAAAATATACCCTCGGCTTGCAGGGCGCGTATCAGCGGAAAAACGCCGCGCTGGTGCTGCAATGCGTTGCGATTTTGCGGGATAAGGGAATTTCTATCCCCGAAGAAGCCGTTGTCCGGGGCCTGGCGCAGACGCGCTGGCCCGCGCGCTTTGAGACCCTGCATGCGAACCCCACCGTGATTCTGGATGGCGGGCATAACCCCCACGGCGTGCAGGCGGCGCTGGCGTCCCTGCTGGCGGGCTACCCGAACCGGAAATATCATTTTGTAATCGGCCTGATGGCGGATAAGGATATTGACGGTATGCTTGCACCCCTTGCCCCCCACGCTGTAGCCATGTATGCCATTGCGACCGATTATCCCCGCGCCCTCTGCGCCGCGACGCTGGCAGACCGGATGCGTCGGTATTGTGAAAATGTTCTCTGCGCGGAGAGCGTGGAAGCGGGCGTGCGGCTTGCCATGGACGCGGCGGGTAAAGACGGCGTTGTCTGCGTGATCGGCAGTTTATATATGGCCGGGGAAGTGCGGCGGCTCTTCGGCAAATAAGTCCCTTGTATGAAACCCAATTCCACAGGGCATACTGCTCCCATCAATACGAGAGGAGCTTTGCCTTGCGTGCGACAAACTGGTTCATTTTATTCGGTCTCCTCCTGTTTACGCTTGCAATGGCGGGCATATTTCGCGCGTTCGCGCCTGCGCAGGCGGGCCCGGCAGATCAAACGCAGTATACGGGTTACAGGGAGGAATAAATTTATGCCACACAGAACGAAGTTTTATGAGATTGCTCTGCACGGGGGCGGCGGCCATAGTTTGCCCGCCGACCGCGAGGTGTTTTTTTCGATACCCGCCGTCAAAGGCGAAAAAGCGTGAGCAGCGCGCAGTTTGACGCGAAAAAATATCGCGAGACGGTCAAAAAGAACCTGCCCAAGAGTCGCACACTGCGCAATATGTGCCGCGCACTTTGGGTGGGCGGGCTGATCTGCGTGCTGGGGCAGGGGCTTTCGGATCTCGCGCAGTATGTATTTTTATGGAGCGAGGACGCGGCCAGTGCCTTTGTACCCGTCGCGCTGATCTTCCTCGCGGACCTCACAACGGCCTTCGGCTGGTATGACAAATTAGGCTCCTATGCGGGCGCGGGTACGGTCGTACCGATCACGGGCTTTGCGAACGCGATTGCCGCGCCCGCCATGGAATACCGCTCGGAGGGCTTGGTGATGGGCGTGGGCGCAAAGCTCTTCTCCCTCGCCGGGCCTGTGCTGGTCTACGGGATCGGGTTTTCGGTGATTGTGGGCTTGGTGTCGTTGTTGTTTTAATTAAGAGTTAAAAGTTTAGAGTTAAGAGTTATTGTAGAAATGCCGCCGGCATTTCTATTTTTAGTAGCACGGTGCAACTATTCACTATCAGTGGTCTCGCGTCCCTTTTCTTTTTCCCTTTTTCGTGCTAAAATGACATATGCAAACAGAATCGGAAAATCAATAATAATACGAACCCCCCGGGGCGTATATAAAACAAACAAGAGGAGGGCATTCACATGGGACCATTGGGCTGGGGAATCATTGTAGCTGTTGTAGTTCTGTTTATCCTGCTGATCTCGTATCGCAAAGCGCCGCCCGATAAGGCGCTGATCATTTCGGGCCTGCGCAGGAAGCCGAAGGTGTTGATCGGCAAGGCGGGCTTCGCCGTTCCGTTCTTGGAGCGGATCGACAAGCTGAACCTGTCCATCATTCAGTTGGATATCCGCGCGTCGGATATCCCGACCTCGGACTACATCAACGTGAACGTGGACGCGGTTGCCAACGTCAAGATCAGCAAGGAAGCCGGGCGCATCCAATTGGCGGCGCAGCACTTCCTGAACATGAACAAAAAGGACATCGGCGTCAACGCGCAGGAGGTGCTCTCGGGCAATATGCGTGAGATCACCGGGCAGATGAAGCTGACCGACCTCGTCACCAACAAGCAGCTCTTCTCGGAGAAGATCCAGAAGAACGCGGTGGACGATATCTATGCGCTGGGCCTCGAAATCGTATCCTTCAACGTGCAGAACATTTCCGACAACCAGCACGCCATCGACGACCTGGGTATCGATAACCTCGTCTCCATCCAGAAGACCGCAGCCATCTCCCGCGCCGACAGCGAGAGGGATATCAAAATCGCGCAGGCCAAGGCGGACGAAGAGGGCGCGCATGCCCGTGCCGCGGCGGACGCCAACATTGCCGAACAGCAGAAGATACTGGCAGTCAAGTCGGCGGCCTATAAGCAGGAATCCGACGCCGAAAAGGCGAAGGCGGATGCGGCCTATCAGATCCAGGCGAACGCGCAGCTTCGCACAGTGAACGAGACGGAGGTGCTCGCGCAGACCGCCAGGGCCGAGAAGGAAATCGAACTGAAAGAGAAGCAGATTGCGCTCAAAGAAAAGGATTTGGACGCGGTTGTGCGCAAGCAGGCCGACGCGGAGAAATACCGCATCGAGCAAATCGCCGAGGCCGAAGCCCGCGCCGTGCGCATCAAGGCCGAAGCGGAAGCGGAAGCCATACGTATGAAGGGTCTCGCCGAAGCGGAAGCGCTGGAGAAGAAGGCCGAAGCGCAGGCCAAGATGCAGACGGCCTCCATCCTCGATATGTACTTTGCCAAGCTGCCCGAGATCGCGCGCGCCGTCAGCGAGCCCATCTCCAATGTGGACAGCATCGTGATGTACGGCGATTCCTCCACCAAGATGATTCAGGGCGGCGTCGACAAAATCAGCCAGATCAACGAGATCAGCAAGCGCACCCTGGGCCTGGACGTGAAGGATATTATCGGCAAATTTATGGGAATGGGCGCTCCCCCCACGCTGGATGAGGTGCTGGGCGAGGAGGAGTAGAGGGATGGAGTTTTTACTTTACATCTTATCCTTCGCCTATGCCATTGTAGTGTTTTTGCAGACATTCATGGCATATGGTTCTGCCTATCGCATGACGAAACGGGAGGGCGACAGCGGCGTCGCCCTCTTCCTCTGGCTGTTCGTCTTCAACCTGGCCGCCACAATCCCCGGACTGGGCATCATCCTTTGGAAACGGAGCAAGACCTGGGAGTCGCCTCCCCCGATATATCGCAAGCCCGCAAATCCTATGCCCTCGACGCAAGTGGGAGCTTCCGGTGCCAACGCGCCGTCTGGGCAAAAAAACGCGCACCGGTCCGTAACCCCCAAAATAGAGGACGTCCAATGCTATTGCCCGCTCTGCGAGACCAAACAGCTTACCGGGCGGAAATACTGTTATAAATGCGGCGCGAAGTTTGTTGCAGATGCCGAATAGGCCTGCATGCAGTATCCATAGAGAGGAGGTGTTATTGTGCCTGTCTTGGCTATCCTTTTACCGATTGGGTATATCATCCTTGTTCTTGTGCAGCAGCTTATGCTGCGCGCGTCCATGGAAGAGCATTTTGACCCGATCACCATCCGGGATTACAGCGACTACCAATCTGCCAAAGGGCATGTAGCGCGTTATTTCCTCGCCGCCCTTGTGCCGGGACTGGGTATCTATCGTTGGATACAATATAAGAGACGCCCGCTTGCCCCCGACCATTCGAACCAGTGGATTCAACCGCTTTTGGATGGCAAAGGCATGTTCCGCTGCCCGCTCTGCGGGCAGCGGCAACGCGCAACGAAGACGGAATGTCTGACATGCAAGGCGCAGTTTGAAAAAACCCCTGCGCCAAATCGCGAACCCGCACCCGCGAAAGGTTCGGTCGCTGCCAACGCGCCTGGTGGGCAGGAAAACGCGCACCGACTCGTAACCCCAAAAATAGAGGGAGCCCAGTGCTATTGCCCGCTCTGCGAGGCCAAGCAGCTTACCGGCAGGAAATACTGCTTCAAATGCGGTGCGAACTTTATCGCGGCTGCGGTGAAAAGAGAAGAATAGGAGGGCGCTGCCATGGGAAACGGGGATTCTAAAGAATGGGCTTTCTTTTTCAACAGTCCGTATTTCCTGCGCAAAAGAATTTACGAATTGGAAGATCGCATAGCGGCTTTGGAAAGGCGTTTGAATGAATTGCCGCGCCCTCCCGCCGCGATTCCAAAGGTCAAAAGAAACTCTGAAAAAACTGTCATTCCTTCCGCGGCAGGCGCGGGCAAGCTCCGTTGTCCGCTCTGCAATACAGAACAGCCAGCGGGTATACGATCCTGCAAAGAATGCGGCGCAAGATTCCAATACGCGGACAAGGTTGTCATCCCAAAAATCGAAAACGGCGCCTGTACCTGCCCCAACTGCGGGCAGGTACAGCGCGCCAACCGGAGCGTCTGCTTTGAATGCGGCATACCGTTTGCAACGGAGGAATAAACCTGATCCCCGGTCTGGGGCTTTTGCTTTGGTCGAAAAGCAAGCATAACGCGTCCGTGAAGGAGAAGGCAGAGGGCGAACAGTAGAAACTTTCGGAGGGAGGTGTCGAAATGATCTGGGCTGCACTGCTGCTTGGGCTCTTCTTCATTTACGCTGTCATTGTGGCCATTCAGTATGCGCTGCTGGGTGAAATTATGGAGCAAAGAATCCGATTTGACAATTATGATGAGCTTTCGATCCTCTCTTGGTCCTCTCATTATCAGGTCGCCGCCATGATACCCGGTTACGGTTTTTACGTTTGGAAGAAAAGCAAAACCATAGACTTCGGAACCTGGGAACTGCATGTGCCGCCGAAAGAAGGGGCGGAAGATGAAATGCCGGGGACTTGGCAACTGCAATTGCCTTCGGAGGAGGAATAGGGGGCAGCTTTCCCGCGTTCGGCATACTCTATCCCATGCAAACCCTAAACGATTTGAAAATCGGAGACAACGCCCGCATCGCAGCCCTGCCCGAAGACCCCGTCTTTGCGGCGCGGCTGCTTTCCTTTGGCCTTGCGCCCGGCGAGGGGATACGCTGCCTTTTGGCCGCGCCCGGTCGTTCCCCGCGTGCCTATGCCGTGCGCGGTACCACGCTGGTATTGCGTAACCGGGACGCGGCGTATATCTCTTGCCAAATATCGCGCGGCTTGGTATAATATCCGCATCTAAAGAAGGAGGAAAAGATTATGCCCCACATCATTCACGACGAATGCATCAGCTGCGGCGCCTGCGCGCCGGAATGTCCCACCGAAGCCATTTCCGAGGGAAGCAGCCAATATGTGATCGACCCCGACAAGTGCATCGACTGCGGCGTCTGCGCCGGCGTCTGCCCGGTGGAAGCCCCGAAGCCGGAGTAGTTTCATGCGTGTACAACCCCGAATTACAAAAAAATGAGCGAATACCAGAAAAGCGGCACAAAGCGCCGCTTTTTGATTTATCGCTTGCAGAGCCTGTCCCCTGTCTCCTACCCAAGCGCCAGCTGCCGCAGTATCGCCGCCGCGTCCGCCGCGGTGATTTTGCCGTCGCCGTTGAAATCCGCCGCTGCCAACTGCGCGGGATTGAACACGCTCAGATCCGCCAGATAGCGCAGTACGAGCGCGGCGTCTGCGGCTGTAAGCATATTGTCGCCGTTTACATCCCCCGGACAGCCCGGCCGGATATCCGGGGTCGGGGTCGGCGTTGCCGTGGGCTTGGGGGTGGGTGTCGGCGTTGGTGTTGGGGTCGGTGTTGGCGTGGGTGTCGGCGTAGGCGTAGGTGTGGGTGTCGGCGTCGGTGTAGGTGTCGGCGTCGGATTGCCCGTGATGGTTACATAGGTGGCAAAGACATAGCCGATGGTCCCGGTAGGCAGGTGTTTGGCGTGATACCAGTCCCCGGTTCGGGAATACAGTTCGAGCGGGTCGTTTTTGCTCATTTTCAGGAGACTTGGATAGCTTGTGCCCGGCCCCGTTCGGAAATTGACCTCCGTCGCGTTGCAATAGCCATACCACTGCGGCACCAGCGGCGCCTGGGGCGGGTAGGCACGGGCGACGACGGCTTCGGTGGAGAGGTCGGTCGTGACGTTGATATTGTTGCCGTTGCCGTCCTTGATGGTCGCGCCCGGATAATAGAATTTCAGGATTTCCGCGTAATTATAGCCCAAATCCGCCATCTTCTGCGCGCCCTTGTGCGATACGCCCACGCGCGGGCCGGAGGGCAGGCCATAGACGATGTGCCATTTGCCGCTGCCAACGGGCGCGACATAGCGCAGGCTGCCCGTGGCGGAAATCCCCGCCGCAAGGAGATCGGCATAGTTGACGGTGACGGTGCAAGTGACGTCCGCACCGCTCGTGCGGGAGACCTGCATGCTGATTTTGCAGGCCGTCTGCGCCAGCGAACTCGTGGGCAGGCTCATATTCGCGCCGGATGCGTCGATGCCGACGATATCCGTAATCTTGACGATATCCTTCGCCGTGCCGGAGATGGCTGCCGTCGCGCGGTTCAAGAGATAGTTATACAGAACCGTGTTCATCTGCGAGGGGTTGCCGCCATCGATGGGCAGGACGACGCTGTTGCCGTTCGCCGACAGGTCGAAGGGATCATAGCGATGGGAATAGGCGTTTTCATAGGCCGTCGTACCGCCCCAGCGAAGTTTTGGCGTGAGCACCACGCCGCCGTTGGCCGCGCCGTAATGCGTCTTCACCAAAACCGTGTTGTTGTAATACAGGGTCTGCTCCCACAGTTCGTCCACGGCGGCTATGATGCGCGTCGCGTCCGTTATGCCGAGATAGATTTGCGAGGAGCTGGTGTCGCCCAAGTCGTAGGCGCGGCTTTGGTTGGATGCCGCTTCCACGAGCGCGAAGCCCTTGCTCATCAGCACCTGGGCGCGGATGACTTCTATGCGCTCGGATGCGGAGAGTTCCCCATCCACCGCACCATAGAGATAGGCGCGCAGGGGGACGTGGTTGATGACTTGTACGCCCGTGCCGCTGGGATTGAAGACCAGATCGCCGAGGTAAGAGCGACTGCCCGAAGTATGCGGCAAGGTGACTTTCGCCGTCGCCCCCACGCGCACAAGGCGAGGGTTGGTCTCGGTCGTCAAGGTGCCCGCACTCGAATGGGTCAGTTTGATCTTCCCGCCGGAATAGGACGCCGTCAGCGTGCCGCCCGAAAGGGAGGTGTTGCCCACCTTATAGCTGCCCGTCAATGTGATATTGATGCTCGCGGGCGTACCCGTGGACAGGAGAACGCGAACCGTGGGTTCCTCGGCCGCGGCAACGGGAGCGCTCCCGAACAGGGGAATCGCCAAAAGCAGTGCAAGCGCGAAAATACAGTTGCGTTTCATGCACCCTTTATACCATATTCGGAATGAGAAAAGCGTGTAAAGGCGGAAAGTTTCAAGTTATACGACAGGTATGCCGGGTTTTTATCGCATGGATGACGCAAATTTGGAAATAATTTGCTCCGCCGCTCGCAATCCATCCACCGCAGCGGAGACGATGCCGCCGGCGTATCCCGCGCCTTCGCCGACCGGATAGAGGTTACGAGTGGAAGTGGATTGCCCGTTCGGGAGTCTGTCTATGCGCAGGGGCGCGCTGGTGCGGCTCTCGATGGCGGTCAGGACGGCGTCAGGCATGGCGAAATTGAGACCGTTGGCGCGGATTTGGCGGGCGAAGCCGGGTAGAGCTTCGGCCAAAGCCTGCGCCGCAAAGGGCGGCAGGCAGTCCCACAGATTGCAGGGGTTGACGCCGGGGGCATAGCTTGGAGCGATGCTGCCGAAGCCCCTGCTTTTGCGCCCGGCGAGGAAGTCCTCCATGCGCTGGGCGGGGGCGAAATGGTTGTTCCCGCCCGCTTTATAAGCGATATTTTCCCAGTGCTCGCAGAACGCGAGACCGGAGAGCGGGTTGTTTGGCTCTGCGAAATCGGCGGGTGTTATTTGCACCACGAGCGCGGCGTTAGCGTTTTGGCCGTCGCGGGCGCGGTTGCTCATGCCGTTGACGACCAGTTGCCCCTGCGCCGAAACCGCCGCGACAACCTGCCCGCCCGGACACATGCAGAAGGAATAGACGCCGCGGCCCGCTCCCTGCCCTGTGAGACGGTATTCCGCCGCGCCGAGACGCGGATGCCCGGCGAAGCTGCCGTATTGCGCCGCGTCCAACCACGTCTGCGGATGCTCGGCGCGCACGCCGAGGGCGAAGGCCTTGGGCGACATTTGCACGCCCCGATTGAACAACATACGATAGGTATCCCGCGCCGCCTGCCCCGTCGCCAGCAGCAGTGCGGCGCATTCCACGCGCTCCGTGCCGCCGTTTTGCAGGATTTCTACGGCGCGCAATTCGCCGTCCTGCACAAAGATATCCGATAATTTTGCGGAAAAGCGAATCTCGCCGCCCAGACGGGCGATCTCCCGCCGCAGGGCGGGCACGACTTCGCGCAGTTTGTCCGTGCCTATATGCGGCTTGGCGCGGATTCGTATATCCGCCGGCGCGCCGCAGGCGACCAGGATATCCAATACATCTTCCGCGCGTGCGTCCTTGATGCGCGTGGTCAGTTTGCCGTCCGAAAAGGTACCCGCGCCGCCCTCGCCGAAGGCGACGTTGCTCTCGTCTTGCAGCGCGCCGCCGCGCCAAAAGCTTTCGACGTCCGCCACGCGTTCCGCAACGGGCCTGCCGCGCTCGAGAACCAGCGGCGCATAGCCCATTTTGGCCAAGAGGTATGCCGCGAACAGCCCGCCCGGCCCCAGCCCCGCCACCACAACGCGCCCGCGCGGGGTCTCATTGCCGGGGCAGAGCGGGTCTCGTTTTTCCTCTTTCACAAGCTTTGCCTGCAAGGTTTTGTCGGCCAGCAGTTTTTGCGCGGTTTTTTCATCGCAGGTAAATTCCGATTCCGTCATCAGAAAAATATCGTTTTTGTCCCGCGCGTCGACCGACTGGCGCAGGATTTTCAGGTTGCATATCTGCGCGGGGACCACTTTGCAGCGCCTTGCCAGCGCATCAATAAAGGCGCTGTCCGGCAGGGACAACGCCTGTTTGACGGCAGGGATGCGTATCACGCTCTGCCGCATGGGTTTAGCTCGGCAGCAGGAGCAGGAGCAAGGTTTCGGGGCTGAAGATAATGATCAGATCCGGGCGCTTGCGTATGGGTTCATAGGCCACCACAAGTTCATGCTCGCCCGCGTCCAGGCCCTTGGCGTCGAGGACGGCGATGATCTCGTCTATCGTCAGTCCCTCCATCTGCGCCTTGTTGCCGCTCACGGTCACGGTCACTGTGCCGTCGAAGTCTTCCGGCACCTGCAGGCCCCTCCCGATGTTGCGGACGTCCACCGTTACTTCAAAGATTTTTGTATAGATCTTCTCGCTCACATTGATGGAGACCGAGACCTGTGTGGTCTTCAGGGTCACGTTCGGCGGGGTGATCAGCGTCACGGTCTTCGTTGCGTGGGTCAATTCGCCCGGTATCTCAAAATATTCGGTCTCCACCTGTTCAATCAGATCCAGGTCTTCGGGTTTGCCATAGATGACCACCCGCTCCAACGAGGGCGTGGTTTTGGTGACAAAAAGCGTCTCATCCGGCGCCTGCGCGTTGACAAGCACGGGTACCTCGCGGAAGGCACTGATATTGATATTCGCAATCATCGTCGGCGCCTGCCCGTTGGCGGTGATGACCTCCACCTCTTCGCCCGCGCTGTTATAGAAAACGAGGACGACGGAACCGCTGAAGTCATCGGTGCGCTCGGTCAGATCGACGACCGCTTCCGCGCGGGAGACGGGGGATATATATCTGTCCGCACCCTGCAGGGTCACGTTATCGCGCAACAGGGACTGTTCCTGTACGTCATAGCCCTCCGGCAATTCGCCAACGGTTTTCAGCTGCACCGGAACTAATTTATCGCGCAGCACATCCACCTCTACGCGCACGAAAGCGGGGTTCCGCGAAACCACTTCCCCCATACGCGACTGCACCTCGCTCTCGACAGGCAGGTTGTATATGCCGGGTTCCATAATCTTGTTCAGGTTGACCGTGCAGTCGATGCGGCTGGCGTCTATGCTGCTGTGTCGATTGATTTCGGCATTGACGGCTACGCTGGTGGTGGGATTATCCCAGTTGACGACGATGAGATTACGGGAATGCAAATCCGACATGCCGGTGAGCGTGATGGGCACGCGGTTGACCGTCTTTTGCCGCGGCAGATTCAGACCCGCCATCACATAGCCCCACAGGAGCAGGGCGAACACGGCGGAGAGCAGCATAACCCACCAGTTCTTTTTGCACGCGTTGAGGAGGGACGCGCCCGTTCGCCTGAATATATTATTGCTTGCCATTTTTCTTCCCCCTTCCGCCGTTATTTCCTGCCTTGCGCAGTCCCCCGCCCGCGCCGTTCTGTTTCAAATAGAGATTCTCCAATATATTGCGCAGAGCGGACGCATCCAAATAGCGCACCAGCTTGCCGTCCTGCGCCATGCTGATGGCACCCGTCTCCTCGGAGACGATCAGGACGATTGCGTCGGACACGGAGGAGACGCCCACGGCGGCGCGGTGGCGCGTACCCAATTCGCGGGAGAGTTCCGTATCGTCCGACAGAGGCAGATAGCAGGCCGCCGCCAACAGGCGGTCGCCCTTGGCGATGACCGCGCCGTCGTGCAGGGGCGTGTTCGGTTCGAATATGTTTTCGAGCAGCGCGCCCGAGAGCTGGCCGTCTATGCGCGTACCCGTCTCCATGATATCGGAAAGGCCCGTATGCATTTCAAAGACGATCAGCGCGCCCACGCGGCGCCGCGAGAGCCGCAGTATACTTGCCTGGATATCGCGCGAGAAATCCTCCGCCCGCAGGCCCATGCTGCCCTCGGACAAGACGCCCGTCAGCGTCTTGCCGCTGCGCCCTATGCGTTCCAGCACGCGGCGTATCTCGGTTTGGAAGAGGATAAACAGGACGATGATGATGGAGCCGGAGCTTAAAATGGATTCCAACAGAAACCCGAGGGCCGGCATTTGCAGCAGGCGTGCCAGCACGGAGAAGATCAGCAGCAGGCCTATGCCCTTGAGCACTTCAAAGGCCTGCGTACCCCGCGTCCACATGATCAGCTTATACAGCAAAAACGCGATGACTATGATGTCCAGCGCGTCCGTCCAGCGGAACTGCGCGAGCCCGCTGGCGAGGGTATCCAGAATATTCGAGAAAGACAAAGACCCTTTACGCTCCTTTTCTTTGCTTTCGCGGGAAGTCTTACGTGGAATCCCCGCATCGTATATATTACCACGCGCGGCACGCTTTGTCACATGATAAGTAAAAATGTTCACATAGTTTGCGAAGAAGCGTTGCATGTAAAAAAGCACATGTCCGCATTGCCAAGCGGCCTTTGCTGTGTTAGAATATGCATGGAACAATGTATGCTGTAAGGATGAATTCATGATCACATTAAGGGAAATACTACGCTGTCCTGAAAAATACGCGGGGCAAATTTGCATCGGCGGCTGGGTGCGCACCGCGCGCAGCGGGAAAAATGTATGCTTTATCGAGCTGAACGACGGCACGAGCTTCGCATCCGCGCAAATAGTCTATGATCCCGCGCTGCCCTTCACCTATGAAGCGGGTCTGGAGACCGAGCCCGTGCGCACGGGCTGCGCCGTCCGCGTGGAGGGCGAATTGGTTTTGACGCCCAACGCACAGCAGGCGTTTGAAATTCATGCGAACGCGCTGCATATGCTGGGCAACTGCCCGGTCGATTATCCCATGCAGAAAAAGCGCCACAGTTTGGAATATCTGCGGACGCAACAGACCCTGCGCCCGCGCACCAACACCTTTGCGGCGGTCTTTCGCGTGCGCAGTGTCGTTTGCGACGCGATCCACAACTTCTTTCAGCGGCGCGGCTTCGTCTATGTGCACACCCCGCTGCTGACCAACGCTGACTGCGAGGGGAGAGGCGAGATGTTTCAGGTCACAACCCTGCCCCTGGACAATATCCCGAAAACGGCGAACGGCGCGGTCGATTTTTCCGAGGACTTTTTCAAGAAGGCCGCATTGCTCTCCGGCACGGGGCAGATGTACGGCGAGGTGTTTGCGCTGGCCTTCCGCGATATCTATACCTTCGGCCCCACCTTCCGCTCGGAATACAGCTTCACGGCGCGCCACGCCGCCGAGTTTTGGATGATCGAGCCGGAGATGGCCTTCTGCGACTTGGAAGAGGATATGGATATCGCCGAAGCGATGATCAAGCATATCGTCCGCGAAACTATGGAGCGCTGCCCGCTCGAAATGGAGTTTTTCAATAAATTCATCGACAACGGTCTTTTGGAAAGGCTGCAAAACGTAGTCGACAGTGAATTTGACCGCATAACATATACCGAGGCGGTTGCGTTGTTATTGCAGGCGAAGGTCGAGTTCCAATTTCCCGTCAGCTGGGGCATGGATCTGCAAAGTGAGCACGAACGCTATTTGACCGAGACGGTATACAGAAAGCCCATCTTTGTGACGGATTATCCGAAAGAGATTAAGCCCTTTTACGCGCGGGAGAACGACGACGGGAAGACCGTGGCAGCGGTCGACCTCCTCGTGCCGGGCGTGGGCGAGATCATAGGCGGCAGCCAGCGCGAAGAGCGCTTTGACCGCATGGAGCAGCGCTGCGAAGCATTGGGCATGGATATGACCCGCTATCAGTGGTATCTGGACCTACGCCGTTATGGCGGGGTCTATCACGCGGGCTATGGGCTGGGCTTGGACCGTATGGTGATGTATCTGACGGGCATGGGCAATATCCGCGACGTCGCGCCGTTCCCGCGCACGGCCGCGAATATGGAGATGTAAAAACAAGTAACGACAGGAGGATTGAATGATGAAACGAACGTTCAAATGGCTTGCACTTGTGCTGGCACTGCTCTTATGCCTGATTCCGCTCAGCGCCGCCATCGGCGACGCGGGCAATTTTGGCGGCGGTGACGATTTTGGCGGCGGCGGCGACTGGGGTGGCGGCAGCAGTTGGAGCGGCGGTTCCTATGACAGCGATTACGACGGCGGTGGGGGCGGTATCGGCATAGGCGGCGTAATTGTGATTATTATCATTGTCGTGATTGTTACTTTGGCCAAGAGGGGCAAGGCAGGCAAGGGCAACGCCGCGGGCAGCGCACAGCAGCCCTTCAGTCCCGCCCCGCCCTCCACGGCAGGCCTGCGCCCGCTCTTTGAGCTGCAGCAGAAAGACCCGGCCTTCTCCGCCGAGGCCCTGCAACAGCAGTTCAGCAACCTCTATGTGCGCATGCAGAACGCGTGGACGGCGAAGGACTTTGAGCCGATGCGCCCCTATTTCTCGGACGGTCTCTACGCGCAGTTCAACAACCAATTGCAGGAGTATGTGCGCGATAACAAGACCAACTATGTGTCCAACATCGCGGTGCTGTCCGTCAATATCCTCGGCTGGACGCCGCAGGGGCCCAAGGACGCGATCACGGCCCGCGTCAAGGTGCGCGTCAACGACTATGTGTTGAGCGACGAAAGCGGCACCCTGCTGCAAGGCAGCAAGACGGCCAGCGTATTCATGGAATACGAATGGATCGCACAGCGCGCGTCCGACGCCAAATCCGGCGAAGATCTGGGCAAGGCGCAGAACGTCCCCTGCCCGAGCTGTGCCGCGCCGCTCTCCCTCAACGAAAGCGCGAAATGCCCCTATTGCGGATCCTTGGTGACGATCGCCAACAAGGGCTGGGCGCTGTCCTCCATCCGCGGCATCAGCAAGCAGACGGGCGGGAAGTAAACAATCAAGACATAACGAACGCGAACCACCCGGTGTCGGGTGGTTCGTTGTTTTGTGCAGGTATCTTTATTTCTTTTCGATCGGAACCCATATCTCCACAATGGAGCCCGTCTCACTGCCTTGGAAGCGCTCATCGTAATACTCCACACAATAATGTGCGTTACCGAGCATTCTTTCGGAATAGCCCTGCGCGTTCGTTCGCAGCCATTCGTTCATCGCGTTGTTCTCGCTGTCATAACCATTGGCGACATAAACGTCAAACACCGCATATTCGCTTGCCGGAAGCTTGTATAGAGCATAGGCTGCGTCATCAGGCACGCCGGATATTGCGAATCCGACATAAACGGTACTCGTATCATTCTCATACAGGCGTATTTCATATCCGTTGTCGGAGTTTCTGTTTTTGAGCGGCTTTTCCTTGTGCAGCTTTTCAAACGCCTGCCAGACCTCCCAAGTCTTGTTGCCGTCGCCAAGCGTACCCGCGATGGTCAATGCCGGCCTCTTTATGATTTTTGGATGCAAAAAAATCCCACCTTTCAGTCTGTTCGTGAATTTCATGATCATATCATCGACGCTTTGCATATCGGAGACCAAGCCCTGCCTGCGATATGCGCCGGGTGCTACACCGTATTTGTCTCGGAATGCCCGTGAAAAGGCTTGTGCGGAGTAATAGCCGCAGTCCAAACCGATTGCGAGTATGGATTTGTCCGTCTCCGCAAGCTGTAAGCACGCGCGAATCAGCCGCCTGTCGCGGATATGGGCCGCCAGCGCTTTTCCGACTATCACGGAAAACATTCGGTGAAAATAATACGGCGAAAAATGAAAATGCTTTGCCAGTGTTTCCACGCGCATCGGCTCATCCAGGTGCTCGTCAATATAAACCAGCGCGCTTTTTATGTTTTCAAAGTTTCCCAAAATCCTCCCTCCGTTTCATGATTTTGTTGCAGCTGCATGGGAAGTATAACAGGAACGGGCTTGCTTGTCTTAACAATTCTTGCGTACTTCTCTGAAAAAACTATGCGCGTCCTCCATTATGCGTTATACATTTTGAACAATTCTTTTAGCGTGATATGGATTCCGACAGAGACCAACAAGTCTTTTCTTTGTTCAAACAATTCGGTTAATAATGACTTAATATCCTTCCCGTAATGCAATTGATTGTGGCAGTTGCTGCACAATGAAATGATATTTTCTTCTACATCGAGCGATACTGTGAAGTTTTCATGGAAACCAAGTGGAAATTCAAATTATCTGAGATTGATGCTTGGATCAAGAGCGGAAAAAGCGCACTCAGATAAATCCAAATCGGCGAAGGGAGATGTGAAGTCTGAAACTATGAATAGTCCCTAAGGCAGTAGAAAAACTACAAAAAACCAAGCCATATTCGTATGGCAGAAACATTTTATGCGGCGAGATATGATGCCGATAGACCAAAACAAGAAACAGCATTTGCAATGAAATGCGATTTTGGACGCGGCACGATATCCTGCACAGAAAAGAGAGAATACAGGCAGTGACTGAACACCCAGCGAAAAACGAGTAGCGTCTTTGCAAAGATAAGTCTACGGGCTCTATGGCTCCACTTATTGGTGCTTGAAAGGGCGTTCGGCACACATAATTATTCGGTCAGCGAAAAGGCTGTGCCCACTCACCTCCACGTGCTCTGTAGTGTGCCTGTCATCTCTAAACCAAGAATATCACATTTTTACGCGAAGGTCATCCCCGGTTTCATTCCGTTTTGGTGCCTTTCGCAGAAAGGAATGGTCATAATTATGGCGAATATAACGCTGCATAAGGGCGATTGTATCGAAATGATGCAAAAAACAGCACCCCACTCGGTGGATTTAATATTAACCGATCCGCCCTACAATCTCGGCAATTTTATGAAGAACCGGTCAACAAACCTGCAGAAAATGCGCGAAAACTTTTTCGGTGCCGCCGGTTGGGACGATCTTGAATATGATGAATGGGTCAAGTCCATGAGCAGCTTCTTTAGGGAATCTGTCAGGGTGTTAAAACCCGGCGGGTCCATGCTGGTATTCATGTCCATCATAAAAGTTGAAACCCTGATCCGCCTGGCAGAGAAAAACGGGTTATACTATAAAACCACCGGAATATGGCACAAGCTCAATCCGATGCCAAGGAATATGAATCTTCACTTTGTCAATTCAACCGAAGCATGGGTCTACTTTACATACAAAGCAAAAACCGGCACGTTCAATAATGGCGGGAAAATGATACATGATTTTTATGAATCAGCCGTGGTGTCGAATGGCGAAAAGAGAGCCGGCAGGCATCCGACACAAAAGCCGATACAACTCATGGAGCATTTTATTTCGCTTTTGACGCATGCGGGAGATATCGTTATGGATCCGTTCATGGGAAGCGGAAGCACCGCGGTTGCCGCGCAAAATCTCGGAAGAGATTTCATCGGTATTGAGCTTAATGACGAATATTTCGAAATTGCACAGCAGCGAATTGGGCAACAACGAAGCGGAGTGGAGTATAAACTTGCAAATGACGCGTAACGTAATCGATTTATTTGCCGGCGTCGGAGGCTTGTCCCTCGGCTTTGAAATGGCAGGGTTTAATGTCGTGTTGGCGAACGAATACGAACCCTCAATTGCCGAGGCATATGTCAAAAATCGCGATAATGCAAATATGATCGTAGCCGATATCACAAAACTCCCCATAGAAAAAACCTTTGCACCCTATATTGGGCAGGCATCCGCCATTATCGGCGGACTGCCCTGTCAGGGGTTTTCGCAAAAGGGGCAGCGTAACTCTATTGATGATGAACGCAATTTTCTGTTTCGATATTTTTATCAGGTCGTCGCTCTTGTAGAACCCGATTATTTCTTGATGGAAAACGTGCCGAATTTGCTCACAGCCGAAAAAGGATACTTCCGGGAAGAAATTCGAAAGGCATTTGGTAAATTGGGATATTCCATAAGTGCGGATGTGTTAAATGCGTCCGGTTTTGGCGTTCCGCAAAACAGGAAAAGGGCTTTTGTTCTCGGAAAAAAAGGAGAAAAAGCGCTGGCCCTGTCTCTGCCGTCAAAGGATACCGTAACAATTTGGGACGCCATCAGCGATCTCGCCTATTTGGAATCGGGTGAAGGAGCAGAGGAACAGCCATATAAAGGCGCTCCTCAGAGTGCATATCAAAAATTACTGCGCGGCGACCAAAAAATATTATATAACCATGTTTCAACAAAACACGCGCCGATAGCAATGGAGCGAATGCGGATGATTCCCCCGGGCAGTGGCAAAGAGGTTTTGCCGCGGGAGCACTTGACAAAATCAATCTATAGCGGAACATGGACCCGAATGGGGAAAGATGATATATCCGTGACAATAACGACCCGATTTGATACCCCGTCATCCGGGAAATTCACGCATCCGTTTTTACATAGAGCCATCACCGTTCGGGAAGCCGCCAGAATACAATCTTTCCCCGATAATTTCAGGTTTTACGGAAACAAGTGTTCTCAAATGAAACAAGTCGGAAACGCCGTGCCACCCTTACTTGCAAAAGCGGTAGCGGAGCTTATTCTTTTCGATATGCAAAACGAATCGGTACAAGAACGATATGTGTAAGCAACGTATTTATATAGCGAAAGCCCTGAAACGCGGAGGTTTCAAGACTTTTCTTTTGGCGGAGGGTGTGGGATTCGAACCCACGTGGGCTGGCGCCCAAACGGTTTTCAAGACCGCCTCGTTATGACCGCTTCGATAACCCTCCGTGCTCCATACTATAAGAAAAACGCGCCCGTTTGTCAATCGTGGCTTGCATTCAAATTCGTATCAAACACATGAATATGCCCCGTTCCATACATAAAATTCGGCCTATCGTCATTGCGAGGAGCAGAATAAAGCTTATTAGAACAACCTGCCCGACGAAGCAATCCATGCTACCAAGGCTGACTTGCAGTGTTTGTATCCCTTTAACCGTGGTCGGTTGCATGGATTGCTTCGTCGAGGGGCTGGGTTCTATACGAAAGATTCCGCATAGCGATGCCGCGCATCGCTTTCGCAACTGACGGTACGTCATGAATGCATATGCAGATGATACAATCGTATGTTCATTCGTGCACGGATTTCAAATTGACATTCCTCTCTTTCCTGCCTATAATATAATTGTTGTAATGTGGGCTATGGAGAGTACGCCCTTACAATAAATGTAAGAATATAAACATATAGGAGGATTACGGAATGTCCAAATCCATGACGATTGACGGGAATACCGCCGCATCGCATGTCGCCTACGCCTTTTCGGACGTGGCAGCCATCTATCCCATCACACCATCTTCGCCCATGGCCGAGGTGGCGGACGACTGGGCGGCAAACGGCCGTCTCAACCTGTTCGGACAGCGCGTCCGCATCGCCGAGATGCAGAGCGAGGGCGGCGCGGCAGGCGCGCTGCACGGTTCCCTGAAAGCAGGGGCGCTGACCACCACTTTCACCGCGTCCCAGGGCCTGCTGCTGATGATCCCCAACATGTATAAGATCGCGGGCGAGCTCTTGCCCACTGTGTTCCACGTTTCGGCGCGCTCGCTGGCGTATCACGCGCTTTCCATCTTCGGCGACCATTCCGACGTGATGAGCTGCCGGCAGACGGGCTTTGCCATGCTGGCCAGCGCGTCCGTGCAGGAGGTGATGGACCTCGCGCTCGTGGCGCACTTGGCGTCCATAAAGGGTTCCCTGCCCTTTATCCACTTCTTTGACGGCTTCCGCACCTCCCACGAAGTGCAGAAAATCGAAATGATCGACTATGCGGATATGGACAAGCTCCTGCCCCGCGAAGCCGTGCGCGCCTTCCGCGCCCGCGCGATGAACCCCGAGCATCCGCATCTGGGCGGCACCGCGCAGAACCCGGATATCTATTTCCAGGGCCGCGAGGCCAGCTCCCCGCAATACGCCGCCCTGCCCGACATCGTGCAGCACTATATGGACGAAGTTGCCGCATTGACGGGCCGCGCCTATCACCTCTTTGACTATGTCGGCGCACCCGACGCCGAAAAGGTGCTCATCATTATGGGCTCCGGCGCGGATGTGGCCGAAGAGACCATCAACCACCTGAACACGCAGGGCGAGAAATTAGGCTTGCTCAAAGTCCGTCTCTATCGCCCCTTCCGCGCCGACAAGTTCGTCGCCGCCCTGCCCGCAAGCGTCAAGCAGATCGCCGTGCTGGACCGCACCAAGGAGAGCGGTTCCCTCGGTGAGCCGCTCTACCTCGACGTCGTAACCGCCCTGCGCGAAATGGGTCGTGAAAGCATCGAAGTCATCGGCGGGCGCTACGGCCTCGGCAGCAAGGAATTCACGCCCACCATGGTCAAGGCCGTGTATGACAACCTCACAGGCGACAAAAAGGCGCATTTCTCCGTCGGCATAGAGGATGACGTCAGCCACTCCTCCCTGCCCCTCGGCGCGCAGGTCAACGCTTCCCCGGCGGGCACCATCGCCTGCAAGTTCTATGGGCTGGGCAGTGACGGCACCGTGGGCGCGAACAAGAACAGCATCAAGATCATTGGCGACCACACCGAGCAGTATGTACAGGGCTATTTCTCCTATGACAGCAAGAAATCGGGCGGCTTCACGGTCTCGCACCTGCGCTTTGGCACCAAACCCATCCAAAGCCCCTATCTGATCGACGCGGCGGACTTTATCGCCTGCCACAACCCCTCCTATGTCACGCGCTATGCCGTGGCGGAGGGCATCAAGGAGGGCGGCACCTTCTTGCTCAACTCCGCGTGGAGTTTGGCGGATATGGAGACCGAGCTGCCCGCTTCCCTGAAGAACGCCCTCGCAAGGAAGCATGTGCGCTTCTATAACCTCGACGCGACCCGCCTGGCTCGCGAGGTGGGCATGGGCAACCGCATCAACACGATCATGCAGTCGGCCTTCTTCAAGCTCTCAGGTGTCATCCCCGAGACCGACGCGATGGCCTATATGAAGGACGCCGCCAAGAAGAGCTATGGCAGCAAGGGCGACGCGGTGGTGCAGCGCAACTATGCCGCCATCGACGCGGGCGTCAACGCCATTGAGGAAATCCTCTATCCCGAAAGCTGGGCGACGACAACCGAGGGGGCCGAACCCCTGCACATCACGGAGGATGAATATTATCACGCCTTTATCCGCCCCATTCTGGAGCAGCGCGGCGACAGCCTGCCCGTGTCCAAGATCGCGGCGGACGGCGCAGTCCCCACCGGCACGACCCGCTTCGAGAAGCGCGGCATCGCCGTTGACGTTCCCGAATGGATCCCCGAAAACTGCATCGGCTGCAACCAATGCGCGCTGGTCTGCCCCCACGCCTCCATTCGCCCGGTTCTGCTAACCGCGGAGGAGGAAGCGGCAAAACCGGAGGGCTTTGCGACCAAGAAGGCCATAGGCAAGCTGAGTAGTTTCACCTATCGTTTGCAAGTCTCCCCCAACGACTGCGCGGGCTGCGGCAACTGCGCCGACGTCTGCCCTGCGAAGGTCAAAGCGCTCGTTATGAAACCGCTGCATAGCCAAAAGGACGAGGAAGCGCGTTGGGAGCATGCGATGGCACTCTCGCCCAAGGAGGAACTGCCCCTCAACCGCAATACGGTCAAGGACAGCCAATACCTGACGCCCCTCTTCGAGTTCTCCGGCGCCTGTGCGGGCTGCGGCGAGACGCCCTATGTCAAGCTGCTCACCCAGCTCTTCGGCGAGCGCATGATCATCGCCAACGCCACGGGCTGCTCCAGTATCTATGGCGGTTCCGCGCCCACGGTGCCCTATTGCAAGAACCACAAGGGGCAAGGCCCGGCCTGGGCCAACTCCCTGTTTGAAGACAACGCCGAGTTCGGCTACGGCATGGCCTTGGCGGGCTTGCAGCGCCGCGCGAAATTGGTGGAAAAGGTGCGCGCCATGCTGGCGCTGGATTGGTTGGAGCCCGCACTGCGGGAGGCCGCCGAAGTGTGGATAGCCGTCTGCGAGGACGGGGAGAAATCCGGCCCGGCAGGGAAAGCCCTGCACGCCGCGCTGGTGGACGGCGTGGACGTGGGCGACGGCTCCGATTGGCCCGAAGAATATAAGCATTATTGGGACGATAATCGCAAATGCTGCATCTGCCCCGCCTGCAACGCCGCCCGCGACGTACTGGAGGATTGGGACCTGTTTACCAAGCAGTCCATCTGGATCTTCGGGGGCGACGGCTGGGCCTATGATATCGGGTACGGCGGGCTGGATCACGTGCTGGCCATGGGTGAGAACGTCAACGTGCTGGTTATGGACACCGAGGTATACAGCAACACGGGCGGCCAGGCGAGTAAGGCAACCCCCACGGGCTCCGTTGCCAAGTTCGCAGCGGCGGGCAAGCGCACCAAGAAAAAGGATCTGGGCCTGATGGCCATGAGCTATGGCTATGTCTATGTCGCCAAGGTCAACATGGGCGCCAACCCCGCGCAGCTGATGAAGGCGGTCAACGAGGCCGAAGCCTACCCCGGCCCCTCGCTGATCATCGCCTATGCGCCCTGCATCAACCATGGCATCAACATGGGCAAGAGCCAGGAGGAGGGCAAGCGCGCGACCGAGGCCGGATACTGGCCCCTCTATCGCTACAACCCGCTGCTGGCCGACGAGGGCAAAAACCCCTTCACGCTGGACAGCAAGGACCCCAAGAGTTCCTATCAGGAGTTCATTATGGGCGAAACGCGCTATGCCACGCTGCAAAAGCAGTTCCCCGATACCGCCGCCGAGCTCTTCGCCCGCGCGGAGCAGGACGCGGCGTCGACGCTGGCGTATTATAAGAAGTTGAATGAGATGTAGGGGCGTATTACAATCCGTCCGCCGAATCCCACGCACTTCGGGACGCATAATGCGTCCCTTTTTTCATAGAATATCCGCAATTTTCAGTGATTTCCGTTGTATCCTTCGTATATACAGTGTAAGGTATCCAATGAAAGGAAAACAACATGACAGACAGAGAATGGGTACAATTGTATGCAAACGACGCCGAGCAGACCTTGCGCGCCTTGCTGTCGCAGTACCACGGGGTGGCGACAGCGGTGGCGCGCCGCGTATTGCCCGGGCGGCCTCAGGACGCGGAGGAATGCGTGAACGACGCGTTTTTCAGCATCTGGAAGCAGGGCGCGCGCTTCGATCCGGCGCGGGGCAGCCTGCTTTCGCTGATAGTTTGTGCAGTGCGCAGCCGCGCGTTGGACAGATACCGTAAACTGCGGCGGGAGCATCATCTGAACGTGGACGAGCTGGAACTCGAGAGCGAGTTTGACTTGCAGGCGGACTTTTTCCGAAAGGAATGCGCGGCGCAGGTGAAGGCGGCGGTACACGAATTGCGCGAGCCCGACAGGAGCATCCTGATGCGCCGCTATTGGCTGCTGGAAAGCGTGCGCGAAATCGCCGCCGCGCTGGGGTTATCGCCCAAACAGGTGGAAAACCGCCTGTACAGCGCGAAACTGCGCCTACGGGATATTTTGAAAGAGGAGGGGGAAACGGCATGAACGCGGAATTTGATTTAACTTTCGGGCAATTGGATATATCGATGTATGAGACCAACGACGTGGCGGCGCAGCGCTGCCTGCGGATGGTGCTGGCCAAGGATACGCAAAGGCCCCGCCAAGCCGGGCGCCTGCCCGCGAGACGGGTCTGGCTCGTCATCATCGCCGCCCTGTTCATCCTTCTCTTGGGTACGGGCGTGCTGGCGGCGGCGACGGGCGGCTTTGCCGATGCCCGCGAACGGGCGAGAGAGCAGGCGGAGAATTTTGATTATGACGCGACCCTGGATTATTGGCGGAACGGAAACTGGACGCCCTGGGCGCTTGTGGATATGCAGGACGGGACGGCCCCGCATACGGTCACTTGGGTCAACCTTATGCTCTTTACGCAGATGGACCCGGATTACTATCTCAATCCCTATCTGCTCATAGCGGACGGCGAAAAGCTGCACTGTTTGCAGGAGGATGTGTACCTGTACGCGGACGGCATAGAGCTGGCCTATTGCACGGATACGCGCTTCGAAGCGCCCTTTTGGAGCGGCGCATGCGAGGAGGACGGCAGCCGTATCATAGACGCATACTATCTCTATGAAAACAAGTTCGAGCCGGGTACAGAATTCCGCTTCACCGGGATCGTGCGCGACGCAAGCGGCACGCCTGTCTCGGAATGGGATATCACATTTACACTCACGCAGGCCGCGATTGACGCGCGGAACGCGCAGGAAGCGGCGCGCATGGCGGAAGCGGATAAAGAATATTCCAAGCTTGCACAGCAAATGCTGGAAAGCTTCCCGGAGAGTTCGGTTCTCGTCGAATGGGAAGCGGATGGCGTCACCCTCGAAGAGATCGGCCTGCAGGGCAATGAAATCTACTATTCTATGCGTCTGCCCTCCGAGACGCTCGGCTATAACCTCGTCAGCTATAACGGCGTGATTATGGAGACGACGCCCATCGAAATCGTCGCCGCGGACGGGAGCGTCACCAATCTCTACAAGGTCTTTATGCCCGCGGATTGCACAACGGAAACCGCGCGCGTCATCCTCTTCCGCAACAATGTGCCGGGCATGGCGGAAATTCCCGGCCCCGACGGCTTCGCGGTAGACGTCAATTGGCGCAAAGGCACGGCAAGCCCCTGCAAAAATAGCACGACCTTGGTGCAAGAAGCGCAAGCGGCATGGGAGCAGTTATTGAAGCGCCCGCCGGGCATAGAGATCGGCCACAAGCAAAGGATAGGGCATATAGACGTCACCCTTGTGCGCATAGAGCAGAACCGCTTTGGCTGGGAACTCTGCTTCCTCTTTGAGAATGAACTACGCGACTTCCATTGCCCGCAGGAGTACAGCCCCTCGCTGGTAAAAATCAACGGCGTGGAATACCTGCCCGGCGGCGCATTCGAACGCTATACGCAATGGCGAGCCCCCGCCGACGAGAACTATGCCCCCTGGGGCTTCACCTGGACCCTGCGCCTGCCCTTCTCCATCAACGACATAAGCGCCCCGCTGAAAATAGAGGTGGTATGGGACATCTATGACAGAAACCCGGAAGGCTACCCGGAATTTGTGGGAACCTTTACCTTTGCGGGGGAGGTCGCGAAGGCGATGCAGTAGGTACGCAGTTCTACTGCCCTAACAGGCCTATCCCATCCAAATACGCTCGAATGCTGTCCAGCGTTGTTTGATGAGAGAAAACCGAATTGTGGGGGACATCGGATAATGTAACAAAAATGCTCTCCTCATTCAGGGCGCCATGCAACTGCTCGGTGGAACGAAAGGGAATCACTTCATCGTCACGCGAAGCTACGACCAAAACGGGAATGTCGATTGCCTTCGCGTATGCGTCGGAAGGGAATTTATATCTGACCAACAGGCGCAAAGGCCCGTAAAAAATGGGCAGCGCGCTGTTATATAAATCATATCCGTTTGCATATGGCGACAGCAGGAACAGCCCGTCCACCTCTCGGTTGGCGGCCAGATATACGGCCGGGCCGGTTCCGATGCTGTATCCGCCGACAATGATGCGGCTCACATCGGGAAAGGCTGCCGCATAATCATATGCCGCCAACGCCATCTCATATATATTTTTCTCTGTAGGTCGGCCATCGTTCAGCCCGTAGCCGGCATAATCCATGATCAGAAATGAATAGTCGTTGAAATACGGCCACAGCCCCGCTGCATGGATTCCATGCATGGCCCTTGCAGAATTCTGATAGTTTCCGTAAAAGAAGATAATCAAGGGCGAGGGCGCATCCGCGTTTGCGTGTCGTATCATACCATTCCAGGTTTTCTTGCCGGATATGATTTTCACAGTCTCGAAATTCGGTTGCGCAACGAGGAGTTCCCGCTGCTCCGGGTTATCGTTTGGGTGAAAGACTGCCGGACCCTGCAGAAAATAGAGCGCGCATAACAGCAAAAGCAGCGTAAGCGCAATCCAGATGCCGAAATTGACGAAATGTCTCTTCATTATGGCCACCTAATCAACAAGGGGGGCATCCGATGGACGCCCCCTTTTGTGGCGCGCCCTAAGGGATTCGAACCCCTGACCTTCTGGTCCGTAGCCAGACGCTCTATCCAGCTGAGCTAAGGGCGCGTAACGGCGGTATTATAACCCCGCGCGCCCCAAATGGCAATACCTGAACGCAAATATTCATAATTCGATAAGCCCTATGTTTCATCCCCCGTGTTTTCAAAATCCTGCAAGGCATAATTCACGCACAAAACCACCAGCTTGTTCAGAGAGATACCCTTGTCATTGCAGATGACTTCCATCCGTTCAACCAACTTTTTTGACAACCGAAATGTGCGGTTGACGAATTCCTCTTTTTCCACAGTAAACGGCATATGCATCACCTCCTGTTTGCAAGTATAGGTGGTGATAACACGTTAAATATACACTTGTATTTACACTTGAAATGCGTGTGCGCGTTTGGTATACTTGCGCTATCAAAAATTAGGGGGCATTTATGGAACAAACGCCGGGTGAAATCATTGAGGAACTGCAAATTGAATACGGAGCGTTTTCGGAAGAAAAACTGTCCGAAGAAGAAGTTCAAAAAGTGAAACTACGGAAAAGACTGCCAACGGGTGTTTTCTACAACAGAAATGAAGATTACTACTATCGTAAGCGGCCCCAGGCCTTCACCCTGCAGGAACATCAGCTCTATGTATCATACCTCACAATGGAATTAACCGATCGTATTTACAGAATGTTCCAGATCATGTTTGGAATCATGATTGCGGGGATTGTGATAGGGGTGATAGCATCGTTGGGGCAGTGCGCATAAGAAAAAACGCACACGGACCTGTGATCGTGTGCGTTTTGGTTGTTGCGTCAGACCCTCTACTCACTCACCAAATCCCGCAGCCGATTCCAGGTCAGAGACCCGACAATCCCGTCCGGCGTCAGCCCGTAGTAACGCTGGAAGGCGAGCACGGACGCCTGCGTGGCGGGGCCAAAGACGCCGTCCACAACAAGACGGGGAATTGCCATATTCCGATCCGCGATAAGGTTCAGATTCTGCTGCAATATCCGAACGTTATTGCCCTCGGAGCCCATGCGCAGCGTACCCGGAAAGGGCGGCATGGCCGGGGTTTCGCCGCCTTCCGTTGGGATGTGCAGTACCTGCCCGATGTTTATAATCGTGGACGTCAGGTTATTTGCGCCCATAATCGCTTCCACCGTGGTCCCATATCGCTGGGCCAGGCGCCAAAGTGTATCCCCCGCGACAACCGTGTGCTCAATCGTCCCCACAGGCGGCGGCGTGGTCGTCCCGCCCGGAATGCGCAACACCTGGCCTATGCGCAGATTCGTGGAAGTCAGGCCATTCAGGCTCATAATCGCCTCCACCGTCGTGCCGAAGCGCTGGGCCAGACGCCAGAGCGTATCCCCCACGACGACCGTATGGGTCTGCTGTCCGGACGGCGGGAAGGTGATGTTCGGCGGCACATGCCCCTCACCGCCCAGTTCCGCCAATTTCATCACGGCGGCATAAATATTGCTGATCTGATACCAGGTGCGCCGGTCGACGGTCCCCGTCACGGGCAGCCCGAACACCGATTGAAATTCGCGCACGGTTGCGACAGTCTGCGAGCCATACTGCCCGTCGACCGCCAGATTGGGAATGCGCGGATAATTCCGCCGTATGCGCGCCAGCATCATCTGCATCAGCGCAACATCCTGCCCCGAAGAGCCTATGACCAAATTCCCCGGAAAGGATTCAAACGGCGTCTGAATATTATCAGTCGAAGTGATATAGATATTCTGCCCATAGTAATAGCGCAGTATCTCCAAATAAGTGCGCCCCTGGTCGGCCAAAGTGGAAAGCTCTCCGATAAGTAAAACCATGGGAAAATCACCGTTTTCTCATGGTTTTTTCGATGGACAAAATATATTTCACCACCCTGCACACATATACATGGCGTATATGGAGGTGGAAAATGGGCGAAGAAAAGAAAGTAATCATATTACCAAAGCAAATGCAAATCGAGATGATGAAATTCTTTTTGAAAACCTCAATTCCACGAAAGAAAAAACAAAAAATAAATGGCCTGTCAAAACAAAATGATAGGAGCGATTCATAATGGAAACAGGAATTTATGTTCGAGTATCCACGGAAGAACAGGCACAAGAGGGCTATTCCATCCGAGGACAGGAGGACAAGCTGAAATGCTATGCGCAGATAAAGGATTGGTCAATCTATAAAATCTATATCGACGAAGGCATTTCGGGCAAGAATCTTACCGACCGCCCCGCTGTTCAGGAAATGTTGGCGGATGTGAAAAAAGGCAATATTAAGAACGTGTTAGTTTACAAAATCGACCGACTGACACGCAATACAGCCGACTTAATCTACATGGTTGATTTATTCAATAGTTACGATTGCGCTTTTAATTCTCTGATGGAGAGCATTGACACGCATACGGCTTCGGGGCGTATGTTCTTGAAAATTGTCGGAATCTTCGCAGAGTTTGAACGCGAGAATATTATCGAGCGCGTTAAATTCGGGCGCGAACGCAAAGTCAAAGAGGGTTACTCCCTTTGCACTTGGACAATTTGCTATGGGTACGACCGCCCAAAGGGACAAAAGGTGCAAACGATAAACGAAATAGAGGCAGAAATTGTACGTGATATCTTTGATTTATATGTAAATCAGGGTATAACCATTACCGATATAGCGCGAAGATTAAATATACGAAAAGCGCCTATTAAAAGTGGTGCTTCATGGAAACAGCATAAGGTAAGAGGTATTTTAGAAAACCCTACATATATCGGTCAGGTTCGTCACCATGTAGGAAAAGAAAATAGTTATACTGTTGACGGACTTCACGAGCCTATAATCACACAAGAATTATTCGATATGGCACAACGGCTATTAGCAAAAATCCGCAAAGTTTCCCCAAGCAAAAACCCAAATCCCGAAAAGTATTTCACAGGCTTTCTTGTATGTGCACATTGCGGAGAGAAATTAGGTGCGTACAACGCAAAAACAACGCACACAAATGGCGCAGTTTATTATAGCAGGGGCTACCGTTGCGCAAATAGGACATTGAGAAGTTGTGTGATGGGTTCAATAGCGCATGGCAAGGTAGAAAAGGCTTTCGAGGAATACATAGCGCAAGTTTCAAACTTTGATGTAGCAAGTGATATAAGGCAATCAGAATTAGAACAGAAAAAGCAGAACAATTTAGAGTTAATTGATTCTTACGAAAAAAAGCTGCGCCAATTAGAAGAAAAAGAGCGCGAGGCATTAAGTCTTTACGTCAACAATCTCATGGATTTTGATAGCTATCGTGAAGTAAAAATGCGAGTTGACAAAGACAAACAGTCTATTTGCGCGGAACTTGAACGATTGCAAGAAATTCAAGTGGATGTTGTGATAGATGAGGTTGATATTATCAGCCAATTAAATGACAACTGGGTATTACTATCCAATACCGAGAAACGGCTGTTCTTGATGCAATTCGTTGATAGAATTACACTTGATATTGAGAAAGGCAAAGGGAAACATTTAGGAACCGCAAAAATAATTGATATTGTATTCAAAGCGGCGTAACTATCGTTTTTTTCTCCTCCCTCTCGCGGCGGAGCCGCAGCATCCGCGAAGCGGCTTCGTAGTAGTAGCCCTCGCCAGTGGGCGGAGGCGGGTAAGTTGCAAACTTATCCCCGCCGTCCACTGCCTCTTAATGTATTCACA